>WNGK01004852.1_pt1 | contig 14327 bp, 11 predicted proteins | sample 5400601 | NCBI WGS metagenome assembly WNGK01 (sample SAMN13153376, study PRJNA577476) | soil metagenome | isolation source: 60 cm soil or saprolite under Garry oak tree replicate 1 | place: USA:California | collected 2016-06-15 | reverse complement strand
GGAAAGATCACCGCAAGGCCCCGCAGAGGCGGGCGGCGGAACCCTCACGCGCGCAATCACCTGGGGAAACTCCCCGTGCAACGATCAGGCCGAAAACGATCTACCGCAATTCGTCGGTGGATCGAGGCTGAGCCAGCGCACTCAGCGGCATGTCCGGACGTTCAGTCCCCGGATGAGGCCCCGTCCTGTTGGAGTGCACCGAGTGCAGGTCGACAGCCGGTGCTCAGCCGCCGGGCGGGTCAGGACTGCAGGAAGGCCAGCAGGTCAGCGTTGATCGTGTCGGCCTGGGTGGTCGGCATGCCGTGCGGGAATCCTTTGTACGTCTTCAGCGTCCCGTTCCGCACGAGCCGCGCGGATAGTGGTCCGGAGTCGGCGTAGGGAACGATCTGGTCGTCGTCGCCATGCATCACCAGGACCGGCACCGTGATCTTCTTGAGGTCCTCGGTGAAATCGGTCTGGGAGAAGGCCACGATGCCGTCGTAATGTGCCTTCGCTCCGCCCATCATTCCCTGCCGCCACCAGTTCTCGATGATCGCTTCGGAGGATTCCACACCGGGCCGGTTGAAGCCGTAGAAGGGGCCCGACGGCAGGGCCCGGTAGAACTCGGACCGGTTGGCGGCCAGCTGGGCCTGGAGGTCGTCGAACACGCTCTTCGGCAGGCCGCCGGGGTTGGCGCCGGTCTGCACCATCAGCGGCGGCACCGCACTGATCAGTACCGCTTTCGCCACCCGGCTCTCACCGTGCCGGGCGATGTAGTGCACGACTTCGCCGCCACCGGTGGAGTGCCCGACATGGACGGCGTCCTTCAGATCGAGATGGGCAGTCAGCGCAGCCAGGTCGTCGGCGTAGTGGTCCATGTCGTGACCGTCGCTGGTCTGCGTGGAGCGCCCGTGCCCGCGCCGGTCATGGGCGATGACGCGGTAGCCGTACTGCAGGAAGAACAGCATCTGGGTGTCCCAGTCGTCGCCCGAAAGCGGCCAGCCGTGGCTGAAGACAATTGGCTGGCCCGAGCCCCAGTCCTTGTAGAAGATCTCCGTGCCGTCGGTCGTCGTGATCGTGCCCATGCGCTGCCTCCGCTGGTCTGGGACTGACGCCGAAACGTCCGCACTGGCAGGCTAACCATCTTTGTGTTAGCACTCCAGGCCACTCGGCTACCGCCGCGGTGAACCCGCGGGATCGGCACCCGATCCGGAACATGACAGGCCGCGCGGCTCACACGGTCGTGACGGAATGACCGAACAAGGCCAGATCCAATGGCTCGCTTCTCATGCATGACCGGTCGGCTCGACGGGCTGCCAGGCCACGTTCCCGATCCGGTTATGGACTCACAACGATCTGCCGGCGCGGCAGTCGCCGGCAGGCTGACTTGAACACGGGCCTGTACCGGACGGTGCTGCGTCGCGGTGTCTTTCGGCGGCTGACCCCGGAGCCCTCGCGGCTGGACATCGGGCTCACGGTCATCGATCGCTCCCGGGGCCGCATGGCCGGGGAGTAGCGATTTCAGGCTGCCGTTCGGGTTCGCTGAAGGTTAGCGGCGCTAACGAAACGTGGGAGCCAAACGGGGAGCCAGCAACCACCGGCACCAGGCCACATCAGGCCACGTCCAGCCACAGTCATCGCTGGTGGATGCCGCGCCGGGCCACGTGCAGCCATGTCCAGCGACCGTATTACCTCGTCTTGCAAGCGAGGGGCCGCAGGTTCGAACCCTGCTGCGCCCACTGTCTTTCGGAGCTTGAGATGATCGTTAGGGAGCCAAACGGGGAGCCAAAGTTGCTGATGATCTTGGCGTTGGCCGGGCTATGTGGCACCGGAACGCCGCATTCGTCCGCGAGCTGATTCCCGGCGGCTGTACCTGGCAGAGAATGTCGGCTCTTGCTGAGTCATCCCGGCCCGGACGCCAGCCCGCTGGGATCGGCGCCGCGGGCTAGCAGGCCGGAGCCGAGAATTGCATATGGGGCTGCACGGCTCGATCTGTTCTGGCCGGAGGCGGCTATGAGGCGCATGATCCTGCCGCTACTGTATGTGAGCAATTTCAGCGCCCAAAGCGCTCACACGGAGACAGATCGCCGACTAGGCGCGGCGCTCCGACGCTCAGGCGTCGGTGCTGCGTCGAGCACATATCAGCAAGTTCGGCGCGTCCTTGGCCCCACGCCATTGGCGAACCTGGCCGCGCGATTGAGCAGTGCGAGGCGCCGTGTGCGTTCACCTGGTCGATGCAGCCGGCGGCTGCGGTCGCCTCGCGTTGCGGGTCCTCCGTGATCGCTACCTGGGAGTGGTTCTATATGGCGGGGTTGTTGCCTTTTGTTTGGTGTCGCCTCGCAAGGTTGCGATGTCCTGCCGCATAGCCGGGATGTCGCGGGTCATGGACTGCGCGTTTCCTTGCCTGTGCCGGAGGTGTCGTCGGAGGGAGGGGTGCTGGGCTGGGTCTGCTGCGCAGACGGCAGCAGTGTGTCATCGAGGTAGCACCAGCCCCAGGATTCGCCGGGCTCGATAGACCGGACGACGGGGTGACCGCTGAGCTCGTGATGGGCTCGCGCGTGCCGGTTCCGCGAGTCGTCGCAGCAGCCGACGTGACCGCACGTCATGCATATCCGGAGGTGGACCCATACCACGCCGATGCTCAGGCAGTCCTCGCAGCCAGGGGCGCTGGGAGCAACGAGCTGGGTGGCGCCGAGATGAGTGCAACGATCATGCTGGTCAGGTTCGAACCTGACCAGCATCGTCGTGCTGATACGTGCCGTCACCGTTGCTCCTCCACGGGGTGACGGTACGGCGGGCTGGCCGTCCTTCGCATCCCGTGAATGTGGCGCTGCCGAGGGAAGCTGTCGGCCAGCGGGGCTCAGGCATGCGCGGATGAGCTGCGGAACAGCTGCCGGCGGGATTGGATGCCGAGTTTCCGGAACACGCTGCGGAGGTGGTAGTCGACGGTCGCCGCGCTGATGTATAGCCTGGCGGCGGTTTCCGCGTTCGTCGCGCCCTGAGCGACAAGCCGGGTGATCTGCCGCTCCCTAGGTGTGAGGTTGTTCCGGGTCTCGACGGACCGTTTTCGCGCGGTCTGGCCGGTGGCGGCCAGCTCGGCACGGGCGCGCTCGGCGAAGGAGGAGCCGGCCGCGGCGAAGACGTCCTGGGCGGCGCGGAGTCGTTCACCGGCATCCCGGCGGCGTCGGCGGCGGCGCAGCCATTCGCCGTACAGCAGGTTCCCGCGAGCGAGCTGCACGGCGTCATGGCTGCGTTCGAGCTGGGTGATCGCTTCGAGGTAGAGGTCCTCGGCGAGGTCGTCGCTGGCCAGCAGCGCGCGTGATCGTGACAGCAGGCCCGTGGCGAGCGGCGTGCCGGCGGCGCGGGCCGGCCCGGCGAGGGTATTCAGAAGGGCGGCGGCCGCGAGCTTGCGGCCGCAGCGCACGCTGGCCTCCAGAAGGTCGGGAGCCACCAGGACGATGTCCGGCTGGGATCGGCCGGATGCCGCCCGCTGCAGCATCTGGTACGCGGTCTGGTAGTTGCCGAGGCCAAGCTCGAGCACGCCTAGGCCATGGTCGAGATGAGATGGTGATGGCGATTCGCGCGCTACCTCACGCTCGTCGTCAGCCGGCCCGCCGGGGCGGACGGTCGTTGCAGTGCTCATGGCCTGAACTCTCTGTGCGATCACTGGCAGGTAAAGGGAGCGTGACATCTGGCCAGTCCGCGCACATCGCGTGAACGCGGTATTCGTCCCGGACGGCGGCAGGCAGAGCGTTCAGGCTCCGGGCTCGCGCTCCAGGGCGATGCGGGTCAGCTCGACGCGAGAGTTGACATCGAGCTTGGTGAACACGTGCCGCAGATGGGTGCCGACGGTGTGCGGGGAGACGAAGAGCCGCTCCGCGGCGTCCCGGTTGGTCAGCCCGTTGGCCACGAGCCGCACGACCTGGAGTTCGGAGTCGGTCAGCGCCGCCCAGCCGCTGGCAGGCCGGCCGGCCGAGACGAAACGCCGCCGCACGCCGTGCGCACGCAGCCGTCCCCGGACCCGGCCAGAGTCCCAGGTTGCACCGGCGGTCATGTACAGCCCGAGCGCCCGTTCCCAGGCGGTGATGCCCTCGTCGTTGCGCGCCCGGGTGAGGTATGCGCGGCCAAGGTCCTCCAGTGCGGAGGCCAGCGCGAGCGGTCGCGGTCCGCCGTCGAGAAGCTCGACGGCGGCCAGCAGGTCGTCCGGATCGCCGTGCCGCAGCCCGCGGGCATGCGACGCGGTGGCGGCGATGGAGGCAACACCAGGGTTGCGGCTGGCGCGCTGCTCTGCGTCGCTGACCGCAGCGTCGGCCAGCGCGCCGTCACGCGCGGCGAGCGCCAGCCGGACCAGATGCGGCTCGGTGCAGACTTCCCGCGCAAGCACCGGAAGGACTGCCCCGGTCGGCTGGTCACTGCCCGCGCGGAGCTCGTCGCGGGCCGCGGCGGCGTCGCCTCGCGCCATGGCCTGAAGCGCGAGCAGCCACACCAGGTGGCGGCGAGCGTCGTCGAACGCTCCGACGGCGAGCGTCGCCCGGGCGATCTGGGTGCACTTCGCGGACAGTCGCTGGTCGCCTGTGTGGATCGCCACCTGCCCGAGCGCGGTAAGCCCGGCGGCATCGGGGATGGCCAGCGCCAGGCTGATGCCCTCTGCCGCGAACGCTCCCTCGAGCGCGGCGCCCGCATCCGAGAGCTGCCCTTGCTGCTGCAGCAGCCAGCCTCGCCAGATCTCCCAGCGCGGCGCGATCCATGCCTGGTGGTCGCGCTGAGCGGCCGCGAGCCCCGTCTGCGCGACCTCCAGCGCCTCGTCGAGCCGGTCGAGGGCGGCCAGCATGCTGCTGCGAAACCACTCGGCCGCCTGCACCTGCGTGTCCTCGCCGGCCTCGGCGCCGAGGCGGCGGATTGCGTGGATTCTGGGCATCATCGACGCGTACTCGAAGCTGGCCTCATCCAGGGCCAGCCGGCCGAACTCCAGGTTCAGGCGAGCGCTGGGATTGTCCGTGGACCGGGCCGCTGCCTCGGCGCCGGCCACGGCCGCCCGTGCCTCCCCGGGCCTGGCCGCGGCCACCAGGCTGAGCACCATGACGCCCAGGTGACGAGCCCGCAGCGCCTCGGAGATGCCGGGGAGCGCGAGCGCGGCCCGGCCGGACTCGATCCGCGAATCGGCGGGCAGTGAGTACATCTGGGCGATGCTGAGCAGGACCTGGGCTTCTGCTTCGGGAGCGAGGACGCGGCTGAGCGCGGCGCTGGCGAATTCCCTGGCCTCCAGCTCCCGCCCCGCCGCGTGCAGGAGCACCGCGGTCTCGGCGACCAGCGCCGCCCGGTGCGGATCAGTGTCCGCGGTCAGCCCAAGGGCCTTCCTGGCGAACTCGCTCGCCATGCCCGGGTCGGTCGGGGCAAGGGCCCGCGCCGCCTCATGCAGCGTCGCTATCGCCACCTCGTCGCCGGGCCCGGCGCTGGCCGCCAGCCGGGTCGCGATCTCCAGCGGGACCGCCCCGGCCGCGAGCAGAATGCCGGCCGCCTGCCGGTCCAGTGCCCGGCGGGCGGCGGCGGGCACGCTGTCGAGCACGGCCTGGCGGATGATGTCGTGGCGGAAGCCGAGGTTCTCACCGGGCTTGGCCAGGATCTCTGCCCGGATGAGTTCCTCGACCGGCTCCAGCAGGGCCGCGGGTGCGATACCGAGCATGGTGGCGAGGTCGTCGAAACGGAAGGATCGCCCGAGGATGGACGCGGCGACGGCGGCGCGTCTCGCCGGGGCTGGCACCCGGTCGAGTCGTTCACGCATGCTGTCGCGGACACGGGACGGAAGCCGGGCCTCGACCAGGACAGCCTGCGCCCGGTCGATCCGGACGAGGCCCTCCTCGAGAAGTCCCCGGAGCAGCTCGACCAGCAGGAACGGAACGCCATGAGCGTTCTCGGCGATCTCCAGCAGCGCAGCGCCGGCCGGGGCGCTCATCACATCGGCGATGACCCGCTCCACGGAATCCTCGTCCAGCGGATCGAGGACAAGGCGAGTAGCGTTCGCTTCCTCCAGTTCCGCGACCGAGCGCAACAGCAGCGCCGGCGCCTGCCCGGTCCGGTAGGCAGCGATCCAGACGATGGGAACATCACCCAGCCGCGCCGGCAAGACCCGCAACCCCTCCGCTGTTCCCGCGTCGGCCCATTGCAGATCATCGAGGCAGATGAGCATTGGGTGCTCCAGCGCGGCCCGTTCCAGCTGGGCTTCGAGTTCCAGCAGCACCCAGTAGCGGTCCTCGCCCAGCACGCGCAGCGCGGAAAGATCGTTGCGGTCCAGCAATGGCGTGTTCCCGCCGAAGCATGCCGCCATCAGCGGCGCCATGGGGACCACGTTGTCATCGACGTCGGCCCGTCCCGCGGCCGCCCGCACGCCTGCGCGGCCGGCCAGCCGCACCGCTTCCTCCAGCAGCCGGCTTTTGCCCAGGCCAGCCCCTCCCTCGATGAGGAGGACACTGCCACGCCCGTCGCGGGCCCCGCCGAGCGCCGCGTCGATCACGGCCATCTCCGCGTCCCTGCCCCGCAACGGCTGCACCGGCGCAGCCGGACGTATGGCCATGCCTGATGCTAGCGCCGGGGCGATACCTCGCCCGGCTCCCGTCTTCTCAGGGTGCCGAGATGTCCCCGCGCCGGGAGACGCTGCCCGTCTATTCCGGCAGCGCGTGGGCGAGTTGGCGTCGCGATGTCACGTCGAGCTTCCGGAAGACCTTGCGGAGGTGATAGTCCACGGTGCTCGCGCTGAGGAACAACCGCCCGGCGATCTCGCCGTTCGTGGCGCCCTGGGAGGCCAGCAGCGCGATCTGCGCCTCCTGCGGGGTGAGGTCGCGGCGAGTCGCGTTACTTCGCTTGCGCGCGCTCTCCGGTCGCGGCAAGTTCGACGCGGGCGCGCTCGGCGAAGGCGTCGGCTCCCATCCGCAGGAACATCTCGTGGGCCGCGTGCAGCTGGGTGCGGGCGTCGAGTCGCCGCTTCTGGCGGCGAAGCCACTCCCCGTACAGCAGGTGTGCCCGCGCCTTCCGAAGGTTTCCCCGGCATCCAGACAGATGCTCGATCGCGTCCTGGTAGAGCTTCTCGGCGTCGGCGTCGCCGGCCAGCAGCGCTCGCGACATAGCGAGCAGCCCCAATGCGATGGCAGTGCCGTTGGGCAGCGCGCGGGCTGCGAACTCGGCCGTGGCTTCGGCCGCCATGGCGCGTTCGCCGCATCGGGCTGCTGCTTCGATCAGGTCCGGGAAGCCGACGATGCCGATGAAGGGGTTGTCCCGGTAATTCCCCGGGTCGCTGGGCAGGGCTGCCCGGTAGTTGCCCAGGCCCAGCTCCAGCACGGCCAGTGCGTAGTCGGCGTAGGCGAGCATCCAGCCGTGGCCGTGCTCGGTCGCGTAGCGCGTGACGGCCGCGGCCTCGGTTCGCGCCTCGGTTTCGCGTCCTTGCCAGGCAAGTACGACGAGCTCTCCGACGTCAGAGGGCCGCCCGACGGCTGCCATGATCTCGGCTCGCTCGGCGAAGCGCGCCCGGACGGCAGCGAGCGAGCCGTCGAGCAGCTCGGACATGGCCAGGAACACGAGCCCGGTGGACAGCGCGCCCAGGGCTCCTTTCTCTCGCGCGCGCTGCTCCAGCCGGGTGGCCAGCTCGTGCAGTGAGGTGTCGTCACCGACCGCGCCGGCGGCCCAGCACCCGATCCCGAGCCATAGCAGCGCATCTGCTGAGTCGGACTGGTCTGCGAGGAGCCCGGCGATGGCCCGGCCGAGGACCGGGACAGCGGCCGCGTGACCGTCGAGGACAAGCGCGGTGGCCCCGTCGAGGAGCAGGTCGGCGACGCCCGGCCGCGATCCGGGCGGAAGCGGCATCGCCCGCGCCGCCCGGCAGACGTCGAGATCACTTTCCCCGGTCGCGGTGAACCGGCCGGTCACCCGCGCGGCCTCGAGCGCTTCCAGCATGGTGGCGCGTGCGAGGCGGGCGTCGAACGGCTCGAGTGCGCGCGCGGCGCCCAGCAAGATCGACGGCGTCCCCCGGGCCTGTCCCAGGGCGTACCGGATCAGGCCCTGCAGCCGCCGCATCCTTGCCTGCTGAAACGGATCGCTGATCTGAGCCGTTTGCTCCAGTAGCAGCCTGGCCCTGGCGGGCGCGCCTCCGGCCAGGTGAGCATGCGCGGCTGCCAGGATTCGCTCCGCCCAGCGGCCCTCGTCCCCGGTCAGCTGGGCTGCTCTCGCCAGGAGGGCGCCGGCTGCTGAGTATCCGCCGCGCGCCTGGGCGCGGCCGGCGGCGCGGTCGAGCTCGGCTGCGACGGCCTCGTCTGGGCCGGTCGCGGCCGCGGCGAGGTGCATTGCGCAGCGGTCGGCGTCCCGCTGGGGATCCATTTCGGCCGCGAGCGCGTGGTGGGCGCGCCGGCGGTCTGCCGGGGACGCCCCGCCGTACACCGCGGACCGGATCAGCGGATGGCGGAACCGCGCCTCGGGGTACATCACGATCACCCCCTCGGCCCGCGCAGGCTCGGCCGCAGCCGGGGGGCTGCCGAGGCGAGCCGCCGCGCCGGTGATCAGCCGGGGGTCACCGGAGGGTTCAGCGGCGGCGACCAGCAGCAGCGTCTGGGTGCTGGCCGGCAAGGCCCGGACCTGGCGCAGGAAATGGGTTTCGAGCCGGCGGCTGAGCGGCAGCGGCGCGGGCAACAGGCCCGCTCCCGACAGCTCCGCCGCGGTCAGCTCGCCGGCGAGCTCGATGATCGCCATCGGGCATCCTTGCGTTTCCTTCACGATCCGCCTGGCCAGGTGGGGATCGAGCGGCCCGTCTACCGATGACCCCAGCAGCTCGAGGGCGTCGTGTCCGGGAAGGCCACCGACGCGGATGTCCGGAATGCCCTCCAGCAGGACGCGGCCGTCGGCGGCGTCACGCGTGCCGAATACCAGCGCGATCCGCTCGGCGTACACTCTTCGCCCCACCATGGCGAGTACCTCGAGGGACTCCTGGTCAAGCCACTGCGCGTCGTCGACCACGCACAACAGCGGCGGCCCGGCGGCAGCGTCGGCGAGGAGCGAGAGCGCGGCCAGGCCGACGGCGAAGCGGTCCGCGGGTATGCCGTCGATCAGGCCGAAGGCAGAGCCGAGTGCGTTGCGCTGGCGCGGCGGCAACCCGGCCATCGCGGGCAGGAACGAGACCAGCAGCCTGTGTAGCCCTGCGAAACCGAACTCCAGCTCCGACTCGACGCCGGCGATGCGGACTACCCGGAATCCCGCCGCGGAGTCGACGGCGTAGCCCAGAAGCGACGTCTTGCCAACGCCGGGCTCACCCCGCACCACCAGTGCGGCGCTCAGCCCGCAGCGAGCGGCATCTAGCACCCGATCCAGGGCCTGCCGCTCCTCAAGGCGATCCATGAGCGCCACGGGGCAAGGCTACGCGCTGCGGCAGCTCGCGATATCCGGCCACGAGGTTCCGGTGATCCGGTCGCTGCCCGTCTCTGGCGAGGGCAGCGCCTGACAGATACCCCTCCCGGCCGAGGCCCGGCCGGGTCGCGGGACTACGAGGTTCTCAGGATTCGACGGATGGCTGACGGCGCGAGATTGGACTCACGCGCCGAGGGCGAGCCCTGGCCACAGAACAGGAGAGCAAAACGTCATGACAGTCATCACCGAACACGAAGAAGAGCAGATCAGCAAGGCGAACGCGTCAGGACTCGCGCCGGTCGTGTTCGTCCACGGCCTGTGGCTGCTGCCGAGCAGCTGGGACCGGTGGGCCACCGTCTTTGAGGAAGCCGGCTATGTGCCACTGGCCCCGTCGTGGCCGGATGACCCCGGCACCGTCGAGGAAGCCAACCAGCACCCGGAGGTCTTCGCCCGCAAGACGGTCGGGCAGGTCGCCGACCACTACGCGGACGTCATCAGCAAGCTGGAGAAGAAGCCAGCGGTGATCGGGCACTCCTTCGGCGGCCTGCTTTCGCAGATGGTCGCCGGCCGGGGCCTGTCGGCGGCAACGGTGGCGATCGACTCCGCGCCCATGCGCGGCGTGCTGCCGCTGCCTATCTCCGCGCTACGCGCTGCCTCGCCGGTCCTGGGCAATCCCGCCAACCACCACCGGGCCGTGCCGCTGACCTACGACCAGTTCCGCTACGCCTTCGCCAACGCCGTCAGCGAGGACGAAGCCAAGGAGCTGTACGCAACGTTCGCCGTCCCCGCCTCCGGCACCCCGCTGTTCCAGGCGGCCACCGCTAACGTCAACCCCTTCACCGAAGCCAGGGCCGACAGCAAGAACCCCGGCCGCGGGCCGATGCTGATCATCTCCGGCGAGAAGGACAACACCGCCCCGCCGGCCATCACCAACGCCATCTACAAGCAGCAAAGCCGCAACGCCGGCGTGACCGAGACCGTCCAGATCCCGGGCCGCGGGCACGCTCTCGTCATCGACAGCGGCTGGCGCGAGGTCTGCGACATCTCCCTGGCCTTCGTCCGCCGCTTCGTCAGCTAACCCCCGGGCCGCGCCCAGGCAGAACTCCCCGCCTGGGCCGGCGGACCCAACCCAGGAGGTACCCGTGAACGTCCGCAGCTCCGCTAACAGTTCCGGGCTGAAGAGAACCTTGCTCGCAGCCCTGTCAGCCATCATCGGCGTGATCCTTCTCGCCGCAACCTGGGCCACGGCCAGCCCTGCCACATCCGCCGCGGCAGCGGCGACCACGCAGCAGGACAACGCGGCCAAGCCCACCATCGTCCTGGTCCACGGCGCGTTCGCCGACGCCTCCGGCTGGGGCGGGGTCATCACGCGGCTGGAAGAGCGCGGCTACACCGTGCTGGCCCCGGCGAACCCGCTGCGCGGCGTTGCCACCGACTCCGCCTACATCGCCAGCGTCCTGGCCACCATCACCGGACCCATCGTCCTGGCCGGGCACTCCTACGGCGGCGAGGTCATCACCAACGCCGCCACCGGCAACCCCAACGTCAAGGCCCTGGTCTACATCGCCGCCTTCGCCCCCGATGCCGGCGAAACCGCCGGCGGCATCCTGGCACAGTTCCCCGGCAGCATGCTCACCCCGCCCAACCTCATCCTCCGGCCGTTCCCGCAGCCCGACGGCAGCACCGGCACCGACGCCTACATCAACCCCACCGTCTTCCGTGAAGCCTTCTGCGCCGACTGCTCCGCCGCAACCGCAGCCGTGATGGCCGCCACCCAGCGGCCCGCGGCACTCGCGACCCTCAGCGAGCCCTCCGGCGTCCCCGCCTGGAGAACCATCCCCTCCTGGTACCTGGTCGCCAGCCAGGACCACGCGATCCCCCCCGCAGCCGAGCGCTTCATGGCCGCCCGGATGCACGCCCGCACCGTCCAGATCAACTCATCTCACGCCGCCATGGTCTCCCACCCCGGCGCCGTCACCGACCTGATCCTCAGCGCCGCCCAGGCCGTCCGGTAATTCCTCGCCCGGCACCCGGGCCAAACCGGGTGCCGGGCGGCAAGCCGGGCATGTTCGACCGAGGCGCCGGCGGGACGCCCGCACATCGGCCATAGGTGGGTGATCTTCGAGCACCTTTCGCCCTCCAAGCCACATAACGATCGTTCGTGGGCGATACGGCCCGTCAACTCGCCGCCCGAGCCCGGCGTCCATATCGGCGGATCTAGTGCGCAGCATGACTTTGTGGTCGGTAACGGAGCGCAACCGCGCCGCTGGATCCGGACTGAGAGCCGAGGAGTCAGCGCTGATCCGGCCTGACAGCCGAGGGGCTGCACGGTCTGAAATGCTCAGATTGGCCGGTCCTGATCGTTTCGGCAGGGCCACGTGGTCGACGAGGCTCATCTTCGGTCAGGTGGAGCACGTGCCGGATATGAAGGTCATGCGCCGGTGATGCGGTCGACGCGCTCGATGGTGATCGGATCATTTTCGATCATGTACACGACCCGGTAGGGTTCGGCGCGCAGCCGGTGGTAGTCGCCCCGGTGGAAGGCATCCGGCGGGTACGGGTCGTCGGCCAGCTGGGTGATTGCGGTGCCGATGGCGCGCATCCCGTCTTGGTCTGCCATGTAGCGGCGGGCTGATGCTCGCGCTGCAGGTGACCACTCGATCTTCACTGGCTGCCGAGCAGCTCAGCCATCGCCTCGTCGTGGGAGACAGCGCCAGGCCTGCCTGCGGTCGCCCACTCGCGGTGCGCTGCGAGCGTCGCCTCGATCTCAGCTTCTTCGAGGATTTCGGCCGGGGCGCGGCGTGCGACCGCCTGGAGCCGGCGCAGCTCCGATAGCGGGACGATCGCGGCTGCTTGCCCGCCGAGGTGGATCACCTCATACGGCTCGCCTGGGTCCGGGCCGCTGGTTGCCTGCGCGGTCATACCGCCACCGTACCGGCCCGGCCGGACATGGTGATGCCAGCTCTGGTTCTGCGCTCGGCGTGTCTTCCGGCGGTTTGGTGCGCTGATCGCCGGAGCCCTTGTGGCCGGACATCGGGCATGCTGTCGTCGATCGCTCCCCGAGGGCGCTTTGGCCGGGAGCAGTGGCGAGTTTCAGGCCTCCGTTCGTGTTCGTTGAAGGTTAGCGGCGCTAACGATGCGGGGGAGCCAAACGGGGAGCCAACGTCCACCGGCATCAGGCCACGCCAGGCCACGTCCAGCCACGGACCTCGCCGGTGAATGCCACACCGGGCCACGTCCAGCCACGTCCAGCGACCGTAATGACTCGTCTTACAAGCGAGGGGCCGGTGGTTCGAACCCACCTGCGCCCACTGTTTTAGCAGGCCAAAGGCATGCCGTGATCCTTGAGGTGATCGTTAGGGAGCCAAACGGGGAGCCAAAGCTGATGGTGATCTTGTCCGTGGTCGGGCTCTGCGAAGCCTCGCGCAGCACCGGGACGCCGGATTCGTCCGCGAGCTGATTCCCGGCGGCTGTGCCTGGCAGAGAATGCCGGCTCTTGCTGAGTCATCCCGGCCCGAACGCCAAGCCCGCTGGGACCGGCGCCGCGGGCTAGCAGGCCGGAGCCGAGAATTGCATATGGGCCTGACGGCTCGATCTGTTCTGGCCGGAGGCGGCCATGAGGCGCATGATCCTGCCGCTACTGTATGTGAGCAATTTCAGCGCCCAAAGCGCTCACACGGAGACATCCTCCCTGCCGAATATGCACGGCTGGGTGGTTGCCATGTCCCAGAACGTGACGCGCGCAGATGGCCTGTTTCTGTGCGGGTTGTGTCCTGTCGCTCGATGCTCTCGGCTGGGTCATTCGGTTCGCTCCTGTCCCTATGTGGCTCTGACTGGCGAGCCTGAGCCGCAGGACGACGGCGCCCGGCCATCGCCGGGCGCCGTCGCTTGAACCTCTGCCTTCCCCGGGCGCGGGGAGAACTCCAGGGCCGGGTTAGGTTGCTATCGTCACCTTGGCGGGCTCTGGGTCGGCGGTGGGCTCGCGCCGCCGGGTTACCACGGCCAGCGCGGTGATGGCTCCGAGCAGTGAGAGTGCTGCGGAGACGGCCATGGCGGGCCGGAAGCCGTCGGTGACGCCGGCGGCCGAGCCGAGGTGCCCGTTGGCTGCGAAGACTGAGCTGGAGATCGCGATCGCGAAGACTGCGCCGAAGCGCTGCATCATGTTGCTGATGCCTGATGCCTTCCCCATCTCGGCTGGGGTGACGGCACTCAGAACGGCGGTCGGCACCGTTGGCAGGGCCATCGATATGCCGATCCCAGCAACGAGGAGTGCGAGTACGAGCTCTAGGGTGCTGGCTGCGGCCGAGGCCTTGAGGGCGACCCAGCCGAGGCCGATCGCCTGGAGGAGCAGGCCGGTAGCGATCACGGGGCGGCGTCCGATCCGGTCCGATAGCGCGTCGGCGATAGGTGAGATGAGCATGGGGGTCGCGAGCCAGGGCAGCAGCCGCACGCCGGTGGCCAGCGGTGAGTAGCCCAGCGCGAGCTGGAAGTACTGGGCGACGAGGAACCCGGCGGCGAAGACTGCGCCGGACATGAGGAACGCGGTCGCGTTCCCGGCTGCGAATGCCTGGATGCGCAGCAGCCGCAGGGGCAGCATCGGCTCGCGCGCCCGGCTTTCCCAGGCGAGGAAGGCGCCCAGCAGGGCTGCGCCCAGGGCCAGGGTGGTGATGATCTCGGGGCTGCTCCAGCCGGCCTGGCTCGCGCGCACGAGGCCCCAGACGAGGCTGACGACGCCGGCCGAGATGAGGGCGACTCCCGGCAGGTCGAGCCGGGCCGGGGCGCCGTGGCTTTCCGGCAGCAGCCGCCGTGACAGCACGCTCGCGGCGATTCCGATCGGGACGTTGACCCAGAAGATCCAGTGCCAGTCGAGCCCCTCGGTGACCGCGCCGCCGACCAGCGGGCCGATCGCGACGGCAAGGCCGGCGAGCCCGCCGTAGATGCCGACGATCGTGCCGCGGCGCTGG
>WNGK01008466.1_pt1 | contig 14328 bp, 15 predicted proteins | sample 5400601 | NCBI WGS metagenome assembly WNGK01 (sample SAMN13153376, study PRJNA577476) | soil metagenome | isolation source: 60 cm soil or saprolite under Garry oak tree replicate 1 | place: USA:California | collected 2016-06-15 | reverse complement strand
GAGGAAAAACAAAGCATTTTCGATGGCACACCACCAGAGTCCTGGCAAAGAAAAATACTAGACATGTTGAAGTGGCACTTTGATGATCCGCCACAGCGGGTGGCTGAGCCCCTCTACAAAAGCGGCAGTATTGGCTCTAGCGGCAGCCTGGTCCGCGACACAGCTATCTTGATTCAGGGGCTCCAGAACGCACGGAGTATTCGAGCTGTCGAGATGGAGGCGGGTGGTGTCTTTCAGGCTGCACAACAATTGCGCCAGCAATATCCTGTCATGGCGATTCGCGGCATCAGTGATATCATCGGCCTCAAACGCGACAACAGGTGGACACCCTATGCCTGCCACACCGCGGCCGCCTTCACCTATGCTCTGCTCACCTCCAACTCACAAATTTTTTGAGAACCTCCAATTGGCAACTGGCAGGTCTGATCCCTCTTCACCAAACAACGGTGTCGAGAGCCCTGCTCCAATCCAGATTTATATCAGCTATGCAGAAAAGGATGAGGAATTAGAAGAAGAACTCGTAACACACCTCACCTTACTCAAACGTCAACACATCATCAGCACATGGCACAGCCGGCAGATTGGCCTGGGCCGGGAGAAGGATAAGGAGTTTGATAGCCATATCGACACCGCCCAGATCATTCTCCTGCTGGTGAGTCCACGCTTTATGGCCTCGAACTATTGCTATGAGCAAGAAATGACGCGTGCTATGCAGAGGCATACGAATGGTCAGGCCCGCGTCATTCCGATTCTCCTCCGTCACACCGATTGGAAAAACGCACCCTTTAGCAATCTTCAAGGGTTGCCGCGCAACGGCAAACCGGTTGTCTCCTGGACTGACCGAGACCAGGCATGGTCGATGATTGCGAGTGAGATCCGACGGTTGTGCGATGAACTACGCGGAGTGTAAAACTACGAGTATTTTTTAGACAGCCCTGATGAGTTTTTGGATGAGGAGTGAAAGGGCTCCACAGTTGCGATTCTCAGACGATGCACCTTACAATGAGAGAAGTGACACAAAAGCATCGTCCTCCAGATGAAGCAAAGAAACACGGGAAGGAGAAACAGATGGGGGTGTTCAGACACAAGGACCCATGGCAGCACCACCGTGCTGAGTTAATCGAGCGAGGGAAAGCAGGGACTGCCCTTTTGAGGGCTGAACCGGAGGCAGTTGTGCCCATCCTGCTCAGTGTATCACCGGAGGCCAAGTTCACCTATCAGCCCTATCTGACTTTTCTGAACTCCGAGGGCTGGGCAACAGAGAGGGCGAAGTTTCCAGAGGAGTTCCTGGCGGCATGCTCATTACGCCTGCTGGTTCTGAGTGTTACCTCCCAGGGTATCCTACCGGAAATGTGGCGCTTCTCCCTCGCCACACCCGTGTTCGAGGAACTGTCCGCCCATGGGCTGTCCCTACTCAGACGGCTTCTCGCCTTGCTTGGAAAACAGCCAGATTACAGCATCATCTCTACACTCTCCCTGGGAAGCCTGCAAGCAGCGCTGATTACTACGGTGCGCAGACACTATTCCCGCACAATTGCAGATCAGGACCTGTGGAAGTCAGAAACAATCGGCTACTATCTCCAAGGGGAAGCTGCCTATCGGAACAACGATCTGGAAACAGCTCTTCTCTGCTGGAGGCAAGGGGAAATAGCCGGAAGCAACTGTCCACAAGACCTCACGTATCTGTTGTGCAAGAAACGACTGGTCACTCTTGCCAATTCGATGTAGCCTGACGATAATTTAACAACAGCTCTCTCGGGGCTCCCAAGGCATGACGATGACTGACGTCAGTGATTTACATAATACCTTCAAGAAGAGGAGCAGGGAACACATGAGCACTCAAATTACGTATCATGGTCATACTCAGCAGGTTCGTGCTGTGGCATGGTCGCCCGATGACAAACATATTGCATCGGGGAGTGACGATCAGACTGTACAGGTGTGGAGCGCTGCAACGGGGCAACATGTGCTCACGTATCATCCAGTGCAGGACGCTGGCGCTGTCTTCGCGCTCTCGTGGTCGCCCGATAGTACGCGCATTGCTTCAGGCGGCAAAGGTGGGCACGTTCATGTATGGAATGCTGCCACCGGACAGCAGCTCTATATCTATGATCTGCACATTGATTATGTCCTTGACGTGGCGTGGTCACCCGATGGAAAGTATATCGCCGGGACCGCTGGTAGCAGCCTGCAAATGTGGGCTGCCGACAATGGACACTATCTTGCAACTTTTGATCTCCTCGAAGGCAAGCTGGAGCGCGAAGGGAGAGTATCGGCCATCGCCTGGTCGCCCGATAGCAAATATATCGGCTTGAGTGATAACGCAACAGTGCCAGGCCAGTATACAGATGTGCAGGTATGGGAAGTGCAGAGTGTGAGCCGAACCAGTAACTCCAGCGCGGTGATCGGGCCAGTCAATGCACTGGCATGGGGGCCTCGGCTCGCCTCAGCTGGCAATGACACTCACGTCAATGTCTGGGACGCCTTCACGGGAGCGCTTCTCTTCCCCTATGTTGGGCATGTTCAGCCAGTCTTTGCCGTAGCATGGTTGCCGCGTGATAAGCGCGTCGCCTCTGGCGGCGCAGATCAGAGCGTACACATCTGGGACGGCGAAAATGGACATCACATCTACACCTATCACGGTCATACTCGTGCTGTCCTGGGGATAGCGTGGTCGCCAGATGGCTCACAGATCGCGTCGTGTAGTGCTGACAACACGGTGCAGGTGTGGAGCTATCTGTGAGGCTCAATACCTTCTCGCAGGCTCTCAATGTCGATAGCTCTGAGCACAAGTGTCCATCGGGAGAGACTTTTGCAAGGGCCCTGCTTCCACCTCTCACTGGCCCCAACTACTGTACCAACGAGCTTAAACGAACCGCCTGACGCGTCCGTGCAGAAATATTCGCCGCCTCCATCAATGAGGTAAGATTGACCGCCACCTGAATATTCTCGGTCGCCGTCGTCCCTTGCTGGATGTGCTTGACCCACTGGCTAAAAGCTAATGGACGATCCTGCGGAATACGCGTTGTCCAATCCTGCCAATCCTGGCCTCTATCGGAAAGCTTGCTGCTGCGCATAAGTAAATGCCCTTCGGGTCTGCCATAGAAGAGGCTGCCCTCAGTACCGTGTATCTCAATGGTGAATGGAGAAAAGGGGTTGACATAGCTAGATTCAGCAATACCAATGGAGCCGCTAGCATAGTTCAAGTTGGCAACTGCATTGTCCTCGACCTCACGTCCGGTCACATATCCATAGGAAGCGCTAACGCTTTCGGGCATGCCCAGGAAGACACTGCTCAGGTACATGGGATGGCAACCCAGATCAATCATCGAACCTCCTGCGCATTGTTCTAGCGAAAAGAAGTATGCCGATAACCACCCCTCGGGATGATCTTTTGTACGTAATGCACCATCATGGGAGATCCGGATACGCACCAGAGTGACATCCCCAAGAAGGTGCTGAGCGAGTATATCCCGGATAGCCTGTGTACTGCCGTGGTAGAGCCGTGGCAGGGAAACCATGAATGTTACTCCAGCATGCTCAACAGCAGCCAGTATCTCGTTGACCTCTCGCAAAGTGGGAGCAATCACTTTCTCCGTGAAGATATGTCTGCCCGCTTGAGCCGCGGCGATCATCACATCATGATGAAGGTTTGTCGGCGAATCTCATCCCATACGGCCACAATTTCTGTAGCAGGATCTGCCTGTGCCTGTTCGATATAGTCCCTTGCATGAACATGCCAGAAACTCAGCATTGCAACACGAATCATTACTCTCCTCCTCCCTTGAAATTATAACCGGAAATGCCCATTCAATAGTAGTATCCATGTGATTTGACCCACAACTGTGAAGTTACTTGTATACCCTGGCCCTCGCGGATGTCGCCACCGGCCAAAATAGAGTGAGCAAGAGCGGAACTGAGCAGGACGTTCTTTTCTCCTTCACACCACTATATTCGGCTTTTCCTGGAAAAGGCTGGAAGGTACGATTTCCTGTGAGGCCATGCGGCCTCGCAGTGTTTTGCAATACAGTTTCTTCTATGGTATGCTCTTGATGTACCGTCAAGAACGAACCATTCAATGCGTTTGAGCGTGACGTCCTTTGCTGTAGAAGGAGGAAGTGGCTATGCCTCTCAAAACACAAGCCGCTACTGAAATTGCACAGTTTCTCGCGAATCATCCAACTCCTGATCAAATCGTGGCTTTCCATCCCTCTTCCGAGGTAGCTGAACGAGCATACGAACTCATCCATACCGAGCGTGACGACTCGCTCACCGAAGAGGAACGCAAAGAACTCGAGAGCTATTTGGTCATTGAATATCTTATGGAGCTGGTCAAACTTGAAGCCCAGCGACAATTGAGACAGCAGGCATCCTAAGGAACGCAGCCGTGGAGAGCGCCTCATCAATGAGCTCAAGCAATTTCGCCGCATTGCCACTCAATACGAAAAACGAGTTGCAGAATCTTTTTAATTTTCCATCAACAGCCAGTAGGGCGTCCATTTGTTCATGTTCATAGTTGGCTGCATGCAGTGAAACGGTAGGGCTCGTCCACTAGCCCTAAAGTGACGAATGAAACAGCGAAACGCAAGCATTTATTTGAGGATGATGAAGTATACTTTGTCGTTTGGCTAAAAATCCTGAATCATTTCATAGGCTTCTAGAATGTCCAAGTATTTTTCCACGTCTTTGTAAGTTTCAGGGTAGGGAGGTAGTCCTGCTTTATATTGTTCTCGTGCGCGTTGCAGGATGAGATATTTAGTATAGTCATCATCTGAATCTCTCTTGGATAACTGACTTGCAAGTAAGCGGGCGGCGATGTCGAACCATTGATCGTCAATAAATGGCAACCCCGACTTATAGCGTTCTCGTGCTCGCTGTAAAATGAGATAATCAGAGTAGTAATCGGTAGGGTCTCTTTTTGAAAGAAAAGCCGAAAAAGCTTCTTCAGCACGATCAAACCATAGAGAAGCGAAATTGTTGCTTTGTCGTCCAATTTCTTTTATTTCCTCAATAACATTTGGATATTCGGCAAGATGGAGAAATTTTTGAGCTTGAGCCATGAATTCATATCCTTGATATATATCAAACGACATACTCGTCTTAACAAACATTTCTTGTATTAGCTCTGGCCTTGGTCCGATGATGCTTTGATTTTCATCATCGAATTGCCACCAATCACTTTTAGTATCGTCCGTAACGAAGATTATTGGTTTGTGCTGTGCATGAGCGTGATCTATTAATTGGAACCACAAAATTACATCTCCAAATTTTTTTGTTCCATCTTTATAAGCGTCTTGGTACCCTGGTGGTATTTGTCTTTCAAATCGTATTTCTGCTTCTTTATATTTTTTCTCTAGCTCCTCTTCGGTGTATGGTTTTCCAATTTTGCCATCGAACATTTCATCTATTTTTTCGCGAAGAATATCCGATATTCTGAGATTTGGATGTTGTCTTTTAGCGTTCTGAATCTCCTGTTTGGCTTCGTCAATGGCTTTTGTGATGATTGTTACAAGTTTCTCAGCATTAATAAGAGTGTGCCTTTTTTTGTAAGGTTCTAAGCCTCTTTTAATCTCTTTTATAGAGTTGTCTAGCAATTTTATTACAATGCTATAGGCTTTATGCTGATCAAATATTACTTTCAGTCTTTGTTCTTGATATTCGGATGCTGCTTGGTAGGGTATCCAGATTCTTTCCTGTAAGTATTCCAAGGTTTTAAAGAAATTTTCTCGTGTTTCAGGTGTATAGCGGTAGACATGCAACAACATGTTAGCATCGAATGTAAAAATACAATTTTGCCACAATTTACTAAAATCATCATCTGATGGCTTGTAGTAGCCTGGAAAGAGGTTTCGCATATTTAGCCTCAAGCTTATTCGCTTCATATTTTCTTATTTCATCAAGGGCAAGGCTATGATAACAGAATTTTGTCTCTACTGCTAGGGATTCTAATATGTAGCTGCTGTTCTGCAATGACCCGTGGGCGCTATGTCATCGTTTCATCCATCGGGAAACTGGGGAAGTGGTGCTCGCACGCTGTAACCGCTGGGAGTGTTTGTACTGTGGGCCGCGTAAAGTCGACCAGTGGCGGCAATTGATTCGGCTCGCTGAGCCCACCTTGTTTGTGACACTCACCAAAGTCGGCTGGACGCTTGAGGAAGCCGCACAGGTGTATACCACGGTGCTGCAAAGCTTACGTCGCGGGTCAAAAGGCATCGGACGGGAGCACTTTGGGGCCCATCCTGCTTATCCGCTTGAATGCTTTTCGGTGCTAGAAGAGCATCGGGACTTTGAAAACGTGGGCTTTCACTGGCATATGTTAATCAAGGAGGTGGATTACTTACCCAAACTGACAGTCAGTGAGGCACTCCGCTCGGCGACGAAAGGACGCTCCTACATTGTCGATTTTGAGGGGGTCAAGAAGATGCATGCCGTGGGCTATGTCACCAAATACCTGACCAAAGATGTCAGCTCAGACAAGCGGGGGATGCGGGAAGAGCTCCGGGAAATGATCGTTCAGCGCGTCGATGAGCAAGGCCATCTGGTGCAAGAATGTGCTATGCAGACGGTGCAGGTCTTGAGTAAGGCGCGACGCATTCGCTACACACGGCATTTCTTTCTGGCATCGACGGCTGATCTACGGCTGCGCTTGTTTGCAGGGCTTGGCGATGCACATGAGCTAGCGATTGATCAGGCGGCGTTCCCTGACATCAAGGATGAGCTGAACCAGGCGCACGTTGCTTCATCCAGTGGTGAGGATGAAGGGCAACCAGCAAAGCCGTCCCCCTGGGTTCTCTACGAACATGATCCCTTTAGCAGGGATATCCAGGACTACCGCGATCGGCGTCAAACGGCACTGGTGGAGTCCTTGACCAATCTGCGAGCAGGCCAGCCGATGTATTCGCGGCGCGTGATCAGCATTTGGGCCTATCAGCGTAAGCACACAACAACGCATAGCAAAGCTGTAAGCAGAGAGGAGAGGTGAGACAGATGGGTCGGCAATCAAGAAGAAAGCAGCAAGAGTATCAAGCAGCTACACAACTGACAACGGCAATAGAGCAAGCACGGAAAATATGGCTCGGCAAGCTGGTACAGTTTGATTTGCAGCGTGGCTATGGCGTGCAATATGGTCGGGTGATCGAAATGAGCGATGACGGTGATGTGTTTGTTGCATGTCTCCCTGCCTATGATCGGCCTGTCGCTGCACTGGCCTTTACGCTTGGATACCTTCATGTGCTGACATTGGTTGAAGAGTAGGGGCGGTTAGCTCGAATGGTAAGCCGTAAGCCTTATCAGTGTGGGTAGTATACAGCTATACAGCTTGTATGCTACCCTTCTTCTATTTGTTGGAGTATACTAGGCTAAAACGGATTGGTAAAGAACGGCGGGAACATCATGAGCAAGGCAACATTTCGTATTGGGTTAAGTGGACATCAGCAGCTTGGCGATGAGGCGACGGTGCAGTTTGTCTCGCAGCACCTTCGTGATCTCTTGGCTGCCTATCGAGAACTGGCATGTGATAAGGGTCAAGAAATTGTTGCTTGTTCTGCTTTGGCAATGGGGGCTGATCAGCTTTTTGTCAAAACGGCATTGGAGTTGGGTATATCGGTAGAGGTGGTGATCCCCTGTGCCAAATATGCAGAGATATTCTCCTCTGCTGAGGCTCGCGAGGAGTATCACCGCCTGCTGAAATGCAGTCGGAACGTTTATAGCTTGCCATTTGAGGAATGTTCAGATAATGCCTTTCTCGCTGCTGGTCATTGGATTGTTGATCATTGTGATTTGGTGATCCTGGTGTGGAACGGGTATCCGGCTGCTGGCAAGGGTGGAACCGCTGATATAGCAAGTTACGCACGGTTATTGGGGCGTCCGTTTATTCATATTCATACTCGGTTGCATGCCGTGAAGCAATATGGCTCACTAATCGGTGTTAAAGAAGCTCATGAAGCTGCAAAACGCAAGTATGTGGTGTCAAAAGAAACAGTGTTTCAAGGGCCTGTACTGACTGTCAATAAGTATCAGTTGCATATGCCTAATGGTGAGACGATTGAACGGGACATTGTTGATTGTCCTGAAAGTGTGCTGGTGCTGCCAGTGGGTCAAGAAGGCACCGTGTTACTTATCGAGGAATACGATTTAGGAGCGGAAACATGGCAGCTGACAATTCCTGGTGGGAAAGTAACCGATCCCACACCTGATCGTATACGCAAGCAAGCAGAACTAGAGTTACGTGAAGAGATTGGGTATCGTCCTGGTCGGCTAGAAAAGCTATTGGATTTTAATAGTCATCCTGGGTATATTGGGCATAAGGTGCATCTATTGCTTGCTTATGATTTGGAGTGGGATCCGTTGGAGATGGAAGATGGAGAAGAGATACGGGTGTATACGTTTACCCTGTATGAGGCGTTGGCAGCGACGAGGATAGATTATCGATGTGATCCTGAAGCTGCGTTAGCACTGTGGTTATACGCCGGGAAAATTGATTAACGGGCATTTTAGGTACGCTTTTCTGATTTTAAGCCTTTTTATTGCCTAAGATAATACCTATAATAACCGCAATGCCTACAACAACACCTATAAAACCCCAATTGATTTCTTTTGCATTTTTCCCTTCCTTCATAACTTTGTCAATTTCAGAGGTGATTGCATTCCAGTCCCAACGAGTAGTTCGACTTCTCGAAAGCCCTGCTGGGAGGTTACTCGATGAGTTCCCTCCTCCAACATAAACTCCAAGTATAGGAACATTCAGCTCTTTTGCCATTTTGATTTCTTTTGCCACCCCTGTTGCGCTTGCCATATACTTACCCACTAGCACAATAACCATGTGGCATTTATTAATCTTCTCCCTGATCATCTCTTCCCACTTGCTTTGAGGCAATGATGTTTTTGATGACCAGTCTTCTACCTGAAACGAAGCCCTGAAAAGTAAAGCGCAAAGTACTCTGGTACTCTGGTGATGACCCAGAAGTGTCTTCTATAGGATGAGGCCTTTATGCTCCATCTTCTTGCTCGGAGGAATTGGGTGATGCAGATGGTTGCAAGTTCTGGCGAGGAGGAGGCTCTGGTTCTGTCCGCGATACTATTGGTCGTCGCTTTCGCTTGGGCAAGCTAGTTACGGCGCGACGACTAAGGCGACCCCTATCTTGAATTTGATATGCGCGGACTAGAGGGGCTTCAGGATCATCACGGCGAGCAAACCAGCCGACTCGCGTAGGCATATCCCAGCACTTAGTCGCAAGCTCTCGACACCGGACATCAGGCACAGAATGACGTCGCCCAAGGACGTCCACCACTCCGAGAAAAATGATGGCCGATTCCATGTCGATAACCTCTTTTTGAATTGTCACGTCGATGGAAGTAAACGGTTCGAGGATCGTTGGCAGCGGATCAGGTGTGATCTCACTGATGTTGATATATTGTCCTCCAATTGCTTCCATGACGACTGCGGCAATCTGCACCCCTTTGTCTCCGTGGTTACTAATATGGAACCTTACTAACACTTCTTGCTGTAATACATCAAGGTCGCGAACAACAGTGACTATAGTACCCCTCGCTTCGTCTTCATTGTCTCCTGAACTTGTCAGGAATTCGAGGTTACAGTCCACCTTAATCCTCGGTCTCGCTCGAAGCCACGTGAGAAGTTGGAGTATTACAAGCCCTGTGGACAGGGCTGCACCCCATAAAGCAATCCATATCGAAGCGTTCATTCGTACACTCCCAAGCTCTGCCCGACGCTTTTTTAATGGTGCTTATACCTTGCCCCTCGTGTCACGTTCCTGTAGCGTCTTAGATTCCCTAGGCACCAATGCGAGGGTAAGGATACCAGTTGATTACAATAGTTGTCAAGAACTCATATACCCTGCCATCACTGAGGTGAATGCCAGACGCACTGCCGATGAAGTGCGATAGTCGTGACGCTTGATGAGCCACTCTCAGTTATAAGCCTCATCCTAATAAAAGGCACTTCTGGGTAATCACCAGATATTAACTTTATAGCCAAAAGCATGCAATGTGCTATAAACTCCTTGGAGGTATTGACTAGCTGCCTTCTAAATAGCTCAATTACTGGCTGAAAACCTATTAGCACCTGCCTCATTTGAGCGTCCTTTTTTGAGTAGTTGTATGAGCTGATTTCTCAAATGTATATAGCGACCGACCGGCGATTTTCTATGTACCTGCCTTCCAAGCAGGTATTCACTTCTCCTCGTCTTTCTCACCTACGTCTGCCATCAAAATGTGAAGATATATGCTATACTTCTTTGAGAGGCACGAACCAATTGACTTTACCGTGGTGAAAGTGTGCGGTCAAACGTATGACCAACTGCCTCTTTCGCGCTTACACTTTTTGAAACATCATGAGCTAGCTTCTCAAGGCACTCTAAGGCAAGCATCCTGTGTTTCAGTGACCACCTGCCTTCGGATCAAGGGGTTGCGGGATGTCGCTATGAATAATGATGCCCCTCTTTTTTAGCAATCGTTGTTCCTGCTTCTTCATCTCTTCTGCCACTCTGAGTCTCTGGCCTCTTTCCGGAAAGACGGCGGTGAATTCTGGGGATCCAAAAAGCCTACTGTCTTGAAGGGCGTCAAACGAATGGCTGGGTAAAAAATCTAATGCACCAGGGGTTCCCAAGTTCACGTAATAGTGCTCAAAAGCCTCGCCCTCTAAATCACCGATGTCAACGCCTACCGCGTCTGCTCCTAGCTCCAGGAGTATTCTACAAAACCATGGCTCAAATTGGGCGGTGTATATACTGGTATCAGCGATTCTGATAGTTCTTTCCCCAAAAGGAGTATTTACAAAGAAACTCTCAGGCGCTTTACTGGTGTTTGACCCACAAGCAATATCCAAAATCCTTCTCCCTTTGACATGTGCCAGACTGCCAAAGGCATGTTCAATCCTTCCAATAAACTGTTGAATAATATCTTTGAGCCCTGGCTCTTGCGCCATTTTTTCAGCTAAACGATATTTCACTTCAAGAGCCTTCATAACCTGAGTAATAAGAAGAGCATCTCGCCGATTGTCACTCATAAGGTACAAGCACCTGCCTCCTAGATCCCTGGAACCTCACGCTTAGTGGTGCATTCGCTAAATGCGTGGATGAGAACCAGGGCCGATAAATCGGTTACCTGTCCCCCAGACAGGGTCCCTACGGGTTCCAAGGAATTAGCGAATACACCTAGTCGACATGTACAATGATAGCTCCCGCCGTATCACCTGCCGCGCAGCCAACGAAGAGACCATAGCCACCACCGCGGAGGACGAGCTCTTCGACCAGCTCGATGATCAGTCGCATCCCTGTCGGTCCCTGTGGATGGCCGAAAATGAGCGAGGAACCGTAGTGGTTAAACGCGTCGAGATTGAGAGCGAACTCACGTGCCAGGTAGATATCGTTCACTGCAAACGGATTGTGCGTCTTGATAGCCTTTACATCCCCAATGCTGATCCCCGCTCGATTAAGCGCCTGGCGAGCCGCCGGTACCGTTGCCTGGGCCATGAAGCCAGCTTTGGCGCGTGCCTGTCCAAAGGCGACCACCTGGACCTCGATGGCCGGATCCCTGCTTAGTTCCTGCGCGCGTGCATGCGAGGTCAGCACCATCCCACAGTTGCCATCGGCGGGATGGGTCTGCGTGCCATACGTGACGGTCCCACCTTCCTTCACCGGCCGCAGCCGGGCCAATCCCTCCTGCGTTGTAGAATAGATCCCCTCGTCATCCGCCACGGTCGCTATGACCTTGCGCCCGGAGGGGTCTTTCACCTCAATGGGGCTGACCATGTAACGATGGTGGAAAGCAGCGCCGTCCTTCAGGGCGTCCTGGTACTGCTGGTAGCGCATGTACGCTACTGCGTTTTGCTCTTCCAGGGTGATGCGGTCCTCCACTGCGACGTTCTCTGCCGTCTGGAGCATGGCATTGCGCGCATAGGGGTCGAAGTTGAAACTATCCTCGACCCAGTCCTCGCTTGTACCTTTGCCTCCCGGTCCCATTGGATTAGGATAGTAGAGATGCGGCCCGTTGCTCGTCTTATCACAGGTGATGGCCAGGATGCAGCGCTCTCCGTCGGTCTCGATTTCATAGGCAGCGCTTCCCACGACTCGCGCCGAAGTGGCACATGCCTGGCTGATCGTGGGCCCAGAGAGACCCTCGGCACCAAGAAGCCCAGCCAGCCAGGGCGCACCGTAGAAGCTATGCTTCGCAGGAATCGTCATTCCAAGAAATAGCGCGTCAAAGACATCAGGCGCAATATCCCGCTCTCTCAGGGCACGCTGAGCCACCTCAGCAGCAAACAATACCGGATGCAGCTGTGCAAAACTACCTTGCCACCGGGTAAATGGCGTTGACCAATACGCGCCATACGGAATGTAAACGGACTCAAATTGCATGGTTTCTCTCCTTTTTGTCTAGTTGCTCAGGCCGATAATGATGATTAGGCATGGTTCAATTGTGACGAAATGTTGTTGACGGTTTGAACAGTCGCACCCTGTCATCCTGAGCGCAGCGAAGGATCTATCGCGGCCAGCAGGGAGATCCTTCGCTGCGCTCAGGATGACAGTTTTGTTCTTTCTGTTAATCCAAGTACCAGATCTTCATATATTACCGGTTTGTAGTAGGTTCACGTTCTAATCGATCGTTCATGTGACAAAGGTGGACACGCATGGCCTGGCCTGCACGTTGTGGATCGTGTTCGGCAATCGCTTTCAAAATCTCTTTCTGATGAAGAATAAAGGTCTTGCGTAGTCTCTGATCGCTCTGATCGCTAATGAGGCGATTGAGTTCCTGAATGAACAGATTCCGCATGGCGCTCAGGGCCAGGATAAACACGGTGTTACGCGACAGCTCAGCGACAGCCATGTGAAAATCAATAAGTGCTGTCAGATAGCGTGCAGGGACATTCAAGCTCTGTTCTGTACGCTGGATAATTTCCTGCAGGTCATCGATCTCTAAGTCTGAAGCATTCTGCGCTGTCAGTTCTGCTGCACGCACCTCGATAGCAAGGGCAGCCTCAATCAGTTGATCTATCGTTGTCTCTCCCAGCCGAAAAGTCAGTGTGATCGATTCGCTAGCCTCCTCGAAATCTAGTGGGGCAACAAATGTACCACCGTTATAGCCTCGCCTCACGACTAGTAGACCTGCCAGTTCAAGCACTTTCAAGGCTTCACGTACAGCAGATCTGCCGACATTGAACTGGCGAGCCAGCTCAAACTCGTTTGGCAATTTCTGGCCGGGTATAAGGGAACCATTATAAATCTCTCGTCTTATGCTCGCCTCAATCAGTTCAAAGTGGCGTTTAGGTGTTTCTATGGGCTCAAAGATTGGTTCGTTTACTTTCTTTTTCGCCATGCTTTTGTGTTTCCCTTTGCTCTCTTGATTGGGCGCTCAAAATTCCTGTCCAAATCTCTTGACAGAACGAAACTTTCAACGTACTATTGTCTGATGATAGCACATTATTTCCTATTCTTCAATGGAGGAGGTGTTTACGCTTTTGTTGCCTGATGATAATACATCCGTTCTCACGTGCTTGTAAAGCGTCTTGTAACAAGTTAACAATTGAGTCGTCCTTAATTTACCTTGGCCGATGGCCGGGAGGCAGACACACATGTACACCGTTGACATCGATGTCGGAGGTACCCTGACGGATGGTCTCTTCAGCGATGGACAAACCGCCATCCCTGTAAAGGTCGATACCACGCCCCATGACCTGACCGTCTGTTTTCGGGACTGCCTGACAGAAGGCGCCCGCCGCTTTGGTTTTGACGATCTCACCGCGTTTCTCAACCAGGTTGATCTGATCCGCTGGTCAACCACTATCACCTCAAACGCCCTGGCGCAGCGGACCGGCCCCAAGCTGGGTTTGCTGGTCAGCAAGGGACACGAACATGACCTGTACGCTCGAGATGGCTCGAGCCCCGTTTTAGGAACCCTGATTGCCCCTGCGAATGTGATCGGACTCGCACGTCCGGTCGAGCCAAAAACCGTGTTGCTCGCCGTTAAAACGCTGCTGGAAAACGGTGTGCGGCGCATCTGCATCAGCCTGGACGGTTCGTTTCAAGACGCCTCGGATGAGCAGGCTATGAAGCGCGCCATTGAGGCGCAATACCCCGATCATTTTCTTGGAACCGTTCCGGTGCTGCTGGGAAGCGATCTCAGCCATTATCCGGACACTGCGACGCGCACCAACCAGAGCCTGATCAATGCCTACATTCACGGGCCGCTCGCCAGCTCGCTATACAAGGCGGAAGACGACCTGCGCGATGCGGGCTACGAACATCCCCTCCTGATTGGACACGCCAACGGTGGCGTAGCACGCGTCTCCAAGACAAAGGCGCTCGATAC
>WNGK01019478.1_pt1 | contig 14330 bp, 12 predicted proteins | sample 5400601 | NCBI WGS metagenome assembly WNGK01 (sample SAMN13153376, study PRJNA577476) | soil metagenome | isolation source: 60 cm soil or saprolite under Garry oak tree replicate 1 | place: USA:California | collected 2016-06-15 | reverse complement strand
AAATCCGCGAAAACGCAGGAAAGCGACGATGAACAGCACCACCGCCAGCGTGAAAACAAGATTTTCCAGAAGATTGCGCGGGTTCAGTTGCACCGACCGATTCGAAACTGACGCGCTCACGTTGAGCAAAAGCAAAAAGATCAATGCACCAGCGAGTATTGCTTCGGGCAATCCGAAGGTCCTTTTCGGCTCGTCGACAGATGCTGATGTTCGCGCGTTGATCTGCCAAATCAGCGAAATATAAACAAGGATGCTGGCAAGAACGTAAAGGATGAAAAAGACACAATTGCTTGGCTTTCGTAAACGCGTCCTCGAATTCACCAAGGCCATCGATCAGTTTGCTGTCGAAGGCGTCCTTGCCCGAAAGAATTCGACCATCGGCGATCGTGTTGCGCAACTGATCGGCAGGGAGATTTCTCTCTTTTGCAACGATGCCGAGAAACTTGTCGTAGGTTTTCATGATGAAACTTTGGACAAGCTCACGCTCCTCCGGGGTGATCGGCCGCGCGCCATTGAGCATGTCCTTAAACTTGCCACTCTTGAAAACGACGGAAGCGAGTCCGACTTTGTTGAATAACTGCTCGTAATTCAGCGTCTGGATGATGACGCCGATGCTGCCGGTGATCGTCGTTTCGCTGGCCATCAAAAATTTGCCGCCGCAAGAGACGTAATAGCCACCCGACGCGGCGAGCGAATCCATATAAATCACGACAGGTTTTCTGGCGCGGACCTTGACCAGGGCACTGTAAATTGCATCTGACGCGGTTACTTCTCCGCCCGGCGAATCGATCTCCAAGACGATGGCTTTAACGCGATCATCGTCGCGGGCTTGTTGCAGGGCCGCGCGCATGTCATCGACCATCGAATCAGTGACACTGCCGGGCAGCGATGAACTAATCAAGCCGCGCATTGTAATGACGGCGATTTTGTCAGCAGTTCCGCGGGTCCCTCGCTGAAGAAGAATCTCACGAAAGCGCGGAATCGGTTCCGTTTCTCGCACACCGCCAATCCGCTGAAATGCAGCGACCACCAATACGAAATTGACAAAGAGGCTGGCGCACAGCGCGACGAACAAAAAGATACTAAGACAACCGAGTCTGCGATCTGCCATGACGGCACGAAACTGCCGGAGAACCGCGGAGGGCACAAGCGCTTTTCGCAGCAGACAAACTGCCGCCACAAAGCCGGTGCAGCTGATGACCACCGCGAAAAAGGCAGCGCCGCGAATTAAGGTTCAATCAAAACCGGACCTCGCACTTGAGCTCTTCGGCTCTTAAGAGTGCCGGGCAGAGCCATCCTTCCATTTTGAATTGGTCGCTGTAATACCAATTGCCGCCGGATTCTCCGCGGCGCCATTCCAGTTTAAAATCGGCCCCGGGAAACGGAGCAGCGCTGAAGACGGCACGAAATCCTTTATCGGCATTGGGAATGCCGGCAACGACCTTGTCAATCATCGTGTCGATTCCGGCGATGAACGGTTCTTTCGACAGACCGACCGCGGGATCGTCAAAAACCCAGATGCCTTCATATTTATAAGGCGCGATGACGAAGAGCGAATTCATAGCAGCGCGTTAAATCGTTAAAGAGCGCCTGTCCGCTTCATCGCTTTAACCTCCAGCGCTTTAATGATCCACTGGATTTTCTCTCATGCCGAGGGCAATATTGCCATCGCAATTGCGCCCGTAGCTCAGCCGGATAGAGCAACGGATTTCTAATCCGTAGGTCGGGTGTTCGAGTCACCCCGGGCGCGCTCTTCAGTCAACGAATTAGCGAGTGAGCGATTTAGAGATTTGATCGCCTCTGTCACTCCTATCTTGTGACCTTGGACGCGTAGCGCTTTTCGTGATCGAGCAGCCATTTTTTTCGCCACAATCCGCCGCCGTAACCGCAGAGCGTGCCATCAGCGCGAATGACGCGATGGCACGGAATCACGATGCAAATCATGTTCGTGCCGTTGGCGCGACCGACCGCGCGCCGTGCGTTCTCATCTCCAAGCTGCTTCGCCATCCATGAATACGAACGTGTTTCGCCTATCGGAATAGAAAGCAAAATTTCCCAGGCTCGTAGCTGAAAACCCGACCCGACCGGCGCGAGCGGAATATCGAACTCCAGTTTCCTGCCAGAAAAATAATCGCCCAGTTGCGAACGGATCGCCTCCAGATGCGGATGCTCGCCTGGCACGACACTTGTGCGCAAACGTTTTCGTAAGATCGATAATTCCCTTTCTGTCGCACGTCGGTCGGTGAATTCGAGCAAGCGTAATCCTTCGTCGTCCGCCACGGCAATCATTGCGCCGAGCGGCGTTTCGATTCGCTCGACGAACATTGGCTCACGCGACTTCACTGCCGTTGGTGAGTCGCCAAAGACCCGTGTGAACGCTTCGCGAAAACCGCTGGCCGATTCGAATCCACTTCCGTTTCTAGCTTCATCCACGCGTCCGCCTTTCTGCACCTCTCGCAACGCAAGACCCATCCTGCGCGCCCGATGATAAGCTTGAAACGTCATTCCATAGTACCGCTTGAACTGGCGTCGCGCCGTAGAAGGATCGATCGCCAATGCCGCAAGCTCTTTATCCGTCAATCGTCCGCCCGGGGCGCGTTCGACTTCCGCGCGCAAGCGATCGATCAATCCCGGTGGGCGTTTGTCCGGATCCATCGGATGGCAGCGCAAGCACGGGCGATAGCCGCCGTGCAACGCCTCGCTCGGCGTCGCGAAAAAATCGACATTCTCGCGCGCCGGCTTTTTAGCCGAGCAAGTCGGCCGGCAGAAAATTCCTGTCGTGCGCACGCCAATATAAAAAATTCCTTCAAAGCTCGGGTCTCGATTGACCAAAGCGCGATACATCGTTTCGGAGGGAGGAAGAAGTTCGAGCGTTTTCATATCCGTTCGATCCGGAACGTGTAACAACCGCGATCCGCACTGCGCGCATCCACAAACGCAGTTTGGGGATCTTGCAGGAACGTTTCAATGACCATCTCCGGTTCGGCTCCGTTTACTGGTTTGGCATCGATCATGTCGTTTTCTGAATTATAGGCGCGGAAGACGCGGCCGCTGCGAAAATCCGCCGGATATTCGCCGGTTGCTGTGTAGCGTTCGCACGGTTGTTCGTGAACGAAAATCGGCCCTGTCTCGGAATACGGATGACCCGGCGGAATTGCCGCGAAAGGAAACAAGATCATCTGCTCGCCCGGCTTCGCCCACCGCAGGCAATGGCGACAGGGATATCCTCGTGGCGAATCAGCCATGACAACCCGATGATCGGTCGCACCGCTTTTGGCCGCGCGCCGCGCCGCCTCAGCGATTTCAGTCTTCAGTGGAATCACTTTAAAATTGGAAGTTCTCATGACCCAACGTATGTCCAGCCATCGAGCCGCGCATCGACGAAATTCAGGCGGAGAATTCGGTTCGTGTTACCAACGATGGTACGCCGGATGACCTTCTTTGACGGCAATGAACAATCCGCGACAGGTCGCGCAAACTTTTTCCCCAGCGCTCAACGTTCCTTCAACGGTCGCACGATCATCCTTTAGATCGACAACTTTCGCGGAAAGGAAGACCGGTCCACTGGTCGGAGTCGGCCGCAGTAATTTGATCGCGTATTCCGCCGTAACTGTGCACGGCGCATGATCCGCCCCAGTGCGTTTCATTAAGTGAAAGGCGGCCGTCCAGTTGCAATGGCAATCGAGTAAGGTCCCGATGACGCCGCCATTCAAGACGCCGGGAAAAGCTTCGTACTTTTTCTCCGGTTTCCACTCCGCAACCACCTCATCATCTTTCGGAAAACTGCGAATGCGTAGACCGTCCGGGTTCGCCGGGCCACATCCCCAGCAGGCGTTATTCGGCGCATAACGTTCCTGAAGCGAGAGCGAATCCTCCTCCGACATTCAAGATCGCGATCTTATTCTTGCGCACCGTCCGAAGCCGATCCCGGATACGGTCGCAGCTTCGGCCCGATGTAGCGAGAGCGCGGCCGGATCAAACGATTGTTGTCGTGTTGTTCGACCACGTGAGCACACCAGCCGGCCACTCGGGATGCGGCGAAGATCGGCGTGTTTAGCTCAGGTGGAAAACCAAGCATCCAAAATACCGGCGCGGCATAAAGATCGACATTCGCGCACAGATGTTTTTCGCGTTCCATTGTCTCCTCGAGCTTTTCGCAAATTGGGATCCATTGTTCCTTGCCCGTCCGTTTGCCCAGATCACGGCCGATTTCGCGCATCAGCGGGACACGCGAGTCGCCTTTTTTATAAACACGATGGCCGAATCCCATGATCTTTTCTTTGGTGTCGAGCTTCTTTTTCAGCCAAGCTTCCGCCCGATCAGGCGTCCCGATTTCCTCGAGCATCTTCATCGATTCCTCATTCGCACCACCGTGCAGGGGTCCTTTCAGAGTCGCGCAAGCGGATGTGACCGCAGCGTACATTCCGGCCAGCGTCGAAGCCGTCACCCGCGCCGCGAAAGTCGAGGCGTTGAATTCATGGTCCGCGTAGAGAACCAGAATCGTGTCGAGCATTCGGATTTGCCACGTTTGCGGCGCTGCTCCCGTTAATTTGTAAAAAAAGTCTCCTGCGTGCGTCAGGTCCGGTTTATCAGGCAATGGCTCGTCACCATGCGAGATTCGCCAGCCGTCAGTGATCAACGTTGACACGCGCGCGATCAACCGAATCGACTTCCGAATGTTTGCCGCGTGAGAGTTATCGCTCAATTCACTGTCGAAGGCGCTTAGCATCGACACGCCGGTGCGCAGCATATCCATCGGATGGGTCGATCGCGGCATCAGCCGCAACATTTCGATGACCGGCGCTGGTAACTCGCGCTCTGCCGCAATTTGTTGCCTGAACTGCGCAAGCTGTTTCACATCCGGCAGCTCGCCGTTAAGCAAGAGATAAGCGACTTCCTCGAAGCTCGCCCGCTGCGCCATTTCGTGAATGTCGTAGCCGCGATACATCAGTCCGGCATTTGGATCGACCCAGCAGATCGCGGTTTCGCCGGCGATCACGCCCGCCAAGCCCGGGCTGTACTCTGGTTTGTTTTCAGTGCTCATCTTGTTTCGTTCACCTTAGCAGCGATACGCGCTTGGACAAACTATCGATCGCCACCTACCGGCCAATTTTCCGCATTCGGGTCGTAATCGAGCAGCTCGTACAGTTCCTTGCGCGTTTGCATCTTGTCGACCCAATCCGATTGGGTTCCGCGCCTCTTTAAATCGCGAAAGAATCCTTCGCTCGTTTTCATTGAAACACGAAACGCGCTCATCGGGAAAATGACTATCCTGTATCCAAAATCGGAGAGCTCTTGAAACGAAAGCAAAGGGCTTTTGCCAAACTCAGTCATATTGGCGAGGAGCGGCGCTTTGATTTCTTTGGCGAAATCGCGGAACTCGTCCCCGCTTTGCAATGCCTCCGGAAAAATCACGTCCGCCCCGGCTTCGACGTAACTCCTCGCCCGCTTGACTGTGCGATCGAAATCTTCTACGCCGCGCCCGTCTGCCCTGGCGATGATTAAGAAATCCGGATCGCGCCGCGCCATCAGCGCCGCCCTGATTTTCCCCACCATCTCGTCAACGTCGACGAGATCTTTCCCGGCCAGATGCCCGCAACGTTTCGGAAATTCCTGATCTTCAATGTGACAACCGGCGAGACCAGCACGCTCGAGTTCACGAACTGTCCGCGCCACATTTTCCGCTCCGCCAAATCCCGTATCCGCATCGACAATTGCCGGAATGTCGACGGCGTTTCCAACGTAGCCAGCGAGTTGCACCACTTCGGTAAGCGTGAGTAGTCCAATGTCCGGCACCCCCGCCGTTGCATTGGCCATTCCAGCGCCGCTGATATAAACGGCGTCGAATCCAGCACCCTCCACTTGCCGCGCCATCGCGGCATTCGGCACACCTGGCATCGCGACACAACCTTTCGCGATCAATTGTCGCAGTTGCGCCGCTTTTGTTCTTTTTGTCATGTTGGCGTAGTCAAGACAGCTGTTATTGTTTTTCTATCTTCGGTAGCTCCATCGCTTGCATCAATCCGTCGATGTTCTTCGCTTCATCGAGCTTCCATACAAGATCTACACCTTCGCGCGCTCGCTTCTGACCGAGGGCTGGCGAGACGAGCACAAAGAACTTTCCCTCGACCTCGGAATCCTTTAACCGGTTCTTCGCGTGTCCCAATGGATAATCGACCCGCTTCGTCAGTCGCCGGCCGTCATTAAGATCGACATGCACGATGTTTGCGACCGCGTCCGGATACATTGCGCTCAACTCCGCATTACGTTTCACGCTCACAGTTTCCAGAAATTTCCAGACCTGTGGATCCTTGAAACGCTCAGGTTCGAATTGTTTGTTTGTCACATCGCCGTCAATGAGCGCGATCGCCGTGATGTAAGGCAAGCTATGGTCCGCTGTCTCGCGCGTGTTCGGTTTCCATTTCTCCGGCTCGCTTCCGATGATATCGACCGACGCATCGTGACTCTCGATTGTTACCGATTTTATCTGGTCAGGATCGGCGATTTCTTTGCGCAAAAACAACGCCGCTTCAATCGCGCTCTGGCTGTGATATTCCGCCGGCCAATATTTGATGCTCGTTTTTAAAATCATTGCGGCTGGGCCATGCTCTGATTCCGGCAATGGAACGGCGAATTTTTCTCCGAGGTTGTCTAACGTCACGCCGAGTTGTTTCTCGAATCCCATTTGCCCTTCGAAAATCGGACCTGGGCCGGTCATGCCAGCGCGCGCGAGCAGTGCCGAGTAAACACCGTGCCGGGCCGCGGTCGCAAACGCGACACCCTTCCAGTGCGAAAGCTCCCCTACCCGCGCCTGACGCATCGCCGCACCAGCCACGCCTGCGATGTTCACCGCGTGGCGCGTTTTCTCGGGATCGAGATTCATCAAACGCGCGCTCGCCAACGCGGTTGAAAACGCGCCGTAGGTCACGTGATCCCAACCCCGCGCGCGAATACTGGCTGCATCGCAAAAGCGGCATTGCACTTCGTAGGCCAGTGCGATCGCGGTAATTAACTCGCGTCCATTCGCGCCGACGCTCTCCGCAACCGCCAGCACGGCGGAAATATTGTCGCTTGGATGCGCCGGTTCCTTCGACAAATAAGTATCGTTGTAATCGAAATAGCGGATGGCGCAGCCGTCTGCAAATGCTGTCCAGTCCGGTGGCGCCTTGTGATTTGTGCCGATAATTGTCGATCCTCGCTTCGCCGAAAACTCTGAAGCAACCTCGCGCGCAATCCGGCAGGGCTCTTCATTCCACGCTCCGAGTGCGCAGCCGAGCGAATCGATCACGCGCCGCTTCACTTCGTGGACAACGTCCTTCGAGAGATCTTCGAATTGGAGAGAGCACGCGTATTCGGCGAGATGATGCGCGAGTGTTTTTATGGCCATGAAATTGAACGTCCAATCTGCCGACGAATCAGAGGTCGGCAATAATTAATGGAGGGCGCGGCGCTGTCGGCGCCTCACTAATGGGACACGACAGCGCATGTCCCTCCAATTATTTCGGCGACAAGTGCGGTTGCTCTCCAATTAAAAAATGCGCACAATCTGGCCGGAGAACTCGAACTAGAGTTGATTCCGCAGGGCACGCTCGCCGAACGATTGCGCGCGGGCGGCGCTGGTATTCCCGGATTTTACACGCGCACTGGTTTCGGCACGAAATTGACGGAGGGCAAGGAAACGAAAAAGTTTGGCGACTGCGAATACGTTCTCGAACCGGGGATCACGGCCGAGCTTTCGATCGTAAAAGCATGGAAGGGCGACAAATCCGGCAATCTCATTTACCGAAAGACTTCGCGGAACTTCAATCCGATGATCGCGACTTGCGGAAAAGTTTGTGTCGCCGAAGTCGAACAACTGGTCGAGATCGGTGAGCTCGACGCCGACCAAATTCACACGCCGGGAATTTTTGTGAACCGGATCATTCAAGGAGAAAAATACGAGAAGCGGATCGAGTTTCGCACGACTCAAGGCGCAGCCGCGTCCAAGAAAGAAAACCCGGTGCGCGAATTGATGGCGAAACGCGCGGCAAAGGAATTGCGCGATGGCTATTATGTAAATCTCGGCATCGGCATTCCGACGCTCGTCGCAAACTACATTCCGGAAGGCATGAACGTCACGCTCCAATCCGAGAACGGATTGCTTGGAATTGGCCCGTTTCCGACGGAAGAGAAGATCGACGCCGACCTGATTAACGCTGGCAAGCAAACCATCACCGAGAGGCCCGGGTCGGCTTATTTCTCCAGCGCCGATTCGTTTGGGCAAATTCGCGGCGGCCACATCGATCTTGCCATACTCGGCGCGTTCGAAGTGACCGATAACGGCGACATTGCGAACTGGATGATTCCGGGAAAGATGATCAAAGGACCCGGTGGCGCGATGGACCTTGTCGCGGGTGTGAAACGCGTTGTCGCCGTGATGGAACACACCTCGAAAGACGGCAGCCCGAAGATTTTGAAAAAGTGCACACTGCCGATTACCGGCCTCGGCGTGGTCAATCTGATCATTACCGATTTGTGCGTATTCGAGGTGAAAGAAGGCGGCGGCCTTGTTCTCACCGAAATGCATTCTGACGCAACGGTGGACGATATTCGCGCAAAGACCGGCGTGCCCTTCGAGGTTGCGCTTAAGAAATGAGTCGCCGCGATTAGGCGAAGTAAAAGTGACGATGCTTCGCGCAATCGGGGTTGAATTGTCGTCCGCAGCGCGGACACGCTGACTTACATGCAAGGTATTGGCGGATTGTGAGCTGGTGTCCGCACGCTCCGCACAGAATCGCAGCGTTATCGAATTTCTCACGCGGCCAAACTTCCGCCTCGTGTCCAGCCAACTCTGCGTGGCACTGGTGACAGCAATACCATTCGCCGCAGCACTCGAACTTAATCGCGACGATGTCTTGCTCGCTGTGGTAATGCGCGCAACGCGTTTCAAGATCGACATCTACGCCGATGATCACGATGCCGTAGATTTCTCGAGTCACGCCGCTACGCGTTCTCGCGGACAGAGCAGCACCAGCCCTGAACCGATAATCCAACACACGATCATCATCGCGAAGCCGTTGCTAAATGAACCGCTCTGCTGACTGAGATTACCGAAAATCTTCGGCCCGAAATAGCCGCCGATACTTGCCGTGCAATTGATGAATCCGACAGCTGCCGCGGCCGCCGCGCTGGTTAGGAATTCGGAAGGCAGAGTAAAGAATGCTGGGAAGTAAGCGATCGTGCCGCACGCAATCACGCTGCACAACGCCACGAGCAGCGCGTTGGAATGCGGAAGGAAAAACCACGCGCCGAGCGCGATGGCGGCGGCGAGCTGCGGAACTGCAAAATGCCATCGGCGTTCGCGCAGACGATCCGAACTCCAGCCAGCAAACAGCAATCCGACCGTCGCGGCGGCAAACGGAATCGCGCCGACCCAGCCAATCAGGCGGACGTCCGTCCAGCCAGTGAGCCGTTGCAGAATTGTTGGAAACCAAAACCAAAACGCGTAACCGCCAACGTAAGTGAAAAACAGCGCCGTCGTTAACATCAACACCGCCGGATGACGAAGCGCCTGCCAGATCGTCATTTTTTCGACACGTGCTTTGGCGGTGCGCTCATCCGCGAGCTGTGCGTTGATCCATTCGCGTTCTTCAGACGCGAGCCACGACGCTTGGTCAGGCCGATCCGGCAGATAAAAGATGGTCGCAATTCCGAGGATCATAGCAGGCGCGCCTTCCATGAGGAAAAGCCAGCGCCAGCCGGCGAGATTCAGCCAACGCACACCGAGAATGGTTCCGGCTATCGGTCCGCCGATCATGAAGCCGATTGGAATTGCCGCCATGAAACGCGCGACCGCTTTGCCGCGATCCTGCGTCGTAAACCAATGCGAAAGGTAAACGATGACACCGGGAAAAAATCCGGCTTCGGCCGCGCCTAGTAAAAAGCGCGCGCCGTAAAGCTGGTGCGGCGTCTGGACAAAAGCGGTCAGTGTTGTCAGCGCACCCCAGGTGATCAACGTTATCGCGAGGAGTAGCCGCGCACTCCAGCGTTCGACCAGCAGCGCTCCCGGAATTTGCAGTGCGAAATAGCCGATGAAGAAAATTCCGCTCGCGGTCCCGAAGACTGAGTCGCTCAAACCCAAATCGCCTTTCATCCCGAGCGTCGCGTAGGCGATGTTCGTACGGTCGAGGTAGTTCGCAACGTAAAGAAGAAAAAGGAATGGTAAAAGCCGCCGGGCAATACGACTGCGCGCACTTTCCCCGGTGTCCATTTGTGGAGAAACCATCAGTGCGCGCAACATAACGCGCGATGCGCGACGCTCACAATTCGAATCAAGGAGATTGCACCTGCCGGGCTCGCGACAATTTAGGATCGCAATCTACCGCGCACGGGATTACGACGCGTCGATGAAACATCGACGTCTAGCCATCGCAACGATCTTGCTCGCGTTTTTTCCCGTGGCGGGACATGCCCAAAACTTCGCCGGCGAATATGCCGACAGAAATTTTCTCAACGGCCAGGCGACTTTCCAAATGAGCCTGGAGCAAAGCGGAAGCGCCGTGTCGGTTTGGTTCAGCGCCGGTTATAATGATGGCCACAGCATTCAGCCAATTGCTGACGGCAGTGGCAAAATGACCGGCAAAGACTCAGTTGAATTCAGCTTCACGGACAGCTCCCACAATGCCGGCACCGGCACGATCACGCGCGCTGGCGAGGACATCATCGCGTCGATCAAAACGACACGCGTGGCCGACTCACGCTGCCTTGAGCTATATCGTCAGAACATGCGGCTGAAGCGGGTCGGGAAAAAATGATGAGGGAGGGCCACAGTGCCCCGATTCTAAACCATCGGGCGAAACCGACCGACCACTTCCTGCAAACGACCGGTGATTTGGCCTAACGAGCAGACTTCGACCGCTTCGAGCAATTCCGGAAAACAATTTTTCCCGCTCTCGACCACAGCCGCGAGTTTATCCAGCGCGTGCTTCGATTTGTCGGCATTCTTCTTTTTGAATTTGGTCAGCCGATCGACCTGCAATTGTTGTTTCTTGCGCGGCGTGCGCGCGAGTTTCACTTCCGGCATATCTTCAGCCCCGTTTCGATATTTGTTCAACCCAATAATCGGGCGAACGCCTTCATTGATTTGTTGTTCGTAACGGTGAGACGCGTTTTGGTTCTGGCTGCGTTGATATCGATCTTCCACCGCCGCCAGCACGCCGCCGAGTCGCTCGATTTCGCGAAATTCTTCGAGAATCGCAGCTTCCACCGCGCGCTCGACCGCTTTCATGCCGGGCGAACCGCTCAACATGTTCATGGTGTGTTTAAAAATTCCCGACTCCTCGAGAAGAATCGCCTGACCATGCGCCGCGAGCCGGATCCATTCTTCACTCGGGGTGGTGAAAGGTTCATCCGCACTGTTGGAATGGCAGGAGTTGGTCGCGTTCATGTAAGCGAGCATCAATTCGACCGCGGTCCGAGTGAGATTATTTTTAATCTCCGCGGCGATCAGCGAGCGACCGCTGGTTTGCGTATGCAACTTGTAAAGCTGCGCTTTCGGCCCTGCGCCGAACACGTCGCGCATTCCGATCGCCCAGATCCGGCGAGAGACGCGCGCGAGCGCGATGTATTCGACATCTAATCCGCAATCGAGGAAGAACGACAGCCGCGGCCCGAATTGATCGACCGGAATTCCGCGCGCAGCGAACATTTCCGCGTAAGCAAATCCGTTCGAGAGCGTGTAAGCCGCTTGCTGCACCGGTGTCGATCCAGCCTCGCCAATGTGATAACCGCTGATCGAGATCGGATACCAGCGCGGCATTTCGCGGCTGGTGAACTCCACCATGTCGGTCAGAAATCGCAGCGACGGCTCGATCGGGAAGATCGTTTCGTTTTGGGCCTGAACTTCCTTGAAAATGTCCGCCTGAACCGTGCCTCGAAGTTTCGGGACAACACTCGGTCCAAACCGCCGTTTTCCCGCGGCGATATACATGGCCATGATGATCGGCGCCGGACCACTGATCGTCATCGACGCCGAAAAATTCGCTGATCCGAGATCGAATCCGTCATAAAGCCGGACCATGTCTTCGACGGTGTCGATCGCCACGCCGCCTTCGCCGATTTTTCCGAAAACGCCGTCCGCGTCGCTGTCGATCCCGTAAAGCGTCGGGCCATCGAATGCCGTGCTAAGACGTTTCGAGCGTTGATGCGCGCTGAGAAAATGAAAACGCTCGTTGGTATCTTCAGCCAGCATCAGGCCCGAAAACAAACGGGTCGGCTCTTCCGCCTGTGGAATTTTCTTCGCGTCAGACTTTTTCGTGTCGCCGTTTTTTTCGAAGCTTTCGATTTCGCGGATCGGCTCGAGATACATCTCGCGATAGGCGCCGTTCAAAAACGGAAACTCACCGGGCAGTCCTTCGCCAAACAAAAAGCGCGCGATTTCGCCCGGCTCATCGATTTCCGGAAGCGCCAGACGCGGCAGCGGCAATCCCGTCGGTGCACGGGTGACTGGGATTTTCGCTTTGATGTCGTTCCAGCGACCAAGCAGATCGCGCCCGAAATCTTTATCCGTCCGTGCGCGCTTTACTTGATCGACAACGAATTGGTTGTACTTCTCAACCGACTCCACGACTTGTCCAAGCTTGCTCATTTCTTCCTCCGTTTCGCTGTAGCGGCGCTCTCCGAGCGCCGACTCGCCACCCCGAATGTTTTCGGGGCCGCTACAGAAGAAATTAACCCGAACAATTTGTCTACGCCAGAGTCGCGATGTCGTTTTGCCACCGTGTCAAGCAGCCGCTGATTGCGCCGGTTTTGCTCGAGCCGTTGTTCAATCTCAGTGTGCGCCGTCTTCGCCCGCTGCAAATCGCTTTTGTTCACGACTACGATGTCGGCCAGATCGAGCATGACGATTTTCTGCAACTGCAACCGGCTGCCGTAATCCGGATTCATCACCAGCACGGTTTGATCGACAATTCCATTTTTCTGGAATGGCATCGCTTCCTGACCGGTCCCGACCGTTTCGATGATGACGTAATCAAAACCCGATTGCGCCAGTAGCGCGAGACAGTCCCGGGTCGCGGGTGAAAGTCCGCCAGCCTGTCCGCGCGTGGCCATGCTTCGCATGAAGACGCGATCGTTTTGCGAATTGATCATCGTCGCGCGATCGCCGAGCAATGCACCTTCACCGATCACGCTTGGATCGTGTGACAAGATCGCCACGCGCGATTTCTTGTCTTTATTCAGGAACCTCAGCACCAGCTCGTCGATCAACGTGGTCTTGCCAGCTCCACCGGGTCCCGTAAATCCAATCACCCGGCTTCGCCGTGAATTTCGAATTTCGAATTTCGAATTTCGAATTTTCTCTTTGTCTTCGATCTCCGTCAGTTTGTGCGCGAGCTCGATGTCCTCGGTCTTTGCGTGCGATCGTTTAGTGCGCGGTTTGCCGTAACGTTGATGAACGAACTTCACCATGTCGTCCAACGACGTGCCGGCGAAGAAGATTTCGTCCACTCCTTTGCGACGCATCGTTGCCGCGTCCTCATGCGTGATCGTGCCGCCTCCGCCACCGAACACTTTGATGTCATCCGCGCCTTTTTTGCGAAGAAGATCGACCACTTCGACAAAGAATTCGATATGGCCGCCGTTGTAACTTGAAATCCCGATCGCGCGCACGTCTTCCTGAATCGCAGCGCGAACAATATCGGCGACCGGCCGATGATACCCAAGATAAACGACTTCGATCCCGTGCCGGATGAACTCGAGATTGATCGTATTGATCGCGCTGTCGTGTCCGTCGCAAATCGGGACGGCAGTCAGAACTCGAATCGGTGAAGCCATGAACTAGACAGGATTAACAGGATTTTCTCGATTTCCCAAACAGCTTTCTTCTTTTGAATCATCCCGGTAATCCTGTAAATCCTGTCTAGCAATGTCCGACCTCGATTTTACCGGCAAAGTCGTTCTGGTGACCGGCAGCTCGCGCGGCATCGGCGCGGAGATGATCAAAGCTTTCGGCGAACGGGGCGCGAAATGCATCGTCAATTATTTTACCGACCCACAAGGTCAGAACAAAGCCGACGCCGATACGGTTGCGAAGGAGTTAAAGGATCCGCTCCTGATCGATTGCAATGTTATCGATCCGCAGCAGGTCGAGGCGATGATGAAACAGATTCAGGATCGACATGGTGGCCTCGACGTTCTGGTGAACAACTCCGGGATTATTCGCGACCGCACGATCAAGAAAATGTCGCTCGAAGAATTCGAGAGCATCGTGCGCGTGAACCTCACCGGCACATTCAACGTCACCCAAAAAGCGATCCCGATTCTGCGAAATGGCGGGCGGATTGTGAATCTGT
>WNGK01005869.1_pt1 | contig 14330 bp, 9 predicted proteins | sample 5400601 | NCBI WGS metagenome assembly WNGK01 (sample SAMN13153376, study PRJNA577476) | soil metagenome | isolation source: 60 cm soil or saprolite under Garry oak tree replicate 1 | place: USA:California | collected 2016-06-15 | reverse complement strand
GGCTCATTATTGGCCTTGATGGCCGTAAACAACTTGTCGTATTCGGTCGTGCTTGATCCCACATTGGCCAACGTGACCTGGATGTTGGGGTGGGTACTGTTCCAGAGCGCCACCGATTTATCGACACCTGTGACCCAGGTCCAGAAGGTCAATTTCACCGGTCCACTCGAGGTTCCACTCGTCCCCGAACTTGGGGCACCGCCGCCACCGCCACAGGCGGCCAGGGGAGCCATGATCAACAGCAGGACGCTCACCATCGCGAATTCTACCACAAAGCGGCGCGTCCAACGTATAGAGAAAAGATGCTGCATTGTCTAGCACTCCTTTGGAATTGTAGCTTCAACAAATAGCAGAAACCGTCGTTACACTATCCCTCAAGCAAATAAGACCTACGTACATGGTCGAGTAGCCAGAATGGGAGTCTTCCTCATTTTTGGTGAAGACTGCTTACTCCCTTGCGTTGAAAAGCAGGTCATCCTTTTCCCACCAGTAATCCATGCGCCAGCGGCGCACCACCGCGCATGAAAAAGTGCTATACTACCCAGCAGGAGAGGGCACTATCAGAGATCGATGATACACTCGTGCTGTGAGCCGGACCACCAGTATGATCGTGGATGCCGCACAAGCACCACCGTCTGTCGCTCCCACTTAGGAAGCACGTAGGGAAGCATTTGACCCCAGCTTGGCATCCCGTTGCCCTTTCTCTCAGGACGAGGTGTTGTCTCGTCCGCCAATCAGGAAGCACTCATCTGATGGAAGAGCTTCTGCCATCGGCTTCTTTTCTTTTGCCTTTTTTCCCTTTTTCCCTCTCTTCTCAGCTCGATTATGCACATACCACTTTTTCAGGGAAGTATCACGTGTGAGGACGACCCCCCTGCTGAGTGGCAAAAACGCCCGTGTTAGCTGGATGGCTGTCCCGGCACGCGAAAGTCAGCAGCCTTGCCCGGATAAGGAGCCAGACCGGCGGCTGGTCCCAATTGCTCCACCGGCACACTGAGTCGGCTCGTCTTGCACTCCACTGCGAGGCAGATGAGATTAACCGCGCTGTCCAGATCGAGCACGGCAGTATCGATGACCAGATCATAGAGGTGCGGATCCTCATGCTGACAACGATAGTGTGTCTGCATGTAGTGTGTGCGGGCACGATCTTTCGCTTGAACCCGCCTGCGGGCAGCATCCAGGTCCAGTCCTTCACGGCGGACGACATAGGCAACACGTAGCGCCAACGGGGCAACCACGCGAACATGCAGTACATCGCGCTTGTCCCCCAGAAGCACCTGTCCCCCGCGTCCGACAAGCACGACGTGACCAGTGGTGGCCGCAGCAGTGATGATGTGGCGCAGGGTCTCCTGGTAGGCTCGTGTCTCTGCCGATGAGGAACCGGAAGCGAAGGCGAATACTCCCCCACTCGGCGTGAACCCTGAGGAAAGCTGCTGTGGCCTGCTCAGGATCCCTGAGCGAGTGCTTTCGACGTACTCCTCGTCGCGTTTCTCCACCTCCGTTTCGTAGACTTCTAACTCGCGGGCGACCTGTTCGATGATGGCATGGTCAATCAATTGCCAGCCGAGCTTTCGTGCCAGCCGTGTGGCCATTTCGCCGCCCCCACTGCCATACTCGCGGGAAATCGTGACCGCACGCATGGCAGCAATGGGCCTTTCAGTAGTTTTTTGACGAAAGGATACCTGGACTTTGCACATTCTTACAAAGGCTGTCTTTTTGACCTCTTCCAGTACAATACGGGGAATAGCTGTTGTGTCCTTTGCATGAGAAAAGGAGATTTCTCCCCGTGTTAGCAATACTTTTAGCTCCATTCCGATCCGCTTTCACTAGGCCGACCTGGCAAAAGGTCGTGTTACTTGTCGAGGGAACTCTGCTGACGCAAGGGCACAGGACCGTCACGGCAGCGTTGCGAGCGGTAGGACTGCAAGAGGAAAGGCATTTTAATCTGTTCCATCATGTCTTAAGTCGTGCTCGCTGGTCTCCTCTTCTGATCAGTCGGCTGCTGCTGTTGCTCCTCGTTCAAACGTTTCTCCCTGCGGGAGCGTGTGTTGAACTGGTGGTTGATGAAACCTTAGAGAGGCGATGGAGACCGCGCATTATCAAGTGTGGATACTACCATGACTCTGTCCGCTCCTCCCAACAACACCGGAGAATCAGCCGTGGCTTGAAGTGGCTCTGTCTGATGCTGATCGTGACGCCACCTTGGACGAGCCGATCCTGGGCCCTGCCCTTTCTCTGCGTCTTGCTGACTTCAGAGGAGGTAGATACGACCTTGGGACACCGACACAAAACGGTTCCAGACTGGACCAAACAGCTCGTGAAGCTCGTCCGACGATGGCTCCCCGATCAGCCCATCAAGCTCATCGGGGATGGTGCATACAGTGTGGTTGAGTTGGGGACAGCCTGTCGGAACCAGAAGGTGACGCTCATCGCCCCTCTGCGCTTTGATGCGTGTCTCTCCACCTCTCCTCCAGCACGTCAACCACGCCAAATGGGGCGACCACGCTTGGTGGGACATCGCTTACCACAGCTTGATCAAGTGCTCTTCAATTCACAGACCGTCTGGCAGAAAGCCGGGGTCACGTGGTATGGACAAGGCAAACGGCAGATCGAATGGTGCAGTGGAACTGCCCTCTGGTACCGGGGAGGTCAAACTCCTTTACCCATCAGATGGGTCTTGACCCGTGATCCCGCGGGGAAACACGAGCCACGGGCCTACTTCTCGACCGATCAAGCCCAATCTGGCCTTTCCATCATCATCGATTTCATGAAACGCTGGTGTGTTGAAGTCACATTTGAAGAGAGTCGTGCCCACTTGGGAATAGAGACCCAGCGACAATGGTCCGATCTGGCGATCGAGCGGACGACGCCCTGTCTCTTTGGACTCTACAGCGTGGTCGCCTTGCTTGGGCGCAGTCTCCATCCAACCGGCGACATCCCATTCCAACAAACCGCGTGGTATCGAAAGCAGCAAGCCGCCTTTACCGATGTGCTCGCGGCCGTGCGACGGCACCTGTGGAACAATTTCAGTTATTCGGCATTACCCCAAAACCCTGATGTCATTTTAGTTTCGCGCTCAGATCTGGCTCGCCTTGCTGACGTAGTATGCTCCTCAGCTTAAAATGTGCAAAGTCCAGGTATCCTTCCGTCAAAAATACACTTACTGGCCTATAGTGCGATTGATCGTATCAAAGACAAAGATGCCTCCTGGCGCGAGGACGCGCGTAATCTCATTGATTGTCGCGGGCAGGTCGCGCACATGTTCGAGCACATCCAGACAAACGATGACTGAAAAACTGCCATTGGCATAAGGCAGCGCTTCGGCAACCCCTTGTTGATAATCGATATTGTGGCCCAAACCGCTCTGCCGGGCATGTATGCGCGCCGCTTCTAGCGCCCCCTGAGAAGGGTCTATGCCTATCATTATCGCTCCGCGCTGCGCCAAGTCTTCGCAGATCAGGCCACCACCAGAACCAATCTCCAAAATTTCTTGCTGGGCAAGTGCTCCCTTGCTCCATACTTTCGTTATACATGCTTCGATATAATCGCAGCGATCTCCGGTTACCTGGCCAAGGAAACAGCCTTTATCCCACCAGCTATACGAAGCAAAGATTTCTTCCTGTGGACGTTTGCGTTTTGCTATCATGAACCTTGTTGTCTTCTGTGTGTGTTCTCCTTGTTATCTCACGCCTAAAATGATCTCGATTGTTAATTGGTCGAGGCGTTCGTAGCCATAACCGCGCTGAGCGAGCTTATCGACATCGAACGTAGTGGCTCGCAGTTTCTGCACGGTTTCGGTACTGTAGCCGTTGAGCAGGCCGCCATAGGTCTGATCACCGCCGTTCAGTGATTCTAATAAAGCCTGTATCTCGGGATCGGTATTGAAGCGTTTGACTTTGGCTTTGAGCATGTTATAGGTGCGCATACAGCCAAGCGCAAAATCCCACACGCCCTGCTCGTCCTCGGTGCGGTAGGCATGAGCGTCGAAGTGGCGCGGACCCATGTAACCCTGGTCCTCAAGTAGCTTCACCAGGAAGAACATCGGCTTGATGCTCTCACTGCCAAAACGTAAATCCTGGTCAAAGCGCGGGCCCTTCTGATCGTTCAGGTCAATATGGAAGAGTTTGCCTGCTTCCAGTGCCTGGGCCACACCATGGACAAAGTTGAGTCCCGCCATATGCTCATGAGCAACCTCTGGATTGAGGCCGACCATATCGGGATGGTCGAGGGTATAGATAAAGGCCAGCATATGCCCTATGGTGGGGAAATAGGTATCGGAACGTGGTTCATTTGGCTTTGGCTCCAGAGCGAAACGCAGTTTGTATCCCCTATCAATCACATATTGACACAGGAAGTTGATAGCGCCGCGCATGCGCTTGATAGCCACAACGGGATCTTTGCTGGCTTCGGCATCAATGCCCTCGCGTCCACCCCAGAAGACGTAGGTGCTAGCCCCTAGCTCTGCTCCTAAGTCGATAGCTGACATGGTTTTTTGCAAGGCAAAGGCACGAACAGCAGGATCAACCGAGGTAAAAGCCCCGTCCTTAAAAATACGATGGAAAAACAGGTTTGTGGTGGCCATCGGCACAACCATGCCGTAGTCAGATAAAGCCTGCTTGAACTCTCTGACAATGCGCTCGCGCTCAGCAGCAGAGGCTCCAAAGGGCACCAGATCATTGTCATGCAGGCTAATACCGTAGGCACCTAACGCTGAGAGTTTCTGCACACTACGCACGGGAGGCAAATCGGGGCGCACAAAATCGCCGAAGGGGTCACGCCCACGATTGCCTACCGTCCAGAGGCCGAAAGTAAACTTATCCTCTTTCCTGGGGGCGTACTCGTCGCTGGCTCGCTCATGTACTGCGTTCTGTGGTATTGATGTTGACATTAGCTCCTCCTTAAATACAGTTCATACTACTGTCAGATAATAGTGTCTCCTGGGAGGAATATCAAGGCCGTATCATTGTTGCGATTGACGATCTCGTATCTTCATAGCCTCACCTCCGTATTTGGGCGAAATCGATGCTTCTCAACTGCATATTTATGCAACGCCCACCTTTGTAGCTACGATCTCCCGCTGCCAGTACTTGGCGACCTGACCGTCGAGCACGATGGTTTTCTCGCCCCGGATGTCAATCGAGGAAGCCCCTATGCTGAAGGTGAATGCTCCCGGCTCGGTGACGAAACGCATTTGTGGATCGTAGAAAGCCAACCGGGACGGATGCACGGTAAAGGTGACCCTGCGTTTCTGCCCAGGGATGAGGGAGAGGCGAGTAAAACCGAGCAGCATGCGGTTGGGACGGACGACCGAGGCAACCAGGTCGCGGCAGTAGAGTTGCACCCCCTCGTCACCCGCGCGCTCTCCCGTATTTTGTACCTCTATAGATACCTCGATCGGCTCAGTGGTACTCTTCGCCTGCACGGCAAGGTCACTATAAGCAAACGTGGTATAGCTCAAGCCATGTCCAAAGGCAAAAAGCGGGCTCGTCGGCGAGTCGATGTAATCGCCGTAGAACATCGGATGGTCCCCCCCAGCACGCAGCCCAACGTTATTGGGAACCTGGCCGACTGAGCGCGGCAGGCTCACAGGTAGGCGGCCGCTCGGATTCGCCTTTCCGGTCAGCACGTCGGCCAGACCGTTGCCGCCTTCTTCTCCTGGTGGGAACACCTGCAGCAGTGCGTTCGCTCGCCTGGCAATGGAAGCAAGCGTGTGGATGCGCCCACTGAGTACCACCACCACAAGCGGCGTCCCTATCTCGGCAAGCGCCTTGACCAGTTCCTCCTGAACGCCCGTGAGATCGAGGCTAGTTGCGTCGTTACCTTCACCAACCGTCGATGAGCGCAAGAGGCCACTCCGTCCAGCGACCACGACGACGGCCACGTCAGCGTCGCGCGCCACCTGCACGGCTTCAGCGAAACCAGAGCGGTCGTCACCCAGCACCTCACAGCCTCTGGCATAGTGGACCTCTACGCCATTTCCTAAGGCTGCGCGCAGGCCCGCAAGAGGTGTAACGTGCGGGGTGAAGTACGGACCGGGTGCGTAGCTCCCGGAGGCCTGTGGAACGAGGAGCCCCGTAACCTCGACCTGCTGAGGAGCCGCATAGACGATCTCCTGGTGAGCGGGGTAGTGGTAATCGCCCTGCAGGAGCCGTTCGTCGTCCGCACCGGGTCCAATGACCGCCACACGCTTCACGGTAGGAGCGAGCGGCAGCATCCCGTCGTTGGTCAGCAGGATGGTCGACTCTGCGGCGGCCTGACGAGCTAACGCACGCTGTTCAGGAGTCTGGAACACTGCATTGGCGGCCTCCGCGTCAACGTAGGGGTATTCGAAGAGCCCGAGCTGGAATTTGAGATGCAGCACGCGACGAACGGATGTATCAACGACTTCGAGTGGCATCCGGCCAGCCTCGATCTCAGCTGTAAGTGGCGCTCCATAGCAGTCAACAACAGGCAGCTCCATATCGAGTCCAGCAAGCAGGGCGAGCCGAGCGGCCTCTCCTCGTGTTGCTGCGACACGATGGTGTTCCATGAGCATCAAGACGGAAGCGTAGTCCGCGACGACGACGCCGGCGAAGCCGAGTTCATCACGCAGCAACCCGGTCAGGATGGCGGGGCTGCCTGCACAGGGCAGGCCATCGACGGAAGCGTAGGAGTTCATGATTGTGGCGAGCCCGGCGTCGCGGATTACGGCTGCGAAGGGCTCGGCGTAAACTTCACGCAGCTCTCGTGGACCCAACTGAACGGGACCCCAGTTGCGCCTGCCCTCTGACATGGAGTAGCCGAGGAAATGCTTGCCTGTGGCGGCAACTCCGTGACAGAGATCGTCGCTCTGGAGGCCCTGCACATAGGCGGTACCGATGGCTCCTGTGAGCACAGGATCCTCGCCGTAGGTCTCCTCTACCCTCCCCCAGCGCGGGTCACGAGCAATATCGAGGACGGGAGCCAGTGCGTGCCGGGCGCCGACTGCCAACATCTGGGTGCGGATGACCTCAGCCACCTGCTTGACCAGGGTCGGGTTCCAGGTGGCAGCGAGTCCAATGCCCTGGGGGAAGACCGTCGCATCACGGTGGCAGAACCCACCCGTGGACTCCTCGTGAACGATGACAGGGATGCCGAGCCGCGTACGTTCGACGGCCACCCGCTGGATAGCGTTCATGAATGCTGCACTCTCCTGTGGGTGGAGGCCGGTTGAAGCACCAATGCGCGTCACCTGCCCAATGCCGTGCGGCATCTTCTCGGCGAAGGGATTGGAGTCGAAGGAACCTGTGCTCACGAAAGCTGTGCTCCAGATGCAGCTGAGCTGAGCCAGCTTCTCGTCCAGTGTCATGAGAGAGAGCAAGTTTTCGACCCGCTCCTCAATGGAGGCGTTCGGGTCGCGGTAGAGTGGTGTGGTCACATGTGTACTCCTTTCATGTACGGCTCAAAAAGGCGCGGACCGCGGCCATCGTTTCGTCATAGCGGTCACGGCGGATGTTGTGACCGGCACCGCTGATATGCACCACCTCACCGTGCTTCCACAGTTGTGCCGCTTCCTGAGCAGTTTCAGGTGCGACAATCGCATGCAACTCAGGATCGCCTGTAATGAGCAGGATGGGGCACTCAATGCGTGAAACGACCTCGCGCCACGGAGCAGCGTGAGAAACTGCTGCGAGTGCAGGCTCCAAGACGTCGATATTCAGCTCGGCTTTGGAGTCAGCCCAGGGGATGATCTCCTCTTCGACCCAGGTGGGATTCACAGCGAAGCCCCTGGCGATGCGCTCCTCACGCGGGAGCGCCCGGAGCTCGTAGAGCCATTGCCACCCGAACTGGTTTTGTTGCTCCCCACCTGTCTGGAACAGAGACTTGTCCACATTTGTCTGAAACTGTGGCTTATCCCGCAGGGGCGGATCTTCCAGCACGATGGCTCGGACCAGATGGGGATACGTTGCGGCAAGCGTTGCGGCAGTGATGGCCCCCATCGAATGCCCGAACAAGAAAGGCTTTTCCAGATTCAACGCTCGAATAACCGCCACTGCATCATCGGCCAGGAGCGCGAGCGAGAACTCCGTCGCGGAGATGCCAGAGCGACCGTGACCGCGTGCATCAGTCATGATGACGTCGTAGCTGCCTTCGAGGTCGTGGGCAACACGTGACCAGCACAGGCCATTGTCCGTGACGCCGTGCAACAGGACAATGGACGGTTTGTTGTTGCCGCCTGTGCGATGATAATGAATGGTGATGCCATTGGCTTGTACATTTCCTTCAGACCATGCTGTCATGTTATACTCCTTCCTTTCCTTTGAAACGATGTTGACCGTTGGCGGTCTTATCTACCCGCTGAGTATTTATCATCTGGAGACCTCCGTGATGCCCGCACCCAGCAGCATGTCCATGACGATACGTTGCGCTTCGAGGGCATCCTGCCGCTCCTGAGCCGCTCTGAGTGCGCCCAGATCAAGGCGATCAAGCAAACTGTCGAGCGCACGAATCGTCCTGATGCTGGCCTGGGCGGCCCGAATCGCATCCTCGCGGAAGGGGAACTGATCGAGCAGCAAGGGGCCTTGCCACTGAATCTGGCGGAGGGCGGCGAGAAATTCGAGTGTCTCGATAAGATGGACAGAACCAACTGCCATATCGTCATCCCACTCGCGCCAGTTGTCGTTCAGCTCAACGCTGATCAGTTTGCCCCGCCGTGATACCAGTTGCAGCACGTCGGCTGGCGTTTCTTTGGCGAAGAATGCATGTCCCAGGTCGAACACGATGCCGACATTCTCTACACCCATGTCCTCGATTGCCAGCAAGGTGCGGGCAGCCGAACTGAAAAACATGTGGGTGCGGGGCTCTTTCTCCTTGTATTCGATGGCGAACTGCATGCCAGGGTCAGTCTGGGCCACCGCTCGAATGCCCTCAACAGAGTAGTCCCAGAGGCGCCTGTAGTCGACCTGGAAGGGGTAGTCAAATCCGTCCTGGCCGGGCCAGAACTTGACATACCTCGCATCAAGCTGGTGCGCTACCTCGATAGCCCGCTTTCCCAGATTCACCGCCTTACGCCTCACCACCGGGTCTGGATTGGTGAAACTTCCCATCTGAAACTCGCGCATATAAAGATGCGGGGTGATGGCCTGAGCACGTAGTCCTGTCCGTTGCAGCGCTTCACGTACCTGTGCGACGGTCACTCCCTCATCAGCAAATGGATAATTCACATCCAGTACATTTATGTCGCCAACCGCCGCAGCACGCTCTATCGCTTCCAGCGTGCTCACCGCTGGTCCATAGGCGTCTGTTGCATAGCGGTCGATAAACTGCTGAAACATCCAGAGGCCTGCCCCAAATTCGTAATTGACCATCATGTCCTCCTGAATGAGTATTCTTGTCCAAACATATCTTCTCTCGCATGCATTCGACAACTCCTTCTAGGTGATGTCATTCCTCCCAGTGAAAAGTGGGAGCACGTCTCACACACGTGGGAAGTGGCAATACGTCACGCACGTGTGATCAAGGTGTCTCGCCTACCGCGCCTCGTAGATTCGACGCATGATCAGAGCCTGGTAGGGCTTTCCTGGCAGTTGCACCACCGCGCCACATCCAATCGATTCCTCCAGTGGCGTGACGGTCATGCTCCAGGTATCGATGACCTCACCCTTGTACTGCTCGTCCTCCGGCACATGTACCGTCACCTGAGCCGGCTGATGTCGCCCAAAGTAGGCCAGATAGTAGTCGTGTGGCTGACCGGCGCATGGAAACCCGTACCAGAAGGGGAACACACCGTCTATCGGGTCAAGACCGGCGGCAGGACTGTCTTCCAGGATGCGCCGGAGGAACGCGAGGCGTGGAGCGCTCTGGCCGCGCAGGACCCTCCCTTCGCCCACCACAGGATGTCCTCTGGGTGCAGAAAGGTCTCGCCGTGACCAACATATCCGCCATTGACGGTCCCCTCCCAGAAGCGATGGACCATTTCCTCGGCTGAGATATTCCCCCAGGATGGCGGGATGTTGCCCTCGTAGCCGCACTCATCGACGACGGCCGGCTTCCTGTACTGCTCGCGCCAGGTTCGCGTCTGCGTCAGGTCCGACCGCTGGATGCTCAGATGCGTCACCCACGGCTTCGCGTGGTCGTAAAACGCAAAGCAGTTGTGGATTGAGCGGGGGTGTTGGTAGGGATCGTGCTCCTGGACGATGCGGAAGAAGCGATCCCAGTCGGCCATGGTTTTCTGCTTCAAGAGATCATATTCGTTGGCCATCGACCACCAGATATTGCGATAGGCGGCAAGCCGCGCCACTACATAGCGCAGATAGCGATCATCCGTCTCGGCAGCCATCGTGGCAAAGCCCCAACGGTCGTAGGGGTGGAACAGGATGATATCAGCCTCAATACCCAGTGCCACCAGGTCTGCCACCCGGCGCTCGAGGTGCTGGAAAAACGCCGGGTCGAATCGGCTGAAGTCGAATGCCCAGCCTCCAGGCGTTTCTCCCGTCAATATACGACTGATGTCCCATGTACTGGAGCCACGGGACAAACATGGAAATGGATAGAGCGCCGGTTCGTTCTCGTTAAAGAGATAGTGTTTTGGGAAGATGCACATGCGCAGTTTGTTGAACGGCGCACTGCGCAGCGTTGCCAGTGTCTGCTCCTCAAGCTCGTCGCTCTGGTGCGTCCAGGCGTAGCACGTGGTGCCAACCTGTTTGTAGGGTGTTCCATCGGCGTAGGTGAAGTGGTAGGTGTTGGAGACCCGCACCGGCCCATGATGGCCTGGCGTGGGAGCGACACAGGTAAATGTTCCCTCGGCACCGTTCAGCGCGTTGAGGTTACTCCGTGTGAAGTAACGCCAGGTTCCCGGTGCGTCTGGCATAAAGCGAATGTGGTAGATCCCATTGCCATCATAGAATCCATCCACCTCGACCATACGATGTTTGTAGGCAAACTGAGCAGTGAGTTCTACATCCAGGTACGGATTGCCCTCGGCGCTCCCGTGCAATGCTAGCTCGAAGATGTCCCACTGCTCGACAGTTTCTGTGCTGCCTGTATTGTTCATTCGTGTCCATCCTACTCTATCAATTCGATCTCGACGGGGTGAATGTGCAGAGCGCCAGTGAGGCAAATGTCCCGCGAGGAGGCCCCCACGTACACCTGGTAGTCTCCGCGCGCGCTCTCCCAGCCGTTCGTGTTGGTGTTCCAGTAGGATAGTGGACGTGATGTGGCGTTCGGGTCCAGCGTTACGCTCACCTCCCTGGTCCCGCCCGGCTCCAGCTCGACCTTCGCCCAGCCCACCAGTCGTCTGGGCGGCTCACCTGTGCTTGCAGGCAAGCCAAGGTAGACCTGCGCGACCTCGGCACCCGCGCGTGAACCACTATTTGTGACTGTGAAGCTCACTCGTATGGCCCCGGTGCCGTTGGTCGTCGCGGGGTCCACCTGGAGTTGGGCATAGGCGAAACTTGTGTAGGAAAGCCCGTAGCCGAACGGGAAGAGTGGCTCAATCCCCAACTGGTCGTAGCCCCGGTAGCCGACAGCGAGGCCCTCACTGAAGTTGGCGACGAGTTCTGTCCTGGAGTACTGCGAAGGCTCGGAAACCGGGGTGTCCTGATCGCTGCGTGGGAAGGTGACCGGCAGCTTACCCGACGGATTAACGTCGCCGAACAGGACGTCGGCCAGGGCATTGCCCTGCTCCTGTCCGCCATACCAACTCTCCAGCACCGTCGGAACCTGGTCGAGCCAAGGCATCAGCACAGGGCCGCCACTGGCTACCACCACTATGGTGCGCGGGTTGGCGGCAGCCACGACCTGGATGAGCAGGTCCTGCTCGTTGGAGAGTGTGAGGCTCGGCAGGTCGGCGTGCTCGTTACGATAGTCCCGCACGACGACGACCGCCACGTCCGACCGCCCAGCGAGCGCGGCTGCCTCCTGCATCGCCGCTGGGATCGCCTCCGCCGGGTGCTCCCAGCCGAAGCGCACCTTGCTGCCAATCAAGCCAGAAATGGAAAGCTCACCTGGAACGGGAGTATACTGCTCCGGCCGGTCGGCTGCATAGTCGATCCGCAGGGTGTCCGGCTGGCCAGCGACCAGTTGCAGCGTCACCGACTGAGTTCCCAGGGTGATGCCTGGATCGTCGATGAGCAGCCGACCATCCAGGAGCAGGCGAGCCGTCCCCAGGTGAGTCAGCGACAACGTGTACTCCCCGGTCACAGGTGCGGTAAGGCTGCCCGTCCAGCGCACCGAGATAGCGTTGTTGAACTCCTCCGGTGTCTTCAGCGGGGACGCATTAAAGAGACCAAAGTTGAAGAAGCCGAGGTTGAGAGCCACCTGCCGGTCGGTGCGCACCAGTCGCGGCTCGCCCTCGAAGCGCGTGTTCGTCCAGTATTCCGCATGCAGCCCGTGGACTTCCGGACCGGAGCCAGCCGGGGTGAGGACTGACGACGGCAGCAGTGGCGGGCCGGGCAGCAGGTTGGCAGCGGATGCCGGGTCTACGCCCTGCGCGTACTCTACCCGCACGCCCTCGCTCACCCGACGTCGGATGCCCTCCAGTATACTCACCAGGTATGTCGGCTTCACGAAGGAGCTCCCGCCCCCTGTGATGTTGTGGTTGGCGTCGCCACCGATGACGGCCAGCGAATGCACCTGGTGGCTCGACAGGGGCAGCAGCTCCCCGGTGTTCTTCAGCAGGACGATCCCTTTGCTGGCGATCTCTCGCGCCTGCTTCCCGTGCTCCTCGACGGGCAGTGGACTGATCTGGACGGGATGCTCGAAGAGCCCGAACGTGAACATGGTGCGCAGGATGCGCTGCACCTTCTTGTCGAGGGTGGTCAGGCTCACCTGCCCTGTCTGGATCGCCTGCAGCAGCTGGTCACCGAAGAACTTCGCGCTGGGCATCTCCTGGTCGAAGCCGGCATTGGCGGCCTCCACAGTGCTGTGCGTCGCCTCGTAGTCGCTCATCACCCAGCCCGTGAAGCCCAACTGGTGTTTGAGGATCTCGGATACGCGCCCATAGCCGCGCCGACTTGACCATCCTGCACTGCCAGCGCAAATGGCAGCGTGTAGATCTCCTGCAGCGTGCGCTCATCGAGATGCGCGTCGACCTCGAGGCGGTTCTCCTCCTGCGCGTTCACGTTGTAGTGCTTGGCGGTGGCCACCATGTGGTGGCGCTGGACACTCTGGATGGAGCGAGCGGCCATCTGGCCGGTCAAGATCGGATCCTCTCCCAATGCCTCGAACAGGCGGCCGTACACGGGGACGCGGGCGATGTCCAGGCACGAACCCAGGAAGACGTTGAACCCAGTCGCCTCCGCCTCGCTGCCCAACAGCTCGCCATACTGCTCGGCAGCTGTGAGGTCCCACGTCGCCGCCAGCCCGATGGGAGCGGGAAGTGACGTCGCCTTGCCCACGTTGATGCCAGCAGGGCCGTCGGTCATGGTTAGTGCCGGGATGCCGAGCCGAGAGATCGGTGCGGTGGAGTAGGTGTCGTTGGACACCCCGTGGACCATGCTGATCTTTTCTTCCAGTGTCATCTGCGCCAGCAGGAGAGCGGCCCGCTCATCCGGAGATAACGACGTGTTCAGCCACGGCCGATCGTGTGCTGAAGTTGTTGGGCCTGTACTTGTGTTGTCCATCTTTTTCCTCCTTAGCTCGACCAGGGCGACCACAAGGGATCGCCCATGTGCACCAACTTAAGGCGAGTTGCAGCATGGCCGCCCAAGCCCCCAAGGTTGACCGCCAGGGTCAACCAATAGGCATCAAGCTAAGAACAAGCCCATCAGCATCCGTAGGGGCGAGGGCGGTTGGGAGTGGATGGGTGGACCTTCATGGTCGCCCGCGTCCTGTTCCCTGGGCTCCCATCTTAGAGGAACACGATCCCATCCCCACCCACGGGCGACCATGAAGGCCCACCCCGCCGCCCTTCATCCACCCTCGCCCCTACGGCTCACCTAGCCTCCTGCCTGACTTCCCGGCTTAGCTTGATGCCTATTGGTTGACCCTGGCGGTCAATCTCGGGAGGACTTGGGAGGGTTCCCTCTCTGCCAATTGTACTGTCTCCACCTCCTCAGGTTGATACCGGGTGGTCGAGGTGCGTCGCGCCCCTCCGGTCGCAGCTACAGCCAGCTCCAGGACCTGCGCCAAGCGCATTAGCCCTTGACACTGCCGGCGCCCAGACCGCCACGCCAGAAGCGTTGCAGGATGATACAGCCAATCAGCAGCGGGATGGATGAGACCAACGCCCCGGCGATGATCAGCGTGTAGAGGAACTTATTGGCTCCCCCCGTCGTCACATTCCAGGTCTGCAAGCCCACGGTGATGGGAAACAGCTTCTGGTCCGAAAGCATCACCAGCGGCAGAAAGTAGTTGTTCCAGATGGCCACGAA
>WNGK01016998.1_pt1 | contig 14331 bp, 11 predicted proteins | sample 5400601 | NCBI WGS metagenome assembly WNGK01 (sample SAMN13153376, study PRJNA577476) | soil metagenome | isolation source: 60 cm soil or saprolite under Garry oak tree replicate 1 | place: USA:California | collected 2016-06-15 | reverse complement strand
GCTAAACCGGCTACAGCAGCAAAGATTTTGCCGGCTATGCTCCTGGCGCGCTGGCTATCGTGTGATCTCCATACAAGGCGAAGAACAAATTCTATGACCGCTTTTATCACCAGCCCTCCACCCACGGCTATGAGCGAGAGACCAAGCGAAAAGAAGGCGATTTGAGCGCTCTCCAGCCCCTGTTGCATCAGCCAGTAGCCTGCTAGCAGAGGCAAGAAGCCTAAAAGTGTCAGCGAGCGTACAAGACCTATCAGTGTATCAGAAATCTGCCCAATCAGTCGTCCCGGGTTCCTCAATTGGGCACCTACATGTCTCAATGATGTCAATAGACGCAGGCATATCTCACCCAGTGACATGGCCTGTTGGCCCCGCTCTGGCTGATCGCGCATGGCTTCTACTACCGTCATACGGCTGACAAGCCAGGAGGAGATTGCTACGGAGCAAAAGGTGAAGATCACGCCTAAACAATAGGCAATAATCAGGCTATGCAGTTGAAAGGTGAGTTTGAGCGGGAAGTTGAAACGCTCCAGGGTAGGCCCGAGAAAATAGACAAGCGAGGCGCCAATACCTATGCCGGTGCCCAGGCCAACGAATGAAGCAAGCAGGTCGTAGACGGTTCCCTCAAAGAGAAACATCAGCACGAGGTGCCGGCGCTGCACGCCGATGGCCCGTGCCATACCCATTTCCGCGCGGCGCTCTGCCGCAAGTAATACAAAAATAAGGAAGATCAACAGGAGACCAATAGCCAGCGCGAAGAGGGCGAAAAGAGTAAAGACGCGAGAGAAGAGATCTTCAGCCTTCTGTGAATTTTGTACTCCCTGGGTCTTTACCTGGTCGACGTGTTCATCAATAGGTATCGAGTTGCGCAATCCCGAGGTCACGCGGTCCGAAAGGGCGATATCGCTGGCATCCCCTCTAACACGATTGGAAACAAAGATTTCTGTAATATCGTCATAGCGATTTTCGATATTCTGAAAGGTTTGAAGATTGCTGAGAATATACGGCGATGATCCTACGAGGCCACCGTCGGCAACGATACCAACTACATGCATCTGGTGACGCACGCCCGGCCAGCGTTGTGCGTACAGGTAGAGCGTATCGCCCGCGTGCGCGTTGAGCAATAGAGCTGTAGTATGGTTGAGGTAGACATCATTTGTGCCAAGTGCGGCGATAGTGAACTGTCTTTTTCCGTTGTCCTCCCGCATGCCTCCAAATCCCTGCTCACTGCCAGGAATAACGGCGAGGGCCGTGACCTTTGAACGCACCTGGCGAGAGGTTTCATCGGCTACAAGCAGATCATGTTCGACCAGGGCGCCTCCTACCGCTGCAATATCGTGATCGTGTCTGGCAAGGTTGAGGAGGCGATAATACACGCCATCTGGAAAGTATCCCAGCCCTCCATGCCCGCCCTGGATTGTTTCGTCCACGCTGCCCAGGTTATAGACGGCAACGCTCTGTACTGCCCCAATAATGACATCACCTGTTGCCAGTACGCTCGAGAGCAGGGTTGTCGAAAGCATGAGGGCAAAGATAATGAGCCACATTTGTGTGCGGCGACGAGGAATATTGCGCACCCCAATCTTAAAAAAGATCAGGTTGCCGAGAGCCAGCAGCGCTACCAGGCCGACAATACCCAGTGTGATTATTATGAGAATTGTCGTGAGTCTATCGAGTGGAATGCCAAAAAGTTGAGTCATGTTCTCATTATCTGGCAGCCGCGAGGACTGCTACTACATTTCACCTGGCAGCCGCGAGAGCTGCCACTACATTTCACCTGGCAGCCGCGAGGGCTGCCACTACATCTTAAGGTGACGGGCTACTCTTTAGTGTTTGGTAAAATAGCTCGGCGAGCTTGGCATAGCCGAGCGTGCTTGGATGAAAACCATCTCCGCTAAGGTATTCGGGATGCTGGCGTAGTTCTTGCCAGCGAGAAAAGAGATCTATAAGTATTACGTGGTGACGTTTCACAGCAGCCGCAATGACTGAATTGTAGCTCTGAACTCGTGTAGAGAGTGTCAGCGAGTCAATGTAACTAAAATAGGGCACAAGCCTGAGGTCGGGGATATTCGCAATGACGATGCGCGCTTGCGGCGCCCCCCTTTGCAGGCGGCTCAATAAGAGGTCAAGGTCACGGGCGTAGCTGTTGATCGGAACGTCGTTGCCGAGATCATTCACAGCTAGCCAGATCGTAATCAGATTTGGATGGACATCGATGGCTACCGGAACCTCGGCATCGAGGGCCTGGTGGAGCACGACACCCGGAATACCAAGATTGATCAGGTGAGTGCCAGGGCCAAGCAGCATGGCGAGGTCGCTGGGCCAGTTCTGTGTCTCTGGGTCATCAGCGCCAATACCAAATGTGTCAGAAGCTCCGATGGCTACGTAGGTCAGGCGTGCTTTAGGAGGCTGCTGTATTACGAGCGAACGAGAACCGGATTGCTGACTTTCGCCCGGGGGAGAGCCGCAGCTCCCTAAAAAAAGCAAAAGAAAACAAAGCGCGGCAGTAGAGAAAAAAACTCTCTTCCACGCGCTATTTTTGCTGGATACCCGCACACCCCTAGGTTGAAAAGTGTTAGCGAAGCAATGCACTGGTCACAGAAACGACGGCAAAGAGTACCACAAAGACAATGGTCAGGTTAAAAATCAAACGTTCTACACCCCGCCTTGTCTTAAAGACTGAACCTGCACTGGTGCCGCCGAAGGCGCTACCCAAACCTGCGCCGCGTACCTGGAGCAGGATGAAGCTGATGACGGCTACGCAGAGTATAATTTGCACTATTCGGATTGCTGGAAGCCACTGGGCCAAGATATGTTCCTCACTTTCGTGTTCGCCTATCTGTTTTCTCCGTGATTATATCATACTACGCAAGCCAGGTCGAAAAGTTGTGACATGCTCACTTCTCTACGAATTTATATTTTTTTATGCGCCTTCTCATGACAAGCCGAACACAAAACAACGAAATGCCGCGGATTGTAACGGTCGAGTATATTCCTCGCAGCACGGGTGGTATGCAGCTGCAAGTCTTCAAAATGCTGTCCGCAGGCGGGGCAGGTAAAGTTGGCCTGCTCGCTCAGCGTCCGCTTGAGGTAGTTCATTTGCGTCACATGGATGGTATCCAGGCTGACATGAAACAGGAAACCGGACAGGATCAGCCAGAGGATTCTTGAACGAGTTAAGGCAGCAACTACGAGCAGCGCTCCCAGGATCATTGGGTGATGAAGCAGCCGCTGCTGCGCTAGCCTCGGGGGATCTGCCTGCAAAAAGTATTTTCCCGCTGCCTTCAAGCTCAATGTGCGGTGTGTTACGGCATGCCACAGGTAGTGGTCAGCATCGATGAAAATGCTGGCAGCTAGAGGAATGCATACATCCCTTTTCAGCCAGGGTAGTGCTGCAATGGCTGCTGCTGTCGATAATTTTATATGTTCTTGCACGCGCATACTAAATTCCTATTCTGTCCGGTTGTATCCTTCTGGTAGCTGTCTTCTAATATTCGCTTCTTTTAAGGCTGACATCCGCTCATAACTTGCATCCGAAGGAGGCAAACGAAGGAGAGAGAAAGGTTCGGGGGGCGTCCCTGAATCCCCGGACACGGTTCCCCCTCTTTATGCGTGGAAATCAGCCAAGTAAGTTGAGGTGATATTTTACCAAAATAGCCCATAAATTGGGCTATTTTACGTAGGATGAAACGTATTGACACGTTTAGATAAAGTGACACTCCTATGACCTAAAGGCTGACAGGTTTCTGAGTAACGTCGCTGGTGTGGCCTGTCTCCGAGGAGACCGTATCCGCGATACGTGGTTGAAGCTGCGACTTGCTCAGACAACATTGGGGCGTGTCGGCCCTACTACTACACCTGGACGAGCCAGGGCGTAGATACGTGACGGAACGAGGAAACATTACATGTGTGCCATACGCAAGCTTATGCATATTGACGGACCCGACCAGGTCGCGATGGCCGGTAAAACCGCACGTGCGGCAGACCCAATTTCGGTTCTTGGGCTTATGGCGATGCTCGCATCGGGGACACTGGCTACTTGTGCCTCGTTCGGAGCCAGTGAAGCACGAGATGTGAGCTTGTTTGGCTTTGTGGGTGAGATAATCGATGTCTTTGCCATACTCCCACAAGGCCATGCGGCTGTTATGATGGCGACCACAATCACGGTTACGCACACCATGAGGATTGCCTATGAAGAGCGAACCGACCTCGTTGAGCACACAAAAGTTGATGACTTGCCGAGTGGCTTTATGACGCTGATCACGAATGCGCCGTTCGTTGCGTTTGCAGACCTTGTTCTTGACACGTTGCAGTTTCTTCCAGCGACGGGAATATTTTTTACATCGGCTTTGCTTTTGAGCCAGTTGTCCCAATTGCTTATGGCGGTGGCGTTTGAGCGAACGGATACCACGCCCTGTCACGATCAAGGCTTGTTCAGTATTCGTCGTAACAGCAGCCAGGTGGATTTCTCCCAAGTCGACAGTGGCTTGTTTCTCTCCTGCAGCATGTTCAGCCTGTGGTATCTCAATGCACACATGCAGCTCAAAGCCTCGGTTCCAGACCAGCGTACAGGCTCCACTTTCAGCAGGAAGATCGAGTGGCAAAACCAGCGAGGGACGCCCTCGACCCATTGGCAAGACGATACGTCCTTCTTGTTTGCAGACGGCTTGAGCAGACCACATCACGGGATAGAACCGCTTGGTTTTGTAGGGATAGCGCATTTTTGGAATGGATGGCTTGAGTTGGCGTGTAGTGTCAACGTTAGCAAGGAAGGCATGCACGATCATTTGGACGGACTGACTATGCAAGGCAAATCGGCCTTTGGTGGCTTTTTGCAGTTCATTGCGTCCAGGCCATTTCGCATGCGTCATCCGAGTTTGTTTATGTATCTCCATGCAGCAATTCCAGACCTGTGCCGCCTCTTGTTGAGCGGTTTTCAGTCTGATAAATTGGCTTCTAGACAGGTTTTCAAGTCTAAAGATGCGTACGGTTTTCATAGCAGGATGATAGCATGAGTGAGCCAGTTTTACAAGTGTGGAAAACCGGGTATACCCACGACTCAATTGCCTGTCACCTCATGGATATCCAAGTATCGCAGAAAGATACTGATGGGAGAAGTTCCCTCATCCCAAGAAAGTATGTGGAAAGGAGCACGTGTGGACTTCAAGTTATTATGTTGGGACGGCAGGAGTGGTCTCAGCAGAAACGGTCAAATGCTAAATGACGGAGTGCGAGGGCAAGTAGTGGCAATAGAGTCGCTTTCATCCGTAGGTATTATGGCCTATAACGAAGAGGCCAATATTGAGCGTACGCTGCGGGCTATACTGGATCAGCAAAGCCTGACCACACGTATTGAGGAAGTTATCGTTGTTGCCAGTGGCTGTACAGACCATACTGTGCCGCTCGTAGACACGATAGCGCGGCAAGAGCCAAAAGTCAGCCTGTATGTGCAAGAGAAACGCGAAGGCAAAGCCTCGGCCATTAACCTTTTCCTCAAACAGGCCACCAGCCAGGTTGTTGTGTTACTTGGCGCCGACGTCATCCCAGAAGCCTCGGCCCTGGAGAACTTATGCGCTCCCTTCAAAGATCCAACGATTGGCATGGTCGGAGGCCGTCCGGTGCCGGTGAATGACCCCTCTACTTTTATGGGGCATGCCATCCATTTGCTCTGGCGTTTGCATGATCGTGTCGCTCGTGTTTCACCCAAGCTTGGCGAGATCATTGCCTTCCGCAATGTCATCTCGGGCATTCCTACCAACAGTGCCGTGGATGAAATTTCTATCCAGGCCCTTATTTCTCAGCTTGGCTACCGGTTGATCTACGAGCCCGCCTGTGTCATCTATAACAAGGGGCCGCTCAATATAGGAGACTTCCTCAAGCAGCGTCGGCGCATCTATGCCGGGCATCTCAAGGTGCGTGCACAACAAAACTATGAAGCATCTACCATGAAGATAAGTCCCATCGCCCGCCAGCTCCTGGCGTGCCGCGACTTTACCATGAGCAACCCCAGGCAGGCGATGTGGACCCTTTTAACCATCCTCCTGGAGGCCATTGCGCGTTTGCAAGGCTACTACGACTTCTGGGGCAAGCGCGAGCATCACATCTGGCAAATGGTAGATTCGACGAAGGACCTGGAGGCGGGAGAGCGTAAAGTGCGGCGCATCTGTAATGCCCAGAGCGTCATCGTCTTTCGTTTCATCCTTGCAGGCGCCCTGGGAACGGATCTGCATCGTGAGCGCGAAGACCGTGAGGCAACCGAGGTGGCACGGAAACTCTTGCCGTATTTACGTAGCAGAATTCGCAAAGAAGACTCACTTTCGGTCAATGGTCCTGGCATCATGACCGCCGTTATTCGCGCAGAGCAGCACGGGGCAGAGATTGTGGCTCGCCGCATCAAAGCAGCCGTTGAGGCTGCTCCCGTCCGTGTAGGGGTGCGTAACCGGGAGGTCAAAGTGACGGTAGCCTACAGCTCACTAACTTTTGCGTCGAAGGTTCCTCATGGAGATGTGACCGTGAGTGGACCTTTGGTAGAATCATAATTGGCAGGACCATTTAAGCCGTGGGAGCAATAATCCCGTACATATTGCGGCTGCGCCGCAATCCACCTTTTCTACATGTTTTTGTGAATTTTGCGGGCGCGTCAGCGCCCGCAAAATTCACAAAAACATGTCTTACAACGTGTGGTCGCCGCAGGCGACCACACCTCCTGGCGGAGCGCGAGGTAGCTCTCGCAAAAACTCTCAATTGGCTATTCCCTTGTAGAACACCTATCTATATGGTACAATATGATTCGGGCGAGGACTTAAGTCCCCGCCCGAACTTATGAGAAAAGCGAAACGTAATTCATGGAAATTTCATGGCTTGGCCACTCCTGTTTTCAGGTGCGAGGCAAGAATGTTACTCTAATTACTGACCCGTTTCCACCTCAGTCAGGCTACTCACTGGGCAAGGTCAATGCCCCCATCGTCACCATCAGCCATAACCATGCCGGGCATAATTATGTTCAAGGCGTGGGAGGTAATCCCCGTGTTGTGCGTGGTCCGGGTGAATATGAGATCAGTGATGTGCTGATTACAGGTGTGGCCTCTTATCATGACAGCAAACGCGGTCAGGAATTGGGACGTAATACCATCTATGTCATTCATATGGATGACGTAGTTATCTGCCACCTGGGAGATTTGGGCCATACTCTGCAAGAAGAACAGTTAGAAGAAGTTGCTGACGCCGACGTGCTGCTGATACCCATCGGCGGGCACCATACGCTTAACGCAACACAGGCGGCTGAGGTGATTAGCCAGGTAGAACCGCGTATTATTATTCCTATGCATTATCGTACTTCAGCATTGGAAGGGGAGCGTGATACGCTCGATCCCCTCGACAAATTCTGTCGCGAAATGGGGGTTGAGGTGATAAACCCGCAGCCTAAACTTGTCGTCACTCGTAGTAATCTGCCTACGGAGTCGCAGGTAGTGATTTTATCGCACCGGGGCTCATAGACCGAAAAAATGGTCTACGCCCCGGTTGTTTTTTTTGGGGCGCAGGAGAACCCGGAAAAATGGAGGAGTAGAGGTTCTTCGTTAAGAGAACTAAACCTTATGCACAATAGCCAAGCTCGGGCTAAAGGGGGTCATATGTCAAAATATATCTTTGTAACTGGTGGTGTGGCGTCATCTGTGGGCAAGGGAATAAGTGTTGCTTCGCTAGGTCGTTTACTCAAAAATCGTGGGATTTCTGTCTCTATCATGAAACTAGACCCCTACATCAACGTCGATCCGGGCACTATGTCACCATACCAGCACGGCGAAGTCTTCGTCACCGATGATGGCGCGGAGACCGATCTCGACCTGGGGCACTACGAGCGCTTTACCGATGAACCGGCCAACCAGGCAAACAATGTCACAACCGGGCAGGTCTATGCCGCCGTGATCGGGAAAGAGCGCCGTGGCGAGTACCTGGGGGGTACGATTCAGGTTATTCCGCATATCACGAACGAAATCAAAGAGCGTATGCAGGCTGTTGCGCGTCGTTCCGATGCCGACGTGGTGATAGTCGAAGTGGGTGGAACCGTTGGCGATATCGAGGGCGAGCCATTTTTAGAGGCCATTCGCCAGATGCGCAAAGACGTTGGACGCTCTAATGTCCTCTACCTGCATGTCACTCTCCTGCCCTATATTGGGGCAACCAAAGAACTCAAAACCAAGCCGACTCAACATAGCGTCAAAGAATTACTACGTGTCGGTATCCAGCCAGACGTTATTCTCTGTCGTTCAGACTATCCGATGAGCGACGATCTGCGCGAAAAAATCGCCTTGTTCTGCAATATTGAAGCACAAGCCGTCGTTCCCATGCTAACTGCCGAGACGATCTATGAAGTGCCGCTCATCCTGGAAGAGGCCGGATTGGGCGAATTTGTAGTGCAGGAGCTTGGGTTGCCCCGGCGCGAACCACACATGCAGGAGTGGCGCGAACTGGTAGCCAGGATTAAACGGCCGCGTCCTGAACTGACCATTGGCCTGGTCGGCAAGTATGTTGAACTGCACGATGCCTACCTCTCCGTTGTGGAAGCCCTGCGTCATGCCGGTTGGTATCATGACGTAGATATCCACGTCAAGTGGATTAACTCCGAAGCCCTGGAAAACATGGGCGAAAGGTACACCGAGGTCCTGGAAGGACTGGACGGCATTGTCGTACCAGGAGGGTTTGGCCACCGGGGTATCGAAGGTAAGATCAAAGCTGCAGGCTTTGCTCGTCGTATGAACATACCCTACCTGGGGCTATGCCTGGGAATGCAGGTTGCGGTCATTGAATTTGCCCGCCATGTACTGGGGCTGAGTGAGGCTAACAGTACAGAATTTGATCAACAGACTCCCTATCCGGTCATTGATTTGATGAACACGCAGCGACAGGTGGCTGAAAAAGGTGGTACCATGCGGCTCGGTAACTGGGTCTGTTGCCTTACGCCCGGTACTAAAGCTCACCAGGCTTATGGTGAAGCCATTGTTTTCGAGCGTCACCGGCATCGCTACGAGTTCAACAACGATTTTCGTAAGCGCATGGAAGCGCATGGCATGGTCATTAGCGGTCGCTCTGCCGATAATAACCTGGTCGAAATTATAGAACTGGCGAACCATCCCTGGTTTGTGGGCACACAGTTTCATCCAGAGTTTAAGAGTCGACCCAATCGCCCGCATCCACTTTTCCGTGATTTCATTGGTACATGCGTCCAATTGTCGGAAGAAAGGCAACACGAGGCGGATGCAGCGTTTGAACGAGAGGAAAGTGTAGGGGCGAGTATGGCGGTCAATCAGCCAGACTCTCGCGTTGAGATGTGATCATGTTATACCTGAGCCAACTGCTTGGCGCTCCTGTGGAGGATGCCCAGGGTGCGCGTATAGGCAAACTAATTGATATCACTGTCCCGGCAGCGCAAATAGGACGGCCTGATCCGGCTTATCCCAGTGCTTTGCTGGTTGAAGGAGAGGAAGAACAAACCTGGCGCATTCCTCCCGAGGCGGTAGAATGGCATGAAAATGCCCTGCGCCTGCGTGTGCCGGTCGAGCAGCTTCCTGTGCAGCAAGATGGAGCATCACCGTCAGAGGTGAGCCTGGCACATGATGTACTTGATAAACAGGTGATTGATATCGTCCGCAAAAAAGCGGTGCGCGTGAATGATATCTGCCTGGCTAATGATTGGCGGATTCAGGGTATTGATAATAGCACCCTGGGTTTAGTGCGTCGCCTGGCCCCCAACTGGTTGTTGGGTGCGAAGAGCAGGCATACTCCCACTAACCTGATTTCCTGGGGTCATATTGAACTCATTGGGACCCAACAGCAAGAAGAGCAAGAAGCGCCGGAATTGATACCTCAACCGCCGCGACATGTGAGCGGTCAGTTGGCGGAACTGCGTCCTGCTGACATTGCTGAAATTGTTCATCAACTAACGCCTGCGCAGGGAGCGCGCTTGATCGAGGGGCTGGATAACGAGACCGCTGCTGATACGATGCAAGAGATCGATACAGAACGGCAGCGCAATATCCTTGAAAATATCCAGCCAGAGCGGGCTGCCGATATATTGCAGGCGATGGAGCCAGACGAGGCTGCCGATTTACTTGCCCAACTGCCAGAGGAGCGCGCCCAGGAACTATTGGGACTCATGACTCCCGAAGAGTCAGAAGAAGTACAAGAATTATTGGAATATGAAGAAGATACCGCCGGTGGCCTCATGACCACCGATTATATCGGTCTCAATACGACGAGAAAAGTTGCCGATGCCCTGGATGCTGTGCGTGCCTACATGCAAGAGCAAGATATACGTGCTGCCTATGTCTACTGTGTTGCCGATGAAAAAGCCGATGAGTCCTCGTTATTGGGCGTCGTCTCAATCTGGGACTTGCTCGTAGCGAGGCCTTCACAGCCTTTGCAGGAACTGATGAAGACCGATTTGATTACCGTACAGCCAGATACTGATCGGCTCACGGTGGCGCAGGTCATTGCCAAGTATAACCTGCTCGCTGTGCCCGTCGTGAGCCCCGAAGGCATCCTCGAAGGCGTAGTCACCGTTGACGATGCCCTGGATGTGTTGTTGCCCGCCGACCGGCGACGGAAACCTACCAGGATGTACTGATATGTTGCTACTAATCCTAATTTAGCGAGCTGTGCGTGCGGACAGCCTCGAGGGCTTCCAGTCCTTGCAAAATATCCTGGCAGACTTCAACCATGACCTGGGGCAACCAATCCTCCGACCGGGGATCATCGGCGAGAACCTCACCTTCCTCGTGATCCTCATCATCGATTTCGCGCCGGAGCTGCCAGCCAGCTCGTTCTGACGAGTGATAGTGCCGGTCATCTTGCAGGCTGCGCATGCCATCAGGGTGCCAGATAGGAAGTTCAACCCGTTGTTGCAGTGTAAGTGTCTCGGGCTGCAAACGATTTTCATGCAGCAACATAGAGATACTCGGGTGTGTCTCAACGGCACGACTGCTGTTTTCGCTTGCGCGAAACTTGAGCGTCTGCATCAACGAGAGTAAAACTCCCTCTGAGAGAGATGCTCCTGCCCCATTCAGTGTCAAAGTATACGAGAGATCAATCACCAATGGTGGAATGCCATGTGTATGCAAGTGAGGACAATCATCCTCTTCTTCATGGAAGAAGTTGCAAACGCCGGCGGGCCCCTCAAGTGAAAGAGCAGTATCCAGGGTACCCCAGGAAAACGAGACGGTGCACGTGCTGCGATTTTCGGCCCCTTCGCAGCTTCCGGTGTGACATGCGCAGGCAAACTCGCGTTCAAGCGAACGCGAGTTTATCCAATACTCGGGGTGTGTTATGAGTCCAAGCTTAGCCGCTGCCTTTATAAACCACTCGGTTACATCTTCATAGGTCAACATTCTGCGAATACTCCTCGCCGCCCATCATGCAAAACAGAACTTATGACCTTGCTCAGGCTTTCGCTGTTGGCCATGGAGCGAAGGCGTTCTTGACGTCGCGCAGCGTCGCTGCCAGGGCCGGGAAATGTCTCAGCAAAACGGTCGACATATTATTGTTGACAATCCAGTTGAAGCCAGCTGGTGTATAGACGGTGGGCGTAAAATCCGTTGTGAAGAACCGATCGCTATTCAAACGGCGAGATGCCATCAGAATAAAGAGGCGAAAGGCCGTGTCACTAAAGCCGAATCCCGGGGGAGGAGTTTCAGCGTACATACCAACCATGACGTCGACTTTGTTGATATCGTTGTCGTAAATGCGCCGCAACTGCTCTGCCCATTCCTTGTTATCGGTCAGTTCCTCGAAGCTGGCGACCGGAGGACGATGCATGAGCTTGCGAAACTCGTTGTAGCGTGGTACGCCTCGCTCGCGGTCGCGTAAAATTTCTGCCGTCGCCACGTCGTGAAGATCCCCGTTCGGTTCCTTACGGTATTGCAAGCCGCGAGGATAATTGTGCAACGTGATCAGCCCAGGATGCATAGTACCGAACGAGTAGAAGGCGTCCAACATGGACATCTGCTGCAAAAGCTCCCGCGCATGTCTATCCGCAACCTCGGCGAGTTTTGGCTCTTGAAGAACTCTGTCATCTTCCGCGGAACGGAAGCTGAAATCGTCAGGTAGGAGGGGATGCATGCGGTAGACGGAAACAAACTCCTCCGTAAGAGAGTAGGGAACTCCGAAGTGATCCTTCTCAGAACCGGGAATGCCGCTGATGACCTCACTTTTACTGACACGCCCGAGCAGCTTATAGATCTGCTCGCCTGCCAATCCCCACCAGTTGGCGTGCATGCCAATGTCCAACGTGGGGTTATTGGCGTATGCATCAAACTCAAGCCGATCCACCAGTTGCCATTGAGAGCGGTTATTTCAATACCATCTTCACCGGCGGGAAGTAAGCCATCAGCGCCGATGGTCAGCTTGCCGTCCTTGTGGGAGCGTACCTTGTCCTGCGTTTTTTTATCGCTCCCGTAGAGCTGGGAGCCATCCCACCAGTGGGTTACAGTGTTGATAAAGGTAGGTGGCAAATCGTTATAACCCGGCGTGCGGGACGAATCAGCCGGCGTCCGCAGAATAGTCATTGGATGATCAGGCCAGGGATCGTCATCACTAAGCGGCACTTGCCACGGGTTCTCTTTCTGGCCTTTCCCATGGCTGAACCAGTCGTGGATCATGAACTGGATCCACGCGGCTGCCAGAAGGTTGAGGAAGGGTACAGGTTTGAAGGTGTCGCGAGCCAGCAATTCAAGACTGACGGTACGAGGGTTCGGCCTGAGAATTTCTGCGTCATTATCGGGATAGGCATATTGCAGTGGAATGTTGCGCCCAAAACGCGTATTGGCACTGCCCATGGTGGGAATGTCCAGGTCGTTGAAGGTGCCATCAGCCGTGCGTGCCGTGAGGTAGTGCCGGCTACCTCCTTCCGGCGGAGGCGCGGGTGGGTACGGGGACGTTACTGTATAGGTACTTGAGAGGTTGCGCTGCCGCAATATGATACGCAACCCAATCAACATGACGAGAGCGATGGGAAGCAGTACTCTGTACCATCCAACTGACTGATCGAGTGCTTGCACCGCCCTTGTGAACAATCGTGTGAATAACGAAAGCATTTGAGGGTATCCTTTCAGCACAAAGAAAATTTAGTCTCGATCCTTTAAGGGAAAACAGGAGAATCCTGTCCGGGGGACAGGTAACAGAGGACGCAGTCCTTTGCCAGGGTATGGGGAACCCTGCCTGGGGAGCAGGCAGGGTTCCCACTTTTTCCACCCAAAATCCCTTTAATGGATGCAAAGCCAGAAAAGTTATAGCATAGGTTTAATAGAAAGAATGGTATAGGTTGTCACGCCACCGGGAGTGGATACAGTCACCTGGTCACCTTCCTTATGCTCCATGAGCGCTTTCCCTACCGGTGATTGGTCAGAAATCAAGCCCGATTTAGGATCAGCTTCAAATGTCGAGACAAGCTTAAAGTTGCGGGTTGCACCGCTATCAGTTTCGACAGTCACTTGCATCCCAATGCGAACCACTTTTTGTCCCTCTTCGGTGCCATGCATATCCGGTGTCATAACCACGGCCATTGAAAGCAATTGGTCCAACTCGAGAATCTCGCCCTCTACTTTGGCCTGCTCATGTTTGGCCTCTTCATAGGCGCTGCTTTCGCTGATATCACCTGCTTCCTTCGCCTCGTGGATGTAATCAGCAACCTCCTTGCGCTTGACTGTGCGCAGGTATTCCAGGCGTTCGTGTTTTCTGGCGAAACCTTCAGGTGTTAAGTGATAAGTTTTGCGCTCTGCTTTTGCATCACTCTGTCCGCTAATACTCATATAAAATTTCCTCCTGCTGTTCTTCTTTTCGAGCGGCCTGTATTTTTTTCTTTGGGAAGGTGAGGGATCACCTGACAACAAGATGCTCGTGAAGCTGATATTACCGGCTGTTTGCTGCCTGGTTTACCTTGATTGAGGCGACAATTCACCATATACCGGACGATGGCTGATACACATGTTTAAATACACATGAAAGAGATTATACGGTGGAAAGTACCGTACGTCAAGTGAAAAACTCACACATTTCTTGTTTGCCGCGAGTAGAGGGCAGGGACAAAGCTCTACCCCTCTACCCTTGTAGCTATGTACAGGTACGCTGTCACTCTCATATAGTTTCTTTTGATAATCGGCCCATGCGGAATTGTCCTGTACCACAAATCGAACATTTTCCTTTGATAGCCGGGTTCCCGTTCTTCATGGTCACCTCCTGGGCATCCTGCATGGGGGTCTTCTTTTTGCACTTGACACAATAGGTCATCAATGCTTCCTCTGTCTCAGGTTCTGTTTCACTCGTCCCGGACTCTTCAGTTGC
>WNGK01005124.1_pt1 | contig 14338 bp, 8 predicted proteins | sample 5400601 | NCBI WGS metagenome assembly WNGK01 (sample SAMN13153376, study PRJNA577476) | soil metagenome | isolation source: 60 cm soil or saprolite under Garry oak tree replicate 1 | place: USA:California | collected 2016-06-15 | reverse complement strand
CGCTGGCGATGTAGGCGGAGTCGGTGGCGACGCCGCGCAGCGGGTTCGCCGGAGCCAGCACGGTGTAGCCGCGCTGTTCCAGCCGTGTGATGACCCCGCCCCAGCCGGAGGCGTCGGCGAAGGCGCCGTGGACCAGGACGATGGTGGGCTTGGGCCCGTCGCCGTGGTGTGAGGCGGCGGATGTGGCGGGGCTGGCTGAGGCCCCTGTTGCGGCGAAGAGGACCACGCCGATGATGGCTGACAGCGCTGCGAGCATGATTCTCTTCAGCCTGGGACTGTTAGTGGAGCTTGGGACGTTCACTGGTACCTCCTGGATTGAGTCCGGCCGGCCGGGCGGGGAGGCCTACCCGGGCGCGGCCGGGGGTTAGCTGACGAAGCGGCGGACGAAGGCCAGGGAGATGTCGCAGACCTCGCGCCAGCCGCCGTCGATGACCAGCGCGTGCCCGCGGCCCGGGATCAGGACGGTCTCGGTCACGCCAGGGTTGCGGCTCTGCTGCTTGTAGATGGCGTTGGTGATGGCCGGCGGGGCGGTGTTGTCCTTTTCCCCGGAGATGATCAGCATCGGCCCGCGGTCGGGGTTCTTGCTGTCGGCCTTGGCTTCGGTGAAGGGGTTGAGGTTGGCGGTGGCCGCCTGGAACAGCGGGGTGCCGGAGGCGGGGACGGCGAACGTTGCGTACAGCTCCTTGGCTTCCTCCTCGCTGACGGCGTTGGCGAAGGCGTACCGGAACTGGTCGTAGGTCAGTGGCACGGCTCGGTGGTGGTTGGCGGGATTGCCCAGGACCGGCGAGGCGGCCCGCAGCGCGGAGACCGGCAGCGGCAGCACGCCGCGCATGGGCGCGGAGTCGATCGCCACCGTGGCCGCCGATAGGCCCCGGCCGGCGACCATCTGCGAGAGCAGGCCGCCGAAGGAGTGCCCGATGACGGCCGGCTTCTTGTCGAGCTTCGCGATGACGTCCGCGTAGTGGCCGGCGACATGCCCGACCGTTTTGTGGGCGAACACCTCCGGGTGCTCGTTCGCCTCTTCGACGGTGTCGGGGTCATCGGGCCATGACGGGGTGAGCGGGACATAGCCGGCTTCCTCGAAGACGGTTGCCCACCGGTCCCAGCTGCTCGGCAGCAGCCACAGCCCGTGAACGAATACGACCGGCGCGAGTCCTGACGCGTTCGCCTTGCTGATCTGCTCTTCTTCGCGTTCGGTGATGACTGTCATGACGTTTCGCTCTCCTGGTCTGTGGCCGGGGTTCGTCCCCGGGCGCGTGAGTCCAACCTCTCGCCGCCCGCCTTCCGTCGAATCCTGAGAACCTCGTAGTCACGCCGCCGCCCGGGCTTGGACCGGGCGGGTTTCGTGAGGCGCTGTCCTCGCCGGAGATCGGCAGCGGTCGAATCAGCGAAGCCTCGTGGGCGGGTATCGCGAGTTGCGCAAGGCGTAGCCTTGGCCCGTGGCGCTCCTGGATCGCCTGGGTGAGCGGCAGGCCCTGGATCGGGTGCTGGGCGCCGCTCGCCGTGGGTTGAGCGCCGCCCTGGTGGTGCGGGGTGAGCCGGGCGTTGGCAAGACGTCGCTTCTGGCCTACGCCGCCGACTCGGCGGCGCGGTTCCGGGTGATCCGCGTCGCCGGCGTCGAGTCGGAGCTGGAGCTTGGTTTCGCGGGGCTGCACAGGCTGCTGGTTTCGTTCCTGCCCGCGATGGCCGGATTGCCGCAGCGCCAGCGCGAGGCGCTCGGCTCTGCTTTCGGCCTTATCGACGGCAGGCCCGCGGACCGCTTCGGTGTTGGCCTGGCCGCGCTCTCGCTGCTGGCTGATGCTGCCGCCGACTCGCCACTGCTGTGCGTGGTCGACGACGCACAGTGGCTTGACCAGGAGTCCCTCGAGGTGCTGGCCATGGTGGGGCGAAGGGTGTACGCGGAGCGGATCGCGCTGGTATTCGGCACGCGTGACGCCGCTGACGGCCGCGTGCTGCTGGAGGGCATTCCAGACATCCGTGTCGGTGGCCTTCCCGAAGACGACGCCCTCGAACTATTGAGGTCATCGGTGGACGGACCGCTCGATCCCCACCTGGCCAGGCGGATCGTAAGGGAAACGGAAGGGTGCCCGATGGCGATCATCGAGCTCGCCGGGAAGCTGACCGCGGCCGAGCTGTCGGGAGCAGGCCTGCTGCCCGAGCCGCTGCCGCTGAGCCGCCGGATCGAAGCCCATATCCTGCGCCAGGTCCGAGCCTTGCCCGCCATAACCCAGGCCCTGCTGCTGGTCGCCGCCGCTGAACCCTCAGGTGACCCCCGGCTGATCACGAGAGCGGCGGCGCGGCTCGGAAGCCCCCCCGCCGCGGCCGAGCCTGCTCAGGCCGAGGGGGTGATCGTGATGTACCCCGAGGCGCGGTTCCGTCATCCGCTCATCCGATCCGCGGTGTACGGCGGGGCATCGCCGGCCGACCGCCGGCGCGCCCACCGGGCGCTCGCGGCCGAAATGTACCCCCAGCGGGACGCCGACCGCCGGGCATGGCACCTCGCCGCGGCCGCGGCCGGCCCGGACGAGGCCGTCGCAGCCGAGCTCGACCGCGCCGCCGGCCGTGCCCAGGCCCGCGGCGGACACTCGGCCGCGGGCGCCCTTCTGGCCCGGGCGGCCCAGCTGACCCGCGACGAAGACCGCTGGGCGGAGCGAATCCTGGCAGCCGCGCACGCCCATCTGGCCGGAGGTGCCCCCGACCGGGCGAGGTTGCTACTCAAGCAAGCGGCTGAGATCAGCGATCCGTTTCAGCAGGCGCGGATGCGGCGGCTCCAGGGCCTGATCCGGCACGCCCTGGGACAGGCTCAGGGCACGGCGTCGATCTTGGTGGACGCCGCGCGCGCACTCGAGCCGTTCGATGCCCACCTCGCCCGCGCCACCATGCTGGAAGCGCTCGAGGCCGCGCGGGTGACCGGCCGGTTCACCGCGACCGGGGAGAGTGCTCTGGACGTCTGCCGGGCGGCGCGAGCGACGCCGCTTCCGCCTGGATCGCAGGCGGGCGTCGCCGACCTGCTACTCGATGGCGCCACCGCGCTGGGCCTCGATGGTCACGCTGCCGCTGTCCCGGTCCTCGGCCAGGCCATCACTGGCCTGCTCGCAGAACAGTCCGACTCGGCAGATGCGCTGCTATGGCTCGGGATCGGGTGCTGGGCCGCCGGCGCGGTCGGTGACGACACCTCACTACACGAGCTGGCCACCCGGCTGGAGCATCTCGCGCGAGAGAACGGAGCCCTGGCCGCGCTGTCCACCGGGCTCCTGTTCCTCGCCATGTCCGAACTGCTTGACGGCTCGCTCGATGCTGTCCGGGCGCGCTTCGCCGAGCGGGCCGAGATCATGGCCGCCGTCGGGCGGCCGTCCGATGTGGGAGAGCTCATCGTGCTTGCCTGGCGAGGGCGCGAAACCGAGGCGCGGACCGAGGCGGCGTCGGTCACGCGCTACGCGACCGAGCACGGTCACGGCTGGATGCTCGGCTACGTCGACTACGCACTCGCCGTGCTGGAACTGGGCTTGGGCAACTACCAGGCAGCCCTGCCCAGCGACCTGAGGAACTTCCGGGACAACCCCTTCATCGGCATCGTCGGCTTCCCGGACCTGATCGAAGCGGCATCTCGAAGCGGGCAGCGCGCCACGGCGGCCGAAGCCACGGCTGAGTTCGCAGCCCGCGCGCTCCCCAACGGCACCGCCATCGCGCTGGGCCTTCTGGCCATGTCGCGAGCGCTGCTGGCCGACGACGCCCACGCCGAGAAGCTCTACCAAGACGCGATCGAGCATCTGTCTCACTGCCGGGGAAACCTGCGAAAGGCGCGGGCACACCTGCTGTACGGGGAGTGGCTCCGCCGCCAGAAGCGGCGACTCGACGCCCGCGGCCAGCTGCGAACGGCCCACGAGATGTTCCTGCGAATGGGAGCCGACGCCTTCGCCGAGCGCGCCCGCGCCGAACTTGCAGCGACCGGAGAGCACGTGCGCAAACGAACTAACGACACGCGCCGCGACCTCACCCCCCAGGAGGCACAGATCGCGCTCCTGGCCTCCCGCGGCGCCACCAACGGTGAGATCGCCGGACGGCTGTTCCTCAGCGCAAGCACCGTGGACTATCACCTCCGCAAGGTCTTCCGAAAACTCGACCTGACATCACGGCGCCAGCTCGCCCACGCGCTGCCGGAATAGGCGGCGGCGTCTCCGCGGCGCGGGGACATCTCGGCGCCACGGGCAGACGTGGCATGCTTCTGCTCGGCGCGCCTCTGGCCAGTTCAGTTACATCGCTCGCACACTCACGCACGGTCTGCCCTCGGAACTAGCATGAGCGCATGGCCGCACGTCCGGCTGCGGCAACGCAGCCGTTGCGGGGCAGGGACGCGGAGCTGGCCGTGATCGACGCGGCGCTCGGCCAGGCCCGCGACGGGCGCGGCGGCGTCCTCCTCGTCGAAGGAGGGGCCGGCCTGGGCAAGAGTCGGCTGCTGGAGGAAGCGATGCGCCTGGCCGGCCGCGCAGGCCTACGGGCGGCCGTGGGACGGGCAGACGTCGATGACAACGCGGTCCCCTTGGCGCCGCTGATGTCGGCATGCTTCGGCGGGAACGCGCCCTTGCTAGACCGCAGCGAGCTTTCCGCGCTACGCGTGCTGGGTGGGGACCGCTACTGGGTGCTGCTGGAACTCGAGGCGCTGCTGGAACGCGCCGCGCTGGAGCACCCGGTGCTCATCTGCCTCGATGATCTGCAATGGGCGGACGCAGGAACACTGGAGGCATTGCGGGTCTTGCCGGCGCGGCTGGGTGATGTTCCCATCGTCTGGATCGCTGCCTATCGGACCGGGCAGGCGTCAGCGCTGCTGTTGCGCACCGTCGCGGAGCTCGAGGAAGCGAACGCGACTCGCCTTGTCCTCGATCCGCTCGACGAGGATTCCGTCGGGCAGATCATCACCGACGTGATGAGCGCCCCGGCCGGTGTGACGCTTGCGGAGATCGCCGAAAACGCTCATGGTGTTCCGTTCTTGCTGATCGAGCTGCTCCGTGGCCTTCTGGAGGAGGGCCTCGTCCGGATCGACCGGGCGCAGGCTGTCCTGGTTGAGGCCCGGCTTCCTGCCCGTGTCCGCGACAGCATGCAGGAACGGCTCGACCGGGTGCCAGCTCCCGCGAGACGCGCCGCCGTCGCCGCATCCGTCCTCGGGCAGGAGTTTCGTTTCGACGACCTTGCGACCATGCTCGGCAGCGAACCCGCGGCCCTGCTGGAGCCGGTCGAGGACCTCGTCCGGGCAGAGATCGTGGCCGAGTCCGGTGAGCACCTTCGCTTCCGCCATGACATCATCCGCCAGGCCGTACTCGACAGCGTGCCCGCCGCCGCCCGCCGGGCACTGGATCGCCAGGCGGCCGGCATTTTGCTTGCGGCCGGGGCGGTCCCACTGGAGATCGCGACCAGGCTGGCGGCCAGCGCCGGGCCCGGCGACCAGGTCGCGATAGCGACACTGCACGAGGCGGCACGTGCCCTTGCCCAGACCGACCCGGGCATGGCGAGCGAGTTCACCAGGAAGGCCCTGACGCTGACCGCGGACACTGACCCGCACCGGGCGGCGCTGGTCGCCGAGACGGCGGTGCTGCTGCATGCAGCGGGACGTGACCTGGAGGCCAGGGAATTCGCCAACGACGCGCTCGGCCGCGTCCTCCCCCCCGAGGCAGAGGCCGACGTACGTCTCAGCATCGCCCAGATGTACGGGCTGCCCGCTGACTCGCGGATCGAGTCCGGCCGGGCAGCGCTCGCACTCCCTGGCATCTCCCAGCCGCTGCGGGCTCGTCACCTGGGCGTCATGGTGCTCAGCCTGGTGGCTGCTGCAAGGCCCGAGGAGGCGCGGGCGGCCGTGGCCGACGCCGAGGCTGCGGTTCGTTCCACGAACAACGCCAGCGCCCGCCTGAACTTGGAGTTCGGCAAACTGGCCCTGGACGAAGCCAGCTTCGAATACGCGGCGATGATGCCCAGAATCCAGGCAATCCGCCGCCTGGGCGCCGAGGCCGGCGAGGACACCCAAGTACAGGCAGCTGAGTGGTTCCGCAGCAGCATGCTGGCCGCCCTCGACCGGCTCGACGAGGCGCTCGAGGTCGCGCGCATAGGGCTTGCGGCTGCTCAGCGCGACCACCAAGCATGGATCGCGCCGCGCTGGGAGATCTGGCGAGGCTGGCTGCTGCAGCAGCATGGCCAGCTATCGGATGCGGGTGCCGCGCTCGAGGGAGCGTTCGCGGCAGAAGGCATCAACCTGGCGCTGGCGATTCCTGATGCTGCCGGGCTTGCCGCGCTTGGGCTGGTGGCGATCCACACTGGCGACCAGCGCCTGTCCGGGAAGTGCGCCCAGATCGCCCGGGCGACGCTCGCCGTCGGAGCGTTCGACGACGCTCGCCGCCACCTGGTGTGGCTGCTCGCGCGTCAGGCCATGGCGCGAGGCGACGCCGAGGCGGCCCGAGACGAGCTGCGCGCCGGCGGTGGCGAGCCGGCCGGGGCAGGCCTTCCAGTGCTTGCGCGGGAGGTCTGCACCGAGCCGCATCTGGTCCGGCTGGCGGTCGCCGCGCATGACGGCGCGCTGGCCGACGCTGCGGTCAGCGACGCAGAGCAGCGCGCCCGCCGCAACCCTGATGTTGCTTCCATCGCCGCCACCGCTTCGCACGCCCGCGGACTGCACCATGACGATCCAGACGATCTGCTGGCCGCCGTCGAACTGCTCGACGGCGGAACGCGCCCCCTCGCTCTGGCCTCCGCACTGGAGGACCTTGGCCGCGCATACCTTACCCGGGCGCGGAACGACGAGGGCATCACCACCTGGGGACGGGCGCTCGAGCTGTACATGACCGCCGGCGCAACCTGGGACTCTGGCCGTATCCGGGGACGGCTCCGTGCGCTCGGTGTGCGGCGGCGTTTCGTCTCGGCTGAGCGGCCTGCCAGCGGCTGGGCAGCGCTGACCGAATCCGAGCTCCAAGTCGTCCGCCTCGTGGCGGGCGGGCTCACCAACCGGGACGCCGCGGAGCGGCTCTTCGTCTCCCCGCACACCGTCGGCACCCATCTGCGGCACGTGTTCACCAAGCTCGATGTCAACTCTCGCGTCGAGCTGACCCGTATCGCACTGGAGCGCGAGCCCGGAGCCTGAACACCCCGCCGGCCGGGACGAATACCGTGTTCACGCGATGTGCCCGGACTGGGCTGGTGTCACGCTCTGACTACCTGCCAGTGATCGCACAGAGAGTCCAGCCCATGAGCACTGCAACGACCTTCCGCCTCCGCGGGCCGGCTGATGGCACGCACAAAGTAGTGCACGAATCGCCATCACCATCCCATCTCGACCATGGCCTGGGCGTGCTCGAACTCGGCCTCGGCAACTACCAGGCCGCCTACCAGATGCTGCAGCGGGCGGCAGCCGACCGATCCCAGCCGGACATCGCCGTGGTGGCTGCCGACCTTCTGGAGGCCAGCGCTCGCTGCGGCCGCAAGCTCGCGGCGGCCGCCCTTCTCATGTGCCTCGCTGGGACGGCCCGCGCCGCCGGCACCCCGCTCGCCCTGGGCCTGCTGGCACGATCGCGCGCCCTGCTGGCCGGCGACGGCCTCGCCGAGGACCTCTACCTTGAAGCGATCACCCAGCTCGAGCGCAGCCACGACCCCATGCAGCTCGCCCGCGGGAACCTGCTGTACGGCGAATGGCTGCGCCGGCGCCGCCGCCGCCGCGATGCCCGTGAACAACTCCGCGCCGCCCAAGACGTCTTCGCCGCTGCCGGCTCCTCCTTCGCCGAGCGCGCCTGGGCCGAGCTGGCCGCCACCGGCCAGACCCCGCGGAAACGCTCCGTCGAGACCCAGAACAACCTAACACCCAGGGAACGGCAGATCACCCGGCTGGTGGCTCATGGCGCGACGAACGCGGAAACCGCCGCCAAGCTCTACATCAGCGCGGCGACCGTCGACTACCACCTCCGCAGCGTGTACCGAAAGCTCGGCATCCAATCCCGCCGGCAGCTGTTCCACAGCTCATCCGCGCATGCCTGAGCCCGGCCGGCCAATAGGTTTCCCTCCGCTGCGCCACATTCACGGGATGCGAAGGATGACCAGCCCGCCGTACCGTCGCCGTGTGGAGGAGCAAAGGTGACGGCGCGTATCAGCACGACGATGCTGGTCAGGTTCGAACCTGACCAGGCTGGTCTATGTACCCATCTCGACGCCATCAAGCCCGTTACTCCCAGCGCCCCAGGCTGCGAGGACTGCCTGAGCATCGGCATGGTGTGGGTCCACCTCCGGATATGCATGACCTGCGGTCACGTCGGCTGCTGCGACGACTCGCGAAACCGGCACGCGCGCGTCCACCATGACTGCAGCGGTCACCCCGTCGTCCGGTCCATCGAGCCCGGCGAAACCTGGGGCTGGTGCTACCTCGATGACACACCGCTGCCCCCTGCGCAGCAGGCCCAGCCCAGCACCTCTCCCCGCGACGACACCCCAGGCAAAGGCAAGCAGACACGCAGTCCATGACCCGCGACATCTCAGCTGTGCGGCAGGACATCGCAACCTTGCAAGACGGTACGCAAACACTGCGCAATGACCCCGCCACACAGAATCACTCCCAGGTAGCGATCACGAAGGACCAACACCAGGCGACCGCAGTCGGCGGCATCGATCAGGTGAACCCAGACCACGCCTATTACTCCTGAATCGCCGAGGTCGCACAGACCGCGCTCGCCTTCATCCGCCGCTTCACCTGACCTCCCAGAGGGCGTACCCCCCACCGATCCGTACCGCGGCAGGCAAGGGAGACCCATGAACATCACCCGCAGCGCGCACCCGGCCAGGCAGTTGCGATGAGCGCGCCATTGGATCTGGCCTCGTTCGATCGTTCCTTCGCGACGGTGTGAGCCCAACGGCCTGTCACGTTCCAGATCGGATGCCGGTCCCGCGGGTCCACGGCGGCGGCGGCCGGATGGCCTGGAGTGATAACACAAAGATAAGTAGCCTGTCAGCGCGGACGTTTCAGCGTCAGCGCCCAGACCAACGGAGGCAGCACATGGGCACGATCACGACGACCGATGGCACGGAGATCTTCTACAAGGACTGGGGCTCGGGCCAGCCGATCGTCTTCAGCCACGGCTGGCCGCTTTCGGCCGACGACTGGGACATCCAAATGCTGTTCTTCCTGCAGCACGGCTACCGCGTCATCGCCCATGACCGGCGCGGGCACGGACGCTCCACGCAGACCGGCGATGGTCACGACATGGACCACTACGCCGACGACCTGGCTGCGCTGACTGCCCATCTCGATCTGCGGGACGCCATCCATGTCGGGCACTCCACCGGTGGTGGTGAGGTCGTGCACTACCTCGCCCGGCACGGTGAGAGCCGCGCGGCCAAAGCGGTACTGATCAGTGCGGTGCCGCCGCTCATGGTGCAGACCAGCGCCAACCCCGGCGGCCTGCCGAAAAGCGTCTTCGACGACCTCCAGGCCCAACTGGCCGCCAACCGGTCCGAGTTCTACCGGGCCCTGCCGTCGGGACCCTTCTACGGCTTCAACCGGCCCGGCGCGGAATCCTCCGAAGCGATCATCGAGAACTGGTGGCGGCAGGGAATGATGGGCGGAGCGAAGGCACACTACGACGGCATCGTTGCCTTCTCCCAGACCGATTTCACCCAGGACCTCAAGAAGATCACGGTGCCGGTCCTGGTGATGCACGGCGACGACGACCAGATCGTTCCCTATGCCGACTCCGGACCGCTATCCGCGCGGCTCGTGCAGAACGGGACGCTGAAGACCTACCAAGGATTCCCGCACGGCATGCCAACCACCCAGGCCGAGACGATCAACACTGACCTGCTGGCCTTCCTGCAGTCTTGACCGGCCCGGCGGCTGGGCGCCGGCGAGGCCTCAGACCTGGGAGCAGTACTGGTCACGCTCGCGCTGAGCTTCGCAGCGCAGAACACCGTCACCGCGCCGCGGATGCACGGCGCTCAGGCCCCGCCCAGCGGCCAGTCGGCTGAGCCAGCCGACAACCGCAGCGTGGTCCCGCCACAGCTTGCTGCTCACGATCGACCCCACGCCCGCCGGCAAAAACGCATCCATGCCCGTCGGCGGGAACGACCAGAGCGCCGGGAAGCGCGCGTCTAAGGGCGGCCCCGAACTGCATGTTCTGTATTCATCAAGGCAGAGAACTAAAGACCCGAGCGGTAGTAAATATTCGGCGATCGGCGCGGTCGCGCGGGCCCGGCTGCCTGCCCCTCTCATCACTGTGCGTGGCCCATCAGGTCTGCGGAACTGCTGACCATCTCAAGCAGGTCGAGTGGCCGCCAGCACATGCGCGTCGCTGCTCGGTCGGCCTCCGGTCGGCCCCTCTTCCCGGCCGCCCCCATGCTGAACCTTGCAGCAACTGGGGCCGGCAATGTGCGGGAAGCCGGTAAGGGAGGTTCACGGGGCTTTCGCCTCTGGCGAGGAGGTTTCGGTCTCTCTCGAACTCAATATCGCTGACGTGACAGGTTCATGAGGAGCGGCCGCTCGGCACCGGTCACAGCAGCAGGTTCAGATCCGGTGCGGCGGGGCGCAGCGGCCGCCAGCCGGCCGGGTCGAGCTTGGCGAGCTCGGCTTCGACGTCGACGGTGATGACGCCGAAGAAGTTGATGTTCTCCGAGTGGGCTGGGGAGATGTGGGCGAGGATCTCATCGGGCACATCGCGGCCCTGGCCGCGATGTTGCCGCACGGCCAGCTGGTAGTACTCGGTCGTCCAGGTGATGACCGAGTTGGTCAGCACGGTCAGGCACCAGGCCTGCTCGCTCTGGTCGGCCAGGTGCGGCTTGCCGGTCGTGCCTTGCTGGGCGTAGTGCAGGTCGCGGCGCAGCGCGTGCAGCGACTCGCCCTTGTTCAGCTGCCGGGCGATCTTCCGCCGGTACGCCGGATCCGACAGGGACTGGGCGGCGTGGATCGTCCGGCGCAGCATTCCCCACTCCTTCAACGCCGCGGCCAGGGTGTTCTGCCGTGAGGCGGCCGACCACTTCCGGACGACCAGGGACGCGGTCGCCTGCCCGTACTTCAGCGACCCGGCCATCCGCAGCAGGTCCGGCCAGCAGGCTTCGACCAGGTTCTCGTTCCACCGGGCGGACAGCAGCGGCCCGGCGTGCGGGTACAGCGTGGCGATCGCGGCCGGGGTGTCGTCCCGGATCATCGTTATCTTCCCCAGGTCGCGGATGCGCGGCGACAGCACCTTCCCCACCAGGTCGAACAGGGCGAAGTTGATGAGGGTCACGCCGTGCGTGTCCGTCGCGTGCTCGTAGACGGGCAGATCGGTGGCGTTGCCGAGGAAGTCGTCCAGTGTGTAGTGCGCCTCACGGGTGGTCGCCACGATCACTTTCGTGCCGAAGGTCGAGTGCTGGTCGGACACGTGCGTGTAGGTCGACAGGACCTGCCCGCCGAACACCGTCATCTCCCGGCCGGTCAGCGACTTGCCGCGCACCGGGAACCGCTGCCCGTCCGACGATGACATTGTGCCGCCGCCGAACACCCCTGCCAGCTCAAGCGAATGGTGATGGTTGACGATCACGGTGTTGGCCTCGCGCAGCGTGTCCTCCCGCACGTACCACTCGGCCGTCCACGCCAGCACGTCGTAGGGCACCCCGCACGCCTCCGACATCCTGGCCAGGCCCAGGTTCGTGGCCATCGCGATCAAGACGGCCAGGATGTTGCGCTTCAACTCGGCTGACCGGGCCTGCTTACGGCCCCCGGCGTGCACGAAGCAGTCCAGGAACCTGGTGCGCTGGTCGAGTTCGATCAGCAGGGAGGCGATCGGCGCGAACGGCAGCATCCCCGCCAGCTCGTCCTTGAGCTCCCTGGCCTCCGCAGGAACGTCCTCGGCTGTCAGTTTCGGGATGACCAGCTTGTCGTCTTCGTCGAGGCGGACGGCGCCGGTGTCGTCGGGCAGCGCGCCCGCGAGGGTCTTCTCCAGCTCCGCCAGCGCGGCGTGCAGTTCTTCCTTGCCCTGGGCGAGAGCGTCAGCGGCCCTGGCGGGTTTGCGGACGAGCTTGCAGTACGCCTCGCGCCGCGGCGCCCACTGCTCCGGGGTGAACAGGTAGGTCGACGGGTCGGCGTACCGGCGCGACCCCGGCACGAACACGTCCCCGCTGCGCAGCCCGTCCCGCAGGCCGAGCAGCACGCACAACTCCCAGTAGTGCCGGAACGAGGTGTCATCGCCGGCCTTGCGGGCCTTCTCCAGGTACTCGGCGAACCGGGCCGGCGCGAAGGCTTCCGGAGCCCCATCGGGGACCCTGCGGCCACCTGTCCGGTTCAGCTCCTTCAAAATCGTCACGGCCTCCATCAACTCAGCCGTGCCCGACCCGCCCTGGAAGTCGATCACCGACAGCACGTGCGGGGCGAACTGCCGCAGATACGAGTAGGACGAGCGCATGGCCGACAGGCGGCCATGGTCACGCGGAAGCGGCTTCCATCCGCCCGCCGCAGCCTCCCGTAGCCGCTGCATTCCGATCTGCTCGCGCAACAGGCCGCCCACCTGCTCGTCCGGGATCGCCGGGTCGGCCAGCGCCGGCAGGATCACCTGCAACAGCAACTGCCGCACCTCGCCGGTCTTCGCGCGCTCGGCCAGTGCCTCGTCGGTCTTGGTCTTCGCCCGCGATTCCCGTGCCGATGCAGCCTGGTCGAACAGCGACACGACCTCGTCCAGCTGGTCGACCGCGGACTGCGCGACCAGCGCCAGCAAGATCGGGTACCGGCGCTTCTCGCGACGTTCCAGCGCCTGAACCGTGGAGCGGCGGCCAACTGTGGCCAGGAACCGCCGCCGTTCGGTCGGGAGCATCGACAGGTCCAGCAGATGCGCGTCGATGGCGCGCAGGAACTCCAGTTTCTCGATCGAGGTCTTCACCGCCGACGCCGTCGCCTCCACCGCCGGTTTGATCAGCCAGGCCAGCCGGGCCATCCCCAGCCCGGCATCGAACTGAAGCAGCCGGTCCAGATCCGAGCGCACCGGCCCGGTCAGCAGATGCGCCACCTGCTCGAAGGTGAGCTCACCCGCCCCGGCGCGAGCCGCCCCGACCATCTCCATCAGCGTTACCACGCCCGGCCGGATCACCTTCGCCGAGATCAGATACTCGGCCGCCAGGTTGAACAGCAGTGTCGGCGAATCATGCTCCATCGCCCGGTCCAGCAGGAACTGCGCCAGCTCCTTCATCGCCGCGCCGCCCGGCGGCGCCTGCTTCCACCCCAGATAGCCGGCCGCCGACTGCAGATGACCCGTACGGGTCTGCTCTCGCCGCCCGTACCCCTGCAGCTCGGCAGGATCAATGGCCAGACGCTCCGCCAGCCGGGTCACCGCCACCGGTGGCGCCGCGGTCACCTCGTCAGGCACGAACCCCAGCCACGGCAACGTGCACAGCTGGACGGCAAGCCCAAGCCGATCACCTGGACCCCGGCCACGACCCGGGTCGACGAACGCGACATCAGCGCCAGTCAGCGTGAAGTACCGGATCAGGTCGTCCTTGCCGATGTCTGGGAACGACCGCAGCTGCTCGAGCTGATCATCCGAGAACAAGCGCGTCGCCACCGACACCATCCCCACACAGAACCGGGCAAACGACTCGGACAGTAGCGGCAACGATCAAGTAAGCCGACACCGGCCCCAGCGTTTAGCGCAGGTCAGCCATATCCGTTGTTTTTCCTGCCATTACTACCGGGACCCCCTTCCCGCGGCCGCTGCCGACCACGGACGGCGCAGTTCCTGTTCGGTCGGCCCGACTCGCTGGAAAGCACCGCGATGGCGCGACGCCAGTGCCATCCTGGCCGGGAACAGATTGTTGGTGGCCGACCCTAGGGTCTGGCCGTGAACTACCTGGCGGTATGGGCAGGCCCAGGCCAGGCGGAAGTGCTGGTCGACGGCCTGAAGGAACTGCGTACTGACTTCACGGCCTTCCGCCGCGAAGTCAGACACGAGCTCGGGCGGCTGAACGCTGCCGTCGGCACACTCAAGACCGACGTGGCCGGGCTCAAGGCCGACGTCAGCGAGTTGAAGGCCGGCATGGCCGAGGTGCTGCGACGGCTGCCGCCCGCGCCGACGGCCTCGGCGAGCTAACGGGGCTGACGCGGCTGACCGGGCTGGTTTGTCGCGGCATGACGGGCTGGGCGAGCGTGCGTATTACTTGCCCCGGTCCGTGGCGGCACCGCCGAGCAGCCGATGCAGCCCGGTCACCAGTGCCTCTCGCGTCTGCTCCACGGTGTACCCGCCGTCGACCAGGAACCAGTCGATCGTCTCGATCTGGGTCAGCCCGTCGGCCGCCGCGAGTATCGCATCCGCCTGCAGGCCGAATGTGGTCAGTTCGGCCTCGAAATGCCGGGCGA
>WNGK01008699.1_pt1 | contig 14342 bp, 6 predicted proteins | sample 5400601 | NCBI WGS metagenome assembly WNGK01 (sample SAMN13153376, study PRJNA577476) | soil metagenome | isolation source: 60 cm soil or saprolite under Garry oak tree replicate 1 | place: USA:California | collected 2016-06-15 | reverse complement strand
GGGGCTGGCGGGGCGGCGGGGGTGGGGGTGGGGGTGCGCCGGAGACGCCGACGTCGGCCGGCCGGGCGCCGACGTCGGCCGGCGCGACGTGGGCTAGCCAGAGCGTGGCGAGGGGCGGAACCGTCAGCACCGCGGATGCCGGCCGGCCGTGCCAGGGCACGCCGGACGACTCGACCAGCCCCATGTTGCCGACGCCGCTGCCGCCATAGTCGGTGGCGTCGCTATTGATCACCTCGCGCCACTGGCCGGGGGACGGCAGCCCGACCCGGTAGTCGTGGTGCGGGTCGCCGGAGAAGTTGACCACGCACGCGACCGCCGGGGCGTCCGGCGCGAACCGCAGGAACGAGATCACGTTGCCGAACGCGTCGTTCGCGTCGATCCAGCTGAACCCGGACGGCGAGTAGTCCTCGCGCCACAGCGACGGGAGCTCGCGGTACGCCGCGTTCAGGTCGGTGACGAGTCGCTGCAGGCCCGCATGGGACGGATTGTCGAGCGCTCCCCAGTCCAGCCCGAGCTGCTCGGACCACTCGGCCTCCTGACCGAAGTCGGACCCCATGAACAGCAGCTGCTTGCCGGGATGCGCCCACATGTAACCGAACAGCGCCCGCAGCGAGGCGAACCGCTTCCACTCGTCGCCCGGCACCTTGCGCAGCAGTGAGCCCTTGCCGTGCACGACCTCGTCGTGCGACAGCGGCAGGACGAAGTTCTCGCTGTACGCGTACATCATCGAGAATGTCAGCTCGTTGTGGTGATACCGGCGGTACACCGGGTCGTGCGCCAGGTAGGACAGAGTGTCGTGCATCCAGCCCATGTTCCACTTCAGGGCGAAGCCCAGCCCGCCGAGGTGCACCGGCCTGGTCACGCCGGGCCAGGCGGTCGACTCCTCGGCGATCATCACGATGCCCGCTGACCTCTTGTAGCAGGTGGCGTTGACCTCCTGCAGGAACGAGACCGCATCCAGGTTCTCCCGGCCGCCGAGCACGTTCGGCGTCCACTCGCCCGGCTTGCGCGAGTAATCGAGGTACAGCATCGACGCGACGGCGTCCACCCGCAGCCCGTCGATGTGGAATTCTTCCAGCCAGTACACCGCGTTGGCGACCAGGAAGTTCCGTACCTCAGGCCGGCCGAAGTCGAAGATGAGCGTGCCCCAGTCGGGATGCTCGCCGCGGCGCGGATCGGCGTGCTCGTACAGCTGCGTGCCGTCGAACCGCGCCAGCGCCCAGGAGTCCTTCGGGAAATGGGCGGGCACCCAGTCGACGAGCACGCCGACGCCGGCCTGATGCAGCCGGTCAACCAGGTAGCGGAAGTCGTCCGGAGTCCCGAATCTCGCCGACGGTGCGTAATACGACGTCACCTGGTATCCCCAGGATCCGCCGTAGGGGTGCTCGGCCACCGGCATGAACTCCACGTGGGTGAACCCACGTTCAGTCACATATTGAACAAGGGCATCGGCGAGCTCGGTGTAGGACAGGCCGGGCCGCCACGAGCCGATGTGGACCTCGTAGACGCTCATCGGCTCGCGGAGCGCGTCGCGCTCGGCGCGGGCGGTCATCCAGTCCTGATCCGACCAGCGGTAGCCGGACTCGAACACCACCGACGCCGTGGCGGGCGGCACCTCGGCGAGAGCCGCCATCGGGTCGGCCTTGCCATGCCAGCTGCCGTCCGGCCCGCAGATCTCGTACTTGTAGGTGGCGCCGCTCCCCACCCCCGGCATGGTAGTCGCTGATGTCCGCCGACGGCACCGTCACGGAGAAGATGCCTTCGCCGACGTGCCGCATGCCGAACCTGGTCCCGCCCGGCAGCACGGCGGCCACCGACCGGGCGAGCGGTCGCAGCGCCCTGATCACCGTGCCCTGCGGTCCGGCGTGGGCACCGAGTACCGCGTGCGGGTCGTGGTGGTGCCCGGCCATGATCCGGCCGATCTCGTCCTGACTGATCGGGTCGGAAACGTCGACCGGGCCGGTTAGCGGCTTACCTGCGGCTGTCATCGGCTTGCCTCCGCGATCGCAGCGAGCGGGATCGGCAGCCAGCCTGGCCGGTGCCTGGCCTCGTAGACTGCCTCGTAAACCGCCTTCTGGAGGGTCAGGGCTCGCAGCAGCGGCCTGCTGCGTCTCGGGTCGGTACCCATAAGGCTCGCATACCCCGCACAGAACGCATCCTGACATTGGCGGACCCACTGCGCCGCTTCCTGCTCCGCCGGATGCTGGGCTCGCTGCGGGGCTCGGTGCTCGTCCCGCGCCCGCATGGCCTGATGGCGGGCGGCGTAGTCGAAGGAGCGGAGCATCCCGGCGACGTCGCGCAGCGGCGGCGCGAAGGCGCGGCGCCGGGCGAGCGGCACGGACGGCTCGCCCTCGAAGTCGAGCACGACCCAGCCGCCGCCGGTCCCCAGCACCTGGGCGAGGTGATAGTCACCGTGGATCCGCTGGACCGCGACCTCGGTGGCCGGCCCGGCCAGGGTGGCGTAGCAGGCCCGGATTCCTGGCTCGTAGTCGCGGAGCCGCGGGACGACCCGGATGGCCTGAGCAAGCTCGGTCTGCATGGCATCGACCATGTCGGCCAGCGCGAACCTGGAGAGCACGCTGGAGCCGAACGCGGCCGAGAGCTCGATGTGCAGCTGCGCGGTGGTCTCGCCGAGCAGGCGGGCCTCGCCGGAGAAGTCCGGATCCGCGGCGCGCAGGCTGGCCGTGGCCAGCGACCAGCCGTCAGCGGAGTCGGCGAAGTATACGGACAGGATCGCCAGCACCGACGACTCGTCACCGGGAGCACCCTGCGCCCGAGCGATCTCGGCCGCCGCGCCCGCGACCGGAGCTACCTCAGCCGCTGCGCCCGCGACCGGAGCTACCTCAGCCGTCGCGCGCCTGGCGCCTTGCCCGGGTGCGCCGGTCGTGGCCTGCGCGGCCGCAGCATGCCCGGCGTCCGGCATCTCAATCCAGCCGAGCGGCGCGGCGACCAGCTTCGAGCCGTTCCTGGCCAGCGCGGCCGGAACCTCGAGGTCGGGATGCTGACCGGTGAAAGGGCGCCGCAGCAGCTTCAGGATGGCCTTGTCGCCGAACACGATGCTGGTGTTGCTGGCCAGCGCCGGGAGCGTCCGTGGCGCGGCCGTGTCGTCGATGGGAGCGCCCGGCTCGGCTTCGAACCGCAACGGGCCGGCTCGGCGCCCTGCCGCGATGCCGCGCAGCAGGACGGCGGTCAGTTCCGGATCGCGCGCGCCATCGTAGGCGATCCGGCCGTCGGGCACGGTGCCGATCGCCGCCGCCGCCAGGCCGGGCGGCAGCTGACCGCGCAGGCCGAGCAGCACCTGGTAGCTGACTCGCTCAGTGCTGGTCTTCTCCGGGCTGACCTGCCCGGTGCTGGTCTTCCCTGTGCTGGTCCTCTCCGTGTTGACCTGCTCTGGATTGATCTTCCCGGTGTTGACCTGCTCTGGGCCGACCCGCACATCGACGATGAGATGCCGCAGCTCAGGGTCACCGACGGCCAGCTGGACGTCGGAGGTGATCTCGATCTCGCGCACCAGGGAGCCGCTGCCGGCGAACCAGCGCTGCGCCGGAAGCCAAGCCGACAGCAGATCAGCGAGCGGGCTCGGAGTCACCAGACGAGTCAAGCATCCGGCGGCAGGCCAGTTCGATCCAGGGCCGGCCGACTTGTCCGGATCAGCTGGCCGGCGGTTCCATGACGAACCAGTAGAACCCGTGCCCGGGCAGCGTCAGCAGGTAGCTGAGTTCGCCGACCGGCGGGAACCGGACGCCGCCCATGCACTCGACCGGCGTGTAGCCGTTGAACCTGCTCAGGTCAAGCTCGACCGGCTGCGGGAACCGCGACAGGTTGTTGACCAGGTCAAGCTCGACCGGCTGCGGGAACCGCGACAGGTTGTTGACGCACAGGATCGGGTTTCCCTCGGGCTCCTCCGCGCTGTCATCGCCGTACTCCCTGATGAAGGCCAGCACGCTCGGGTTCGAGCTAGCCAGCTCGGAATAGCGGCCGAGGCCGAAGACCTGATGGCGCTTGCGGATCTCGATCATCCGGCGAGTCCAGTGCAGCAGCGAGCCGGTGTTGCGCTCCTGCGCTTCGACGTTGATGGCCTGGAAGCCGTAGATCGGGTCCATGTTCGGCTGCAGGTAGAGCCGCTGGGGATCGGAGTTGGAGAATCCGCCGTTGCGGTCGGGCGTCCACTGCATCGGCGTCCGCACGCCGTCCCGGTCGCCGAGCCAGATGTTGTCGCCCATCCCGATCTCGTCGCCGTAGTACATGACCGGCGAGCCGGGCAGGGATAGCAGCAGGGCGGTGAACAGCTCAAGCTGGTTGCGGTCGTTGTCGAGCAGCGGTGCGAGGCGGCGCCTGATCCCGATGTTGGCCTTCATCTTGGGATCCTTGGCGTACTCCGCGTACATGTAGTCGCGCTCGTCGTCGGCCACCATCTCCAGCGTCAGCTCGTCGTGGTTGCGCAGGAAGATTCCCCACTGGCAGCCGGACGGGATCTGCGGGGTCTTGGCGAGGATCTCCGAGATCGGGTACCGCTGCTCTCTGCGGACGGCCATGAAGATGCGCGGCATCAGCGGGAAGTGGAAGGCCATGTGGCACTCGTCGCCGCCGACGGTCGTGTCGCCGAAGTACTCGACGACGTCGTCCGGCCACTGGTTCGCCTCGGCGAGCAGCACCCGGTCCGGGTAGAGCCGGTCCACCTCGGCCCTGACGCGCTTCAGGTACTCGTGGGTCTCCTTCAGGTTCTCGCAGTTCGTGCCCTCGCGCGCGTAGAGGTAGGGCACGGCGTCCAGCCGGAATCCGTCGATGCCCAGGTCGAGCCAGAACCGCAGCACCTCGATCATGGCGTCCTGCACCCGGGGGTTCTCGTAGTTGAGGTCCGGCTGGTGGTGGAAGAACCGGTGGAAGTAGTACTGCCCGCGGACCGGGTCGAAGGTCCAGTTGGACTGCTCGGTGTCGACGAAGATGATCCGGGCGTCGGGATACTGGTCGTCAGTGTCCGACCACATGTAGAAGTCGCCGTACGGCCCGCCCGGGTCCGACCGGGAAGCCTGGAACCAGGGGTGCTGGTCGCTGGTGTGGTTCATGACCAGGTCGGCGATCACCCTGATGCCGCGGGCATGGGCCTCCTCGACCAGTTCCACGAAATCTCCGATGGTGCCGAAGTCGGGCAGCACCTGCATGAAATCCGCGATGTCGTAGCCGCCGTCCCGCAGGGGAGAGTTGTAGATCGGCAGCAGCCACACGCAGTCGATGCCGAGCCACTGCAGGTAGTCGAGGCGGGAGATCAGGCCGCGCAGGTCGCCCGTTCCGTCGCGGTTGGAATCATGGAAGCCACGGACCAGGACCTCGTAGAAGACCGCGTGCTTAAACCACCGCGGATCCCGTGGCTTATCGAAGGAGAACGAGTTCGGCACCGGCTCGTTCGGGGCACCGGCGCTCGGCAGGAATGAACTCGGCGGCGCGGGGGTTCCTGGCGGCGCTAGTTCGGGCTGTGCCACGGGGTCTCTCCTGTATTTCCTTACGTACGCTAGATGCTTGATTTGGGGGTCCGCTTGCGGCCGGTGCTACCCCTACCGCACGATCAGCGGCATCTGGCTAGGGCGGCCGGCCCCCGGCCGTGTATCCGCCCCGCTGTCCTCGCCGTATTGTGTCTAATGCGCAATCCACGGCAGCCGTCAGGCCGGCCGGTCCCCGTCGCCTGGCTGGCCGGCGGACACCTTAAAGATATGCGCTGGCGCACTGTCCGGATCCAGGCGGACGTAGTTCGCCTCCCCCCACTGGTAAGACTGGCCCGTCAGCTCGTCGGTCGCCGTGAATCCCGCGCTGACATCGATGTCAAGGGCGGCTCGATCCAGCCAGACGGTGGCCTCTCGAGGCTGGTGCGGATCGAGATTGACGACGACCAGAACTCGGTCGCCGCCAGGGACGCCAGCCGACGCTCCCACCGTCTTAGAGAAGCACAGAATCTCCGGCCGGTCCGGAAAATGGAATCGGAGGTTGCGCAGCTGATGCAGAGCGGGATGTGATCGCCTGATTGTATTGAGTTGCGTAATAAAGCGTGAGATACCTAGGTTCAATCGCGCGGCCGTGGCCCAGTCGCGCGGCCGATACTGATATTTCTCCGAATCCAGGTACTCCTCGCTGCCGGGCCGCAGCGGAGAATTCTCACCCAGCTCATAACCCGAGTAGACGCCCCAGGACGGCGAGAGCATCGCGGCCAGCAGCGCCCGGACCTTGAATGCCGCGGGATCGCCGTGCTGGAGATACGTGCTCAGGATGTCCGGGGTGTTGACGAAGAAGTTGGGCCGCATGTACGCGGCGGCCGGCCCGGCCAGCTCGGTCAGGTACTCGGTCAGCTCGGATGCGGAGTTGCGCCAGGTGAAGTAGGTGTACGACTGTTGGAAGCCAATAATGGCCAGCGCGCGCATCATCGATGGCCTGGTGAACGCCTCGGCCAGGAAGATCACGTGCGGATCAGTCGCGGCGATCTCGCTCAGCAGCCGGTCCCAGAACGGCAGCGGCTTCGTGTGCGGGTTGTCGACCCGGAAGATGGTCACGCCGTGAGCGATCCAGTACCGCACCACCCGCAGTACCTCGGCGTAGATCCCGGCTGGATCGTTGTCGAAGTTCAGCGGGTAAATGTCCTGATACTTCTTCGGCGGGTTCTCCGCGTAGGCGATCGAGCCGTCCGCCCGGGTGGTGAACCACTCGGGATGCTTGGCCACCCACGGATGGTCAGGCGAGGCCTGGAGCGCTAGGTCCAGCGCGACCTCGAGGCCCAGCTTGCCCGCGCGGCTCACGAAATAGTCGAAATCGGCGATCGTGCCGAGGTCGGGGTGGATCGCGTCGTGCCCCCCGGCCGGCGAGCCGATCGCCCACGGCGAGCCCGGGTCATCGGCGCCGGCCGTCGGCGCGTTGTTCCTGCCCTTGCGCGCCGTCGTCCCGATCGGGTGAACCGGCGGCAGATACACGACGTCGAAGCCCATCGCGGCGACCTCATTCAGCCGGCGGGCAGCGGTGCGCAGCGTTCCCGACACCGGGCGGCGCCGGCCGAGCGGATCGACCTTGGCCCCTTCCGACCGGGGGAAGAGCTCGTACCACGAGCCGTACAGCGCCCGCTGCCGGTGCACGATGAGCGGACACCAGTCTGAATCGGTGATCAGATCCCGCAGCGGGAACTCCGCGAGCGCCTCGGTTACCTGCGCGCTGAACGCGGTACCCAGCCGGTCGACGGGTGCCGCCCTCTCGCCGCGCAGCGCCGCGGCGACTTTCTCGTACAGTGCCCGGGCCGAGGCGGCCTTCCCTGCCGCGGCCCCCTGATCGGCCTCGGGCGCGGCGCTGCCAGCCCCCGGCGCGGCGGAGCCAGTCCCCGGCACGGCGCTGCCAGTCCCCGGCGCGGCGCTGCCAGCCCCCGGCGCGACGCTGCCAGCCTCCGGCACGGCGCGGTCAGCCGCTTGCGCGGCGCGATCAGCCGCCTGGGCCGCCCGGTCGAAGAGCAGGGCGCCTTCGGCGAGCATCAGGTCGACGTCCTGGCCGATCGGGACCTTGATCGCCGCGTCGTGCCGCCAGTGCGCGATCGGGTCGCCCCACGCCTCGATCCTGAAATGCCACAGGCCCTCGCTGGCCGGGACGACGTCGGCACCGTAGCTGTCGGTGCCCTCGGCCAGCTCGCGCATGGCGATAGCCGGCTGGCATCGGCCCGCAGGATCTCGCAGCACCACGCCCGCGCCGAGCATCTCATGTCCCTCGCGGAACACCGTGGCAGTCACCGGCACGGCCTCACCGGGCACGGCTTTGGCCGGCCGCCGGCCGCAGTCGACCAGGGGCTGAATATCGAGAATAGGAATCCTGCCGATCACCACGAAAAGCTACCCAATCGTGTGGCGGTGCATGCACGCGGGCACCCATTCTCGCGCGGTTTCGTGCACGGTGCCCGACCGGATGGTCCTCGAGCCGAGCCAGGGGTCGGGCCGCTCTGACCGGGGTCATGGTCCTGATTGCTCCGAGCACGCATTAGTGTCACTCACCGTGAAAGCAATCCGCCGGTTCACCATCCATCCCGCGCTGCCTGCGACCCTGCATCCACTCCGGACGCTGATGCTCAATCTGCGCTGGTCGTGGCACGCGCCGACGAGAGCGCTGTTCGCCGAGATCGATCCGAAAGCATGGGAGGATTCGCGGCACGACCCGGCCGGCCTGCTGGCGAGGGTATCGCAGGAGCGGCTCGCTGCCCTCGCGGCCGATGAGGACTTCCTGCGCAGGCTCGGCGAGGCGGTGGACGAGCTCGAGGAGTACCGGACTGGCAGCCGGTGGTATCAGCGCGCGGGGCAGGCTTCCGACGACCCGGCCGCGATCGCGTATTTCTCGCCCGAGTACGGGATCACGGCCGCGCTGCCCCAGTACTCCGGCGGACTCGGCATCCTGGCCGGCGATCACCTGAAGTCGGCCAGCGACCTGGGCGTGCCGCTGATCGGCGTCGGCCTGCTCTACCGGCACGGCTACTTCACGCAGTCGCTGTCCGCCGAGGGATGGCAGGCCGAGCGGTACCCGGCGTCGGATCCGGCCGGCCTGCCGATCGCGCTGCTGCGCGACGAGGCGGGCGCGCCGGCCAAGGTCACGGTCGGCCTTCCCGGCGGAGCGCACCTTGCCGCCCAGATCTGGGTCGCCGACGTGGGCCGGATCCCGCTGCTCCTGCTCGACTCTTACACCGAGGACAACGACCAGCTGCTTCGTGAGGTCACCGATCGCCTGTATGGCGGCGGCAGCGACCACCGGCTGCGCCAGGAGCTGCTGCTCGGAATCGGCGGGGTGCGGGCGGTCAGGCTGTACTGCGCGATCACCGGCCATCCGCAGCCGGAGGTCTTCCACACCAACGAGGGGCACGCCGGCTTCCTGGGCGTGGAGCGGATCAGGGAGTACCTGGCCAGGGGCGCCTCGTTCGCCGAGGCGGTGGAGCTGACCAGGGCGGGCACGGTCTTCACCACGCACACGCCGGTACCGGCCGGGATCGACCGGTTCGACAAGGAGCTGATCGAGGGGCAGTTCGGTCCGGACGGCGGAGAGCCTGGCCTGCCGATCGACGAGATGCTCGCGTTCGGAGCCGAGACCTATCACGGCGGCGATGCGGGCGTATTCAACATGGCCGTGATGGGCATGCGGCTGGCCCAGCGGGTCAACGGTGTGAGCAAGCTGCACGGCGCGGTCAGCCGGGAGATGTTCACCGGTCTGTGGCCGGGCTTTGACACCTCCGAGGTGCCGATCGGCTCCGTCACCAACGGCGTGCACGGTCCGAGCTGGGTCGCACCAGAGATCCTGAGCCTGGCTCAGAACGGCCATCACGCGGGCGCCGCGGACTGGCTGGCCGACGATGCCCCGGCCTGGGAGGCGGTTGCCGCCGACCCGGGCCGCATCTTCCAGATCAGGCAGGTACTCCGCGCCCGCATGGTGGCCGAGGCCCGGGCCAGGCTGCGGGCATCCTGGCAGCAGCGTGGCGCGTCCGACGCCGAGCTGGCGTGGATCTCGGCTGCCCTGGACGAGAACATCCTGACCATCGGGTTCGCTCGCCGGGTGCCCTCCTACAAGCGCCTGACGATGATGCTGCAGGATCCGGTCAGGCTGACGGCGCTGCTGCTTGATCCTGAGCGGCCGCTGCAGATTGTCATCGCGGGTAAGGCGCACCCGGCCGACGACGGCGGCAAGGCGCTGATCCAGCAGATGGTCAGATTCACCGACGATCCCGCTGTGCGGCACCGGATCGTGTTCCTGCCCGACTACGACATGGCGCTCGGCCGGACAATGGTCCAGGGCTGTGATGTGTGGCTCAATAATCCGCTCCGGCCGCTCGAGGCGTGCGGGACCTCCGGCATGAAGGCGGCGCTGAATGGTGCGCTTAATCTGTCGGTCCTCGACGGCTGGTGGGACGAGTGGTTCGACGGCGAGAATGGCTGGGCCATCCCGTCGGCGGACTCGGTCGCCGATCCGCATCGGCGCGACGAAGTCGAGGCGTCCGCGCTCTACGATCTCCTCGGCCGGTCGGTCGGGCCGATGTTCTATGACCGGGGCGTCGACGGCCTGCCCCGCCGCTGGCTGGAGATGGTCACCCACACGCTGCGCACGCTCGGCCCTAAGGCCCAGGCGACCCGGATGGTCAGGGGGTACACGACCGAGCTCTACCTGCCGGCGTCGCGCTCGTCGCGTGCGCTGACCGATGGCGAGAATCGCCCGTTCGCCGGCGCGGCCGAGCTGGCGGCGTGGAAGGAGCAGGTCACGCGGGCCTGGCCCGCGGTCCGGGTCGAGCTTGTCGAGACCGATGACGGCGACCAGGTCCCTGGCACTCCGCTCACGGTGCGGGCCGGAGTCGCTCTCGGCGAGCTCACACCCGCGGACGTGACCGTGGAGGTGCTTTACGGCCGGGCCGGCGATGACGACGAGATCGCTGACCCGATCCGCTCGGAGCTGACGCTTGAGGCCGAGCCCGGAGCCGACTCGGTCGCGTGGTATGTCGGGGAGGCGATCCTCGGCCAGCCAGGCCCGTTCGGGTACACGGTCCGGGTGCTGCCGGATCATCCGTTGCTGTCCGCACCGGCCGAGATGGGCCTGATCACCGTGCCGGTCGCGCCAGCCGGAATGCTCAGCGGCGATCTGCGCTAGCCGAGTCGCTGGGCCATGCCGCCCGGCGACGCCGCCGTGACTCAGGAATTGACTCGCTGGCCCGATGCGGTCGTTCTTAAGCCATCACCGACAACGCATTGTGATTGGTCCGTTACCGTGCGGAGTAAACCAACCTGGACCTCCTGGCGTCGTTCTAGAAAAGACATCCGGCGCCCCCCGATGAAATTTGTCGTCTTGCCGGTTAGAACGCCAGCAAAGTCGAGGGACATGTGACATCCTGTGATTCGACGACTTCAATGAGTAGTGCCATCACTGGTCACTGTCAGTCACGATGTAGTCACCTAGCTAGCAACGAGAGGATCAGCTGCAGTGAGAACTCAGATCAAGCCGGACAATAGGCTCCTCACGCCAGCCGAGGTCGCGGCCATGCTTCGGGTCGACCCGAAGACCGTGACGCGCTGGGCTCGAGGCGGCAAGCTGTCCTCGATTAGGACGCCCGGCGGCCACCGAAGGTACAGCGAGTCCGAGGTACGCGGATTCCTTAACAGCTGGCAGGGAGTAAACCTGCCACGCGCGGTTGGTGAATAGTCGCCGATCCCCGAACCCTCGCACCAAGCGGAGGGCCTGTCCGTAGTCAGCGGGCAGGCCCTCCGTCATTTCGCACCTGGTCGTCGGCTCGGCCCCGGTCGCGCTCCGCCCGCTCGCGCTCCGCCCGCTCGCGCTCCGCCGTTCGTGCTCCGTCCTATCGCGTCGCGGGCGAGCGTGCGTAAGATCACCCGTGCGCGGCGTGCTTGCGCGACGGCGCGGCGCGGCGCGCTAGCTAGGCGTGCGGCGCGGCCAGTTCTCGGCAACGGACCGTGGCCGGCGGCCACGGAGCAGGACCGGCGGAGGTCGACATGGGCGAGTTCGTGCGGGTGGAGATCGATCAGGCGATCGCCACGATCCGGCTGGAGCGGCCGCCGATGAACGCGCTGAACTCTCAGGTTCAGTCCGAGATCGCCGCGGCCGCGGTCGCGGTCTCCGACGATCAGCAGGTCAGGGGAGTGGTCATCTACGGCGGCGAGAAGGTCTTCGCGGCCGGCGCCGACATCAAGGAGATGGCCGACGCGAGCTACACCACGATGGCCCAGGACAGCAGGCGCTTGCAGGACTCCTTCACCGCCGTGGCCAGGATCGGCAAGCCGGTTGTCGCCGCCATCACCGGCTACGCGCTCGGCGGCGGCCTCGAGCTCGCGCTATGCGCTGACTTCAGGGTGGCGGGCCAGGGCGCCAAGATGGGCCAGCCCGAGATCCTGCTCGGCCTGATCCCCGGCGCCGGAGGCACCCAGCGGCTGCCCAGGCTGGTCGGCCCGGCCAGGGCCAAGGACATCGTCTTCACCGGCCGGTTCGTGGCCGCCGCCGAGGCGCTCGCGATCGGGCTGGTAGACAAGGTTGTGCCCGACGGGGAGGTGTACCAGGCGGCGCGTGACCTGGTCGGCAGGTTCGCGAGCGGACCCGCGGCGGCGCTCAGGGCCGCCAAGCAGGCGATCGACGAGGGCCTGGACGCCGACCTCGATACCGGGCTGGAGATCGAGCGGCTCCAGTTCGCCGGCCTGTTCGCCACGGAGGACGCGAGAACGGGCATGCGCAGCTTCGTGGAGAATGGACCGGGGAAGGCCTCGTTCGCCGGACGTTAGCTCCGCGCGGGCAGGCCGGGCGCGCGGGCCGAGCCAGGACTGTCCGCCCCGGCACCAGATCGGCGGCCGCCGTGCGGCGGCATAGCAGGACGGAACGAAAGATGACACAGGCGGGTGATGGCGCCCAGGCCGACGAAGGCCTCTCACTGGAGATGGTGACCGCGGCACTGCGCGCGGATAGCTCGGACATTGCGATCTACGCCCGGGTTCTGACCGAGTCGCTTGGTGAGTCCCTCCCGGCCGGCTGCGTGACGGTCGAGCGCTCCAGATCCATGTCCGATCGCATGCAGAACCGGCCTGGCACGGTGACCCGGATTTCTGTCCGGCTGGGCGAGAAGACCATGACCCTCGGCACGCAGCGCGGCGCCCCCGTCGCCGAGATCTGCCACGAGGTGCGCGGGATCGTGCTCTCCCGCAATGCCGTGCCGATCGCCGAATGGGCCGCCGAGCTGGCCAGAGGCCTGGTCGCGCATGCCGAGCAGAATGCCGAGGCCGCGACGGCGCTACGCCGCCTGGTCGCGGGCAGTTAGCTGAAGTCCCGTGCAACGGGCATATCAGATCCGTCGGGTAATGCGATCCAGCCTGTTACTCGTCGGCCGGGCGGGTAAGAGGATCCTCCCGATTCGGTGTGGTCAAGGATCGGAGGGCGATCCGTAAGCTATGAGGTCATGAGGGTGGCCGATCGCACGCCTGAGCGTCTCGGGCCGTACCGCCTCGTCAGGCGGCTCGGTGAGGGCGGCATGGGCGTCGTGTACCTGGCGGCGGACGCCTCGCAGGTGCCCGTCGCGGTCAAGGCGCTGCACCCCGGGATGGCGCGGGAGGACAACGCCAGGCGGCGGATGGCCCGCGAGGTCGAGACCATGCAGCGCGTGCGCAGCCGCTACGTGGCTGAGGTGGTTGACGCCGATCTCGGCGGTGATCCGCCGTACATCGTGACCAGATATGTTCCTGGCCTGACCCTCGACGAGGTGGTCGGCACCGGCGGCCCGCTGGCTGGCCCCGCGCTGGCCAGGCTGGCTTTCGGGCTGGCCGAGGCGCTGGCGGCCGTCCACGCCGCGGGGGTCGTGCACCGTGACCTGAAGCCCGGAAACGTGATGATCTCGGACGGGGAGCCGGTTGTCATCGACTTCGGGATCGCGCAGCTGCCGGAGACAACCAGGCTGACGCTGACCGGCATGTTCATGGGCACCCCTGGCTACCTGGCGCCTGAGGTGATCGAGGGCAAGGAGAGCGGCGCAGCTTCCGACGTGCACTCCTGGGCCGCGACCGTGGCTTTCGCGGCCACCGGGCGGCCACCCTACGGCACCGGGCCGTTCGAGACCATTTTCTACCGGATCATGCATGGGGCTCCTGATCTGGACACGATGCCTGAGCCGTTGCGCGCCATCATCGCGGCCGCACTGTCCCGCAACCCGGCCAGCCGTCCGTCGGCGGCCGAGATCGGCCGGGCCGTCGGTGCGCTCGACCCCGCGGCGCTGATACCCAGCCCGCCGGCGGCCGCGGCCAGGCTGGCGGACGGCGGGCCGAACGGGGGCCCGGCGGCGGCGCTCGGCGCGCTGCCGCGCACTCTCGGCGGCAACGAGGGCTGGCAGGCGTGGCCGACTTCCACCCGGCCGCTGTCGGTGTCAGGTTCGGCCGATGTGCGGGACCTGCTGCCGCCGGTGAGCTACCAGCCGCCGGGCGGAATGCCTGGCGCGGGCTACCCGGCCGGCGGCCACCCGGCGGCCGGGGCGAACGGCCTGCTGCCGGGGCCTGGCGGAGCAGGCCAGGCTGGCCGTGCTGGCGGGGCCGGCCTGGGCGGACCGGTGGCTCCGGGTGGTCACGGGCAGGAGCACGATCCCGCGGCCGCGTCGCCTGGCGGGCACTGGCCGGGTGGTCAGCCCGACGGTGCCGCAGGCCGGACGGTTGGTCCGGTGTCGCCCTGGAGCCCGCTGGTGATCGCCACCGTCGCGATGGCCATCGCGATCAGCGTGATGGCGCCGATTATCGGGACGGCGATCTCGCTGGTCGTCCTGGTCGCGCTCCGCGCGGCCGCCATCACGGCCCGGCAGCTGGCTAAGCGATCGGCGGAGG
>WNGK01010565.1_pt1 | contig 14343 bp, 12 predicted proteins | sample 5400601 | NCBI WGS metagenome assembly WNGK01 (sample SAMN13153376, study PRJNA577476) | soil metagenome | isolation source: 60 cm soil or saprolite under Garry oak tree replicate 1 | place: USA:California | collected 2016-06-15 | reverse complement strand
CTGGTGCGCGAGCTCGGCATCGATCTGCTGATTCTGGGGCACCCGCGCAGCAAGTCGTTCGCGCTGCGCTGGTGGCGTGGCTCGGTCGACGCGATCCTGATCGAGCGGGTCCGCTGCAGCATTCTCGTCGCGGCCGACCTTTCCCGTTCGTAGGCGGTGCAGCGATGGTTTGACGTTGCGCGTTACCGCGCGCGTCCTACCCCGCCGTTACGCGAGATCGCTCGGTTCCCGGAGCGCTTCCTTGGCGGGCCGCGGGTGAAACGCGATGGGCACCGCGTGCCCTCCCGCACCGTCGGCGGAATCGGCCGCGTGTGTGGTCGGTGAGACGCGCGCGTTGTATTGCGCTTCGCTCGGCACGCTCCGCCACACGCGGCTGCCCCAGGCCGCTCGTACCAGCTGCAACGGCTGGAACACCACGCTCGGCCACATAGCGATTTCACCGGTACAGTGACACTGTTTCGCGCGGATCGACTGGCGCAACGCCTGCGCTCGCGGCGAGTCCCAGATCTGGAAGAACGATTCGCGGCGCAGGTTCCCGATTGGAGGATGGCTCTCGCAGACGCTGACGTCGCCGTTGGCGTACACCACGCCGGTCATGTTGCCGGCTGTGCAAGGAACATATTGCGTGCGGCTGACCGTTGTCCTGACCTTCGTCCATTGCAGCAACGGTTCGACAATTGCGCCGAAGCGGCTCTGCTCGCGGTCCTTCCACACCGCACGCATGTAGTCGTACAGCTCAGTGTAGCGCGCAAGAGAGGGACCTGTCAGCGCGGGATTCTTGCGATCGCCGCGAATCATCCCCAGGGTGTGGTGTTCCATCGCCGGGCACCGATCGTAGAGGAACTTGGTCAGCCGACGCAGCTCGTCGATATTTTCATGGCTGGCAGTTGCGCTGGAATGGATGCGCAAGCGCGCGTCTTCGCGTTGCAATCGCGCCAGCATGTCGTACGTCGCCATCGCATTGTCGAAGGACTTGGGGTTGCCGCGGAACCGGTTGTGGTATTCGGGCATGCCGTCGAGCGAAATCTCGCATACGAAGCGTTCCAAGCCGGGTTCCTGCAAGAGTCTGCGCAGCGCCTTCTCGGTTCGGTCGGTGAAGTAACCGCTGGTCGGTACGTAGATTTGCTTGACACCATTGTTGCGGATGAAAAGCGCGCAGACCTCGGCGAACTCCGAGCGGATGAAGGGTTCGCCGCCCGACAGGTTCAGGTTCTCGAATGTGCCAAGTTCCGCGCTGAGCTTGGCGAATTCTTCGAGCGTCAGGTCGTCGCGCTGATTGAGATTGCGCCAGTAGTAGCAATGCTCGCAGGTCAGGTTGCAGATCGAATTCATGTACAGCGTCAGGAATGGGGGTGTGCGTCCCTGACGATGGCGCAGCGCCGTCAACGACAGGCGTCCGTGACGCAGAATTCGAGTGAAGACCGACACTTGGTGGCGCCTGGCTTAAGTTGGCAGGTTCATTATAGAGGCGCGGTCAGGCGAGAGCCAGCGAAGTTTCCCAAGCGTCAAGGTTCCGGCTGCACGCCACGTCGGCGCAAAAAATCGGCCACCGCGGCGATCTCGTCGCGTGCGAGTGCGCGCACGAGCACGCTGCCGACCACGAAGACGCCCAAGCTTGCGGCAAGCCTCAGGGTAGGCGCGAGATTCGCTCCAACCGCGAGCGTGATCGCCATCGCCACGCCCGCGACGAGGGGCGCGAGGCACCGCCGCGCGGCGCGCCGTGCAGCTGGCGACCAGCCGGTGTCTCGACTCAATGCGGCCACGAGAGCAGCGAGCCCCGCAGCTTCGCCACCGAGGCAGGCGATCGCCGCGCCGCTCCCCGTGTATTGAGGGACGAGCGCGATCGCGGCGGCGAGATGCAGCGTCATGGCCAGATAGTTGACGATCATCACCGTCGTGTTCCGATGCAGCGCGAACAACGAGTCCTGCAGCACCAAGCTCAACGAAAAAACCGGCAGCGCGCAGAACAACCAGCGCAGAGCGCCGCTCGCCGCGGCATATTCCGGACCATAGAGAACCTGGACCAGCTCGGCCGCGAAGGCGAAGCCCAGGATCGACACCGGCGCGAGGACGAGCAGCAAATAGCGCAGGATGCCGCACTGGAAGGAGAAGAATTCCGCGCGATGGCCGACCGCCAGCCGCGATGCATGCGGAAAGACACCCCACTGCACGAGCACGGCGATCATCGCCAGCGACAGCACGATCCGCTGACCGGCGACGTATTCGCCGGCCGCGGCGGCGCCGGCGAGCCATGACATCAGAACGATGTCGCCCTGGTAGAAGAGCATCCGCGGCAACCGCGCGACGAGGATCGCGCTCGCTCCTCGCATGATCGCGAACGTTTCGGCGCCAGGCGGCCGAAAGTGCATTTTCCCGACGGCGGCACGGACCGCGCGGAAGTTCCACGCGGCCAGAAAGCATTCTCCAGCCACCTGGGCCGCCGCCGCGGTGCGCGCATCGAGATCCTGCACGCGCCACAGCAGCACCACGAGCAGCGCGAACAGGACGTGCTGCAGCGTCACCCCGATCGCGAGCGTGCGTCCCTGCTCGAGCCCGCGCAGCGCCCAGTTGACGTTCAGCGCCAACGCGAACAGGCTCGTCGCGGCGATGAGCAGCACGGCGAAATAGCGTCCCGCCGTCGCTGGCGCAACGGCGATGATCAGGCCAAAGCAGCACGCTGCAAACAGCACCCGCGCGATCGCGACGCGTCCGACCAGCTCGGTAGCCTCCCCGGAGCCCTGGGCGAGCGCGCGCATTCCGTGAAGATCCGAGCCCGCACTGACGACCATCGCCAAGTAGCCGACGATCGCGAATGCCGTGCCGAGGAGTCCGAACCCCTCCGCACCAAGCGATCGGGCCAGGAAGATCGAGACGACGAACCCGATCGCGCGACTCGCCGCTTCACCGCCGGCTTGCCAGATGATATTGTGCAGCAGCCTCGCGGCGGTCGGTGGGGAGCGGGAGGGCATGAGGATCGACGCCGGCGCGCGTCTCGCGCGAACCCGAGCGCCGGGGGCAAGTATACGACCTTGGCACCGAGCGCTCCGCGACACGCCCTCCCTTCCACACTCGGACACGAAACGACAAAACGGGCGCATGCGGCGTTTCCTCAGACATGCGAGCCTCGCTGCGGCCTCGCTCGCGATTGTCGTGCTTTCGGCGCTGTACCTGCAGCAACGCAGCGTCGCCTACGCGGTGAGCTTGGGCACCGCGTACGCTTCCCTGTTCTGTCTCGCGGTCACACTCGGCCTAGGACCCTGGCACGCGCTGCGCGGACGCCCGCTGCCCACCTCGTCGTATCTGCGCCGCGATTTCGGCATCTGGACCGCGCTCTTCGCGCTGGTGCACGTGGGATTCGGCCTGTTCGCGCACATGGACGGCAACATCTGGCTCTATTTCGTCCGTTCGCCGCCACAGCACGCGTTCCCCTGGCCCCGCATCGATCCGTTCGGCCTCACCAACGATCTGGGCCTCGCGGCCGCGCTGCTCCTGCTCGTCCTCCTCGCCCTGTCTAACAACTGGTCGCTGCGGCGCTTGGGCGCGATGCGCTGGAAGGCCTGGCAGCGCTCGAGTTATTGGGTGGCCGCAGCCATCGCGCTGCATGCGGCGATCTACCAGTTCCTCGACCACCGCACGTGGGCATGGCTGTTCGCCTGCTGGGCGCTGTTCGCGCTCATCGCCGGGTCGCAATGGGCCGCTCGCCGGCCAACCGTGCGGTGACGAAGGGCCTTCGGCGATGCAAACGAAGGTGTGGCCGCAGGGGAGCCCGAGAGGCGAAATGGAGACCCGCGTCCGCTGGAGCATCGATCCGATGCGGGTTCATCGCAAGAGAAATGTCTGGATGCGAACGCAATGATAACGCCTACGGTTCGCCCTCAGACCTATCGAATCGCGATCGCCGGCCTCGGCCGTGCCGCTCGCGATATCCACATTCCCGCGCTCTCCAAGATCGAGCGGGTCTCTATCGTCGGTGGCGTGGACCCAGCTGCGCCGAGCGCCGACTTCGGCTTTGCGCTGTTCCCGGATCTCGCGAGTCTGTTGCGAGCGACGACGCCCGACATCGTCGTTGTCGCCACTCCGCCGGATACGCATTTCAAGTTGGTGCGCGATGCCCTGGAAGCTGGCGCGCACGTAGTCTGCGAGAAGCCGTTCATGCCAAGTCTGGAAGAGGCCGACGCGATCGTCGCGCTCGCCAGCGAGCGCTCGCGCCGCGTGGTCGTCAACAATCAATACCGGTTCATGAACGTGCACCGGCGCGCGCGCGAGATGATCGGATCGGCGGACTTCGGCGAGCTGCAGTTCCTGAGCATGACCCAGACCTTCCGCGTGTCAGCGTCGACCGAATCCGGCTGGCGCGGAACCGAAGTGCGACGGACCGGACAGGAATTCGGCACGCATGCGCTCGACCTTTGCCGCTACTTCTTCGCTGAGGAGCCCGTGTCGATCCGCTGCCGCATGCCGCGTCCGGGCAGTGCCGGCGGGCCCGACTATCTCAACCTGATCGAGCTCACCTTCAGCGGCGACCGGGTCGCCGCGATCACGCTCGACCGGCTGTGCCGCGGCAGGCACCGCTACCTCGACATCCGCCTCGACGGCACAGTGGGCTGCATCGAGACGCATATCGGCGGTGGCATCGAGCTCCGTCTCGGCATCAAGGGCGGCACCCGGCGCCCATTCGCCAAGCTCGACATTGCGCTGGGCGGCAGCGCGGACCTGTGGCACGGCGAAGCGTCGCGCCGCATCGCGACCGACCCGTTGGACCTGTTGTCCAGCGCGACGCGGAACCTGCTCTGCGAGTTCGTCGAGGCGCTCGATACCGGCCGGACCCCGCCGTGCGACGCCGCCGACAACCGCCGCTCCCTCGCGCTCATGCTGGAATCGCACGCGACGGGTCGCGCGATCGCGCTGACGTGAGCACGGTTCCTCCCGGGACGTCGATCAGTCTGTGCGTCGTTGCCAAGGGCGGCTGCGATCCGGCTGCTTTCCTGACAGCGCTGCAGGAGCAGGATTTCCGGATCGGCGCCGATGTCGATGTCCATCTTGCCCATGACGAGCCGTTGGCCGATCCCGCGGCGCTCGACGCCGCAGGCTGGCAGCTGCACCGCTGTGGCGGGCAACCTTCGATCCTGCGCTTGTGGGGCACGGCGATCGCCGCCTCGACGCAGCGCTACGTGGTCACGATGGACGTCGAATGCCCGCCCGACAAGGGGTGGTGGAGCAACCTGTTGCGGGAGCTTGGCACGGGCACGCGCGTGTTCACCGGGCCGGTGGCGCCGGGGTGGCCCCCGTCGGAGTGGATGATCGTCGGTTACCTTGTGGAATATGCCCAGTTTCATCGTCCGCATCACCCGTCGGTCGACGAGGTACCCGGAATCAATTTCGCCTGCGAGCGCGCACTTCTCGATTCGAACGATGTGCTGCGCGAGCGCGGTTGGTTCAAGACGTTCACGCTGTGGCGGCTCGCGCGCGAACAGAACATCGTTGCCTCGCGCTGCGACGAGATGCAGGTCGTCTTCCGGCGCAACCTCGAGCCGGGGAGCTTCCTGCGTCGCCGCTACCTGCACGGGCGTTGTTTCGGCGCGTGTCGTCACCAGCAACCCGGGCAACCGCCGCGCTGGGCGTGCGTGCTGTTCGCCCCCGTGCTGCCGGTTCTGAGGTGCGCTCGGGTCTGGCGCGCAGCGGCGCGCCACGCCGATCTGCGCCTCGCCTACTGGCGGCAGCTGCATTGGGTGGTGCTGTCGGAGATCGCCTGGTCGTGGGGCGAGTTCCTGGGCTACCTTCTGGGCGCAGGCGACGCCTGCGACCGCCTGGACTAGGCTCCGAGAGCGTCGCGTGACGAGCCTCGCGGCCAGTGCCTCTGCAACAGCGCCCGGAGAGGCATCGCCGGAGATCGTCTGCTCGGTCCTCATCGGCCGCGTCAGCAAGCTTGAAGCGGCCCGGATCGTCGACACGCTCCGCGCCTTGCGCGAGCAACAGCCTGCGGTCAGTCACGAGGTCATCGTCGCCGACCGGCTGAACGACGCCGTGAGCCGTCGAATCGAGCGCGACTTCCCGGAGGTGCGCCTGCTGGGATTCCCGCCCGACGCCTCACTCCCCGCGCTGCGCACGGCGGCCCTGGTGGCCGCGCGCGGACGCTTCGCGGTCGTGACGGAAGACCACTGCGTTCCCGCGCGCGACTGGCTGGCGCAGATCGTCAGCGCCTTCGCGAGGGAAGTGGACAACGTTGCGGCTGTCGGCGGCACGGTTGTCAATGGACTCTCGCAGCACTGGGTCGACCGGGCGACGTTCCAGTGCGAATACGGCAACTATCTTCCGCCGCGCAAGAGCGGCCCGGACACGGACCTGCCCGGGATGAACGTGGCGTACGTGCGGCAGCGTCTGCTCGCCCTCGACCGGAACGCGCTCGTTGCGGGCTTCTGGGAGACCACCGTTCATCCGACGCTGCTGCGGCAGCACGCGCGATTGGTGTTCGCCGATGAAGTACGCGTCGCGCACTGCAAGCATTTCGGCCTGATGGAGTTTCTGGAGCAGCGCTTTCTCTACTCGCGCTATTACGCCGGCAATCGTTTCGGACGGATTGCGTGGCCAAGACGAGCTGCCGCGTTGCTGCTTTCGCCGCTGCTCCCCATCCTCCTGCTCTGGCGGTTCCAGCGAGGTGCCCTGCGCCGCCGCCGCTATTGGGACGAGTTTCTTTCGTTGCTGCCCTTGCTCGCGCTCTTCGCACTGGTGTGGACGATCGGGGAGGTGGCGGGTTACGCCCTCGGCCCCGGGGACGCGCTTGCCAGGCTGGAATAGCGCGCTGCCGAGCGCATCGGCCGCATGTCTCAAGCCCGTGTCCGGATGGTACGATCCGGCACGCTGCGCGGCAGGTGCGCGCGCAGGGGAAGCGAGAGGACCGGAGGCTTGACCACAGCCAAGAGCACGACGGCGATCCCGGACGGGACAGCGACGGTTTCCCATCCGCAGTGGCTGGCCGCGACGCTGCTCGGGATCGCGTTCTGCGCGGTGCTGCTCTACGCGGTCGTTACCATGAGCACCGGCGGCTGGGCCGACGGGCCGACCCCGATCCTCGTCTCGGGATCCGATTGGATCCCGATCCAGGGGTCCGGTCGCAAGGAGCGCAGCGGGTTCATGCTGGAGGCGCTCGGGGCCGGCGGCGCCGCGATACTGTCCGCCAGGCTCGCGCCGTTCCAGGCAAAGGATTTTCCACGAGTCGAGGTGAGGCTCGACTCGGCGGCGCCTCCCTCCCGGATCTACTTCGTATGGCAAACGCAGGAGCATCCGAAACGCAACTACTCCAAGCCACTGCAGTGGCTCGTGAACGGCGTCGCGCCGCTCGAGCTGAGAGCGGCCGACGGCTGGAGCGGAACCGTCATCGGGGTCGCGCTTGTAGTTCGGTCGGACCTGGGGGCTCCGCTGCGCGTTGGATCGGCGCGCCTGAGCTCACCTTCGGCGGCAGCGATAGCGAGCGATATCTTCCGCGAGTGGGGTGCCCAGATCTCCCTGCACGGCTATTCCACCCACTTTCCGTTCGACAGCGAGCGGGCTCACGAGCTGCCGCTGCTGGCGGCGGTGGCTATCGCGGAGGCCATCGCCATGGCTGCATATCTTCTGCTCGCGCGCCAGCGCGGCTGGCGTCGCGATCGACGCGTGCTCTGGGCGATCTTTCTCGGCGGCTGGGTGCTTCTCGATCTGCGCTGGCAGGCGAGCTTGTGGCGCGACTTGGTCGATCAGGGACTTCCGTTCGCGGGCAAGACAAGCGAGGAAAAACACCAGGCGGCTGAAGATTCGACGCTCTTCGCGCTCGTGGAAAAGATGAAAGCAGCGCTACCGGCGCCGCCGGCACGGGTCGTGCTTTTCTGCGACAACACGGCGATCTGCTCGCGAGCAGCGTTCTTCCTCTATCCACACAATGTCTACCGAGCGTCAGAGTGGCTAGCGACCCCAGCTGACCCGGCGCTCCTGCGGACGGGCGATTACCTGCTGCTCGTCTATTCGCGGATGGTGGGCTACGATCCCGGGCGCCACGTCGTGGTGTGGCCGAATGGCGGCACGAGGCCGGCCGACCCGATTGCGTTGCAGCCGGAAGCCCTGTTGCTTCGCATCCGCTGAACGTCATGAGCCGACGCCACGCCAGTTTGATGCGCCCCCCTCCGCGCGCCGATCATGACGCGTGATCTCGTCGGCGTCCTCGTGAGCGTTGGGCTGCCCTGGGTCACGGGTACGCTCTGGGTCCGCGCTCTGTGGCGAAGCGAGCAGGACAAACGCGGGGCGCTTTCGGTGGGCTACGGGTACGTGGCCGGGGCGTTCGCGACAACGCTGGTGATGAGGCTCGTCGACCTCACCGGTCAGCGCTGGAGCCTGGCGTGGATCGCTCTCCCGATGCTCGCGCTCGCCGCCACCGCGTGGTTCTGGATGAAATCGCAACGCTCGCTGCACGACGATTGGCGGCGAGCGCCGGCCGGCCTGGCGTCCGTCCCAACGGCATCGCGCCGGCTCTTCTGGATGTTCCTTGCACTCTGCGCGATCGAAGCGTTGGTGATCGCGGTATTCGTCACGTGGAGTCTGTTGCTTCCCTATGATGCGATGGCGCAATGGGCGGACAAGGCGCGCGTCTGGTACGAGTACGGCCGACTGTTGCCCTTCGTCGAGATTGCGGATTGGTATCGCCTCGAAGGCGAGCTGCACTTCTGGGATCCGAACCCCGGCTACCCCGGCACGGCGCCGCTGCTCCAGGTCTGGACCGCCCTCTGCATTGGTCGCTGGGATGAATCGCTGATCAACATGCCGTGGCCTGCGGTTTTCGTCGCGCTGGGCTTCGCATTCTATGGCCAGCTGCGCCGGCTCGATACCGGCCCGGTCAAGTCGATCGTCTGCACCTATCTCCTGCTCTCGCTCCCCTTCCTCCAGGTTCACGGCGCGTTGGCAGGGATGGTTGATATCTTCGTTGCCGTCGCGTACGGACTGGCAGCGATGAGCCTCTGGCACTGGGTGCTCACCCGGCAGCGACAGGATGCGATTCTGGCGCTGGTCATGCTGATGGCCTGCACGCTGTTCAAGCGGGAGGGCGTGCTCTGGGCACTGACCTTTGCGCCCGCGGTCGTCGTCGCGTTCAACCGTCGCATTGGCCTGGTGGTCACCGCCACGATCGGCGCCGCCGCGGTCGGATACCTGCTATTCGGCCCCGTGCAGACGAATTTCATGGGCTACGTACTGAGTGCCCGTTTCGAAAACGTCACCTTGCCGATCTACCAGCACATGTTCGTGATGGATAACTGGCACTTGCTCTGGTACGCCGCGATCGCGGTGATCGCCTTCAACTGGCGGCGGCTGCTGCAGACGAACATCGCGCCCGCCACGGTCACGATCCTGGCGGGGGTGGGCTTGGTCGTCCTCGTGTTCTTCTACAGCAGCGCGGCGGGCGGCGTCGACGAAGAGAGTCTGCTCAACCGGTTTCTCCTCCAACTTGTTCCCGCGCTGTCATTCTATCTTGCGCTGATCGCGAGCAAACGGCCGCGGCAAATGCCGGACAATGGCGTCGGGCCTGCCGGGGCGGCGGCCGCGTCGACCTGATCCCGCGTGCTCCTCAACGGCGCTGGTCCGACGCCCCGGATTCGCGCGCGGTCGCCCCGCTCCGACTGTGCAGGCTCTGCCAGCATCGCTCGAGCCAGCACCACGCGAACGTCGCCGCGCTGTACAGGTAATAGACCTGATGAAAGAGGACCGCACGCATCGCGAAGATCGCGCCGCGAGCGCGATAGAAAAAGATGAAGAGCTCGCGGTTGCCCGCTGCGATCGCAGCGGCGAATGCCACCGGCGCCCACCACGGCACCAACCTCGCCGTCGCACCCGCGAGGCTGAGCAGCGCTGCGAGCGCCAAGCCGGCGTTGATGCGCTCGCCCGCGCCGATGTTCAGCGTGTCCGCAAGGGCCGCGTGACTGTGGATCAGGCGCGACCAGGGCAGCGCCCGGCGAAAGACGTCGGTGTGCACCAGGTTCACGAGACGCCACACCTTCAGATGCGTGCCCTGCAGCTCGGGCAGGAGCACGATGGACAGCCCGCACTGTCGCAGTCTCCAACCGAGCTCGATATCCTCGATCGACGGATACGGGTAGTGCGCGGCGTCGAACCCGTCGACGGCGAGGAAGCTTTCCTTGCGTACCGCCCCGCACCCGGCCCAGAACGTCTCCGCGTCGCCGGCTTCACGGCGGTGGTAGTAACGATGGACCAGATTCTTGTACTGCGAGAGGAAGTTGTGCGCCGGCGGATGGTCATCGTAGCTGCCGAAGATCGCGGCGGCAGCGGTGAGCGAAAACGCGTCGCGAAGGACGCGAGCAGCATCCTCGTGCACCACGACGTCCGCGTCGACGAACCAGAGGACCTCACCGATCGCCGAGGGTGCGGCCACGTTGCGTGCTCCGCCCGGGCCCAGCCTGCCACCCGAGTGCAGCAGCCGGACGCCATGGCCTCTGGCGATCTCGGCCGAAGCGTCGGTCGATCCGTCGTCGACGACGATGATTTCCGCAATTTCCCCGGCGCGCAGCATGTCGACCAGCGGCGGAAGACTCCGGGGCAGGACCTCCCCGCCGTTGTAGACCGGCATGATCACGCTGATCGAAACGCCGTCGGCCGCGTGACCGAGCGCTCCAAGCTCGGGCGCCGCTGCGGCGGTCGGAGAGTGACTCACTTCGCGTTACCGCGCTGCAACGCCGTCCAGTAACCCATGGCCTCGCCCATTCCCCATGCGCTCACGAACACCAGCAGCCAGCCCAGAGCCGGGAGCACGTGGGGGGAGCATACGGGATGACGGCGCGCCGCGCGTACGATCTTGCGCAGGAAAGCCAGCGGGAGCAGCGGCGCCGCGAGGAGCATCGCGAGCAGCCGAACGCGCGACCAGGTCGCCGCGCGCGCGTGCCCGAACTGCCTGCCGTGAGCGAGCCGCTGCCCGAAAAATCCGCCCGCGCGGTAACAGTTGCGATGGGTGACGATCAGCGCAGGATCGAGTCGGATCTCGTGCCCTGCCGCGCGCAGGCGCGCGTGAAACGTCGGCTCCCAGAACCCATCCGCGAGCAGATCCGGGGGCTCGAGAAGGAGCGAGCGACGATACATTGCATTGTCGGCGGCGACCTCGGTGACCGCGCCCATCGGTTGCGGCGCCGCGAAGGCGGTGTACCGCAGCAGATAGATCGCCCAGGCGAGAGGCCCCGCGGCCGCATCGTTGGCGAGCACACCGCCGATCGCCGCAGCAGGGTCGTCCACGTGCCCTTTGAGCCGCGCCACCCAATCGCTCGCGGGGATGCAATGCGCGGTCGTGGTCGCCACCCACGTTCCCTTGGCCGCCCGAATACCATCGCGCCAGAGATGCGGGATCAGCGCATCGGGACCCCCGTAGATCTCGGCGGCGTTGACCTCGCCGGTACCGTCGCGACCTGTGCCGGGCGTTGCCGCCGCATGGCAGAAAATGAATTCGACGTCCGGATGCGCGCCCGGCTCGAGGGCGGCCGCGTCATCCATCAGGTTCGCCTGTGCCTGCTGAACGGCGACGACGACGGAGAGCTTCGGCGCCGCATTCACTCGCTGCCCCGCACGATGCGCAGCGCGCGCCTCAACATGAGATAACCGCGCGTTGCCGGGATGTCGAGGTGCGCGTACCACCGTGGCGAGCGCAGATAGTGAGCATCGAGTCGTGGCAGGCAGCTGCGATCCTCGCCCGGCGCAAGCGGAGCGAGGGCGGTGGTAAACGCGGCGGCGTACCGCGAGCCGATGCGCTCGCGCACCCGCCTGTTGTGATGCCCGAACGGGTACGCGAAGTAGCGCGGCCGGCGGCCGACGCGTCGCTCGATCAGCGCATCGGCCGTTGCGCATTCATCGTCGATCTCCGCGTCGGAGAGCGTCCGGCAATCGCGATGGCCGTGAGTGTGGCTCTCGATGGTGACGCCGGCACGATGCAATTGCACGATGGCATCCCAGTCCAGCATGTCGAACGGTCCCGCCTGAGCTCTGGCCGCGCCGTCGGCGACGTTACCGGTGGCGAGGAACAGATGCGCCGGCGTCCCGTGCTCGCGCAACACCGGCAGGGCTGCCGCGAAGACCGACCGCATGCCGTCGTCGAAAGTGAGCGCGACGCCGCGCACGGCGGTGGAGCCGAGCAGCGTCTCGAGGGCCACGACCGGTAGACCGCTTCGCTCGAGCGCCGCAAGAAATGCCGCGAACAGGCGTGGCGGGTACGAAAGCGGCCCGGCGGCATCGCCAATGTCGTGGAAAGTGATGACTGCGCGGAAGCTCAAGGCGTCCTCCGTGCCGCTGCGTCGATCAGCGTTTGCACATGGTCGAGATATGCCCTTACGTGCGTCGTTTCGTTGTAGGTCGTCTCGTAGGCCGCCCGGCCGCGGCGTCCCATCTCTTCGGCCAGGCGCGGCTCGCGTGCGAGGCGGTGAATCGCGACGACGAGCGCGTCCATGTCGTCGCAAACAACGCCGGCGTTCGACGCGCGCACCACCTCGCCGCAGCCGCCCGCTTCGAGCGCGAGCACCGGCGTCGAGCAGGCAAAGGATTCGACGGCGACCAGACCGAACGTTTCCGGCGCGAGCGACGGGACGATGGTCGCTCTTGCGGCCGCGTAGAGCGCTGGGAGCTCGGTGGCGGTCACTTCGCCCAGAAATCGGATATTGCGGGCGGACTCGAACTCGTGCTCGAGCGCCACGCGCAGCTCGCCGTCTCCCGCGACGTCCAGATCGTATTCTGGCAATCGGACAAAGGCATCCACCAGCTGCCGGATCCCCTTCGGCGGCGTAACGCGTCCGACGAAAAGAAACCGCGGGCGTCCGGCTCGCACGGGCGCGTTCACACCGACGCCATCGAACCTGGAGAACAACGGCAGAATCTCGATTGGCCGCGAGATGCCTGCATCGCGATGCTTGCCCGCGGTGAATTCGCTCGGCGCGAAGAGCAGGTCGATGTTCTCGAGCTCGCGCGCGATGAGGGTGCCCAGGCGCCAGAGCTGGGGCGGCACGCCTGAACGCAGACAGCAGCTGAAGCACGTCGGACGATCGCAGGCGCGCTCGCGATTCTTCCAGAAAATGTGGGTTGGACAGAGCAGCCAGTGTTCGTGCAGCGAGTAAAGCTTGGTCCGGGCACGGCCGAGCGAGAGCACACCGGGCCCGCCGACAAGCGAGATGTTGTGAAAATGAATGACGTCGAAGTCCCGGGCGAGGATCGCTTCGAGCTCGTGGCGCTTCAGCCCAGGTCGTCCTGTCTGCTGGGTTATCAATGGCGACAACGCGCCCCACGCGGAGCGAAGACGATGCACGACGATGCCGTCGTCTTCCGGGGGCAATGATGCCGGGACCCGGCCGCCGAGCCGAAATGCATCCTCGCAATGCACGACTTCGACTTCGTGCCCGGCGCGCCTCACGGCGCGCGCGAGCGCCTGCACGTAGACCGCGTCGCCGCCCAGGTGGTACGGGGGATAGAAGGTCGTGACCATGCAGAAGCGCATCAGGTCCCCACCTAGCTTGCTGCGGCGCGCTCGAGGCTCGCCATCGTGAGCTCCGCCGCGCGCCCCCAGGAGAATTGCGGCGCGCGCGCCAGCGCCTTGCTACGCAGGGACTGCAGCAACGGCGCATCGGTGGCGATGCGCGAGATCGCGCTCGCGAGCTCCGCGGCGGAGTGCGGATCGAACAACAGGCCGGCATCACCGACGACCTCGGGAACCGCGCCGACCGCGCTCGCCAGGACCGGCACCCCGCATGTGATCGCTTCGATCGCAGGCAGCCCGAAGCCCTCGGACAGCGACGGCATGACCACCGCCAGCGCGGATGAATACAGGCAGACCAGGTCGCGATCCGGAACGAAGCCGGGAAAAAGCACGCGCTCGCGCAGTAAGGGGTGCCCGCGCGCATACCGGTGCAGCTCCTCCGCGCAGGAATGAAAGCCGGCGCCGGCAGGGTCGCCGGCGATGACCAGGTACAAATCGTCGGTGCCGCTGCGGGCTATCGCCTCGGCAAACCCCTGCTCCAGAAGCAGCAGGTTCTTGTGCGGCGCCAGGCCACCGACAAAAAGCAGGAAGCGAGCCTTCGTCGGCAAACCGATGCGCGCTCGCGCGGCCTCGATCGCCGCCGCATCGCCGGTCGGACCGAACTGAGGACCCGCCGCTTCGGTTGTAACGTCGATTCGTTCGGGGGTCACCTTCAGATAGCGCACGATATCCTGCTTCGATGCCTGGGAGACGGTTAGCACGCGCGTCGCCTGCCAGAGCGCCGCGCGGACCTTGAGCGCCCAGAAGCGGCGGTCCCGGCGTTCGGGAAAGACCAGCTCCGGAAATTTCTCGGCGATCGCATCGTG
>WNGK01008905.1_pt1 | contig 14344 bp, 12 predicted proteins | sample 5400601 | NCBI WGS metagenome assembly WNGK01 (sample SAMN13153376, study PRJNA577476) | soil metagenome | isolation source: 60 cm soil or saprolite under Garry oak tree replicate 1 | place: USA:California | collected 2016-06-15 | reverse complement strand
CGCACCAGCCGCAGCTCGTCTTTTTGCAGGTGCGCCTGAGCGGCATTGCTCTCGCACACTGGACAATTTCTTAAAATTTGCGCGGACACGCAGGGGAATGGAGTGCTGAAAGCTGAAATGCTGAAACCTTTCAGCATTCCCGCATTTCCGCTTTTCAGCGTTTCAGCCCCGAAAACTACTCCAGCACTTCATCACTCCGTTTCGGGTTCTGTGATGAATTCATTTGTCTTGATGCCTTCAGAGTTATAGAAGGAGCGGGCATCACGAGCAAAGAAATCCGCTGGGCTCGTCATGAATTTTTCAAAACGCATGAAACTGTGGTGGCGCGGGGCCGACAAGCCGCTTCACCTGCGCCACGGTGAGCTCGGCGAGCGGGCGGCCAAAAAACACCTCAAGCAAAACGGCTTGAAATTTCTGGTGGCTAATTTTCGTTCCCGGCGCGGGGAAGTTGATCTGGTTTGTCGAGACCAGGATTGCCTGGTCTTCGTCGAAGTCAAGACACGCTCTTCTGAAGAGTGGTTGCGCCCGGCAGCGGCCGTCAACGCCGAACGACGGCGCAGACTATCGAGGGCCGCACTGGACTATTTGCGCCTGCTCAAGAATCCGCCGGTAAAAATCCGATTCGACATTGTGGAGGTTCTGTTGCTCGACGGCGCGGTGCGCGAAGTCCGCCACTTGCCAAACACCTTTGCGATGGAACGACCCTATCGGTACGGCTGATAGCGAGCGTCTGAAAGGAGAGCAGGCTATGCGCAGTATCGCCAGTGTACCTCTCTACGACCAAACTGGCTCTGCGGTTATTCAGCGAATTGAGACCCGGCGCCGGCGGGGACGCGATTGACAATCTGCGCCACGCGCGCGTTCGTTCGGGATTGAAATGAGCCGCGTTTGTCCGCATTCTCAGCGCGTGAGTTACCTGACCCAGGCCCGCAAGGTGTTTGATATCGAACTGGCCGCCCTCAAAGCGGTGCGCGGACAGCTCGACGGCGCCTTCACTGAGGCGGTGGAGATGATCGTGGACGCGTTGCGCCGGCGCGGCAAGGTCATCGTCGTAGGCATCGGCAAGTCGGGCAACGTCGGGGGGAAAATCTCAGCCACGCTGACCAGCACAGGCTCGACCAGCGTCGTGTTGAACAGCGTGGACGCGCTGCACGGTGATTTGGGAATCGTTAACGACGGGGATGTGATTCTGGCGTTGAGCTATTCGGGCGAATCCGAAGAGTTACTGAACCTGCTGCCTGCGCTCAAACGGTTCCTGGTGAAAATCGTTTCCATTACCGGCGCGCCCAGATCGTCCCTGGGCCGCCACAGCGACGCCGTGTTAAATGTGCGGGTCCACAAAGAAGCGTGTCCGTTCAATCTGGCGCCAACGTCGAGCACGACGGCGATGCTGGTGATGGGCGACGCGCTGGCGATGGCGGTGTTGCGAGCGCGCGGGTTCAAGGAGCAGGATTTTGCGAAGTTTCACCCCTCCGGGGCCATTGGCCGTGCAATGCTTTCTCGGGTGTCTAACATCATGCGCACCGGCTCCCGCAACGCCGTGGCCGGCCAGCACCTGACCATCCAAGAAGCGCTGCTGGTGATGACGCGCGCCAAGTCCGGCAGCTTGAGCGTCGTCAACGATCGCGGAAAACTGGTCGGAGTTTTTACCGACGGCGATTTTCGCCGGCACATGGCCAGCGACCATAACTTGCTGGCGCAGCCGCTGAAGAAGGTGATGACGCGCAAGCCGATCTGCATTCGCGAGGATGCGCTGGCGGTGGAGGCCTTGAAAGTTTTTAACCAGCGCAATATTGATGATCTGATCGTAGTGAATCGGAAGCGCGAACCGGTCGGATTGGTGGACTCGCAAGACTTGCCGAAGTTTAAGTTAATGTAATAGGGCTATGCAGGCCAGCGCCGCTGCCTGCGCAGAAGCTCGTGGGCGACCTCGATTACTCTCCCACAAAATGCGCCGCGACGGTGCGCGAATGCGGGGAGCGGCGATGTTCCCAAAGATAAATGCCCTGCCAGGTCCCAAGGGCCGGCTGGCCACCGATGACAGGAATGGAGAGGTTGACCGTCGTGAGCGCGGTGCGGACGTGGGCGGGCATGTCGTCTTCACCCTCGGCGGTATGCGCGAAAATGGGGTCCCCATCCGGCACCAGGCGGTCAAAGAACTTGTCCAAATCCCGGCGAACGTCCGGGTCGGCGTTCTCCTGGATCAGCAAGGAAGCTGAAGTGTGCCGCAGAAGCAAGGTCACCAGACCGCTCTTAAAACCGTTCTTAGAAATCCACGCAGCGATCTCCTCGGTGAATTCGTATAAGCCGCGGCCGCGCGTGGGAATTATCAGCTCGTGAAAAGCCTGGCGCAACATGTTAGTTACCAGAGCTAAAAGGTGACATGTGTTACGTGGTTACAAAGGCAAGCGGCTCGGCGCACTTTTGAGGTGACGCAGGTTACCATGTAACGCAGGCAGCCATGTAACTTAACCGCTTCACTGTGCGCCTCCCGCAGGTTTTTTCGCGTCGAACATTTTTTCCAACGACGCGCTGTGCGGGCTGCCAGCGGCCAAGGCCTTCTGGTAATGCCACCGGGCCAGCTCCACCAGTGGCGGTTGTTGGGCCAGGTAAATCACGGCCAGGTTGTGATGGGCGTCGCCATAGCGCGGTTCGAGTTGGATGGCTTTGCGCAGCGCGGTTTCTGCCGGGCCACGCAGGCCCTTTTGGCTGAGTGTGATGCCCAGATAATTCTGAATCTGAGCACTTTGCGGATCGAGCTTTGCCGCCCGGCTCAACGCGTCGAGGGCTTCGTCATATTTCTCCTGCCGAAACTTCAGTTGACCGAGAATAGACAGGCTGAAAGCATCCAGGGGCGCCAGAGCAAGAGCTTGCTGGACGTGCTTCTCGGCCTGGTCCAGACGGTTGCGTTCGAGTTGAATGGCGGCCAGGTTGGCCAGAGTGGCGGGATTCTTGTCGTCCTGGCTGACTACTTCCAGGTATTTCTCCTCCGCTTTATCCAACTGCCTGGCGGAAAAGTATCGTTCCGCTTCGGCCACCAGTGCCGCCGTGCCGGCCGGTAGTTCCTTGACGGGTTTCTTGCCCGCTTTGGGCTCGAGCTCAGCCAGCTTTGGTTCCGGCCTCTTGAAAAGGGCCAATTCCTCGGTGGTGTAAGGCACCTGGCGCGCCTCAAACACCTCGAGCCGCGCGTGCAAGGTCGCTACCTGGTTTTCCATCTCCTGGATGCGCGCGGTGGCCTCGTTGGCTTTGCGGCCAGGCGGCTCTTTGGCTGCGGCCTCCAGTTTCTTTTGCAATTCGTCCCGTAGTCGTTCCAGTTGTTTGGCTTGGCTGGCCTCCTCAGCTTTGCTCGACGCAGGCAGCACAGCCGTAGCCGCCGACGGTGCCCGCTTGGTTTTTTCCTGGCCCAAGGTTACCTTGAGCAAATCATTTTCTTTCTGAAGCGCCTTGATTTTCTCCCCGGCCTTGGCCAGTTCACGCGGGTCCATTGTGGCGGGTTGGGCAGACAGAGCCTCTTTTAGTTTTGCTTCAAGCAGAATTTTATCCGCTTGCAACCGGCGCGCCTGATCCTGCGAAGCGGCAAGCTGGTTTTCCCATTCGCCCGGCGCGCCGTTGGCAGCCTGGGCCGGGCCGGCAATGGGCGCTGCCGCCGGTTTTGTCGCGGCCGCGGAGACTGGAGCGGCTGGCGTCGGCGCCTTGGCTGACATCACCGCGACTTTGTCCGCGAGATAATTCAACCGGAAATTGACCACGTTGACGTTCCAATCCGGATACCCCTTCTGAAGCTTTTGGAGAGCCGTTTGCGCTTCGAGATATTTGGCCAGGGCCGGGCCGGCCTCCCGGCTGGCACTGAGCGCATCGGCCTGCTGAATGAGACTGTAAATGCTAACGTATTGGTCATCCGGCCCCTGGGCCTGAGCGCGCGCCAAAGCTGCAAGCAACGCGACGATGACAAGGAGGCGTTTCATTTACGCGCCTCGGCGGAGTGCGCCCGTCCTCGGGCGCAGCAATGTCGGAACGCGAGCGAGCCCCAATGGAATCGGACGCATCGGAACAACCGGTGCTCGCTGCGCCCGAGGACGGGCGCACTCCGATAACGTTGTAGTCCGCCGCCACTGACCCAGTACAATTTCGACGGTTTGAAATAGAGGGACACGCTTTGTTGTTCACACCCGATTTATTCGCAGATGCGAACAAGTGCTCCAAGCAGCTTATTCATCGAAGCGATATTTGAATTTTGCCCTGGGAATAACGTTTGCGTAACTTTTTTGAAAATTTTCCTTGTCCACGCAATATGTGGTGGGTAAGGTTATAGTGTTCCCCACTAATGGGGTATTTGCCGGGCCTCCGGGAGAGGCCCCCAGTTCACGGAAACAGGCTGAGTTTGAACCAATCTGCCGGGGGTTTCGTTGGGGCCGGTCAAGCGGAACAAACGGCTGAAATATCAGTTAAAGGGAAGAGCCATGATTGATGCAACTGAAGAAGTTTTGTCTGCCACTGCCCAGCAGGACCAACGTCGTTCCGCGACGGTTAGCGCCAGCCGCACTGCCAAGAGCAGCCTTCCACCGGCGAAAAGATCGTTGAAGATCGAACGAACCTTTAGCGATCCCAACACCGACCCGTTCGACCAGATCGAGTGGGAACGGCGCACCGCGGAAATCAATGATGACGCCGGCAAGGTCATTTTCAAACAGGAAAATGTCGAGGTGCCCAAGTCCTGGTCTGTGCTGGCCACAAAAGTTGTAGTTTCAAAATACTTTTACGGCGAACAAGGCACGCCGGAGCGGGAAACCTCCGTGCGCCAGCTCATCCACCGCATTAGCCGCACTATTGCGGACTGGGGAATCAAGGATGGTTACTTCAGCCAGGCAGACGGTGAGGTGTTTTACGGCGAATTGACCTGGCTGTGCCTCAACCAATACGGCGCGTTTAACTCACCGGTTTGGTTTAACGTCGGCCTTTATCATCAGTATGCCGTCGGCAACCATTCCAGCCGAGGCAACTGGTTTTACAATCGCAAGACCAGCCAGGCAGAGCGGGCCGAAACCCAGTACGTCTATCCGCAGTGCAGCGCCTGCTTCATCCAATCGGTGGACGACAATATGGAGTCGATCATGCGCCTGGCGCACAGCGAGGCCATGCTCTTCAAGTTCGGCTCGGGTACCGGCACCGACCTCTCGCCCCTGCGTTCGGGCAAGGAAAAGCTCAGCGGTGGCGGCCGGCCCAGCGGCCCCCTGTCGTTCCTCAAAGTCTATGATCAGGTTGCCAACGTGGTCAAAAGCGGCGGCAAGACCCGGCGCGCCGCTAAAATGAACACCTTGCGCGATTGGCACGGCGACATCCAGGAGTTCATCGAGGCCAAAATGAGGGAGGAGAAGAAGGCTTGGGCGCTCATTGAGCAAGGCTACGACGGCTCCTACAACGGCGAGGCCTACGGCAGCGTCATGTACCAAAACGAAAACCTTTCCGTGCGCGCCAGCGACGACTTCATGCGCGCCGCGCTGGAGGGCAAGGAATGGTGGACGCGGGCCGTCACCACGGGCAAGCCGCTGGAAAAGAAAGACGCCGCCGCGCTGTTGCGCAAGATCGCCGAAGGCGCCTGGCTGTGCGGCGACCCCGGCCTGCAGTACGATGGGGCCATCCAGAAATGGCACACGTGCAAAGGCACCGAGCCGATTCATTCAACCAACCCATGCTCGGAATATGTCTTCCTCAACAACACCGCTTGCAACCTGGCGTCGCTCAACTTGATGAAGTTCAAGCGCGCCGATGGCGCCTTCGATGTCGAGCGGTTCAAAGCCGCCGTCCGGGTTTTCATCACTGCGCAGGAAATCCTTGTGGATAACGCCAGCTATCCCACCAAAGAAATCGCTGAGAATTCACACCTCTTCCGCACGCTGGGTTTGGGCTTTGCCAACCTCGGCTCGCTCATCATGAGCTATGGGCTGCCGTACGACTCAGACGCCAGCCGGGCGCTGGCCGGAGCGATTACCGCGCTGATGACCGGCCACGCTTACGAGCGGTCGGCTGAAATCGCGGAGGTCATGGGCGCCTTCAAGGGTTATCGCGACGCGCGTTGCGCGCACGTGTCCAAGCCGCTGGCCACAGACAACGTTGATTCCATGCTCGGCGTCATCCAGCAGCACCGCGATGCCGTCGAGAAAATTCAGCCCAGCCAGGAGTTCAATTATTTGAAAGACCAGGCGCGCGAAGTCTGGAATGGCGCCCTGGAGCGGGGTCGAACCGCCGGTTACCGCAACGCGCAAGTCACGGTGCTGGCCCCAACCGGCACGATCGCGTTCCTGATGGACTGCGACACCACGGGTATTGAACCCGACATTGCGCTGGTCAAATACAAGCTGCTGGCCGGCGGCGGCCTGTTGAAGATAGTCAATCGCACCGTGCCGGAAGGGTTGTCCCGGCTCGGTTACACCGCGCAGGAAATCGAGCGGATTATAGCGCATATTGAAAAGTTCGACACGATAGAGGACGCCGAAGAAGCCGCCGAAACGGCGGACGCCGGCAGCCGGACCGTTCAGAGCGGACTCAAGCCGGAGCATTTGCCGGTGTTCGATTGCGCCTTCAAGGCATATCGTGGCCGGCGCAGCATCCATTACCTGGCCCACCTGAAGATGATGGCCGCCGCGCAGCCCTTTATCAGCGGCGCGATCTCCAAGACCGTGAATATGCCCAGGGAAAGCACGGTCGAGAACGTTCGCGACGCCTACGTGCAGGCCTGGAAGCTGGGCCTCAAGTGTGTGGCCATTTACCGGGACGGCTCAAAACGCTCGCAACCGCTTAACACGAAAAAAACCAACGAAGGCGGCGACAAATCCTCCGCGGCGGACTCGACTCTGGAGGTCCGCTTTAAGGAGCTCGAAGCTGAGGTGACCGGTCTGCGCGATAACGCCGGCAAACCCCTGCGCCGCCGCCTGGTGGATACTCGCCCGGCTATCACGCACAAATTCGACATCGCAGGTCACGAAGGCTACCTGACCGTGGGTTTGTTTGAAAATGGCCAGCCTGGCGAATTGTTCATCACGGTGGCCAAGGAAGGCTCCACCATTGGCGGGTTGATGGACAGTATCGGGACTTTGACCAGTCTGGCGTTGCAATATGGTGTGCCTTTGGAGGCGCTGGTCCGAAAATTCGCGCACCAGCGGTTCGAGCCTTCGGGTTTCACCAGGAACCCGGAGATCCCCAACGCGTCGTCAATCATTGATTATGTTTTCCGCTGGATGGCCATGCAATTTGTTCCTGGCTATCGCGAGGCCAATTCGCCGGACCGCACGCAGCCTGAACTGGCCATGCCGGGCCTGCTCGAAGAGGTGAAAAAAAAAGTGAACCGCCCGGTGCCTGAACTGCCTTTATCGGAGGACACCGACATCCTGGACGCGACCTCCGACGGCGATGGAACCAACAATGGCCACTTGCACAGCAGCCGTGCCAGTGCGGAACGGAGGGTGAAAACGCTCAGTGAATCGATCGCCCATTTTCAACAGGATGCGCCTACGTGCCCCAATTGCGGCCATGTCACCGTGCGCAATGGCGCCTGCTACAAGTGTCTCAATTGCGGAGAGAGCCTGGGCTGCTCTTAAGAGCTTGCGGACCCCTCGACGGGCCGGGGAGGTACTACGGCTTCCCGGCCCGTCCCGTCTGGCTTGGGCGCTATTTGGCCAGAAGACGATAGAAACGGCCAGGCTGGCCTGAAGGAGAATTAGTGTCTATCCAACTCGCCCCTGTGACCAGGCCGATGGCCGCCCAGTTTGTCCCGGCTGGATTGTCGGAAGCCTGGACGGTGCAGGTATCTTTTCCGCCGCGATAAGGAATGGATAGTGAGATTTTTCCATCCGGCGTGATATTGATGCTTCGGATTTGAAATGCGGGCGGCGCGGGACGATTGGTCAGGACCACCAGTCCGTGGTTGTAATCTGCGATGACGGCGTCGGGCATGCCGTCTCCGTTAACGTCCCCAATCGCAAGTCCGTTGAGGTTGTAATCTGATGCATACGGAATGGAATAAAGCTGCTCGGTGGCCAGCGAACCAAGACTGGTTTGGAAATAGATGCCCAGCCGTTGCCAGCCGCCATGCAGGGTTACCACGTCCTGGCGGCCGTCCAGATCCACATCCGCTATTACGACCGGCTCGGGAATATCGTACGAGGCATTGGTCGAGCCGAGTGAGAGCATGCCGCTGGGCTGCTGAAGAAAAACGCCGATCCTTGCATAGGGCCTGTTCCCGCCGTAGCTCACCACGATGTCATTGCGTCCATCGCCATTGACATCGCCAATCCCCATTCCGGTGGTCAGTTGGTTCGGGCCGATGCCATAATAAGACACGGGCGCGAAACCGCCATTGGTCTGCAACAGCACGCCAAGGTTCGGGATGGCATAGGATTGCCCGCTCATGACGACGATGTCAGCTAGCCCATCCCCATTGACATCGCCCGATTTAAGATCGTTGTAGCCTCCATAATTGGCTGTGAACTGAGCCGAAAACAGCAGCGTCCCATCCAGCCTTTGGGGGAACACATCCACTTGGCCGGACGACCATCCTATCCCGGCCACGTCGGTCAAACCGTCGTGATTGAAATCTCCCACGCAGATTTTGTAGGCGTTGGCCGTTGGGTAATCGGCGAAAATTTGAAAGCCGCCTGCATTGTCCTGGAGAAACACGCGGATGCCTCCGGTATCCTTCCCCCACTACGATATCGTTTCTTCCATCGCCATTCAGATCGGCCACCGCCACCGAGACCGCAGCGCCTCCTGCTGCATACCGGACGGGGGGATCCAGTTGCCCGTTCTTATTCTGGAAGAAAACGAAAATGGAGTTGTCATTCGTCGGGTCGAAGTAGCTGGAGGTTGTCAACACGACATCATTGCGACCATCGTTGTTGAGGTCACCAATCGCAACCGCCTCTGGCCTGGACCCAACCTAATTGGTACTGTATCCCCCAAAGACCGTTCCCGGAGCTGGTGTTTTTGGAGTGCGCAATGCCGGTTGAATGGGTGGTTCGGCTGGCTGGACAGCCACGAGGCGGCCGTCGTAAGTACTCTGCGCCACGTTCCCCGTTTTTCCGTCTTGCTTATTATGAACCGTCACCCCGTCTGCGGCCGCCTGACAGATGCACCAGACGGACACCGCGAAGAGCACGGCGCCCGGGCTTAATAAGCGGACATGGTGCGATGGCACAGTAAATCTCCCTGAATTTCTTTTGCGCATATTGCGCTCGATGGGAAACCATTGGCTGAACTCAATCAAGAACATTCCGAGCAAACGCTCTGGGACCGAGTGACATAGTCCGAGTTATTAGGCGGCAAAGATACGCTCTTTGGCGACCAATTTCTTTTCGTGCGGATTCACCGTCAGATGCAGGCCTTCGAGCTTGCGCTCTCCCAGCAGCAGGCGGCCGCCTTTCTCGGCGAAAACTCCTTCGTGAACCGTGAATTGATTTCCTGTCTCGCGGGGATTCGCGCATCGGGATGTTCTACGTTTTCGCCTCCTAAGCTTGTACCTTTGCAACGATGTAACGATGTGACCGCTACTCATTCCCCAGCCTTGAACACCGCCCAGGGTTGGGCGGGCCGGTCCTTAAGCAGGCCGGTCATCCACTGGAATTGCGGATGCGCCTCGAGGAATTTCGTCGCTGAGAACTGCGCGCCGCAGGCCGAACCAAACCGGGCGGCAAACGACATCCGCCTGGCCATCGCCGCATCAACCACCTTCGCGTCAACGGTTCCGCTGCAATCATAAGGCACCTTCTGCCCCTGCCCGGCCGCATCGGGATCGAGGTCGAAATGCCCGCACAATGTCCTTCCGCCTGCCCATATCTTTCCTCTATAGGTGTCGAAGTGGTCGGCCTCGAAGCGTTTGGCCAACTCCAAATCAATCTTGCCGGAGTGCTGTTTCATCAATTGGTTCCAACGCACCCGCCGGGCGACCGACGACCCTCGGATGTCGGTGTCACTCCGGACGGTTTCGAGTTTCAGAATCTTCCGATCTTCGGCCACATTCGAGCCGACGAAATAACCGTCGCGTCTCTTTTCGTAGCCGACGTGCTTGAGGCCAAGTTCCAAACGCGCGATCTCCTTGCGGTTGACGTCGCCCAGCAGCCAGGCATTGGCGTAGCCGCCGTTGTTGCCGCCTTTCATGATCTCGCACCACGTCTCGATCGAGCCTGCGTCCTGTGTTGCCCGCCGCATGCGCGCGAATTCAGGAATCCCGTTCGTGTCGAAACCTTCAAAGCCGCCGATGGTCGTCTCGGACCCCACAATCCCTGCGTCCGTGATGAAAAAATCGGTGCCGCTGTGAATCCAACCCGGGCTGGTCTGCCAGAGAATCCGATGGCCGTGTGCCGGCACGATGTCCTGAACCACGTCAGGCAGAACGTCCACGTAGCTCTGCATCGTGTTATGGCCCAGGACCACGTTGCCATCGGCGGTGTAATTGCCTGTCGCGATGAACGAGCTGCAAGACTGCCGGACTGGTGAAGGCACCGGCTCATCCTTGATCTTCTTCAACTCGGTCGGCCACCAGTAGTCACTCAGCTCCAGGATGCCGTTGTAGGCGATGAGCTCGTCGCGCGAGACAGTGACTCCAGCAGCGCGCGCTCCTTCCGCGATGCCGTCCAGTTCGGCCAGGTTCTCGGCGTCGATCTTCGCAACGAACATCGCGGCGGCGCGCACCACCAGCCACTGCCACTCCATCGCGCTCTGATGTTCCCAGCCGGCACGAGTCTCGCGCAGCCCCTGGGCGATCTCCTTCGCCAGCAGATAGCCATGTTGGAACCCTCGCTGCTGTGCCTCTCCTTCGGTGTGCAGGTAAATCCAGCCTGCGCGTTCGAATCGCTTGGCTTTGGACAGCCACCCCTGCTGTTGGGGAGTGAGTGATGGTTGAGAATCAGCCAAGGAGCATGCCCCGCATAAACACCACAGGACCACTCCGAACCAGAATCGAACTGCGATCATGACTTCAGGCTATCAAACGAGAAGGGATGCATAATGGCGGTTGGCGGTAAGAGCTTGTCCCGACAAGTTCGGGTTTTACCCGGCCTCTGGGGCGAGATTTTGATTTATCGTTCTCCCGGTCAGTCCCTGGCAACGGGGACAAAAATACGTGCTTCGCGAGGCCTGCACCAGGCGCTCTATCAGGCGGCCACAGTTGACGCACGGCTGCCCAGCCCGATCATAAACCTGGAGGCGCTCCAGGTAGAAAGCCGGCGCTTCCGGTGCGTGGCCAAAGTAAAAGAAATGGTCGCCAGTTCGTCTGCCGGAGTAATCCAGCGGGGCCGTGCTGCCGCACTCTACCGCCTCAGACAGGACTTCGCGAACCGCCGCCCAAAGGCCTTTGGCTTGCTTGAGTGTCAAGGTCCGAGCTTGGAGCGTCGGCGAGATGCCCGCGCGAAACAGCGCCTCGTTGGCATAAATGTTGCCGATGCCGGCGACCAGGGATTGGTCAAGCAACTTGATTTTAATGGCCTGCGCGGAATGTTTCACCGCCCGCACTAAATACTCCGGAGTAAACGCGGCGCCCAGCGGCTCGGGGCCCAGCTTCGCAATCGCGGTGTCATCGAGAGTGAACCTTCCAAAGTAGCGTGTGTCTTCGAAAACGAAATTCTCGCGGCCGAGATTCAAGACCACAGCGGCATGTTTGGCCAACGGCGCTTCTGCTGAAGCCAGATACATGCGCCCGGTCATGCCCAAATGGCCCACCAGCAGCAGCGGTTGGACCGAGTCCGCCTGCCGGAGTGTGAACAGGAGGTACTTCCCGCGCCGGGTTAAGCCCATAAACCTTGCCCCTTGCAAGGTCTTCCGTAGCCGCCGCGCCGAGGTTGGCGCCAGCACTCTCGGCCGCCGCACGCGCACATTACGGACGATCTTGTTTTGCAACAGAGGCGCCAGATGACGGACCAGCACTTCGACTTCAGGCAATTCGGGCATGAAGAGAAATTAGCCGAACGGAGATGCCTGGAAACGTAAATCAGGACTGAAGCGTGCTGCGGGGAGCGTGCGACATGAAACGTGAAGTATGATGCGGGGTCTGGTTTCGGATTTCATCACGCATTACAATTTACGGATCACGATTCTCCCCCACCTCCGCCTTCAATAATCCCAGCACTTCCTCGTCAGTCGTTTGGGAAAAGACCTCATAATAGCGGCCCACAGCATCAAAATCTGGGTCCACCAGCAAAGCACGCACTTCGTCTGCCACCCGCCGGAGACGTTCAACAGCGTTGGTTGACGCCACCGGCGCCGCTACGATGATTCGGCGCGCCTCCAGTTTTTTGACCGACAAGACCGCTGCCTCGGTCGTTGCGCCGGTCGCCAAACCATCATCAACCACCAGCACCGTCTTGCCGGCCAAATTGGGGAAGCCATCGCGGTGGAACTTGGATTGATAACTATGCAACCGCTGCTCTTCCTCACTGATGATTTCATTCAACTCCCCGCGGATAAGCGGATTGGTCCCAACGGCAGCCTGGTCGAGGACCACGATTCCATTCTCCGCCAACGCGCCGACGGCGAATTCCCGGTGCCAGGGATGGCCTATCTTGCGCACGATGACCACCTCCAGTGGCAAGAGCAGAACTCGGGCGACTGCCGCAGCGACCACGACCCCGCCGCGCGGCAATCCCAGGACCAGTCCGGCTCGAACGCCCTCCTCCTTCAGGTAACGACCCAGCCGTTGCCCCGCCTCTTCCCGTGATGCGAACATCATAACTAGAGCCTGTCCCAGAAGAGGAAAGCCTCGCAGAAACCGCGATGATATCGACTCACCTGGACCATAAATCGGGTGGATTTTAGGGTTCCCGCCCCAAAATGTCAGTTATAATCGTTTTTTGGCAGCGCGGCGGCGGGCAGCGGGCCTATTATGCTGGCCAGTGGCGGCTAAAGCTACGAAGCCTCCACATTTCTGCGCTGCTGCGCTGCCAAACTTCATGTCAGGTCTAACCGTCCCGCATAGTGACGGGCAATGCCTCCTCCCAAGACACTTTGCGCGGATTAAACGTCTGCTGTGGCGGTTCTCCAGGTCGGGCCCGCTCGAAGGGAGGAACTGGCACGAAGGTTGCGGTATTGCCCAATTGCGTTCTTTGGAAGACTGGAAGCAGAATTTACCCTGCCCTGTTCGTTTTCAGTGACTATGGCCTTGAGCGGGAGTTGAGCGATCACGGGACCCTGAGCAGAAATTGCGGCCGACACGCCATAATTGGAAGTCGAAAGCAGCTTCGCCGGTCCCAAAATATCCTAACCATGTTCAGAGGAGCAGTCATCACGGCAATGGCGGGGTTTTTTATTTTCGAGAGAGCATCGGGGCCTGGACCGCAGCGCTGAAGATCTCGCCGCCGACTTCGAACCAGTTCAACAACAACCGCTGATGAGCACGCCGCATCCTTGCCAACTTTTTCATCCGCCCGAACCGGACCTCAAGGCAGGCTCACGCCCAGGTCGGGGAGCGGTAGCGCCAGAAATCACGGACGGTCTTCTTGAGCATCCAAGCCCTTCGATGTTCATTTCATTAACACCGTGGCTTCAGCCCGGTGGGAGAAGCGGCGACACGACTCTCAACTGTTTCAACAGTTTGCGGCGCTCAGGGAAAGCCGTTGAAATGGCTGTGAGCGCAGCCCGATCCGTTGCCACCGGGTTGAAGCCACGGTGTTAATGAAAGGTTGTCCAGCGCGGGAAATATCCGCTTTAACTGGCCGCCTTTCCCTGCAAGTCACCTGAACTCTTGGAGCTTTCTAACGCCGCTAGCAGCCTGTCGGACTTAGGGATCGAAAATATTTTGAAATAATTTGAACAAATGAGAGTCGGCGGGGATCGGATCAGCATGGCTGCACGTTTCCTCAACTTGGACCGCCAGACGCCGATGTTTTTGCCCTGCGATCTGCGCGAGTGGGTGCCCGGCGACCATGTCGTTCATTTCATCCTGGATGCGGTGGAGGAGATCTCGATCGCCCACCTCCAGGTCAATGACCGTGGCACCGGCAGTGAGCAATATCCGCCGGCGATGATGCTGGCTTTGCTGATCTACTGTTACGCCACCGGTCGGTCTGGCTCCCGGACGATCGTCGGTGGAGGCATCGCACGCCATGTAGATCACTTGATTAGTTGGGGGTTCTCAGAATCCACTCGGCGATATCGCCTATGACGCTTTGGGCCACGTGACCGGGGCGTTCGTACTCGGAGGGCGTGCTCTTGCCTTCGCCAGCCATAAACAGGTGGTTGAGTTCCGGATACAGCTTGAGCGTGACGCCTGGCTGGGAACCGAGCGCCTTTTTCCAGCCGTCGAAGTCCACCCCGGTAACCTGGTAGTCCCGTCCCCCTTGCAGAATCAGGAGGGGCTGTT
>WNGK01016887.1_pt1 | contig 14345 bp, 12 predicted proteins | sample 5400601 | NCBI WGS metagenome assembly WNGK01 (sample SAMN13153376, study PRJNA577476) | soil metagenome | isolation source: 60 cm soil or saprolite under Garry oak tree replicate 1 | place: USA:California | collected 2016-06-15 | reverse complement strand
CGTGCCCGTGAGAATCGCGCTGGCGGCGTTGCTGGTGTTGCTTGCTCGCGGGCCGGCGTTCGCTCAGATCGTCGAGTTCGAGGCCAGGTACTGGATCACCGACCTCCACAGCGGCTCCGTCAAGACCAAGGACAACGAGGTCACCGGCAACGACGTCGACTTCCACGATGACCTCGGGCTCAAGGCCAACGGCGCGCCCGAAGGCCGTTTGAGCGTCTTCACCGGGCCTAACAGCCGGATTCGCCTGGCTTACACCCACCTCACCTTTGACGCCGACAAAGTACTCACGTCGGCGGTCACGTTCCAGGGCCAAACGTTCACGGCGGCCACACGGGTGATGACGGATCTGGAGATCCACTATGGCCGGGGCGCTTGGATCTGGCAACCCTTGGTCATCCCGGGTCTGCTCAAGTTCGGCGGGATGTTCGAGGTCAAGGGCTTCGTCGCCAACGCCTCGCTGAAGACGCGTGGCCTGACACCCGAGATCCGCGAGTCAGAGTCCTTCCCGCTGGTGGTGCCCACGTTGGGGTTGGTGCTCGATGTGACCCCTCCGCCGCTGCCGATGCTGCACATCTTCGGCGAGGTCTCGGGTCTTCCGGCCGGCAGTCTCGGCCACATCGTGGATGCTGAGGTAGGCGTGCGCTACATCCCGATACGGTTCTTCACCGTGTCCGCGGGCTACCGGATCTTCGACATCGGCATTGGCAGGAACGATGACGTCGCACAGCTCACACTGAGGGGGCCGTTCGTGGGGATGTCGTTCCGGTTCTAGCCGACCGAGGCGGGCTCACCGCCTATCTTTTGTGCGGAAGCAGCCGCTCGACGACGACCACCAGGAAGCTGGCCACGATCACGGCCATCACGACGCCACTGATGATGAACAAAACACGCCGTCGGACGCGGCGGCGCGCTTCCTTCCCCATCGGCCTGACCCAGGCGGGCTGCGAACGCGTGGGTGTCGGCACAGCACCATCTGTGATGCCACAGCACATCGAAAGCGCAAAATGAAATCTTCGCTCGCCTGTCTTGGAGCCTTCCATTGCACCCAGGTTGGGCAGGTTGGGCGGAGTCCAATGTCCGGGACGGTTCGCGGCCGCCGCGGCGATCCGGCTATTTCCCGTTGACTCGCCGATCAGCCGATCTGTAGCATACGTGAGACATGGCCTCGGTGACGGAGCGCGTCGCCGCTCGCGTGAAGAAGCTTCGGGCGAAGCGCGGAATCTCTCAGGAGACGCTGGCCGAGAAGACTGGGCTCAACCGGCTGACGATCACGCGGCTCGAAGCCGCCGCTCATCCCCCCAATGTCGAGACGCTGGACAAGATCGCCCGCGCCCTCCAGGTCACCGTGGCGGCCCTGGTGAAGTAATCAAGGAGCCTGACGCGCGATCCCCACGATCAGCATGTCCCGGCCCCGGACCCTCATGCGGTCGAGGATGCCGACCTCGGGCGGCGCCGTGGGCCGTACGGTCGGCCACCCGCGCGGCTCGTCGATGAGCACGACTGGATGGTCGGGACCAAGCACGAACCGGTTGAACTCCTCGTTGGTCCTGATCTGGAGGAACGGGCGGCCGAGATAGAAATCGATCTGGAAGAAGCGGCCACCGTACACGCGCGCTTCCCGCCCCTGCGCATAGCGCTCGAGCCGCGCAGCCAACCCCTTGAAGTCCTCCGTCCGATTGAGCCACTCCGCGTGCACCCGGTTGCCGTACCCCAGAAAGAGCGCCGCCGAGGCGGTCACGCCGTACACGAGCAGCCGCGGACGGCCCCGGCACAGTCCCCAGAAGAGGAAGGCGCCCATGAGAGCCGCCGCGGCCAGCAACGGAATGCGTCGTGGCCAGGCATTCGGAATGTACGCGACGTGCTCAGTGAGGGATGGGCCGACGAGGATCGTCGCGACGAGGGCAGCGCTGAACCCGAGCGAGATCCAGGCGGTGATCGTGGCGGCTCGTGACCGCTGCCCCGCGTGGGCGAAGGCCCACCACGCGGCCAGGAGCGCGGCTCCCGGATAGATCACGAGCGCGTAACGCTCCAGCGGCGTCTCGACCAGCAGCAACACCAGGAGCGGCACGGCGGCCCACAGCGCTGCGAATCGGACGGCGGCGACGCGCCAGTGGGCCCGGGCCGCCCCGGCCGCCAGGATCACGAGCAGGGTCCACGGCACCAGGCCCTCGATGATGTCGAGGAGGAAATTGGCGACGGCCAATGGCCGCGGAGTTGCGGGAAACCGGTTCAGCCAATCGACGACGACCACCGTTTCTGCAAAACTGCCGACGCCGATCACCAGAAACGGCGCCACCCAGGCGGCCGTGATGATCACGAACACCGCCACACCCAGGGGATGCCACAGCCGCCGCACGCCGCGCCACCTGTCCTCGGTCCACAGCCAGGCCGCCGCGGCAGCTAGCGGCAGTAACCCGACCGGTCCCTTGGCGAACATGGCGAAGGCCACCGCGGCGTAGAAGAGGACGAACGCGCGCGGCGACGGCGGGTCGCTCACGGCGCGCCAGAGGGCCAGGCCGGCAGCCGTCGAGAAGGCCAGCACGATCATGTCGGGCAGGATCATCTGGCTGTGCACGAAGAATCCCCAGCACGTGCTCAGGATCAGACCGGCGGCGAGCCCGGCGGCGGGACCGAAGAGCGCGGCACCGAGCTGCGCGGTCATCAGCACCGTGGCGATGGCCGCCAGCATCACCGGTGCCTGAGCGGTCGTCTCCGTCACGACGCCGCCCGGGCGTGAGAAGATCACGATCAGCCAGGGATACAGCGGCGGCTTTTCGCGAAAGAGCTTTTCGCGGACGTAGGCCTCGAACCACACGCCGCGCGTCATCATGTCGCGCGCCAGGAGCGGAAAGCGCGCCTCGTCGGACGTCGCGATGACGTGCTGGCCGAGCGTCGGCGCCACGAGGACGACGGCGACGAGCGTGACCAGCACGGCGCGACCAACGCCCAGACCCCGCCGTGGAACGTGCCCGTCGCGAGGGCTCATCGAATCGGCTCTGGGCGTGCTGGTGCGGACCGTCGAGCTCACCGTCGTCTCACTCGTCTCCCGCGGCATAGCCTCCCCTTCGAGCTCATTTCTCGTGTTGCCGAGTCACGTCGGGCACCGAGGATGCGTCGATGGTCGCGCGGTGGACAACGGTCCACCGGCAACGAGCGTGTAATGTCCCGGACCTGTAGCATCACCCGCGGGCGGCTGTCAACGTTCGAGGCCTCGGGTTCGCCGCTGGCTTGAACTTGGCCGTCGGCCACCATAGAGTGCTGGCGTACCGGTCAGCGTTTCGGCGTGTCGCGTGTCCGCCGGGGAGGCCTCGTGAAGGTTAGCGTCGTAGGGAGTTGCGTCCTGCTCGCCGCGTTGCTCGCGCTGCTCTCCGCCTGCGCGAGTGGCTCTTCCTCGTCTGCACCCGGCGTGGCACCGGACTTCTCGGCGAGCGCACGGTGCGAGCGAGACGGCCTCTTCTGGCACGCGAATCTGGGGATCTGCGAGAAGATCTGAGCGACGTCTCTCCGCTGGGCTCGGCTCAGAACATCCAGCGCTTGCGGCGCTTGTAGAACTTGATCTCGCGGAAGCTCTTCCGCCGCCCGGCCTCGCTCAAGCCGAGATAGAACTCGCGCACGTCGTCGTTGCCCCGGAGCTTGTCGGCCGCACCGTCGAAGACGATCCGGCCGTTCTCCATGATGTAGCCGTAGTGGGCGATGCCGAGCGCGATCTGAGCGTTCTGCTCGACGAGCAGGATGGTGGTCCCCTGCTCGGCGTTGATCTTCTGGATGATCTCGAAGATCTCGCGCACCAGCAGCGGAGCGAGGCCGAGCGAGGGCTCGTCGAGCAAGAGGAGCCGGGGCTTGGCCATCAGCGCGCGGCCGATCACCAGCATCTGCTGCTCGCCACCCGAAAGATACCCGGCGAGCTGGTCCTTGCGCTCGATCAGACGGGGAAAGTAGTCGTAGATCATCTGCATGTCCCGGCGGACGCCGTCGGGATCGCGGCGCGTGTAGCCGCCGATCCTCAGATTCTCCGCGACGGTGAGCGACTCGAGGACCTTGCGCCCTTCCATCACCTGCACGATACCGAGCCGGCAGATCTCCTCCGGATCCCGGCCGTCGATCCGTCGCCCCACGAACTCGATGCTGCCGTCGGTCACCTGGCCGTCCTCGGTCTTGAGCAGCCCCGAGATGGCCTTGAGCGTCGAGGTCTTGCCTGCCCCGTTGGCGCCCAGCAGCGCCACGATCTGGCCCTCGGGGACGTCGAGCGAAAGTCCCTTGAGGACCAGGATCACGTCACTGTAGACGACCTGGACGTTGTTCAGCCGCAGCATCGATGTAAGTGGGGGGCCACGACAGGGCCCCCCACACTCGTCAAGCGAAGGGGGTTACACCCCCCTCTGACTCCCCCGGCCCACGCTCGGATCGCCCCGGGGAACCCGTGGCGCTCTGTGATCACTTGCCGATCCACTTCATGTCTCGGTCCACCGAGACCTCACGCACGGGCACGATCTTGCCGTCCTTCACCATGACCAGTCGCGCGCGGTTGGTCGGTCGATGGTCCTCGCTCGTGTACGTGAACGGCGGCGTGATCCCCCACGTGTCGAACTCGCGCAGGCTCTCGAGCGACTTCTTGAGCGACTCGCCCGTCAGCGTGGTGCCCGAGCGCTTGATCGCTTCGACCGTCATGATCACCCACAGCCAGCCGCGCATGTACGGCGACGCGTGCGTGTCGTTGGGGTGGTGCTTCTGGTGGAACTCCATGAGCGTCTTCATGCCGGGGACGTTCTCGCCCCAGTAGGCGACGTCCTGGATGCCCATCACGCCCTCGGCCGCCTCGCCGGCGAGCTTGGGCGTGCGCTCGTCGATGCCGTAGTTGTTGACCACGTACTTCGTCTTGAGGCCGAGCTTGTACGAGTCCTTCAGCACCACCGGCACCCACTGGGTGTTGGTGTTGATGTAGGCAAAGTCCGGGTCCTTCTTCTGCATGGTCAGGAGCTGCGAGGTGGCGTCGGTGAGGACCGTCGGGATGATCTCCTCGTCCACGAGGTCCACACCCGCTTCCTTCGCGTAGTTCCGCCCGGACTCGATCGGGGCCCGGCCGTACGCGTTGTCGGCGTAGATGAAGGCTACCCGCGGCTTGCGGCTCGTGTCCTTCCACGTCTCCTTCACGTAGTTCATGAAGATGCGCATCTGGCTCGTGTAGTCGATCCCGCCCGGGAAGTTGTAGGGCGTCTGGCGTGGATCGGTCAGGTGACCGGAGTACGAGCCGGAGATGTACGGGACCTTGTCCTTGGTGATGTAGGGCCGCAGGGCTTCGGTGTCGGGCGTGCCGTAGCCGAGCACGAGCAGGACCTTGTCGTCCTCGATGAACTTCTTGTAGGCCGCCACCGCGCGCGGCGGCTGGAAGCCGTACTCCACCGACACCAGCTCGAGCTTTTTGCCGTTGACCCCGCCGCGCTCGTTGAAGTATTGCACGGCGTCGGTGCGCCCCTGGGCGATGTCCTTGCCCTGGTCGGACGTGGGGCCGGTCAGATCGACGAGGTTGCCGATCTTGATGATGTTCTGCGCCTCGGACGGCGCCGCGCCCAGGCCGACGACCAGCAGGCCGACGAGGAGGGAGCGAACGAGCCGGTGATTCATGACGCTCTCCTTTCAGTACGCATACGGCCACAGTTGCCAGAAGCTGCGGACCCGCACCCAGATGCGCGCGAGGCCTTGCGGCTCGTACATCAGGAAGAAGATGACGGCCAGGCCGAAGACGATGTCCCGCGCCGAGGCGATGAGCCCGAACCCCTGCGGGTACACGCCGGTCAGGGATGTGGCGGTCAGCTTCAGGACCTCGGGTAGCAGGGTCATGAAGACGGCGCCGAGGATCGATCCGAGGATGCTGCCCATCCCGCCGATGATGACCATGGCGAGGTAGTCGATGGCCACGAGCAGCGTGAACGCGTCCGGGAACAGGATCCGCGAGTGGTGGGCCATCAGCCCGCCGGCGAGGCCGGCGTAGAACGAGCTGATCACGAAGGCCAGCAGCTTGTAGCGCAGGAGGCTCACGCCCATCACGCTGGCGGCCACGTCGCGATCCCGGATCGCGATGAAGGCCCGGCCCACCTTGGTGCGGAAGAGATTCTTGGCGAAGAGCGTCGCCGGCACCACCAGCGCGTAGATCAAGTAGAACACCCTGGCATCGGAGTCGAGCGGCACCCCGAAGACCGTCGGCGGCGGGACCATGAGCCCGATCACGCCCTTGGTCATGCTCTCCCAGTGGATGATCACGTACGTGGTGATGAAGTGCGCGGACAGCGTGGCGATGGCCAGGTACAGGCCCTTGAGACGCAGCGACGGGATGCCGAAGATCAGGCCGACGCCCGAGGCCGTGAGGGCGCCGAGCGGGATCGCCAGGTAGAAGGGCACGCCGAGATTGACCTCGAAGATCGCGGTCGAATAGGCGCCCACGGCCAGGAACGCGGCCTGCCCGATGGAGATCTGCCCGGTGTACCCGACCAGGATGTTCAGGCCGATCGCGCCGATGATGGCGATGCCGATGCGGTTGAGGACGTCGAGCCAGTAGGTCCCGGCGAAGCGCGGCAGCACGGCCAGCACGGCGAGCAGGAGCGCGAGGGCGACGATCGGCACCGGCGTGTCGAAGATGCGCTCGTCGCTCCGGTAGCTGACGCGGAATCCCCCGCACTTCATACGCGCTCGATCTCGCGCTTGCCGAAGAACCCGTAGGGGCGAACCATCAGGATCATCACGAGGGCCACGAACGGGGCCACTTCCTTCACGCCGCCGCCCAGGATGGGATCGAGGTAGCCGCCGGAGAGGTTCTCGAGCACGCCGATGAGCACGCCCCCGATGATGGCGCCCGCCACGCTGTCGAGGCCTCCGAGGATGACCACCGGGAACACCTTCAGGCCCAGGTCGGCCAGCGAGAAGTCCACGCCGCCGCGCACGCTGCCCAGGATGATCCCGCCGAGCGTGGACACGACGGTGGCGATGCACCACGAGAGCGCGAAGATCCACTTCACGCTCACGCCCAGCGACAGCGCGACCTGCTGGTTGTCGGCGGTCGCCCGCATGGCCATCGCGTGTCGCTGCCCCACGTCATGTTGAGGAATCCGCGGATCACGCTGGCGAACCCGAAGGTGACCATGATCACGGAGATGGTCGGCTCGCCGATGAGGGGCCTCAGCACGCCCCGCTCGATCACGAGCCCGAGCAGGATGGCGACGCCCAGGGTGAGCGGCAGCGCCACGTAGAGCGGCAGCTTCATGTTGAGGATCGTCGCCCACGCCACGTACGCCCCGAAGAGGACCAGCTCGCCCGGACCGAAGTTCACCACGCTGGAGGCCTTGAAGATCAGGACGAACCCGAGCGCCATCAGCGAGTACACGCCGCCGACGGCGATGCCCGTGATGACGAGCTGGAGCATGAACACGAGGTGCTCGTTCATCGCGGCGCGCCCTCCCTCGCGTAGAGGTCTTCGATCATCTCCTGATACTTGGTCAGGATCGTCGAGCGCCTGACCTTCTGGGTCCGCGTCAGCTCTCCATCGTCCGCGTGCAGCTCCTTGTCGAAGAGCCCGAAGGCACGGATGCGCGCCACGCTCGGGAGATCCTCGTTCACGCGCGCCACCACGTCCGCCACCAGTGCGGTGACCTCGGCCTTTTGCGAGAGGTCCTTGAACGTCGTGAACGGCAGCCGGTTGGCCTCGGCCCAGTTACCCACGGTGCCCATGTCGATCTGGATCAACGCCACCACATGCGGCCGGTCCTCGCCAATCACCACCGCCTCGCGGACGTGCGGGCTGAACTTCAGCTTGTTCTCGATGAGGGCCGGCGAGAACCGCGAGCCGTCGGCGAGCCGCAGGACGTCGGTGAGCCGGTCGATCATGACCAGATGGCCCCGGTCGTCCACGAGGCCCGCGTCCCCCGTGTTCAGCCAGCCGTCACTGATCGTCTTCGCCGTGGCCTCGGCATTCTTGTAGTAGCCGAGGAAGACGTTCTCGCCTGCGACGAGGATCTCGCCGCTCTCGGAGACGCGCACGCGCGTCCCCGGCGTGGGCTTGCCCAGCGTCTCGGCGCGGACATCGGTGTCGGGGTGCAGCACGCAGATGCCCGACGACTCGGTCTGGCCGTACACCTGCTTGAGGTTGAGCCCGATGGCCCGGAAGAACCCGAAGATCTCCGGGCCGAGGGGGGCGCCGCCCGTGTAGGCGTAGCGGACGCGCGCGAGGCCGAACTTGTCGAGCATGGTCCTGAGCGCCAGCACCTGGGCGAGACGCTTCATCAGTCGCGTGCCGGCGCTCAGCGCCCGGCCGTCGACGTGCCGGGCGGCCGCTCGCGCGCCGAGGGCCAGCGCCAGGCGCGTCGCCGCGCGCTTGATCGCGGGAGCGTCGGCGATCTTCACCTGGTACTCCGAGCACATCGTCTCCCAGAAGCGCGGCGGTGCGATCAGGACGTGCGGCCCGATCTCGCGGAGGTCCTCGCGCACCGTCGCCGGCTCTTCGGGGAAGTTCACGGTCGCGCCGGCCTGGAGCGCGATGGCGACGCTCAGGTTCTGCTCGCCGATCCAGGCGAATGGGAGGAACGAGACGATCTCGTCGGTGTCGCGCACGGGATCGACGCGCGTCACGTTGGTGGCCGTGGCGAGGAGGTTGCGATGGCTGATCATCGCGGCCTTCGCCGTGCCCGTTGTCCCCGAGGTGTAGAGCAGTACGGCCACGTCGTCCGGGGCCCCGCGCTCGAGCAACGCTTCGTAGCGCCCGGGCTCGCGCGTGTCGGCGTCGCGCCCCACGCGCTTCACCTCGTCCAGGCTGATCAGCGCCGGGTCCTTGTGGCCTTCGAGCCCGCGCATGTCATCGACGATGATCCGCTCGACGCTGGGCAGCGCGTCGCGCACGGCGAGGATCTTGTCGGCCTGTTCCTGGTCCTCGACCAGGACGAAACGCGCCTCGCTGTGGTGAAGGATGAGCCTCACGTGCTCCGGCAGGCTGTCCACGAAGATCCCGACCGGGATGCCACCGGCCGCCTGCGCGGCGAGCTCGGCATAGAGCCAGGCCGGGTGATTGCCCGAGATCACCGCCAGCGTGTCGCCGCGCTCGAGCCCGAGCTCGAGCAGTCCCAGGCACACGGCGCGCACGTGCGCCGCGTACGCGTCCCAGGTGACCTGCTGCCAGATCCCGTACTTCTTCTCGCGCAGGGCGACCTTGTGGCGGGCAAAGCGCCGGGCCTGCGCGGCGAGCACGCGCGGCAACGTCAACTGATCCGCGGCGAGCGCTATCCCACGGGCGCGACCTCGAAGTCCTGACCCAGGTAGGCCTTGATCACCACGGGATCGCGCTGGACTTCGGCGGGCGTGCCCTCGGCGATCTTCCGGCCGAAGTCGAGGACGGCCACCCGGTCGGAGATGTCCATGACGACGCCCATGTCGTGCTCGATCATCACCACCGTGAGGCGCTTCACCTGCTTCACGTAGACGACGAAGCGCACCATGTCCTCGGTCTCTTCGGCGTTCATGCCGGCGGTCGGCTCGTCCAGCAGCAGCACGATCGGGTCGAGCGCCAGCGCGCGGGCCAGCTCGACGCGCTTCTGCAAGCCGTAGGGCAGCGTGCCGACGATCTTGTGCCGGATGTCCTGCAGCTCGAGCAGCTCGATGATCTCGCGCTCGATGATGGCGCGATGGGCGCGCTCCTCGCGGGCGGCGCGGCCGTAGTAGAGGCCGCAGGCCAGGGCGCCAGACCGCAGGTGGATATGGCGTCCGATCTTGATGTTGTCGAGCACGCTCATGCCCCGGAAGAGGGCGATGTTCTGGAAGGTGCGGGCGATCCTCAGCCGGGCGCGCTGGTGGGGCGGCAGGTGCGTAATGTCGTGTCCGTCGAAGGCGATGCGCCCGCGCGTGGGCGTGTAGATCCCGCTGACGCAGTTGAAGATGCTGGTCTTGCCCGCGCCGTTCGGGCCGATGATCGCGAAGAGGTCGCCGGCGGCGACGTCCACGCTGACGCCGGCCAGAGCCACCACGCCGCCGAAGTTGAGATGCAACCCCTCGAGGGCGAAGCGCCATGCGCGCCTACGCGCTGCCGCGCTCACGCGAGGGGCACGCACACGGGCCCCCCGCGGTCTCGATGACCGACGAGTGCGTCGAAAGGCTGTCCGGGAACTCGATCCTGGGCATGACTCCCCCGAGGCTGGACGGTCGGCTACTCCACAAGTGGCGGGACGCTACGCTGACTCGGAGGGCTTGTCAATATATCGGGCGTCGTGATCCGCCCGTTCGACCGCCAACGACCGCGAGCAGACAGCGTCCAGCCCGTGACGTCCGCCGTCAAGCGAGCGGCCAGGATGACCGCACCGCGAAGCCACGTCGCGGCGCACGATGCACCGCAACCACGCTCCAGATCGAGATCGAGCGCGTTCGGAACACCCCTTGCACCTACCGAGCGACGGGATTCGGTGAAGCCTCACCCAAACCTCAGGACGAGAGTGCGTTCGAATCCTCAGAGGGAGTGACAGGCTCATGAAGCGGACTCTTCTATCTCTCACCGTCACCTGTCTCATCACCGTCCCCGCGTGGTTGCTGCCTTACGCCCTTTCCACCCTGTCGGCGCCAGCGTACGACAAGCCCGCCGACGCGTATCTCGGCAGCGCGCGGAAACTGCGCGCGGCCTACTCGGAATGGAAAGCCGCCCACGAAGCGAATGGAGGTGACCGACACGTCGTCGTGGCCTTGCGATGGTCCAAGGGCCTCTCGACGGAATTCACGCGAGCCGCTGGCGAGGCCCGGCTGGACCTGATACGCGGCTCCGTCAGCGTGGAAGTTCAGGGGCTGGACACCCAGACCGGGTGGCAGGTGTGGCTGGTCGACAACGTGCCGGGCCCGGCGCGAAGCGTTGCGCCGGAGCCCGGTGACAAGACGCTGTACGTGGGCGCGCTACACCGCGATGGCGGGGTGGCCCGACTTCAGGCTCAACTCGACGCGCGTGCCCTCGCCGACTTCGAGGTCGACCTGGTTGTCGTCGCCCGATCGGGCGACGACGTAGGTCGGCGCGCCGTGCTCTTCGGCGCGCCACCACTCTTTCAGCGGCTCTACACGCGCGCCCGGCAAGGGCGGCCGGCCGCGCCGGACGAAGAGGAACGCTCGCCGCTCGCCCGCTGGGTTGGCCGGCGTGCGTTCGCGTCGTCGACCGAGGTGGCGTCCCTGGACCGATTGGTCATCCGAGGCGCCGATCTCTTCTTCCGTGAGACGTTCAACGGCAACGGACGGACGTGCGGAACGTGTCACCCGGCCGAGAACAACTTCACCATCGATCCGAAGTTCATCGCGACTCTGCCGCCCAATGATCCACTCTTCGTGGCCGAGTTCACGCCGGCACTCGCGCAGCACTTCGAGAAGCCCGAGCTGATGCGCAAGGTCGGCCTGATCCTGGAGAACCTCGACGGCTTCGATGACCTTCCCAACAAATTCGTGATGCGCGGCGTGCCTCACATCCTCGCCCTCAACACTTCTCTCAAGCCGGCGACCAACGACGGCACCACCATTCCACCGAATGAGCGGACGGGATGGTCCGGGGACGGCGCGCCCGGGAGCGGTACGTTGCGGGAGTTCGCCATCGGAGCGGTCACCCAGCACTTCACCCGGACGCTGAACCGGACGCCAGGCGTCGACTTCAGGCTGCCGACGGATGAAGAGCTCGACGCCCTGGAGGCGTTCCAGCGCTTCGTCGGCCGCGATCGTGATCCGGACCTCGCCACGCTTCGACTCAAGGGCGCCGAGGCCCGGCGCGGCAAGGAGATCTTCCTCACCAGCGACACGCAGCGGGGGACGGTCGCGGCAGGCAAGTGCAATATCTGTCACGCCAACGCCGGGGCGACGACCAGCCTCACCCCTGGTGGGCCCAACTCCAATTTCGCCACCGGCATCGAACAGCTCGTCGACACGCCCGCCGACCTCATCGACGCCGCCAGCAACCCACCGGACGGAGGGTTCGGCACCACCCAGGTGCCGGGCGTTCCGGGATTCGGCAACGGCACCTTCAACACGCCGCCGCTCGTCGAAGCGGCCGACACCGGCCCGTTCTTCCACAACAACGCGCTCGCTACGATCGAGGAGGCCGTGGGCTTCTTCAACAGCACCGCCTTCGCGAATTCACCCTCGGGCACGTTCCTGGCCAGCGTCGACTCGGGCGGCATCGGGATCCGACTCGAGGCCACGCAGGTCCAGGCGGTGGCGGCGTTCCTGCGTGTGCTGAACGCCCTGGAGAACATTCGGGCCACGACCGAGATCCAGAATTTCGTGCTCGACGTCCGACGCCACGAGGTGGCCGAGTCCCTCCTCAACCTGGCGCTCAAGGATCAGCACGATGTGGTCGACGTTCTCGACGGCGCCGGCCTTCACCCAGACGCGGCCCGTCACATGCGGAAGGCCATCGATCTCACCCGGCTGGCCAAGAACACGCCAGGCCGCGGGGCGCGCAACGCGCTGATCCGGCAGGCGCTCGCCGAGCAGCGAGCCGCCCGTGGTGACCTGGTCCAGGACTGACGCCCGCTGACGTGTCGTCGTCGCCCGAGGGAGCGGGCCAGCCGGCCTGGCCCCTCCCTCGAGCAATCGCCGGCCTGACCGATCACATCTCGCCCGGCATGACGTATGATACGCGGCGTCGCGCACCCCGAACGACGTCGCGCCCAGCCCGGAGGCCCCACGATGAGGAACCTGTCACGGCTCCACTCCTGACGATCGCCGGCGTCACCAAGCGGTTCGGCGGCGTGCGGGCAAGACGACGCTCTTCAACGTGATCAGCGGCCTCACGCCCGCCGACGGTGGCCAGATCCGTCTCGGCGCCGATCGACTCGACCGCCTGCCGGCGCACGCCATCGCCCGGCGCGGGATCGGTCGCACCTTCCAGATCCCCCGCCCGCTCGGGCGGATGACCGTGCTGGAAAATCTGCTCGTCTACGCCCACGATCAGCTCGGCGAGACGCTGGCCCGCGTGTTCACGGCGCCCGGACGCGTGAGCGCGGAAGAGCATCGCCTGCGCGAGCGTGCTCACGCGATCCTCGAGTCGGTGGACCTGGCTCATCTCGCCAGCGCGCGGGCCGAGACGCTCTCTGGCGGGCAGAAGAAGCTTCTCGAGCTGGCGCGCGCGCTGATGAGCGATCCGCGCATCATCCTGCTCGACGAGCCCGGCGCCGGCGTGAACCCCACGCTGATGCGGTCGCTGGTCGCGACGATCCGCGGGCTGCGGGCGGCGGGACGGACCTTCCTCCTGATCGAGCACGACATGGACCTGGTCACCGAGCTCTGCGATCCCGTCATCGTTATGGCCCAGGGTCGCAAGCTCATGGAGGGCCCCTTCGCGGAAGTTCGGCGCGATCCGCGGGTGCTCGAGGCCTATCTAGGAACATGAGGGGCCCCGACATGGCCCCTCATACTCCCCAACGCTCGGAGCGCCCGGGCAAAGCCATGGCGCTCCTCGAAGTCCATGACCTCTTTGCCGGCTATGGCGACAACGACATCCTCCGCGGCCTCTCGCTTCGTGTCGCCGCCGGCGAGCTCGTGGCCGTCATCGGGCCGAATGGCGCCGGGAAGTCGACGCTGCTCAAGACGCTGGCCGGGCTGGTGCGTCCGCGCGGCGGGCGCATCGCTCTGGATGGAACCGATATCACTGTCGCGAGCACGCAGAGGATCGTCGCGAGCGGGCTCTGCTACGTACCGCAGGAGGCGAACGTGTTCGCCTCGCTCTCCGTGTGGGAGAACCTCACGATCGGCGCCTGGACCGCTCCGCGAGCGTTGGACGAGCGGGCGCGCACTGTCGTCGACCTCTTCCCCGTCCTCGGTCAGCGCAAGCGCGCCCGGGCCGGAACGCTCTCTGGCGGTGAGCGCCAGATGCTCGCGATGGCGATGGCCCTGATGGTGGAGCCCCGGCTGCTCCTCCTCGACGAGCCGTCGGCCGGGCTGGCGCCGGCGCTCCAGCGCCTGGTCTTCGACCGCGTTCGCGAGATCAACGCGCGCGGCCTCGGGATCCTCCTCGTCGAGCAGAACGCGCGCGAATCGCTCGCGCTGTGTCACCGGGCCTATGTGCTCGCCATGGGCCGCGTCCGCGCCGAGGGGCCTGGCGAGGTGCTGCGCGATGATCCGGAGATCCGGCGGCTCTATCTCGGCGGCTGACATCACCTGGGAGACCTATCCATGACGACGATGACGCGACGACAACTGCTGCAAGCTTCGGGCACGGCCGGCCTCGTGCTGAGCGCGCCGGCCCTCCTCTCGGCGCAATCCAAGGAGCCCATCCCCATCGGGACCTTGTGTCCGCTCACCGGCGCGGGCGGCTCTTACGGTCCCGATATGCAGCGGTCGGTCGTGGCGGT
>WNGK01014215.1_pt1 | contig 14345 bp, 10 predicted proteins | sample 5400601 | NCBI WGS metagenome assembly WNGK01 (sample SAMN13153376, study PRJNA577476) | soil metagenome | isolation source: 60 cm soil or saprolite under Garry oak tree replicate 1 | place: USA:California | collected 2016-06-15 | reverse complement strand
CGGCGGGGAGCCGTGGGCTTTGCGAGAAATCGAGCCATCCGTATTCTCGTCCCCTTTGCGGTGGGGTGGGCAGTTCTGTTCCCCCTGGTGAAGCTGCTTGCGATTGCCGCCAGGAGTCTTGAGGAGCCCACGGCCATGCCCCCGCAATTCTTCAGCGTCCGCGAGGTCCTGGGGCGCCTCGACCCCATGCACCTGTGGTTCCTCGAATACCTTCTGCTTTTCTATGCAATTGCCCTCGTGGCGATTCCGCTCTCACGACGCTTGCCGCTTCTTGTCGTCGGGATCGACCGCATCTTTCGAGCAATCATGATTTCGCCCCTCGGACCGTGCGCCCTGGCCGTCATGACCTTCCCCACTCTTTGCCTCATGCGGGATGCTGCCATAGACGACCCCTCGGGCTTCGCCCCTGAAGGCAGGATCGTCATCACCTACCTGACGTTCTTCGCGTGCGGGTGGCTCCTTTGGCGGAATGCCGACGTCTTGTCTGAGCTGAGGCGATTCCCGCGGGCCCCGATCCTTCTGATGGTCGGCGTCGTCGGAGCATTGCTGGGCTACTCGATCTGGTATTGGCAGCACTCGACCGGAATCCATATGCTCCTCGGGTTGCTGGCGAGCGCCTGGTTCTTGGCGCTTGCCATGTGGCTGTTCATCTTCGGCTTCATCGGGATCTTCCTTCGGTTATTCGAACGGCCGATCCCGTGGTTCCGCTACCTTTCCGACTCTTCCTACTGGCTCTATCTGGTCCACATGCCCGTCCTGCTCGCATTCCAGATCGCCGTCACGGAGAGCGGCTGGACCCCGGCCGTCAAGGCAGCGGTCGTCCTTGCGGCCTCGGTCGCCACGCTTCTCTGGAGCTACCATGTCCTGGTGCGCTCGACCTGGGTCGGCGTGATCCTCAACGGCCGGAAATACCCCACCAGCCGCCAGCGGGCGCGGGCGCCCTCAGCGGACGCCGACAAGGACAACGCCGAGGGGTCGTGTGGGGCTGAGCGAGAATCCCGGGCGGAGCCATCCACGGGCAGATGAGGCCACCGGGTGCACGCGAGCGGCTCGTTTTTCCCCGCGCCTCAATCCGCATGCACGGGCGGCGCCGCCTCGTCGTGGGCGGCCGCCCGCCGGGCCGGCTCCAGGTGGACCCGGCGCAGGAGCGGGAGCAGGATCAGGCTGCCGGAGAAGAGCACGAAGATCAGCCAGAAGTCGTCGGCATAGGCCAGGAGCTGGGCCTGCCGGGTCACCTCCTGGTAGAGCTGGCCGAGCGCCTGCTTCTCCGCCGTGAAGGGATCGGCCCCGTGTGCGGTGAAGTGGGCGACCCAGGCGCGCAGGCGCTCTGCCGTCTCCGCGTCCCAGACATTGACGTTGCCGACGAGGGTCGACTGGTGTGACTGGGCCCGCCGCGCGAGCATCGTCGTCAGCAGGGCGACCCCGATGCCGCCCCCGAGGTTGCGCACCACGTTGAGGGCGGCGGTGGCGTTGCTCATCTTCTCGCGAGAGATGGTGGCGAGGGCCACCGTGTTGAGGGGCACGAAGATGAAGCCGGTGCCGACGCCCTGGACGAGGCGCGGCCAGGCGAGCGCCCAGTAGTCCGCGCCGAGCGTCACCGTCGCCATGCTGTAGGTCGCGTAGGCATTGAGCAGGCAGCCCAGCGCGAGCAGTACCCGCTGGTCGACCTTCATGAAGAGGCGCCCGGCGATGAGCAGCGACAGCAGATTGCCCACGCCCCCCGGGGCCAGGACCATCCCCGACGTCCACGCGTCGTACCCGAGCAGCTTCTGGGTGAAAAGCGCGAGCAGCACCATGGTCGAGTAGAAGCCGATCATGAGCACGAGCATGATGAGGCTGCCCGCGGCGAAGTTGCGGTCGGCGTACACGCTCAGGTCGAAGATGGGATCGGACGTCATGAGCTCGCGGAGCAGGAAGCCCAGGAGCGAGGCGCCGGCGAGGACGGCCAGGGCCATCACGAATGACGAGGCGAACCACTCGTGTCGCTCGCCCTGGTCCAGGAAGAGCTGGAGGGAGAGGAAGCCGACGGCCATGAGGAGCAGGCCGGGCAGGTCCACGCGCGTGGGCTTGCGCAGGTACGGCGGGTCGAACAGGACGGCGCCCGTGGCGAGGAACCCCACGAAGCCGATGGGCACGTTGATGTAGAAGATCCAGCGCCACGACCAGTTGTCCGCGATGAAGCCGCCCAGAAGGGGGCCGAAGATCGGCGCCATCATGATGCCCATCCCCCACGTCGCCATGGCCATCCCGCGCTGGCGGAGCGGGAAGATCTCCCACAGGATCGCCTGGGACAGCGGCATCAGGGGTCCGCCCCCCAGGCCCTGCAGGATCCGCGCGACGATGAGCGTCTCGATGTTGGGCGCCAGCCCGCACAGCGCGGAGGCCAGCGTGAAGATTACCGTGCAGATGAGGAACAGCCGCTTGCGCCCCAGCACGCTGGCCAGCCAGCCCGTGGCGGGCAGCACGACCGCGTTGGCGGCGAGGTAGGACGTGAGGACCCACGACACCTCGTCCACGGCGGCGGAGAGCGCGCCCTGGATGTGGGGCAGGGCGACGTTGGTCACGGTGGTGTCGAGGACCTGCGTCACCGTGACGATCATCACCGCGGCGGTGATCATCCACCGCCGCGCCGCCGTGAGGGGCGCCTCCGGATCGGCGGTCATCGGGGTCATGGAGCGTAGATACCATACGGCCGTTTCCGGTCCGGCGCGAGGCCATGGCTGCCGAGAGCGGGCTCGGCGCCGGCCTGGGTCACCGGGCGAGGGTCGCGCCCCAGCCCTTGACAGCCGGCGCGCCATCCCTCATGTTTCCCCAGCCTCTACCGGGAGGCCCGCCCCGGCCGTGTACGCTCGGCGGCCTCTCCCGGCGAGGCCGCACGGAGGCCACTTCGACAGCTCACCGACGGAGCACCCAGGGAGTGACTTATGGCCCCAGACGATGACTCTTTCCGGCTGCCACTGTACTGTCCTCTGATCGTCAACGGTGAAGAGGGCAAGGCTGCGAGCGGAAGACAGTTCAAGAGAGAGAATCCGGCAGACGTCCGCCAGGTCGCCACCATCGCCGAGCAGGGGACCCTGGAGGACGCTCGCGCCGCCATCGACGCCGCTCGCGCCGCGTTCGACGGCAACGTCGACAACTGGATCTACAACTACAAGCTCAGGGAACAGGCGCTGTTTCGGACCGCTCGTTTGGTCCGCGACAACGCCGACCGTCTGGCCCGCGTGGTGAGCCTGGAAGTGGGAATGCCGATGCGCCAGGCGGTGCCGCACATCGCCGCCGCCGCCGACATCTTCGATTTCTACGGGGGGCTGGCGGGCAAGCTGTACGGCGAGAGCTTCACCCTGCCCAGCGGCTCCACGATCAACCTCGTCAAGGAGCCGGTCGGCGTCGTGGGGATGATCACCCCCTGGAACTTCCCGCTGACGCAGACGGCCCGGAAGGTGGCCCCCGCCATCGCCGCCGGCTGCACCATCGTGATCAAGCCCGCGAGCTACACTCCGGCCGCCACCTACGAGCTCGTCAAGCTCATGCACCAAACGGGTCTGCCCAAGGGGGTGCTCAACCTGGTGCCAGGGCCGGGGAACATCGTCGGCTCGGAGATCATCACCAACAAGAAGGTGGACAAGATCTCCTTCACCGGCGAGACGAGCACCGGCAAGATGATCGGCGCCCAGGCCGGCATGGAAGTGAAGCGGGTCAGCCTGGAGCTCGGCGGCAAGGCCCCGTACGTGATCTTCGACGACGCCGACGTGGAGGCGGCCGCCCGCGCCGCGATCTTCGGGATGTTCCGCAACGCGGGCCAGGCCTGCGGCGCCACGACGCGGTTGCTGATCCAGGAGGGGATTCACGACCGGTTCCTGGGCCGCGTGGTGGAGTTGACCAGGAAGATCGAGGTCGGGCACCCTTCGAAGCCGTCCACCGACATGGGGCCCCTGATCTCCAGCAGCCAGGAGCGGGTCGTCCAGGACTACATCAAGATCGGACTGGACGCGGGATTCGATCTCGTCACGGGCGGCCACAAGCTCTCGGGCGACGAGTACGACCACGGCTACTACGTGGAGCCCACCATCTTCGATCGAGTGGACAACGCGTCCAAGCTCGGCCAGGAGGAGATCTTCGGCCCGGTGGTGGCCGTGACCACCTTCAGGGACGAAGACGAAGCGGTCGAGCTGGCGAACGCGGTGGATTTCGGGCTAGTGGCCGGGGTCTGGAGCGCCGACTACCCACGCGCCATGCGGGTGGCGCGCCGGATTCGTGCCGGGACCGTCTGGATCTGGGACAACTACGCCCAGCCCGTGGAGGGCATCTGGGGCGGGTACAAGCAGAGTGGCATGGGGCGAGAGCTCGGCTACCACGGGCTGAACGACTTTCTCGAGGTCAAGCAGATCTTCACCGATGGCACCGGCCTCGCGATGAAGCCGCCGTACAAGCAAGTGATCAAGGAGTAGGAAACAAGGGGTCAGGTCTCACAATCCGACACGCCGCTCGACGAGGCTCATGACAAGTGTCGTTTTGTGAGACCTGACCCCTAGAGCGTCTTGACGAGCTCGGCCGGCCAGGCGCGCGCGTCGACGCGCGCGTGCCACTCCTTGATCTTGCCCTCGCGGTCGATCACCACGCCGACGCGCGCCGCGCCCTTCTGCGGATCGGCGTTGGCGCCGTAGGCGGTGCCGATCGTCCGGTCGGTGTCGCAGATCAGCGGGAAGTTGAAGTTGAACTTCTCGGCGAACTTCTTGTTGTCGGCGGAGCTGTCGAAGGACGCGCCGAGGATGACGGCGTTCTTTCGGTCGTACTCGGCTTTCAGGTCGCGGAACCCGCAACCCTCGGCCGTTCAGCCCGGAGTGTCGGCTTTCGGGTAGAACCAGAGCACGACCGTCTTGCCCTTGAAGTCCGAGAGCTTCACGGGGTTGCCGTTGTGGTCACGCCCCGTGAAATCGGGCGCCTTGTCTCCAGGGTTGAGCATGAGCCCTCCTTGTCTGATCGCTGACCGGGCGATGCGGAGCGCGGGTCCCGCCGCTACTGGGAGGCGGCCGGTGGGACGGGCGGGGCGCCGAGTGGCGGCGGGGCAATCGTCGGGTTCGAGATCCACACCCACTGGTATGCGGTCGTGATGCCGTCGCCCCGGAGCTCGTACCGGCCGTGCGGATACTGAAAGACCGTCGGCTGCGCCGGCGCTGGCGCCGCATAGGTCTGCTGAACCTGAGCCGGCGGCGCCGAGTAGGTGGGCGCCGGCGCAGAGTAGGCAGACGGGGCGCCGGGTGGCGAGGGGAGATTCGTCGGATTCGGAATCCACACCCACTCGTATGCGGTCGCGATGCCGTCGCCGTGGAGTTCGTATCGCCCGCCCGGATACTGGATGACCCTCGGCTGCGCCGGGGCTGGCGCCGCATAGGTCTGGCGAACGTAAGCCGTCGGCGCCGAGTAGGCGGGCGGGGGCGCCGAGTAAGCGGGCGCCGGTGCATAGTAGGCCGGCGGGGGCGCCGAGTAAGCGGGCGCCGGCGCATAGTAGGCCGGCGGCGGCGCGACGACGACTGCTGGTGCCCGATATGGCGGAAGGGCGAGGGAAAGGATTTCGCCCGCGATGATGAACGGCGCGAAGATCGCGAACGTGGCCAGACCGATGGCGACCCTCGCCGCCCCATGACCTCCGGCGTAAGCCGCGGGCGGGGCGAGAGCAACGACGCAGGTGACAACGAGCAGAACCGCCAGGACTCGACGCATCGTTCTCCCTCCGATCTGCACGTGGCCTGACAATGGGCCCGTCTTGGACCTTGATTTACGCACCCCGGAGGAGGACCCGTCAAGTCCTGTCGCGTCGCGCGCGGCGGGCTCGAGTGCCCGCCTGGCGCTACGGAACGAAGAGCCAGGCGCCTTCCTGTTGAGGCCAGGGTTGGCTTAGGTCTCGCGGACAGCAGGAGCGCTTAGCGCGCGTTACCTCACGAGCAGCCCGTGGTCGTCCCGCAGGTGATGCACTTCAGGCACGTGCCGTTACGGACCATGGTGAACTGGCCGCAGTCGCCGCAGGCATCGCCCTCGTAGCCCTTGAGCCGGGCGATCTCGGAGGCGGAGAGGAGCATGGCTTCGGCCAGACCGCCGCTGCCCCCGCTCACCGGGCGCGCGGCCCTGGAGGAGGCGATGTCGCCGCTCGGCATGGGCTGCCGCGCGTGCACCACCGGCACCGGCACGCTGCCGATGTCAGCCGGCTGCTCGATCTTCGAGCCCACGGAGTCGCTGCGCAGATCCTCGTCTGGCACGTGCGAGAGATCGGTCCGGCCCAGGTAGTTGATGGCCAGCTCGCGGAAGACGTAGTCGATGACCGAGGTGGACATCTTGATCCGATCGTTGCCCTGGACCATGCCGTTGGGCTCGAAGCGCGTGAAGACGAAGGCGTGCACGAACTCCTCGAGGGGGACGCCGTGCTGGAGTCCGAGGGAGATGGCGATGGCGAAGCAGGCCATGAGGGAGCGGAAAGCCGCCCCCTCCTTGTGCATGTCGATGAAGATCTCCCCGAGAGAGCCGTCCTCGTACTCCCCGGTGTGGAGATAGACTTTGTGCCCGCCAACTACCGCCTTCTGCGTATAGCCGGTGCGCCGGCCGGGCAGGCGATGACGCTCACGCAGGTACTTGGTGACCACGCGCTCCGTCATGCGCTCGGCCACCTTCTCGATGTCCGCCGCGGCCGCCTCCTCCTCGTCGTCGCTCACGGCATTCAGCGGCTGGGAGAGCTTCGAGCCGTCGCGATAGAGGGCCACCGCCTTGAGCATGCTCTTCCAGGAAGCGCGGTAGGCGTCCTTGACGTCGGCGATGGTGGCGTCCTGCGGCATGTTGATGGTCTTGCTGATCGCCCCCGAGAGGAAGGGCTGGGCGGCGGCCATCATCCGGATATGGGCGGCCACCGGGATGAAGCGCTGCCCCCGGCGTCCGCAGCGGTTGGCGCAGTCGAAGACGGCCAGGTGCTCGGGCCGGAGGAAGGGCGCGCCCTCCACCGTCATGGTGCCGCAGCAGTAGTCGTTGGCCGCCTCGATCTCGACGGGGGTGAAGCCCAGGGCGCGGAGGAGGTTGCCGTTCCACTCGGCGAGCTGGGCGTCGTTGAGCCCGAGCTGCTGGGAGACATAGCCGTCGCCGAGCGTCCACGAGTTGAACACGAACTGGATCTCGAAGGCGGCCTCGAGCGCCGCCTCGATCCGGGCAAGCCCTGCCTCGTCGAAGCCCTTGGCCCGCAGCGTGTCGTGGTTGATGAAGGGCGCGCCCTGCAGCGTCTTCCGTCCCACGCAGTAGGACACGATCTCGTCGATCTGGTGCGGTGGATAGCCCAGCGTGCGCAGGGCCTCGGGAATGCTCTGGTTGATGATCTTGAAGTAGCCGCCCCCCGCCAGCTTCTTGAACTTGACGAGGGAGAAGTCGGGCTCGATGCCCGTGGTGTCGCAGTCCATGACGAGCCCGATGGTGCCCGTGGGCGCCAGTACCGTCACCTGGGCGTTGCGATAGCCGTACTTCTCCCCGAGCTCGAGGGCGCGGTCCCAGGTCGCCCGCGCGGCCTCGAGAAGTGCCTGCGGGCAGTGCTCGGGGTCGATGCCGAGCGGGGTGATGGTCAACCCTTCGTAGTCGCGGGCGGGGGCATTGTAGGCCGCCCGCCGGTGGTTGCGGATGACCCGCAACATGGGCAGCCGGTTCTTCTGGAAGCCGGGGAAGGGCCCGAGGTCCTTGGCCATCCTGGCCGAGGTCGCGTAGGCCTCGCCGTGCATGATCGCCGTCAGCGCCCCGCAGATGGCCACGCCCTCGGGCGAGTCATAGGGGATGCCGCTGCGCATGAGCACGGTTCTCGAGCACCATCGTCCACAGCCGGCAGGCGTGACGGAAGCCCTCGATGTCGAAGCTGCCGTCCTCGCGCAGGAACTTGATCAGGTTGATCGAGGCGAGGTTGCAGGCGGTGTCGTCGAGGAACATGTACTCCGAGCACGGATTCGAGGCATTGATCCGTCCGTCCTCGGGGCAGGTGTGCCACTCGTTGATGGTCGTGTCGTACTGCACGCCCGGATCGGCGCAGGCCCAGGCCGCGTAGGCGATCTCGTTCCACATGTCCTCGGCCGCGACCTTCTTCGAGATCTTTCCGTCTGTCCGGCGCCGGAGGTCCCAGTCACCGCCTCGGTCGAGAACCTCGAAGAAGCTGTTGGGGACGCGGACCGAGTTGTTCGAGTTCTGACCGGAGACCGTGAGATAGGCCTCGCTGTCCCAGTCGGTATCGTATTCGGGGAACACGAGCTCGGTCACACCGCCGGCGGCGAGCTGGAGCGTCTTCTGGATATAGGCCTCGGGCACGAAGGCCGCCCGCGCCTCGCGCATGGCCGCCCGCAGCCCGGGGTTCTGCTTGGGATCGGCCTCGATGCGCTCGCCGATGCGGCAGGCTTGTAGCACCGCCTGCAGCCGTCGCTTCCCGAGCCGCGAGCCGGTAACCAGCGCCGCCACCTTCTGTTCCTCGACCACCTTCCAGCGAATGAACTGCATGACATCGGGGTGGTCGAGGTCGAGGCACACCATCTTGGCCGCCCGCCGTGTGGTGCCGCCCGACTTGATCGCTCCCGCCGCGCGGTCGCCGATCTTGAGAAAGGACATGAGCCCCGAGGACTTGCCGCCGCCCGACAACGGCTCGTTCTCGCCGCGAAGCCCCGAGAAATTGGAGCCGCTACCGGAGCCGTACTTGAAGATGCGGGCCTCCCGGGTCCAGAGGTCCATGATCCCGCCGTCATTGACGAGATCGTCGGACACGGATTGGATGAAACACGCAGAAGGTTGCGGACGCTCGTAGGCGCTGCTCGCCCGCGTCAGCGCCCCCGTGTCGGGATCGACGTAGTAGTGCCCCTGGGCGGGGCCGCTGAGGTTGTAGGCGTGGTGCAAGCCCGTGTTAAACCATTGTGGCGAGTTGGGCGCCGCGACCTGGCGCGCCAGCATGTGGCAGATCTCTTCGTAGAAGGCCCGGGCATCGGCTGGTCCATCGAAGTAGCCGTACTTCTCCCCCCACTGGGTCCAGCAGCCCGCCATCCGGTGGAAGACCTGCCGGGCATCCCGCTCGCCCCCGAGCACCGGCCGGCCGTCCCCGTCCAGGAGCGGCCGGCCATCAGGGCCGAGCTGTGGTACCCCTGACTTCCGGAAGTACTTCTGGGCCAGGATATCCACGGCCACCGATGACCACTCGGCGGGCACCGCGATACCCTCCTGGCGGAAGACCGTGGTCCCATCCGGGTTCCTGATCTCGGAATTGCGCTCGACGAACTCGATCCCGGCGTAGGGGGTCTGGTCTTCCGTGGTGAACCGGCGCGAGATTCTCATGCGTGCCTCCTCTTCTGAACCGCCGACTCTTAGCTGACGACGCCTCGCCTACCGCGAACGGCCCTCGCGCGGGGAGCGCGAAGGCCGCGAATTATCAGTGTCTACGTGGGCCCTGTCGTCGGGAGCATCAGGTAAGCTCGACAGCGCGTGAGGCACAACATATTGTGGTCGGCCGGCCAAGTCAATCTTTATTTGGTGGTTTCTCCTGCCGGCTGTTAGCGCGCCGCGTTGTGACTGGCCAACCGTACAATTAAGCCGTCATGCGATGGCTCATCGACGGCTACAACGTGATCCGACGCTCGCCAGAGCTCAGCTCGCGAGAGATGGTCAGCCTGGAAGAAGGCCGCCAGGCGCTCTGCGAGCTTCTGAGCGCGACCGCGCGCGCCTCGGGCGATGCGTTCACGGTGGTCTTCGACGGCGCGGGCGCCGGTGGCACGGGCTCCGGCAGGGTCGGAGTCACCGTGGTGTTCTCGAGCGCCCGCGAGAACGCCGATCGCGTGCTTATTCGCCTCGCCCGCCAGGGTGGCGCCGTCGTCTCCAATGACCGCGAGGTGCGCCAGAGCGTCGCGCGCGCGGGGGCCGTGGTCGTCACCACCGACGAGTTCCTGGCCCGTCTCGGCAGACAGAGGCGCGCGCCCGAAGTTTTCGATGTGGACGCGCCCGACGCGAGCCTGCCCGACGCGAACCTAAAAGACGAAGAGGAAACGCCACGCGGGCCCCGCAAGGGCAATCCCAGGCGGCTCGGAAAGAAGGCGCGGGCCACCCGGCGCGCCCTGGGACGTCTGGGCCGGGGTCGCCTACCTTAGGTCGCCATCTTGAAGGAGTGTGACCGACGCTCTACGAACGGACGGGACACACGAGGGTGGGATGGACCAGGCTCCCCGACGAGCCCAGGACGTGCGACTCGGCTACTTACTCGTCTCCCTTGATCAGCCGCTCGCGACGCTGGAGGTAGCCGTTGCGGACCGAGCTGTACAGGTCGATCGTCGTGTCCTCGAATCCCTGGAAGAGGTCGAGGTTCAACGAGCGCTGGTTGAGCTGGTCGCCCGCGCCCATGGCGAATCTGTCCGGGAAGAAGGGGATGTAGTAGTTCAGTGGGCTCATGGCTCCGTCGACGGCGAAGCCGATACCGTCACGGACGGTCAGCGGGGGCAGGAAGGGTAGCACCAGATACGGACCGGGCCCCGCTCCCCACTTGCCGAGCGTCTGCCCAAAATCCGCCTTCTGGGGCTCAAGCTTGAATTCCTGCTTGGCCACGTCGAAGAGACCACCAATGCCCAGGGTCGAGTTGATGAGGAAGCGCCCCATCTCGATGGACGCGTCCTTGAGCTTCCACTGCAAGACCTTGTTCACGAAGCGGCGGGGCATGTTCAGGTTGGTGAAGGCATTGTCGATCATCTGCTGGACGATGTCCGGCGTGATCGCGTTATAGCCCTTGGCGGCCGGCTTGAAGACGTACCTGTCGAAGTTGTAGTTGAAGCTGAACATCTTCTCGTTGAACTTCTCCCACGGATCGTACTCTTCGACGTCGTAGTCGGGCGGGGTGGCCTCGGGCGTGCCGCGCAACGCCGCGTCCACGGGCCCAGCCAGGGCCACGACCCAGGAGGGGGCGTTGTCGGACGTCATCGTCTCCACCGTGATCGAGGACGGCGGTACCGATGCGAGTGCCTCCGGCGCGGAGAATTCGTCGACGATCTGCGGCTCGGGCGCGGCCGGAGAATCCACCACGGCGGTGCTCTGCGCGCGCGCGGCCAGGACGGCGGATTCAGTGCGCAGGCTCGGCGACAGCGAGCCGCAGCCCCCCAGCACCAGGGCCAGAGTGCCGAACACGAGCAGCGCCGACCACGTCCCCGTTCTCGAGCCCACCGTGCCTCCTTGCCTCATGTCAGCGGTTCCGGCCGTGCGCGGCGCTTGCGCCCGAATGCACACGGTCGAAAGCCTAGCTTGAAATCCCACATTGCGCCAGACTTTTTTGAATTCTGCCCTCGTTCCAACGGCCCCCGTGTCGAGGCGCCCGCGGCGCTCTGGAAACCGCCACGGCGCTCCCGCACGTCGAGAGCGCGCCACGCGCTAGCAAGAGCAAGGCGGGTGCCATGGAGATCGTCGCGGGAGCATAGCCCGGCAAATGCTTGTTGGCAAAGAAATTTCCACGAGAGCTCGCGTCAGTGCGCCCCGAAAAGTGGGCGGCGGGCAAGCGCAAATTGTCAAATTCTCGGAGACCGGATACCCAAAGTCGGTGGTGGTGGAGGGTCTGCAGACACGCGGACGGGGGTGGGCAGCAGTTGCCTGCTCCCCGAGCCCCCGTGATGTGTGCGCAACCTCGGTTGCGCGTCCCGGCAAGAGTCGGGACCCTGATCCTGCGCGCCGGCGCCGCGCGAGCGGTGCTGCGTCGTGCCCGTCACTCGGCGGCGCCTATGGCTGGTCCGGTGGCGTGTCCACCATGGCGCAATCTGAATCCCGATGAGGGCGGCTGTCAAGCCGCGGCGAGCCAAGTCGGGCCGCGAAGGGTAATATCTCCTGGAGCGATGACTCAACGCGATCTGCGGGCGCTTCTCCTGGTGATCCTGACGCTGGTCGCCCTCGTCGCTCTGGGCGGCTCCCTGATGGCCGAGGTCGGGCGGCCCTCTCCCGGTTTCTTCGTGGCGCCGGACTATCGGATCTTTCCCGTCGACGCCGCAGCCGAGGCGGCCGGGCTTGCCTGGGGTGACCGCATCGTAGGTGTCGACGGCGGCTCGGCGCTCACGCTGGTTGCCCGCGTGCGCGGGGAGCAGGGGCCCGTCCGCTATGACATCGAGCGCGCCGGCCGGCGGCTCACCGTCGAGCTTGCTCCCCGCCCGTTTTCCTGGCCGCTCCTCTTCGGCCACTTCGGTGTCTTCTTCGCCGTCTCTGCCCTGATGCTCGTGGTGGGCGTGGCCGTCTACGCGCAGAACCCCAGCGCGCGGCCCAACCGGAGCTTTCTCCTCTACATGTGCCTGTGGGCCGTGTCCAACGTCGCCGTCCCCGCCTCGGTGCTGGGATCCGTGCGTCTCGCCGCGGCCGTGGTCGGCTTCGTGTCGATCGTGCTGTCCGTCCACGGCTGGATATTCTTCCTGACCTATCCCGGCAATCCGGCGCGCGAAGCCTGGCTCGAGCGCCACCGCGTGATGCCGCGGCTCTACCGCGCGGCGGTGGCTCTCGGGCTGGTGTCCGCGGCTACCTTCCTCACCCTGTCCGCCCTCAGACCCGAGCTCTTGGTGAGCGGCTGGGTCTATCCCGCCTCGGTGGCCACCCTGTTCACCCTCGCCGCCGTCTCCTTCCCGATCAAGATTGTCGCGCTCCTGGACACGCGCCGCCGCGCCGCCTCGCCCCTCGTCAATCAGCAGACGACCGTGCTCCTTCTCGGTATCGGGCTCGGGCTCGGTGGGTGGCTCGCTTTCATGCTCGCGCCCCTGACCCATCTCTATCGAGGCCCCCTCGATCCCCAGTGGGGCTCGGCCCTCGTGCTCCTCTATCCTCTCGCCATCGCGTATGCCACCGTGCGCTACCGGCTCTTCGACGCCACCGTGGTGATCCGACGCTCTGTGGTCTACGCGGCCCTCGCCGGGCTGATCACGGCGGCCTACGCGCTCGCCATCGCGGGCGCCAATCTCCTCCTGGCTCAGGCAAGCCTCGCGGAGTCGACATGGTTCTCGGCTGCGTTCATGTTCGCGGTCGCCCTCGCCTTCAATCCCCTGCGTGAGCGGCTGAGACGGCTGGTGGACCGCACGTTCTTCCGCGAGCGCTACGACTACGCCCGCACCATCGGCGCCCTCGCGCGCTCGATGTCGAGCCTGCTCGACCTGGGGGAGATCACCCGTCGGCTGAGCACGACCATCGAGACCTCCATGCACGTGCGGGGCGCACGCCTCGACGTGGGCGCGCCCCGTCCGCCCCTCGAGGCCTTGCTCGAGGCGACGCCGGGCGCCCTGTCGCGCTACCAGGTGGCCGCCGATCCGCGCTTTGCCGCCCTCGAAGGCCCCGCCCTCCTGGCCTACGACGCCCTCGGCGCAGAGGTGCTGGTGCCCCTGCGCTTCCAGGAATCCATCCGCGGCGTGCTCGTGCTGGGGCCGAAGCGCTCCGAGGCCGCCTATACCGCCGAGGACCTGGAGCTCCTCGAGACGCTCGCGGACCAGGCCGCCGTGGCCGTGGCCAACGCGGAAGCGCATCAGCAGGTGCTCGACTACGCGCGGCAGCTGGAGCGAAGCCTTCTCATTCGCACGAGCCTGTCCAAGTTCGTGCCCCAGTGGGTGCGCGACCTGATCGAGGAATCGCCGGAAGCGCCTTCTCTCGACAAGCGCGAGACCGAAGTCTCCGTGCTCTTCGCGGACATCAGCGGCTACACGCGGCTGTCCGGCCGGCTCGCTCCCGACGCCCTCGACGCCCTCGTCCAGCGCTATTTCGGCGCCTTCCTCGACGAGATCGTCAAGCACGGCGGCGACGTGAACGAGACGGCGGGCGACGGCCTCATGGTCATCTTCCACGAGGGCGAGCACGCGCGAGCCGCCGTGGAGGCGGCGCGGGCCATCCACCGGCGGGCCGCCGAGATCGGCGCCGAGCTCTCGGACCGCTACGACCCCTTCGAGATGCACATCGGCGTCAACACGGGGCCCGCCCTCCTCGGGGCGACCAAGATCGAAGGGCGGGCGGGCACGCGCTGGACGTACACGGCCTCGGGCATGACGACGAACATCGCGGCGCGGCTGGCCGCCCAGGCCCAGGGCGGGGAGATCGTGCTCTCCGAAGCAACCTACTCGCGGCTGAGCTCCGATCTCACGTTGGAGGACATGGGCTTGAGGGAGCTCAAGGGAATCGAGCAGCCCGTGCGGCTCTACCGCCTCCCGGGAGCAGGCGTGTGACGCCCGCGGCCCTCAAGCACCTCGCGCTCAGTGATCCGATCATGCGACGGGTCATCCGGACCATCGGACCCTGCACACTCGAGCCGCAGCTGCGCCGCTCGCCCTACGAGGCCCTGGTGCGAGCCGTGGTCTACCAGCAGCTCC
>WNGK01006910.1_pt1 | contig 14346 bp, 13 predicted proteins | sample 5400601 | NCBI WGS metagenome assembly WNGK01 (sample SAMN13153376, study PRJNA577476) | soil metagenome | isolation source: 60 cm soil or saprolite under Garry oak tree replicate 1 | place: USA:California | collected 2016-06-15 | reverse complement strand
CCATGTGCTCCGGTGTTATCTTGTCCTAATGGCCATGCGCGTATCTGTGGGGGTCCTTGTCGAAAGTGGCTTTGCACGAGTTTGAACAGAAGTAGAAGCTCTTTCCTTCATGTGTTGATGTGAGCTTGCTCTTCTTCTCGTCCACCATCATTCCACATATTGGGTCTTTCTGCATCGTTTCACCTCGCTAAGTCTTTGGCTCAAACCTACGTAGGAGCAGCGAGTTTGACACCACTGTTACGGAGCTGAAAGCCATTGCTCCTCCCGCGAGGAAAGGAAGAGAGCCGTACACTTCTGGACCCAAGAACGGCACTAGCGCGCCGGCGGCTATCGGTATGAGGCCAACGTTGTAGACAAAGGCCCAGAGGAGGTTCTGTTTGATCTTCCGTACGGTTGCCTTGCTAAGCTGCAGAGCGTTCGCGACATTTTGCAAGTCATCCTTGATCAACACGATTCCTCCTGTCTCTTTTGCCACATCTGTCCCGCTACCTATTGCAATTCCAACATCGGCAGTCGCCAGTGCTGGGGCATCATTTATTCCGTCCCCAACCATAGCCACCTTTTTGCCCTCTGATTGCATTTTCTTAATCACATTCTCCTTCTCTTCAGGGCGGACGTTAGATATCACGGTATCCACTCCGAGAGTCTTGGCGATGCTGCCCGCCGTAGTACTCTGATCACCAGTGAGCATGACGACCGCAAGCCCCATATTCTTCAAAGTTAAGACTGTTTTGGCTGCCGTATCTTTCACGGTGTCGGCTATCCCGATTAGACCATATTGGCGTCGGTCAACCGCAAGGAATGTTACCGTCTCGCCCTTGCTCTCAAGTCTTGCAACCCTATCACCATAATCCACTTGCGGAACGGAGAACTTCGACATCAAATTCCTACTCCCCAACAGCACCTCATGACCCTCCACGTCCGCCCTTACTCCAAGACCCGGAATTGCCTCAAACCCTGAAGGATCGGCGAGACCAATGTTTCTCCCTCTCGCTGCGCTAACAACTGCCCTAGCTAGAGGGTGTTCACTCCCCTGCTCGACAGACCCAGCGAAGTGAAGAACATCGGCATCAGAGACACCGCTCAATGCGGCCACATCCGTCACCGATGGTTCTCCCTTAGTCAACGTTCCAGTCTTGTCGAAGACTACCGTATCAACACGGTTCGCCTTCTCCAGGTACTCGCCGCCTTTGATCAAGATGCCTCTCTCAGCGCCCTTTCCAGTCCCGACTAGGAGCGCGGCGGGGGTCGCTATGCCCAGTGCGCATGGACAAGCAATAATCACAACAGAGACAAAAGCTAGGAGAGAGAAAGCCAGTCCGATCCCCCCCACAAAGTACCAAAGCAACCCGGAGAGGGTCGCAATCAAAACGACGGACGGAACAAAGTATGCCGAAACTCTGTCCGCTAGTCGCTGGAGAGGTGCCTTGCCGATCTGGGCTTCTTCTACCAACCTAACAATCTGGGATAGAACAGTGTCCTGGCCTATCTTAGTCGCTCGGATTTTGAGCATGCCTGACTTGTTTATCGTCGCGCCGATCAACTGGTCTCCCACTCCTTTCTCGACGGGCATGCTCTCCCCCGTAATCATGGATTCGTCTACAGCGGAACTCCCTTCCAAGACAACTCCGTCAACAGGGGCCTTCTCTCCAGGGCGAATCACGACTATCTCCTCAACAGTCACTTGCTCGACAGGAATCCTGGTCTCAACTCCGTCTCGGATCACGCTCGCCATCGATGGCTGAAGGTCTAGCAGCCGTCGCACGGCCTCTGAAGCTCTGTTCTTTGTCAGATACTCAAGCAGATTGCCAAGCAGTATGAGCGTGATGATAATCGCCGATGTTTCGAAATACGTGGAGCTGGAAGGAAAGTAGTTCGGGAAGAATGTGACCGTCGCGCTGTATACCCAAGCGGCCGACGTACCTAATGCGATCAGAAGATCCATGTTTCCAGATCTAGTGCGGAGAGCATCAAATGCCCCTCGATAGAATCTCAATCCAACGACGAACTGCACAGGAATCGACAGTAGGAACAGTACGAGGTTGTTCACGGTCGAGCTGGGAATAATCGGAAAGTACGTCAACGTCACGATTGGAGCTGCTAAAATTGCTCCAGCGACAACGAGGAGCTTCAGTCTCTTCAGAGCTTTCTCGGGCGCTTGGAACTGGAATAGGCATGTTTCACTGCAGAAGTGGTAGATTGTGCCTCTGCGGCTCGTCTTGAGGGCACCTTCTCCCTCCTCGACGAACATGCCACAGACGGGATCCTTTGCCATAAACCATCCCTACTAGGTGCTCGGGGCTATTTCAGACTTGGTTGGAGAGTCAACGCGACGGGTGTCCGAACTAGCAACCGATTTTCTGAAATCAACATTGTTAAGAGGCCTGGAAGCGGTGTGGCACACGATTCCTGAAGGAGAGCACTTGGCATTAGTCCCCGTCGTAATTATCGGATCATTCCTTCTTGCTTTCAAAGCTGTCCTGATTGAAGGCAGTGAAGTGACCATCCTTTCCCTCGCGACCGTGAAGAGAATAGGGAAGAACAATGTTCTCTTAGGAGTGACACTGGGAGGCTTTGGATCCATTCTCACATTCGTGATTGTAAGACAATTCTTCCTACTCCTGAGTTACATTGCGATTAATCTCGTGGCGGGCATTGTAATTCTCTACTTCTCGTACCGTTTCCTCAGAGGATTCTACAAGTACTATTTTGGCGGAAAATCGTTCCGGGCTAAGATGGAGAAGATGGAAGATGAGTTAGTTACAAAGGAGATGGGGCATCTTCGAACGGGCGGTGGCAGTTCTGAGATCCCTTTCTCGCTTTCCAACTCTTTGCCCGTTTTCTCGATAACCATGACTGAGGGCTTCGAAGCAAGCCTCGTCCTTGCCGCCGCTGGCTCCTTTAATCTCGAGTGGACAGCAATCGGGGCAGCAATCAGCATAGTCGTCCTAATCGTCGTATCAGCGATTTCCTACGATTATCTGATGCAGTTTCCGAGATGGCTTCTCGACCTCATAGGAGGCTGCGTGCTATTCCTGTTCGGTGCATTCTTTCTTGTTTCAGGCATTCTCGAAGCTCTAGGCGTCTGACCACTCTTGATCCAGCAGAAAGGTTCAGCCTAGAACTTTTGAGACGAGTTCTAGGGAAACATTCCCTCCACTAACAACAACCACCACTTTCTTGCCGAGCTTCTCAACATCTCGGTTTGCGAGAAGCACCGCTGTCGAGGCTGCTCCTGAAGGTTCTGGGAAGATGTGAGCCTCCCTGATTAGCAATTTCATAGCCGACAGAATCTCCTCATCTGAGACCTTGTACATCCCGTCAACATACGTCTTGACCGCTTCCAGCGTCAGTTCCCCCACGGTGGAGGGAATCAGTCCATCCGCGATGGACTTCGGCGATTCAATATCAACTGGATGGCCCGCTTTCAGCGCTGCATCCATTTTCGTAGCACCCTCGGGCTCTACTCCAAAGACCCTCGCCCGTGGTCTCTTCATCTTCACCGCCATCGCGATCCCAGAAATTAGTCCGCCGCCCCCCACAGGCACTATCACCGAGTCAAAGTCATCAAGTTGTTCAGTGATCTCGAGTCCGCAGGTTCCGGTTCCCGCTATTATGGCCGGGTCGTTGAAGGGATGAACGAATGCGCCCCCCGTTGTCTTCACAATCTCGCGGGCCTTGGCTTCTCGGTCGCGATGATATTTACCGTATTTTATCGCGTTTCCTCCGAACTCTATGATCGAATTCACCTTCTCGCGAACAGCCGTTTCAGGCAGAACAATCGTGCTCTTTTTGCCTAAGATTCTCGCGCAGTAGGCTACCGCAAGACCGTGGTTCCCCGATGAGACTGCAACAACACTGTCTTCAAGCACCTGCGAAATCTTGTTGTAGGCACCACGAATCTTGAAGACGCGGATAGGTTGGAAGCATTCAAGCTTGAGATAGACTTGTCTGTTCAGTGCTTTCGAGAGCGCAGGCGACTCTACTAGAGGAGTCCTGACCGCAACGTTGGCGATTCTGTCCTTGGCTTTTACAATGTCAGCCATGCTTGGGAGGCGAGATTCAGACAATCAGCGAATCTCCGTTCCAGGGCGTTTCATTCTCAGTTCGAATTCATTTTGGGTGAGGTCGAAGTTAGAAGGTTTTGCTGTTGAACCAGACCCGTTTCGAAAGATCGACATTTCGGGGTAATCTTCTACGTTTTGAGAGACAGTCCCGAACTCGTAGTTAGGATTGTTTAATTGCAAGTGGCAAAGCTCTCTCATGTATGCACTTGTGTGACCGGTGCGGCGAGACCTTTGACTCAACAGAGCTCAACATAATGGACAAACTTGTGCTTGACGACTCTGGACAATGGAAGAAGGAAACGACTTACAGATGCTATTCGTGCATAAAGCAAGATGCGTTCGGTTGAACATCATATCAATCGGCATTGGACCGAGTTCGTCATACAATAACTCCTAGCTCTTCCTTGACAGTTCGCAATACGATTACGGTCTCAGTTCCAGCCACGCCGTCAATCATTCCTATCTCATCTATGATCTTACTCAGCTGTTCGGTACTATCTGTCCGAATTTTCAGAATCGAATAGTATTGACCTGTTACGTCGTAGATTTCATAAATGTCATTCATCTTTCGCAATGCATCAAGCATGCCTACCAAGCTCCTCGGCTGAGCTCGAATGAGCATTATAGCCGTCAGAGTTTTGCCGACCGAAATTGGATCTACGATTGCCTTGAATCCGCGCAGAACCCCTCGTTCCTGAAGTTTCTTCACTCGAACGAATACCGTCGCTTCACTGACGCCGACTGACTTTCCGATATTCTTGAACGACGCACGCGCGTCTTCCTGAAGAGCCCTCAAGATCCTTCTATCAGTTTCATCTAGCACGACCAAATCTGTTCACAGTAAGGAGCTACTCTTTCCCATGCTTATATCACGAAGACTACGAATGAATCTCTACAAAGAAAGAATATTTATTAAGGATTCCGCAAAAACAAGCCGAATTCATTGAGGTATCGGTAAGACAATCCATGACCCAGCTAAGCAACAAAGTGGTGCTCGCCTATTCAGGCGGACTCGACACATCGGTCGCAATCAAATGGATCAGGGAGAAGTACGACCTTCGAGTTGTCACTTTGACGGTAGACGTCGGACAAGCAGACAACCTTGACCTGGTCAAACAAAAATCAAAACTCGTAGGTGCTATAGGGCATTACACCCTAGATGCAAGACGCGAGTTTGCCGAGGACTACGTTTTCCCCGCGATACACGCAAACGCTCTCTACGAGTGGAAGTATCCCGTTAGCACGGCACTCGCACGTCCCCTAATAGCTAGAAAACTAGTGGATATCGCCCATAAGGAGAATGCCGTCGCCGTCGCGCACGGCTGCACCGGAAAGGGGAACGACCAAGTTCGATTTGAAGTGGCAATAAAGGCCATGGATCCGGACCTCAGTATAATTGCTCCTATGCGAGAATGGAATCTCTCGCGCGAAGAGGAAATTGCCTACGCCCAGGAAAACGGAATTCCCATTCCCGCAGACTTAGAGAATCCATACAGCGTTGACCAGAACCTATGGGGGAGATCCGTGGAGTGCGGCGTTCTAGAAGACCCAGCTGCCGAACCTCCCCCACAAGCCTATGAATGGACGAGCTCGCCAGAAACCGCTCCAGCAAACCCAGAATATCTCAAGATAGAATTCGACAGGGGCTCGCCAGTTGCAGTCAATGGAAAGCAAATGGGATCCGTAGAGATTCTGAGAGAGCTAAACCAAGTCGGAGGCAAACATGGAATCGGCCGCATAGATCACTTGGAGGATCGTCTGGTCGGGATAAAATCCCGCGAAGTCTACGAGTGCCCTGCGGCGACCCTGATAATCGAAGCACACAGAGAACTGGAGAAAGCCGTACTGACTCGTCACGAAGTATGGTTCAAGCAACAAGTGGATACCCAGTGGACCAACTTGGTCTACACCGGACTCTGGAATGATCCCCTCAAAGAAGACCTTGATGGCTTCATCGAGAGGAGCCAAGAGCGAGTCACAGGCAGAGTACAATTGAAGCTGTACAAGGGCTCCTTCCAGATCGTCGGCAGAACTTCACCAATGTCTCTTTACGATCCGAACCTGGCTACGTACACCGCGACATCGACATTCGACCAATCCTGGTCCAACGGCTTCATACAAATCTGGGCCATGCCAACCATCGTTGCAAATGCACGCAAGAGGCAGATGCAGACAATGATACTAGAGAACCCAGTGCAATCAGAGGATGCCGAACTTGCCTAACAGAAAGTTCCATGATGGGACCTCGCGTTTAGCTCAGCGAACACAGAACGGGAGCCGAAGACTTGGGGGTGAATAGTTGAGCAACGAGAAGTGTCCAGATTGCGAGGCAATAGTTGCAGTCCCCGAAGATGCGGTACAGGGAGAGATTCTATCCTGTCCGGACTGTGGACTCGACCTAGAAGTCACCAAAGTCGGCGAAAATCAGGCCATCAAAGCCTTGGTAGTCGAGAAGGAAGACTGGGGCGAATAACAAAATGGTGAACATTGGACTGGTTTACGACCAGCTCAGACCTGACGAGAGGCTGATCATAGAAGCGGCGAAGAATAACGGCATTCAACTCGACCTATTCGACACGAACCAAATGGCGTTCGAGGTAACCGGCAAACAGACAGGTCTAGAAGATACGGACGTGATGCTGCAAAGGTGCATCTCGTATTTCAGAAGCGTTCACGCCTCCGCGGCACTCGAGTCATATGGCAAAATCGTAGTAAATTCGCACAAGACAGCCACGACTTGCGGAAACAAGCTACTCGCATCAATCAAGCTCGCTCAAGCAAAGATTCCTACCCCTAGAACCTTCCTCGCCTTCACGGAAGAGTCTGCACTCGGAGCACTCAAAGAACTTGGCTATCCAGCAATAATGAAGCCAGTAGTCGGGAGCTGGGGGCGGCTGGTTGCGCAGGTCAAGGATCCAGACACCGCCAAATCAATAATTGAATCCAGGGAATACATGCACCCAGTACAGCAACTCTACTACCTTCAGGAGAAAGTGAAACGCCCGGACAGAGACATCCGGTGCTACGTGATTGGAGACAGAGCTGTGGCAGCGATCTACAGACATGCACCTCCAGACGACTGGCGCACGAATACTGCTAAGGGAGGAATTGCGGAAAACTGTCCAATCAACCCTGAACTGGAAGAGCTGAGCATACGCGCAGCTCAAGCAATGGGAGGAGGCGCATTTGGAGTGGATCTGATGGAGACCGAATCAGGCCTGGTGGTTCACGAAGTCAATCACACCACTGAATTCAAGAATACTGTCAGAGTGACAAAGGTAGACATTCCGACGTTACTCCTCAACTACGCGATCGAGCAAGTCAAACGATGAAAGTCTCGGTCATCGGGGCCTCCGGATATGCTGGAGGCGAACTACTGCGCTTACTCCTAAATCATCCCTCATGCGAAATTGAGAGCGTCACCTCACAGCGCTATTCTGGGGAACCGGTCTACCGCGTTCACCCGAACCTCAGAGGAACGACGTCGCTGAAGTTCGAGAAGAACCACCCCGACAACATGAAACAGAGCAAAATCATCTTCACAGCCCTCCCCCATGGAAAGTCATCGGACACGGTGTCCGCCCTCATCGACCAAGGAAAGAGGATAGTCGACCTCTCAGCTGACTTTCGCCTCAAAGACCCATCAGACTATGAAACCTACTACGGATACACGCACAATCACCCATCACTCCTCGAGAAATCTGTATACGGACTGCCAGAACTCCACAGAGAAGAGATCCGGAGAGCTGACCTAGTCTCGGTCCCCGGGTGTATGGCCACTGCGTCAATACTAGGCCTTGCTCCGATAATAACCGAACAACTAGTGGACCCGTCAAAGATAGTCGTAGACTCGAAGATCGGCTCTTCTGGAGCCGGAGTGAGCCCAACTCTCGCAAGCCACCATGCAGAGCGGTCGGAAGGCGTCAGGCCTTACAAAGCCACCAACCACCGGCACATTGGAGAAATCGAACAGGAACTCTCAGCCCTGGCCATGGAAGAAGTCAAAATCTCCTTTACGCCTCACGCGGTCGACATGGTGAGAGGAGTCCTCGCGACAATTCACGCTTTTACCAAGCAGAGGACCGAAAAGAAGGATGTCTGGAAAGCCTACAGGAGCCTGTATGGAGAAGAACCATTCGTTCGAATGGTGTCGGACAACCGTGGCCTCTATGGGCTCCCGAATCCAAAAACGAGCCAGGGGACCAACTATTGCGACATAGGCTTCGAACTGGACCCCCACGCCGGTAGACTCGTGGTCTTCTCTGCGTTAGACAACTTGACAAAGGGCGCGGCGGGCCAAGCAGTCCAATGCTTCAACATAATGACGGGAACTGACGAACGGACAGGACTAGCAACCCTGGCTCTTCACCCATGAGATGGTAAGATGGCTCTAGTGGTAAAGATTGGTGACAGAGTGATAGAGAGCATCCTAGCAAGCCGGTCACTCCAGGATCTCAAGTCGGTCGCAGCTGAAACGCCAACAATTCTGGTGCATGGAGGAGGAGGCACGGTTACCAGAATCGCGGAAAAACTCGGCGTTCAGCAAAAATTCGTCATGTCCCCCGAAGGATTTAGGAGCAGATTCACTGACGAAGACACCATACAAGTCTACACGATGGTAATGGCAGGGAAAATCAACAAGCAGATTGTTCAGAGGCTACAACAGGAGGGCATTCCAGCCGTGGGACTCTCCGGATTAGATGGAGGGCTGATCAGAGCTGAACGCAAGAAGAGACTAGTAGTATGTGATGACAATGGGAGAAAACGCGTCATTGACGGTGGATACACAGGAAAGATCTCTGGAATAAACAAGGAATTGCTTCAAAGCCTCTTGGGAGCAGGATACATTCCAGTCATAGCTCCAATCGGATTGAGCGAGGAATTCCAGTCATTGAACATAGACGGAGATAGAACTGCCGCATACGTCGCAGCCGCGATGCAAGCAAAACTGCTCCTGCTGCTCACCGACGTAGACGGTCTCTCGCTTGGAGGCAAGTTAGTCTCGACTCTCAGTGCTTCGGAAGCAAAAGAATTCCTACCAAAGATCGGACCAGGCATGATAACCAAGACCTATGCTGCCCTTGAAGCAGTCTCGATGGGCGTTCAATGCGTTAAGATAGGAAGAGGGAACATTCCAACTCCATTCTCAGCCGCAATGACCAACGATACTGGAACCAAGATCTTGCCTTGAACCTTCCAGAAATCAAAACCATCGAAGATGCCCGAATGGCTAGAGTCTATGCTCGCAAGCCGATCGCTATTGCCCGTGGGCTAGGAGCTAGAGTCTACGACAGTTCCGGAAAGGAGTATATCGATTGCGCGGGAGGATACGGAACCTGTATCGTAGGGCACTCGCACCCCAGGGTCGCCGAAGCAATTTCCATCCAGGCCCAACGACTCATATCCGCTCACGCATCCACATACAATGAGACGCGGGCTCTTTTTCTAGAGAAACTCTTCTCAATCCTTCCCTCCGAACTCAGACGAGCCTACTTGGCAAATAGCGGAGCCGAGGCAATCGAATGCGCAATCAAAATATCCCGAAAATTCACAGGCCGACGAAAGATTGTCGCAATGAAAGGGGGCTTCCACGGTAAGACCCACGGGGCGTTATCTGCCACTTGGGATAGCAAATACAGAAAGAGCTTCGAGCCTCTCTTGCCAGACTTCACCCATGCAGTGTTCGGAGATCCGGAATCCGCAAAAACCGTGATTTCGCACGACACCGCCGCTATCCTGGTTGAACCAGTTCAGGGTGAAGGAGGAGTCCGGATTCCTCCGCCAGACTGGCTTCCTCTTTTGCGTGACCTGGCCACCGACAAAGGGGCTCTGCTTCTAGCGGATGAGATCCAGACTGGATTCGGTAGAACAGGAAGAAAGCTAGCTTGCGAGCACTTCAACGTCATTCCAGATGTCGTTTGCTTGGGGAAAGGTATTGCGAGCGGTCTACCAATAGGAATCACGGTTGGCCGAGACGAAGTGATGAGTTCGCTCGGAGTGGGCGAGCATACAAGTACGTTCGGGGGCAATCCAGTCGTCTGTGCTGCTGCTGCAGCGACAATCGACGTTTTACTGGATGAGCATCTCATCGAAAACGCGGTCAAGGTCGGAGATCATTTCAAGAACGGTCTCAGCACCGTGCAATCGGACCTTCGAATCATCAGAGATGTCCGCGGACTTGGACTAATGCTTGGGATCGAAATGAGGTTCGACGTTCTTCAAACTCTTCAAGCCCTCCTCAACCGGGGAGTGCTAGCCCTCGACGCTGGAAGAAACATCCTGCGTTTTCTCCCTCCCCTCTGCCTGGAACCTCAACAAGCCGACTCAGTAGTCAACGAGTTGAAGGCGGTCTTGGAAGAAGAACAACTTGCAAAACTACCCAGTTAGCCTCCTAAGAAAAATGCTTGAGGCTTACAGTCCAAGCGGTTCCGAGAAGCAGCTCTCAGAGCTGCTCCTTGATGAATTGACAACGAATGGCTTTGAGGCGCGACAGGACCAAGTGGGAAATGTAGTCGGAGAAGTAGGTCAGCAAGGACCCCGAATCCTCTTGTGCGGGCACATGGATACCGTTCCAGGCAAGATCCCAGTCTATGAGGAGGATGGATACATTCATGGCCGTGGTGCGGTCGATGCAAAGACATCACTAGCTGCTATGATAGTCGGGTGCACGAGAGCCATTCGGAGCAATAACATCCCTTTCCGGGTAACAATTGCCGGAGTAGTCGAAGAGGAAACGACTAGCAGGGGAATAGAATCAATAGCCTCCGACAAAGAAAACTATGACCTAGTTGTCTTCGGAGAACCAAGCGGAACATCCAACATTATCATCGGCTACAAGGGTAGCGTCCCGCTTGAGATAACTTGTCAGACTCCCGGTGGACACTCATCGTCTCCCTGGTTGTCAAGAAACAGTCTGGAGGACGCGTTCAAATTCTGGGAAACACTCCGCGACACCTTTCTGGAGAACAATGAATCCTCAAAATTCGAAGGCATAACCGGATCCCTAGTCAACGCAACAAGCAGCCCTGGAGGCAACAGCATCCCCAGCAAAGCAACACTTCAAGTCGACATCCGAATCCCGCCGAGAATCGGCCCAGATGAGCTGATTCGGAAACTCAAACACTTCAAGACTGGCTACGTTGAGATAAACAGCCAAGTCATGCTTAGCCTACAGTTTGGCAATCAGACAACCGCATACCTGGGACCTGAGGACTCCGTAGGAGTCAGAGCATTCCGCTACGGGATTCGAAAAAACACCGGCAAGAACGTTAGCCTATTACGGAAAACGGGAACAAGCGACATGAACACCCTTGCCCAGGTTTGTCAAGCACCAATGATCGCATACGGACCAGGCGACTCGAGCCTCGACCATACCAAACTCGAGAAGGTTGCAGTGTCCGACTATCTTGACAGCATTGAAGTTTACTCATCTGCGATCGGAAGATTCGCAGCCCTAGCAGCCCATCCCCCCCAAACCGTTTACGCATAGGGAGGATGTGGAGTGTCATCTCTATTTACTGGAGGACGATTATCCAGGCCGAATCCCCGGTTAGTAAGCTTCACATCCTCGCTTGAGTCCGATGCGAGAATTGCCGAAGCGACCGTCCAGGTCAATGAAGCACATGTCTTGGCCCTGGAGAAGATTGGGGTACTATCGCGCAACGAAGCGAAGAAAACACTCGCCTCGTTGAGACGTCTTGAGAAGCACCCTCCATCTCGAAGAGGGGTGGAAGACGTTCACTTGTTGATTGAAGAGGAAGTGAGAAGGCAAGTTGGAGCGCAGATAGGTGGGAAGCTTCACACTGGAAAGAGCCGAAACGACCAGGTTGCAACCGCCATACGGATGGTTCTCCGCGAGGAATTGATAGGTCTAACCGATGCAGTGCTTGATATGGAAGTCTCCCTTCTTCGAATGGCAAGAAAGAACACCGCGTCCTTGTTCGTGGGCTACACTCACCTCCAGCCCGCCCAACCCGTAACATTCGCGCACTACCTACTTGCCCAAATTGACCCCCTCCTGAGAGACGTTGAAAGGCTAATCGAGTCTCTTCATCGGATCAACCTTTCACCAATGGGAGCCGGGGCTCTTGCAGGGTCCAGCTTTAGACTGGATAGGGACCTAGTCGCACGACTCTTGGGTTTCTCGGGAATTGTTGAGAATTCGCTAGACGCGGTGGGAAGTCGAGACTTTGTTCTTGAAGTCCTTGGCGTATGTTCAATCCTCGCTTCGGATTTGGCGAGAATATGTCAGGACTTGATCTTCTATAGCAGCGCTGATGTCGGGCTCATCGAACTCCCGGACCAGTTTGCATCCACGAGCAGTGTCATGCCTCAGAAGAAAAATCCTGATGTTTTCGAGGTCATCAGGGCTAGGTGCGCTAGGGTCGCTGGGAATTTTACGACAGCGGTCACCACGCTTCATGCCCTCCCTACAGGGTACAACCTTGACTATCAAGAACTCACGCCACTTCTCTGGAATACACTTGACACTCTCAAACCCTGCGTAGAGATCCTAAGCAAACTCGTGGGAAAACTTAGGCTTTCTAGGAGGAGCTTCGAACCTCACGTTGAACTAACGGCCGCCACTGAAGTAGCAAATGTCCTCGTCAGAAGTAGCGGGATCCCATTCCGTCAAGCCCACCAGGCTGTCGGGCGTGCAGTTAGACTTGCCCTGTCAAGAAACACCGGCCTTCAAGGACTCACCCGTGAGGACTGGAATGGGATTATTCCCAATCTGCCTGCGGTTGCTCTGAGGAACATGGCCCGTGCAACAAACTTGGATTTGCACATCCAAGCGTACAAGACGAAGGGAAGCCCAAACCCAAAGGAAACTAGTCAACTCATAGGGAGAAGAGAGGACCAAGTCAAGGAGCTTTCAGCGGAAACCAAGCAGTTTGCAAGCAAAATCAACCGATCCCTCACAGAACTTCACAGGACAGCATACCGTCCCTAACCTTCAGCAATAACTCCCTTATCCCCTTGGATTCCAGCATTTGCAGAGGCACGATTCTCTGCATCCTCTGGCTGCACACTCTCGCCCAGCCTGGTCAGAACCCTACGGAAAAAGCCGGCGAGAAGACTTGCCTCTCGCGCTCGGAGACCAGCTCGACCCATAGCAGACTTGAATGCCTTCATGACGAGGGTCTTGTTCCGAGACGGAAGCGCAACGCGGGTCGACATCCATTCAATGGATTCCAAAATCCGCCCCTTGACAAGGTCACCCGCTAGGATATCATCCGGACCAGATTTCGAGGCTGACGCGTAGAGTTGGTGGAAGATAATTGCCGCCGCGTGCGACACGTTCAAAGTAGGATACTGACGCGAGGCCTGAATCGTCAAAGTCAACTCGCAAAGTTCAAGCTCCTCATTACTCAACCCAGACCCCTCACGGCCAAAGACCAGCGCCAATTTACCAGACACCCCAGCGAGAATCTCCACTAGCTCGGCTGGCGTCACAGGTTTTCTGATAATCCTGAAGACAGAGGAAGCTCGCTGAGCAGTAGTTCCAACCGACAAGTTCGCTCCCTCTAAAGCAGCCTTTAGGTCCGAGAACACTTGCGCATTGTCTAGGACATCTTGGGCATGTGAAGCCCACATGTGAGCCTCGTTGCCTTTTCTCGCCAGAGGCTTGACCAGGCGCAGTTCCGCTATTCCGAAATTCTTCATGGCTCTCGCCAGAAAACCTATGGTACTTTCGAATTCAGGCTCGACCAAGACGACAATGACATCGATCATTGGCATTTTCGCAATTCGACCAAAGTGGTGCACAAGTCCTGACTTTAACCATAAACCTCTGCTCGAATCGCCCAAGGCAGCCGGCGGTCCCAGAGACGACGAGCAACAAGTATGAAAATCACCTCGAGTGAACGATTGCGGGGGCCCGTCCAGCTTCAAATCGTCCATAATCAGCCCTGAATCACGTTTTGAGGCCGGTTTCTATACACGCCGATTCGGCCCGCACGAAAGTACCTATATTACCCGATTCGAAAATCGTGTTCCGGGTAGATTCCAAGGGATTAGAAGGAAGAATCGCCCAGAACGGTTCCAAATGGAAAACGACTCTCAAAAAGGGGGTACCATTCCTGGCAGATCACGTCACAAACCTGCTCTTCCATAAGTGGTCTTCACTAACATTGACAACGTCCGCAATGTGTCATCCTCGCTTTCGGCCCAGTTCGAGAAGGGTGCTATTCCGCCACGAGTATGACAACTGACGCGATCGAGGCGACCAAGCCGAAGAGGAAAGAAAATGCAGCCCCAGTCCAATACTTCCTCCTAG
>WNGK01010618.1_pt1 | contig 14349 bp, 12 predicted proteins | sample 5400601 | NCBI WGS metagenome assembly WNGK01 (sample SAMN13153376, study PRJNA577476) | soil metagenome | isolation source: 60 cm soil or saprolite under Garry oak tree replicate 1 | place: USA:California | collected 2016-06-15 | reverse complement strand
CCTCGCCAGTTCGGCAAGCTCGGCGGCATCCACGCCGCGCTCGATCTCCTTAGTGAAGTAGACAAAGACATCTGAGCCCATCGACTCGAGCACGTCGATCGTGGCATGGAAAGCGATGCCGTTCTCCCGCGAGTCGGCCGTCACGAGCGAAGCGTCCTCAAAGGCCTCCGGGCGGACACCAATGATCAGCTCTCTCGGTGCGCCAGCGCGTTCGAGTGCCTGCCTGATCCGGCCGCTGAGCGGCGCGTCGCCCAGCGGGGTGTGCATGACGCCCGCATCGATCGTGGCGGGCATGAAGTTCATCGCGGGCGAGCCGATGAAGCCGGCCACGAACAGGTTGTCCGGCCGCTCGTAGAGTTCCTGTGGCGAGCCGACCTGCTGCAGGAGACCGTTGCGCATGACGGCGACCCGGTCGCCGAGCGTCATGGCCTCGGTCTGGTCGTGCGTCACGTACACCATCGTGGTGCCAAGCCGCCGCTGGATCCTGGACACCTCGGTCCGCATCTGCACGCGCAGCTTGGCGTCCAGGTTCGACAGCGGCTCGTCCATCAGGAACGCGGCCGGATCCCGGACGATCGCCCGGCCCATCGCGACCCGCTGGCGCTGACCGCCGGACAGGTTGGCCGGCTTGCGGTCCAGGTGCTGGGTGAGGTCGAGGATCCGGGCCGCCTCGTTGACTTTCCCGTCGATGACGTTCTGCGGGGTCTTGGCCAGCTTGAGCGCGAAGCCCATGTTCTCCCTGACCGTCATGTGCGGGTAGAGCGCGTAGCTTTGGAAGACCATCGCGATGTCGCGGTCCTTGGGCGCCTTGTTGTTCACCACCTGACCGCCGATCCGGAGCTCGCCTTCGGTGATGTCCTCCAAGCCCGCGATCATGTTCAGCGTGGTCGATTTACCGCAGCCGGAGGGGCCGACCAGGATGACGAACTCGCCGTCGGCGATATCGAGGCTGATCTTGTCGACAGCCAGCGCGCCGTCGGGAAAGCGCTTGGTGACCTGGTCAAGAACGATGTCAGCCACTGTTTCTCCTTATTTCGCTAGCCCTTTACCGCGCCAGATGTCAGTCCAGCGACGATCCGGCGCTGGAAGAACAGCACGAAGATGATGATCGGAATGGTGATGACGACGGCGGCTGCGGAGATCGGCCCGGTCGGGGAGGTGAACTGCGAGCTGCCGCTGAAGAACGCCAGGGCCGCTGGAGCGGTTCGCGCGCTGATCGTCGAGGTGAACGAGATCGCGAAGAGGAACTCGTTCCAGCAGAACAGGAACACCAGGATCGCCGTGGTCACCATGCCGGGCGCGGCCAGCGGGGCGATCACCTTGGTGAAGGCCTGGAACGGAGTCGCCCCGTCCATCTTGGCCGCCTTCTCCAGCTCCCACGGGATCTCCCTGAAGAAGGCCGACAGGATGTAGATGCCGAGCGGCAGGCCGAACGCGACGTACGGGATGATCAGACCGGGCCAGGTGTCGAACAGGCCGAGCGCCCGCTCGATATTGAACATCGGCGTGACCAGCGAGATCGCCGGGAACATGGCAATGAGCAGCGCCATCCCGATCAGCACCTGCTTGCCGGGGAAGTCCAGCCTGGCGACCGCGTAGGCCGCCATCGATGCGAGCAGCACCGCGATGATGGTGGCGATCACGCCGATGCCGATCGAGTTGAGCAGTGGCCTGATGAACTGCGAGCTCTGCAGGATGCCGCTGTAGTTCGACCAGGTAAATTGCTTGGGCCAGAAGGTCGCGTCGAGAATTCCGGCTGGAGTCTTGAAGGACAGCGACACAATCCACAACACGGGAATCAGCGTGAGGACGACCGCGATGGTGTTCGCCGTACCCCAGCCGATCTTCTTCCCGGTATCTGGACGAGCCATCAGCCAGTCACCTTCTTCCAGTGTCCGTGCCGGGAGCGGCGGTGCCGAAGCCCTTGATGAACAGGACCGCGATGATCGCCACGCAGATGAAGATCAGGATCGAGATCGCCGACCCGATGCCCAGGTTGAGAGCGCCGAACAGGTTGTCGTAGCCGAGGATCGAGACCGAGCCGGTGCTGTTACCGCCCTTGGTGAGGATGTAGATGTTGTCGAAGATCCGGAACGCGTCCAGGGTCCTGAACAACAGCGCAACCAGGATGGCCGGCCTCATCAGGGGCAGCGTGATCCTGACGAAGCGCTGCCACGCGGTCGCGCCGTCCACCTTGGCGGCCCGCTGCAGGTCCTCGGGCACCAGGGACAGACCCGCCAGCAGCAGCAAGGCCATGAACGGGGTGGTCTTCCACACCTCGGCCAGGATGATCACGGCAATCGCCTGGCCGGTGTGGCTCAGCGGAGCGCTGCCGACGGGCAGCAGCCCGGCCAGGTAGCCAGTGCCGGGCGTCCAGGCGAAGAACCAGCTGTATGCTGCCGCGACCGTCACGATTCCATAGGGAATGAGCGCCGAGGTACGGACCGTGTTGCGACCGAAGATCGTCCGGTGCATGAGCAGCGCGAGCAGCATGCCGAGCACAAGCTCGATCGCGACGGAGGCGATCGTGATGGTCAGCGTGACGATCAGCGCGTGCCACCAGTACCACGAGCTGAGCACCGCTCCGTAGTTGCTCAGGCCGACGAACTTGATCGCGTTGGGAATCTCGAGATTGTAGCGCTGGAGCGAGAGGTAGACGGCGTAGCCGATCGGGTACGCGGTGACGGCGACCATGACGACTACCGCAGGAGCGCACAGCAGCCAGCCGAGCCTGCGCTCGGCCCGCGCTCCCTCCGACAGCTGCCGCCGGTGGGTCGGCGGCGCCTGTTCGGCCGCGCTGACCGTGGGCGTCTGACTCTGGATACTCATCGGCGCCTTCCTTTCCCTGGCATCGGGGATTCCAGGGGGTCGCCCCCCATGGCCAGCATCAGCGGGGATTCCAGGGGGTCGCCCCCCATGGCCAGCACTGCCGCGTCGCAGCCAGGCGGGTGGCGGTTCACGGGATCAGCCCCTTCGACTGCAGGGCGTTGTTGATCTGGCTGACCATCTGCTTCTCCGTGCTCTTCGGGCTGATGGTCGCCGGTGGTGACACCAGGTGCGAGATGTTGATCGACACGACCTGATAAACGGGCGTCTTCGGCCGCACGCTGGCGTTCTCAAGTTCCTTGAGAATGTCGGCGTGGAACGGGTAGCCACCGAACAGCTTGGGATCGCTGTACAGGCTAATGATGGTGGGCGGCACGCCGCCCACGAGCGCGCCCTGCAGCTGGTTGGCCTTGTCCCGCAGGCACAGCGCCGCCTGGAAGGCGAGCTTGGGGTAGCGCGAGTAGGAGCTGACCGCGAGATCGATGCCGCCGATCGTGACGTGCGCCGGATGCCCGGGGATCACTTCCGGATAGGGCGCCCACTTGAAGTTCTTGAACATCGGCGGGTTGTCGGCCTTCATCGACGGATAGACGAACGGGTAGTTCAGCTGGAAGGCCGCGGTGCCCCCCTCCATCGCCAGCCGGTTGTCGTTCTCCTGCTGGATGTCCAGTGACGGGTCCGCCGCCACCGAGGTAGCGAGCCGCTTCATGATCGTAAGGGCGGTAATGGCCGGCTTGCCGAGCGCGACGTGCGAGGCATCCGGGGTCAGCACGCTTCCTCCGGCGCTCGCCAGCATGCTGTTAAACCAGACGGTGGTGCCCTCGTACTGAGCACCCTGGATCTCGATCAGGTGCGGCTTGCCCTGCTTCGCCAGCCGGACCGAGTCGTTGATCATCTGCGTCCAGGTCGTTGGCGGGGTCTTGACCAGGTCGGAGCGGTACCACAGCAGCTGGGTGTTGGTGTTGTCCGGCACCGCGTAGAGCTTGCCCTTCCAGGTCGCGGTCTCCAGCATCGGCTTCAGGGTGTCATTCTCGGCCTGCTGCCGGTTGCTACCCGTCCACGGCCGCAGCCAGCCTGCCTGCGCGAACTCGGCCTCCCACGTGACGTCGAGGCCCATGATGTCGATCGTATTGTCGTGGGCCGCCAGGCGGCGGACCAGCTGCAGCCGCTGACCGTCCGAGGCGGTCGGCAGCTGCTGGTAGGAGATCGTGTATTTGTGGTGGCTCTGCTTGGTGCAGGCCGCGACCGCCTGGTTGATCGAGCCTGATGTATCTGGATAGATGTAGAAGTTCAGCGTGACCGACCCGCCGCCGCCGCTCGTGCCGCACGCGGCCAGTCCCGACGCAACGAGGCCAGCGCTGCCGAGCATGACGAGGTGCCGACGGAACCGCCGAGTCCGACCGGGCCGCCGGCGCGCGGCCGTCGCTCCTGGATGGACCCGCCGGTCTGATTCAGCCATCATCTTCCCTCCATCGCGGAACTCAGAGCCGCCTGGCGGCCTGACAGCGGCACGGATTCGGGATCGCCGGCCGAGCCGGCCCGCGGCCTTGTCCGCCGGGCCGGGCCGTCCCCAGCTACCCCGCTGTCTGACTTGAATCACAGGAATCTGCGGAATCACCGGCGAGTGGCTCCTGCCCGGCCGCTCGGCTGGAGCAAGCGGGTCCGTCGCGCGGGTGCCTGCCGGCAGCCATAGCCCGCCAGGAGCTCAGTTGACTCCAGATAGGCGCTGGGCCAGCGGGGTGCCCCGAAGGGACAACGCAGCGACGGCCACGGCAATAGCGTCGCGATCATGGCCGCCTGACCAGCAGGTAGGACACCGACGAGGACCCGCAGCCCAGTCCCGGTCGTTCGGCTGGCGCTTCCGCGCCACCGGCGACGGCCACCCGACCAGACGCCTGCACAGGGCCTCCCAGGTCCGTTTCCGTTTACGGAACGGTTCCTTTTCGGATGCATTCATCCTCACTCCGCCCCGGCAGCCCGTCAAGACACTACTGTCCCGCCAGCCATCTGGCAGGCTGACTCAATGAGCGCTCTGAACAGCGACATCGACACTCCGGGCCGCCCCCAGATCTGCGCGGTATCGGGGGGTGTTTACGCCTACATCCAGCCCGACGGGACGTGGTGGATTAACAACACCGGCTTCCTCGCCGGGCCGCAGGGGGTCATCAGCATCGACACGTGCTCGACCTGGCGGCGCACGCGTGCTTACCTCGACGCGATCGGCACGATCACCGGCGCGCCGGTGCGGGCCGTGGTCAACACTCACCATCACGGCGATCACACCTTCGGGAACTGCTTGCTCCCAGGGGCCGCGATCATCGGCCACGAGCGCACGCGGGCCGAGGCGGTCGCCTTCGGCCCGCCACGCGATCTGCAGTTCTGGGACGGCCCCGACTGGGGCGACCTGACGCTCGACCCGCCGTTCATTACCTTCGCTGACCAGATCTCGCTGCACTCCGGCGACCTGCGCGCCGAGGTGCGTTATGTCGGCACGGCGGCGCATACCACCAACGACTCGATCATCTGGATCCCCGACCGTTCCGTGCTCTTCTGCGGCGACCTGATCTTCAACGGCGGCACGCCCTTCCTGCTGATGGGCTCGGTGTCCGGCGCCATCGAGGTGCTCGAGCAGGTAGTCGGGCCGCTCGGGGCGAAGACCGTGGTGCCGGGTCACGGCCTCGTCTTCGAGGGGACGGGACCGATCGAGGAGACCCTCGACTACCTGCGGTTCGTCCAGCAGACCGCAGCCAGCTGCCGCCAGGCGGGACGTACCCCGCTGCAGGCGGCGATGGAGACCGACCTGGGCCGCTTCTCGCGATGGCCGGATGCCGAGCGGATCGCGGGCAACCTGCACCGCGCCTACGCCGAGCTGGCCGGCGCACCGCCCGGCGCGCCGGTAGACATCGTCGCGGCCCTGACCGACATGGTCGCCTACAACCGCGGCGCCCCGCTCACCTGCCTGGCCTAGGTCAGGCCTAGGTCCCCGGCGAGCCTTACCCCAGCAGTCCCCCGGCGGCTCTGATGTTCTGCCCGGTCAGCCACCGGGCGTCATCGCTGACCAGGAAGGCCACCACGTCGGCCACGTCGGCGGGCTCACCGATCCGGCCGAGCGCCGTCAGAGCGGTGAGAGACTGCCTGCCTTCCGGCGGATTGTTGGCCCGGAACAGGTCCGTGTCCGTGGCACCAGGCAAGACGGCATTGACCGTGATTCCCCGCCCGCCAAGCTCGTAGGCGGCGACCCGGCCGAGCAGTTCGAGCGCGGCCTTGCTGGCGGCATAGGGAGCCATCCGCGGCCCCACCATCACGGTGTTCAGAGTGGAGATATTGACGATCCTCCCGCCGTCCCTGAGCCGTCGCGCGGCCTCTCGGATCAGGACGAACGGGCTCCTCAGATTCACCGTCAGCACCGCGTCGAAGTCCTCGTCGGTAGTGTCAGCGATCGGGTTGCCTGCCACCACGCCGGCGTTGTTGACCAGGATGTCGAGCGGGCCGACCAGGTCCTCGGCCTGCTCGTAGAGCCGGCGAGCGGCATCCGCCGCACCGAGGTCGGCCTGCAGCGCCCTGGCCCTGCCGCCGGCGGCGGCGATCGCAGCGGCGGTCGCCGCCGCCGCCTGCTCGTTGCCGAGATAGCTGAACACGACATCCGCGCCGTCGGCCGCCAGCCGCTCGGCGATCGCGCGTCCGATCCCCCGCGATCCGCCGGTCACCAGCGCGGCCTTGTCCTGCAAAGCGGTCTTGTCCTGCAATTTGGTCATAACCGGAGTATCCCAGCGGCACCGTCAGCCCGTCGGCCAGGACCGCCGGCCAGGACCGCCGCGCCGGGCAGCACTCATCGGCCACCTCGGCTGCTCCCTCATGTTCGGAGGAACATCGGCGGACCGTTGATGTCGCTATAGCAGCATGAACGGTCCGCCGATGCGGTTCGCGATCAGGAGGACTCCCAGCGGCGCCGTCAGCCCGCGGCCAGGACCGCCGCGCCGGGCAGCACCGCAGCGTTTAAGGATAGCCAGCCCGTCTGCGCTGAGGCATATTTGACTCACATCCGTAGCGGACGACAGTTCGAATGCTTATTCGGACTAGAGTCCTGTGTACTGCATGCGTCGCTGACGGAGGCGGAAACGCGATGGTCTATGTCCTGGCACTGGCTGCTTCGCTGGTCAACGCTCTGACGAGCGTCCTGCAGCGACTGGGAGTTCAGAACGCGCCGGCCGATGCGACGTTAAGGCTCAGCCTCCTCACCTATGCGCTGCGCCGCGGAGTCTGGCTGCTCGGGTTCGCGCTGATGATCGTCTCCTTCGTGGTCCAGGCCATTGCCCTGCACATCGGGCGGCTCTCCCAGGTGCAGCCGATCCTGACCACCGAGCTAGTGTTCCTCGCCGCGATCCTGGCTATCTGGTTCCGGTTCAAGATCGGACGCCGGGAGTGGTTCGGCGCGATCGCCGTGGCCGGCGGCCTGTCCGGGTTCCTGTATTTCGCCCAGCCGCGGTACGGCATGACACCGCCGGCCGGATGGCGGTGGGCGGTGGCCGGCGGGGTCTGCGCGGCGATCATTGTCGCGGCCGTCATGCTCGCCACGCGCGGACCGCGCTGGTGGCGGGCCACCATGTTCGGCATCGCGGCGTCCATCAGCTTCGCCTTCACCGCGGCCTGCACGAAGGTCGTCTCCGACTATGCCTCCGCGGACTGGACCCAGCTGTACCGGCACTGGCAGACCTACGCGCTCGCCTTCTTCGGCGCGCTCGCGGTGTTCCTGACCCAGAACGCGATTCACGCCGGACCGCTCGTTGCCTCCCAGTCGACGCTTGTCCTGATCGACCCCCTGGCCAGCATCTGCATCGGCATCGGGCTTTTCGGCGACGACCTGCAGACCGGCGGAGCGGCCGGGCCGCTTGAGGCGCTCTCGCTGCTGATCGCGTTCTCCGGGGCCGTCATGCTCGCCCGCTCGCCGCTGATCAACGCGATGAAGGAGGGTGAGCGGCTCGAGCCGCAGCCACGGCGCTCGCGCTCTGCTCCGCTGCCCGAAGCGCCGTAGCGGGCTGGACGGCCGCCGGCTTACTGCCGTAGCTTGCCCCTGTCCGTGCCCACCGCGGGTGACGTTAGGGGAGATGGTGGATTTCGAGATCCCGGCCGACCTCGCCGGCTACCTCGCCGAGCTCGACGCTTTCATCGAACGCGAGATCCGGCCGCTCGAACGGGCCGACGACAACATCAGGTTCTTCGACCACCGGCGCGAGGACGCGCGGACCGACTGGGACCGCGGCGGGCTGCCGAGCTCGGAGTGGGAGAGCCTGCTGCGCGAGGTGGTACGCCTGGCCGATGCCGCCGGGCACTACCGGTACGCCCTTCCGGCTGAGTACGGAGGTCAGGGCGGCACCAACCTCGGGATGGCGGTTATCCGCGAGCACCTGGCCGGCAAGGGCCTCGGGCTGCACTGCGACCTGCAGAACGAGCACATGATCGTGGGCAACAACGTCGGGCTGCTGCTGATGATCAACTACGGGACCGCCGAGCAGCAGGCGGAATGGGCCGAGGGGCTGGCGGCCGGCCGCAAGGGCTTCGCGTTCGGGATCACCGAGCCAGCCCACGGCTCGGACGCCACCTACATGGAGACCACCGCGGTTCGCGACGGCGACGACTGGGTGATCAGCGGAGAGAAGACCTGGAACACGGGCGTGCACGCCGCCTCACACGACCTGATCTTCGCCCGGACCAGCGGCCAGCCAGGGGACGCCGAGGGGATCACCGCCTTCTTGACGCCCGTGAGCTCGGCCGGCTTCACGGTAGAGGAATACCTGTGGACCTTCAACATGCCGACCGACCACGCGCACGTCCGCTTCCGTGACGTCCGGGTGCCGGCCAGCGCGATCTTCGGCGGAGAGGGCCATGGCCTGCAGGTCGTGCAGCATTTCTTCAACGAGAACCGGATCAGGCAGGCGGCGTCGAGCCTAGGTGCCGCGCAGTACTGCATCAACGAGTCGGTCGCCTACGCCATCCAGCGCAAGCCGTTCGGCAAGCCGCTCGCGTCGAATCAGGCGATCCAGTTCCCGCTCGTCGAACTGCAGACCCAGTGCGAGATGCTCCGCGCGCTGATTCACAAGACCGCCTGGCAGATGGACAAGTACGGCCCGTTCTCGGTGTCCGACAAGGTGTCGATGTGCAATTTCTGGGCCAACCGGCTCTGCTGCGAGGCTGCCGACCGCGCGATGCAGGTACACGGCGGGCTCGGCTACTCCAGGCATAAGCCGTTCGAGCACATCTACCGCCACCACCGCCGCTACCGGATCACCGAGGGGGCCGAGGAGATCCAGATCCGCCGCGTCGCCGGATACATGTTCGGCTTCATGCGCCAGCGGGCGCCGAAGGGCGTGAGCGAGAGCTGATGGACGCGGGCCAGCTAGCCGCGGCGCTGCGGGACTGCCTCGGTCCGGTCACGATCGAGGCCGTGACCAGGCTGACCGGCGGTGCGTCTCGCGAAACCTGGTCCTTCGACGCGGTCGATGCCGGCGAGCCCGGAGCGATGAGTCGCGAGGCCCGCGCCATCGCGCTGGCCAGGGCGGCCGGCCTGGCCGTGCCCGAGGTCCTGACCTGGACCGACGGGCCCGACCTGTGGGGATCGGCTGGCCTGCTCATGCGCCGCGTCGAGGGCGAGACCATCGCCCGCCGCATCCTGCGTGACGAGGCATTCCGGCGGGCTCGGGCGGTGCTGGTCGCTCAGGTGGGCGAGTTCGCCGCCGGCCTGCACGCGATCGAGCCGCCCGCTGACTTCCCCGGCAGCGACCCGGTCGCCGATCTGCGTGCCACGCTGGCGACGCTCGGGGAGTTCAGCCCGGTGTTCGAGCTGGCCATCGTCCGGCTGGAAGCCGGCCCGCCGCCGCCGCGGCGCCCGGTGACCGTCCATGGCGACCTGCGCCTTGGCAACCTCATCATCGGGCCGGATTCTTTGAAAGCTGTCATCGACTGGGAGCTTGTCCATGCCGGCAATCCCGCTGAGGACCTCGGCTGGCTGTGCGTCAGGGCGTGGCGGTTCGGCGCCGGACCGCCCGCTGCCGGGCTCGGCACCCGCGAGGAGCTGCTGGCGGCCTACCGCGCCGCCGGCGGGGCCGATATCAGCCTCGACGAGCTGCGCTGGTGGGAGATACTCGGCACTCTGCGGTGGGGCGTGATCTGCATGACCCAGGCGCAGGCTCACCTGTCGGGCACGTATCGCTCCGTCGAGCTGGCCGCGATCGGGCGCCGGGTCTGCGAGCAGGAATGGGACCTGCTGCTGCTGCTCGAGCCCGAGGCGGCGGCCGCGGCCGCTGCCCGGCGGCCGCGCCCGGCCGGTGCCCCGCAGCCGGCTCCGGCACCGTACGGGCGGCCGACCGCCAGCGAGCTGCTCGATGCCGTCAGGGGATACCTCACCGAGCAGGTGCTGCCGGGAACCAGCGGTCAGCTGGCCTTCCATGCCCGGGTCGCGGCTAATGTCCTGGGCACTGTCGCCAGGGAGCTTGAGCTCGGCCCGCTTCCGGCGGAGTCCGGACTCGCGGACGGCGTGGCCGCGCGGCTCGCCGTCGCCAATCCGAGGTATTTCGAGACGAGGAGTCAAAGTGATCATTGACTGCGCTCATTACCGGGACGGTCGCCGGCAGGAGGAAGGCCCAGTCTCGCTCGAGGCGGCGGCGGCGCGCTGCGAGCAGGGCGGCTTCGTGTGGCTGGGGCTCTTCGAGCCGGGGCCGGAAGAGCTCGCTGAGGTGCGGGCCGCCTTCGGGCTGCACGAGCTGGCCGTCGAGGACGCGCAGACTTTTCACCTGCGCCCGAAGGTCGAGCTTTACGACGGTGACGTCCGGCTGGTCATCCTGCGGACCGCGCGGTACGACGACGCTGCCGAGGAGGTGGAATTCGGCAAGATCAGCATATTCCTGGCCCCGACCTTCGTGATCACGGTCCGCCAGGGCGTGGCCAGCGAGCTGCGAGGCGCCCGGCAGCGGCTCGAGCAGCGCCCTGAGCTGCTGACCGCAGGCAGCTCGTCGGCACTGTGGGCGATCCTGGACCAGGTTGTCGACGGTTACGCGCCCGTGGTGGCCGGGCTGGAGCATGACATCGACCAGATCGAGGCGACGGTCTTCTCCGGTACGGTCGCACCGACGGAGCGGATCTACTCGCTTCGCCGCGAGGCGACCGACTTCTACCGCGCCGTCCATCCGCTGCTCGGCGTGGTGGCCACCTTCGAGCGCAGCGTGGCGGCGGCGGAATTGCAGCCGTATCTGCGTGACGTCAAGGACCACGTGCTCCTGTTCGACGAGGAGGTGGCCGCGCAGCGCGACTTGCTCGGCACGGTGCTCGAGGCCAACATGGCCGTTATCTCCGTGGAGCAGACGAAGGTCAGCGTCCGGCAGAACGCCACCATCGGGCAGCTCACGATCCTGGCCACGGTCTTCCTGCCGCTGACCTTCATTACCGGCTTCTTCGGCCAGAACTTCGGCTGGCTGGTCGAGCACATCGCCAGCCCGGCCACGTTCGTGTTCTACGGCATCGGCGGCCTCGTCGTGCCGCTGGTACTGCTGTTCCTGTGGCTCAGGTCGCGGCGGCTGCCGGGCCGAGCTCAGCCGTCAGCTGCGCACATGCCGAGCGGCTGATAGTTCCACCCCCGATACGACCGAAGGAGCCGCGTGAAGGCCGTTGTGTTCACTGCGCCCGGCGAACCCCTCGAGGTCACGGACGTCGACCTGGACCCGCCCGGCCCGGGTGAGGTCATGGTGCAGATCACCGCCGCCGGGGTGTGCCACAGCGACCTGCACGTCCGGCGCGGGGAATGGCCGGTCCCCGTCCCGCTGGTCATGGGCCACGAAGGGGCCGGCGTGATCACCCAGGCTGGGCCGGGCGTCACCGGGCTCGCTGCAGGCGATCACGTCGTGCTTTCCTGGGTCGCCCCGTGCGGGCAGTGCCGCCACTGCCTGGCCGGCCGGGAGGCCCGCTGTCAGGTCGCGGCCACCGTGGTCGCCCCAGGCGGCGTGCTGTCCGACGGCACCTCGCGGCTCACGCTGCGCGGCCGGCGCATCTCGCACTACCTGGGCGTCTCGTCCTTCGCCGAGTACGCCGTCGTGCCGGCCTCGGGCGCGATCCGGGTGCGCGACGACGCGCCGCTGGACGTGATAGCGCTGGTCGGCTGTGCCGTCGCGACCGGAGTCGGCGCGGTCATGAACACCGCTGCGGTGCAGCCGGGATCCACGGTGGCGGTGATCGGCTGCGGCGGCGTCGGCCTGTCCGTCGTCCAGGGTGCGCGGCTGGCCGGCGCCGCGCGCATCGTCGCCGTCGACGTGCGCCCGGAGAAAACGGCGCTGGCCGTCGCCCTTGGCGCGACCGACGAGATCGACGCGTCCGCAGCCGGGGCGGTCACGGCGGTGCGCGACCTGCTGCCCGACGGCGTTGACTACGCCTTCGACGCGATCGGCCTGACCAGCACTACCGAGCAGGCGATCCGGATGCTCGCGCTGGGCGGCGCGGCCGTCATCGTAGGCCTGCCGCCCGCCGGAGCCACGGCATCGTTCGAGCCCTTGCTGCTCGCCGAGGCCGACCAGCGGATCCTGGGCTCCAACTACGGCAGCGTCCGCCCAGCCGTCGACATCCCCGCTCTGGTCGACCGCTTCATGGCCGGTGAGCTGCGGCTGCACGAGCTGATCTCGGCGCGGGCACCCTTGGAATTGGCGGCTGCCGCGCTGGATGACCTGGCGACCGGACGGGCGCTGCGTACCCTGCTGATTCCCTAGCCGGGCACTGCCTGGCTGAGCTCGATCAGGTGACCGTCGGGATCGCGCAGCAAGCAGCGGATCTCGCCGCCCAGTCATGCGGCGCGAGGAACCTGCCACCGCGCGCAGCGCGTCATAGGCGGCCCGCAGTCAGCTACCCGGAGCGTCATGGCATCACTGACCTGGTCGGGATCGGCTGGCGGCGCGAACGTCACCGTCGGCTTGTTCGCGGTCGGTTCTCCCCCGCTGACCACTGCCAGCCCTCAGAGCCAGGGTCAGCGGCAGTAGGTGGCCGTAATACCTGCGACCATAGCCGGATGAGTTATGCCCCGACCATCCTGGTGCGCTCGGCCCGCGAAAGCGATCAGGCCGTCCTGGCCGAGATCGATGCGGCCGCCTGGACACCGCAATCAGGATTCCCCTCGGTGATCCAGTCCGCCGGCCATTCGGCGGCAACGTTCTTCACCCCAGCCGATCCGCCAGGCGTGCACCTGGTCGCCGAACTGCAGGACGCGGTCGCAGGCTATGTCCGGCTCAAGCCGCCGACGCACCTGCCGGAGAATGCGCACGTCACCCACGTGTCAGGGCTAGCTGTCCATCCGGCGGCGCGCAGACGAGGGGTCTCAGCACCAACCAGCCGGCCATGCGCCTGTACGAGCGCCTCGGCTTCGAGCGCGAAGGTGCGCTCAGCGACGAGTTCCTGATCGACGGCCGTTACGTCGACGACGTGCTGATGGCCAAGCGCCTGGGGTGATCTGTGGCTCCCGAGAGATCACCGTGGCTCCCGCAGCAGTGGCCAGCGCTCCACATCTGGCGGTGACCCAAAAGTGAGCATGGACGCTGGCGAAGTGTGAATACCTCGTGGCTCCGGCGATAGTGTCTGGCTCCCGCGATAGGACTCGAACCTATAACCTGCCGGTTAACAGCCGGACGCTCTGCCGATTGAGCTACGCGGGATCGGACGGTGCTCACTAGCCGGGCTGGCGGTTCCCGGGTGGTTTTGCGCCGCGGGACAAGGTTAGCGCACCTGCGCTGATGCACGCGCCTGACCGCCGGCCGCGGGTGATCGCCTGCGCATAACAAGCTGCGTATCGGGCATGACAATCAGGTCAGCGGAGCGCGTGAAGTGTGCAGGCCAGCGGGGGCACTGCCGGACGCGAGCCGAAGTTCGGGAGAGGCCCAGATGCGCTTTTATCGAATCAGCTTCCTTGGCGGCCTAGCGATCGGTTACGTGCTCGGCGCTCAGGCCGGCCGCGAGCGGTACGAGCAGCTGAAGCAGCTTGCCCGCAAGGCAGCCGAGAGCCCGGCCATGCAGCAGACCGCCGGAGCCCTGCAGGCCCAGGCGACCGCGACGGCGAAGACGGCGAAGGACAAGGCCACGACCGGCATGCGCAAGAGCGCCTCTAAGGTCAGCGGCCGGAGCCCGACGTCCAGCCGGACCCGCAGCAGCTCCGCCGGATCAACGACCTCAGGCAACGGAGCGACGCCGCGCGAGCCGGGTAGTGACGGCAACCGCCCTTTCGTTCCAGTTAACGGCAGCTTCGGAGAGCACGAGCTGTCGTAGCGGAGCACCCGGTTCAGGCAGGATGCCGTTGCGAACGCGGTCGGCGGCGCAGCTGTGCGTTCTAGCCAGCCCCATCAGGGGGCTCGGCCGGTCACGCGTTCGGCCGGGCAGGCACTGACCGGAAGACAAACCATGCTAAGACAGGCAAATGTTCGCGCCACGGCGACTGCCACCGCAAGGCGAAGACGGCTTATCACTGGTTGGCGCCAAGATACGTCCGAATTGGACCTTTTG
>WNGK01012880.1_pt1 | contig 14351 bp, 13 predicted proteins | sample 5400601 | NCBI WGS metagenome assembly WNGK01 (sample SAMN13153376, study PRJNA577476) | soil metagenome | isolation source: 60 cm soil or saprolite under Garry oak tree replicate 1 | place: USA:California | collected 2016-06-15 | reverse complement strand
TCCCATTCATTGGCCAGGAAATGTTTGACGGAGGCCAGTAAGAAAGAACGGAACCGACCGCGTTTGCGATCAGCGTCTAGTAAGTAATTCTTTTCTATCAACAAAGCGAAAAACCCTTGCGTCAGATCCTGGGATTGCTCTCGGTCGTAGCCACGACTCCGGACAAATGCGTAAACCGGATGCCAGTATTTTTGACAGAGTGTGGCAATGCCTCCTGTGAATCGGCAGTCGGATCGCCGGAGGCGGCTCGGATGAGTGTCCAGGAAGTCGTGTGAAACTCTGCCCCTGGCATGGTGAACATTATACTGAGCACAATACGTCAAGCGCAACGCCACGTCGTGGACCGAGCGGAATCCCACGAGATCTGCACTCCATACTCGATCGTCTTGACAGGTGACAAAAGCAACGGATTGCTTCAGTAGATCATGAGGGCGGTCCTATTGAGCAGACAATGGATCGATCCCAGACAGAGGCAAGTACTGCCGTTCCTCATATTGAAAGGAGGCACCTCTTGAAAGAGCGAAGTGCCGTTTGCACTGGAGACAGCTTCTCCAACAATGAAAGGAAGGAAGCGCATGAATCCAAACTGACTAGCCATAAGGAGGTTTGTAATGTTTGGATATGAAACTCGCGCGATGAATGCAATTGCTCGCGTCTGTGGACTTGTCGTTTTGACTTGTACGGTGGGGAAGATGCCCGCCCAAGTCCAGGTTCCGGCGCCGATGTTCAATCCTCCGAAAACTTTTTACCTGGCGCTGGGAGATTCCATCACGTACGGATACCAGAAATGGAAGGTAGACGCTGGCCTGCCGCCCTCGGCGTTCAACACCGGGTACGTAGACGTCTTCGTGGCACGCCTGCGGCAGATACAGCCCGGTATCACGATCATTAATTACGGATGCCCGGGCGAGACTTCAGCGTCGTTCATCACGGGGCCCTGCCTTTGGAGTGTCTTGGGACAGCAACTGCACGACAGCTTTTCAGGAGGTCAACTTGAGGCTGCCGTCGCATTCCTTCGAACCCATCCCGGCGAAGTGAGTCCGATCACGCTTACGCTATGGGGGAATGATGTCGCTCAACTCGTCGGTTTCTGCGATCGTGACCTGACCTGTATTCAGGAGCACGCCTCTGGCCTCATCACCCAGCTAGCTTTCAGTCTTTCCACGATTCTCGACGAGCTCCGGTCCGCAGCGCCGAATGCCGAGATCATTGTCATGGGAGCCCGGGACTCTTTCATCGGCGCATTCGCGTTCGCCGATCCGCTGTTCCAAGCGCTGGACGCGTCAATCGCGCAAGTCACAGCCGCAAAGCGGGCCCGGTTCGCCGATCCATTTCCTATCTTCAACCCGCAAGGGGACCGGAATAGAGAAGAGCAAGCTATCTGTACGCTAACCCTGTTGTGCACGCAGGGCGACAGCCACCCCTCCGATGCTGCCTACCAAGCGCTTGCGGACGTGGTCTTCGACGCATCAGGGTACAATCGGCTGCTGGAGTGACCTCCGGCTGGGACCCAACGCGAACTACAGGCAAATCGCATGCCGAGCATTTGCTCGGGCATTGACAAGGTTCCTAAAAAAATCAAAGGAGGCGTAAGTTATGTACCGCTATTCGCATCGGCTCGGTGCGCTAGCTCTAAGTTGGTTCTCTTGTGCACTACTGAGTGTGACTTCCGGCAGCGCAGCGCCCGCGCAACAGACATTTGACCCGTCAATGGGAATACTCCTGCGGGGCACTGTCGTAACCATGGATGCTGCCGGAACGATCCTACACAATGGCAGCGTTCTGGTCCGCAACGGCAAGATCGTCGCAACCTGGCAAGGAGCGAAGATTCCTGACGGAGCACTGGTCGGCAGTGCTGTCGAGGTCGATCTTGGTCCCAGGCGCTAATCTTCCCCGGGGCTCATTAACCTGCACAATCATCCCACCTACGACATGCTCGAGCTTTGGCCAGCGCCTCTGTCGCATGCCCAGCCAAGTTTGGGCCGGCCACTCGGGACCGAGCCTTACGCGAATCGTTACCAATGGAACATCGTCGGAGTTAAATCGCCGCCAGAGTTTCGCCGGCTGGTGGACAGTCCACAGGCCCTGCTCAATTCACCCATCGGATTAAATCTTTTTCCCGAAGTGGGGAAATATGCCGAAGTCAAAGCTATGCTTGGCGGCGAAACCGCCATCCAAGGTGGACCGCTTGATCCAACGGTGGACAACATCCTCATTCGCAACGTCGATCACTTTAACTTCGGACGGGATCGAATTGAGTCGCGCGTGCAATCGATTGACGGGTTGAGCGGAAGCGATCTCGATTCTCTAATAACCCGAATGCGCGACGGCCAAGTGGATGCCTGGCTTGTTCACTTGGCGGAAGGCGTGCGCGACAATCAACGCCGCCCCCGTGATACGTTCTCCTCGCGTGCGGAGTTTTCGACTCTTGCCTCAAAGGGCTTGCTCACCGACATGACGGTGATCATCCACGGAAATGGGCTCGAACCCAATAACTTTGCGGCCATGCGCGCGGCGCCCAGCATTCGCTCTGACGGTACTGGAGATGGCCTGGGCTCGAAGCTCATATGGTCCCCCTCTTCGAATCTCTTGCTATACGGTCAAACTACGCTCGTATACCACGCGCTCAAGGAAGGGGTCGTGGTTTCACTTGGCACGGACTGGAGCCCCAGTGGTTCTCGGAATCTCCTCGATGAATTGAAGATTGCCGACATTACTCTTCGCGACCCTCGATTGGTCGGGGCAGATCGGGACCTCATCCCAAGCCTGAGCATCACGGGTAAGTCAGGCGATGCCCGCGAAACAGCTGAAATCGCCTTAGACAAGCTGCTGGTCCAGATGGTCACGAGCAATCCGGCGGAAACGCTGCGTTGGACGCAAGAAGTTGGCTCGATTGAAAAGGATAAATTTGCGGACCTGCTAATCATAACGAAGCCTGCTCCATCGGTTGCCCGAGGCCTGCCTGACTCGCCTTACCGCAACCTCATTGATGCCACAGAAAAAGATGTTCGCTTGGTGCTCGTTAACGGTGACCCCATCGCCGGCGATGCTGCTCTCATGGCTGCTCTTAAGCCCTGGGATTACGAAATTGTGACAAGCACCAACGGCTGTTTTCAGATGGCCATCGACGTTACGAATCCCGCAGTGCTGCAAGGCACCGAGACGTTTGATCAAATACAGCAGAAGCTTCGTGACGCGCTGAACGGAATGGGCGGAGACAACCCTCCCGCAGGCGGTGGACCGGCAGACGACTCGAATACTTACTCGTATCTCAAGTCTCATATTCCTGGCGCCAGTGTGCTGACCAACGATCGATTCCGGCAACTGCTCACGTTCTACTTTGGGCTTGCGCCAAATGGACGCCTGAATATCGAAGGAATTCAGCTCGCCCCCGTTCTCGTGGAAGACGACGACTTTTATTTCCATTTGCTGGGTGGTGAAGTGTTCGCCGATTCCGGTCTGATCGCCGATGACACGCCGCCATTCGGCCTGTACCTGGCAAATTTCAATCACGTTCAGCGGCTTGGAAATCCTTCGCGGCGGAGGAATACCGGGACCGATACTTCACGTTGTGCATCCATTGACGACCGGCGGGCGGTTCGACAACGGCCATGAGGCATGGAGCGCTCCCAGGAGCGCTCCGCTGCTCTACAAGAAGAAGCCGTTCGCCCAGACCGGCGGTCAGCGCTACGAGACGGCAGGGAGCGCGCATTCTTGCCGGTGGCCACGCGCTGGATCGCCCGGGTTATTTCGTCGCGCCGACAATCGTGGCCGATATTCGAGAGGGAACCAGGCTCGTGGACGAGGAACCGTTTGGTCCCATCCTCCCGGTCATTCGATACAACGATCTTGAAGACGCTATCCGCAAGGCTAACGATACCCGGTACGGGCTCGGGGGTTCGGTCTCGAACGATTTAAGAAGAGGTACTCTGTTCACACGCACAAGTATCCCTTTTGTGCTTCTTTGTTCTGGTTCCCGTTTCCTTGTTTTGGCCGTTCCCCGAAACATTGTATAAGTGGCAACAAATTTCAGTATATAGAACAAATTTGCTGAACGACTGAGGGGGAGGAAATCATGAGCAGACTACTGATCGCACCAGCCGTGTTGCTATGTCTCATTTCAGCCGGTAAGACCTTCGCGCAAAGTGGTAACGCATCGGTTGGCGGCTTCGTTCAGGATGCGAGTAAGGCTTTCATTCCGGGTGTATCCGTGACGGCGACAAATACGCAGACCGGAGTAGTGACAACGGTTGTGACGAACGAGGCCGGTACATACAACCTGCCGAGTCTCCTGCCAGGAACCTACAAGCTGAGCGCTGAACTGCCGGGTTTCCGGCCGCACATTTACAATGGCGTTCAATTGGGTTCGAACGCCTCGGCACGGTACAACTTCACTCTGGAAGTCGGTCAGGTGACCGAAGCGATCGAAGTGACCGCTGAGGCCGCCGCGTTGATTACTGAATCGTCGGCGACCATCGGCCAAGTGCTGGCGGAGAAGAAAATCCGCGATCTTCCTCTGGTGTCCAACAATGTGCTCGATCTAATGCAGACGATGGCCGGCGTGCGGGGCGCGACTCTCGGTGAATCCACCACGTTTGCCGGAATCAGCACGGGCATGGTCAACACGGTGCGAGACGGCCTTAGCGTTCAGGACGGAAGATATGCGAACGGCATCGGCGCCACCACCCAGGTCCATCCCGACATGGTCGGTGAATTCCGGGTCATCCTCACGCCGGTAGACGCTGAATTGGGACGCGGCAACGGTCAGGTTCAGATCCTAACGCGATCGGGAACGAATCAGTTTCGTGGAAGCGGAGTGTGGACCGGTCGAAACTCCGCACTCGATGCCAACACGTGGAGTAATAACAAACAGGTGGTCAATGGCGTTTGGAAGCCCACCCAGCCGATTTGGATTAACCGTAACCAGCTCACCGGGAGTGTGGGTGGGCCGATCATCAAGAACAGAACATTTTTCTTCGCGCTGTGGGACCAGCAAGTTGAACGTCAGCGCCAGACGGTAGGACCGATCGTGCTGACGGACTGTGCGCGGAATGGCATCATGCGGTACTGGGAAGGCTGGGCGAACGGCAACACACTCCAGGCAACGAACCCCACCGGGGGCAATCCAACAATCGCATCGGTGGATTCTTTCGGCAATCCGCTGCGGCCGGCGACTAATCCGAACGGCACCCCGTACACCGGACAGCTACGGTACTTCAGCGTGTTCGGTCCTCTTGCGAATACACCGACCAGACCGGATTGTTCTGATGCAATCGTCCAGGGCACTCCATGGGACCAAAATCGCACCAGAATGGACCCAGTCGGAATCACCCAGAAATATCTGAGTTTGATGCCGCATGTGAACACTTTTGATGGCGGCGATGGTCTCAACACGGCGGTCCATCAGTGGGTACGAAGCGGACACAATGCCGCCAACTTTGGGCTGGCCAACGGATCCAGCACCGACACGGATCGCAGGCAAATCAACACCAAAATCGATCACAATTTCAATTCCAACCACAAGGTCGCCTTCAACTACAGCTATGAGTGGATCGATGGTGATTATCTTTCAAACGTCAATAACGCATGGCCCGGCGGATACACTTCGCAGGTTATCCGTCGTCCAAGAGTGTTGACGCTAAACTTTACCTCCACTCTCACGTCGACGCTACTCAGCGAAGCTCGCTTTGGCTATCGGTCAAGCCAACATGTCATCTGGGCTCCATGGGAAGTGACGGATCCTAAAAAACGGGAGGTTCCGCTCTCATTGCTTCTACAGGGAGGAGGTGGATTTCCAGTTGTATACTCTCCCGCAGCGGTTCAAGGCAGCAGCGGACAGACTGCTATGAGCGTCACCAACCTCCTCTTTACGATTACGCCGACACGATGAGTTGGAGCAAAGGCAAGCATGCGTTCAAAGGCGGTGTCGACGTACGTTTTTCGTACACGCGCGGATCTGAGGCGGGAACCCCGACGATCCCCAGGGCCGTTGGAGGTGCGGGGCTGAATGCGAATCAGGCGTTCTCGAACACGACGAACTTTCCAGGTTTTGCGCCCAATAACCAGACGATGGCAAACAGTCTGCTGTATTTCCTTGCCGGCTCCGTGTCGAACGCACAGCAGCTTTACTTCATCCAGTCGCCCAACCATCAAAACAAGTGGATGACTTACCTGGACAGGAACCGGAAAATCAACGAGCCGCGTCAGAATGAGTTTTCACTGTTCTTTAAAGATGATTGGAAACTTCATCCATCGTTCACGCTCAACGCGGGGTTGAGGTATGAGTTTTACGGAGTGCCGTACGAGGGCCAGGGCTTATCGATAGTGCCGATGGGAGGCGGCGGCTTGGCGCTGTTCGGCGTTTCTGGCCGGAGCTTCGATCGGTGGATGCGTCCCGACAATGGAGTGGACCTCAACCTTCTCACGCAGTTGGAATTCGTCGGTCCGAAAACCTCACAACCCGACAAATCCATCTACCCCAACGACCGGAACAACTTTGGCCCCGCGGTCGGTTTTGCCTGGCAGCTTCCCTGGTTTGGAAAAGGGAAGACCAATGTGCGCGGCGGATACCAAATCAGCTACGTCGGAGGCGGCCACGCCGGGCAGCTCAGCAATGCAATATTCGCAGCTCCTGGTTTTATCAATCAGGTACAGACGCAGGGGCCGACGGACGGTACGTACTTCGACCTTCGCAACCTCGCGGGCTTCTTCCCGCTGACACCCAGCTCTTTGCCGATGCAGCCGATTCCGCTTCAAAAGCAGAGTGGGAACATCGCAGCTTTTGATCCCAACTATGTCGTTCCATACGTTCAGAACCTGACGCTCTCGGTTACGCGAGAGCTTTCACGGAACCTGACTCTGGACATCCGCTATATCGGAACGCGCGGCTTAAAGATGACCGGCATCATCGACCTCAATGCGCCGGACGTGTTCTACAACCCGGCACTATTCGATGCCCTCGAAAGAACGCGTCGGGGCGAAGACGTGCTGTTGTTCGACCAGATGTTCATGGGATTGAACCTGAATCCCAATGTCCGAGGATGCGAGCCGACCAATCCGAATGCCGTCTGTGCTCCAGTGAATGGCAACACGCAGAGAGGCTCGCAACATTTGCGGCTGAGTTCGACATTTAGAGATGCTCTTGCCAATGGCGATTACGTGACGGTGGCCAATTCCCTGAACTTCTTTAATGGAACCGGCTCTGGGGCGGCGGGAGTTGTCCAAGGCGCAGGAGGGGAACGTGGGACGGTTCTAAAGAGGGCGAACACAGGTATCAACGTGCCTGGCGGAGCCACGGTGGCGGGAGCGCCTGCAGTGCCCGCCGGATTGTTCCCGGCCAACTGGATCTCGGCAAATCCGCAAGTCAACCAGGCGAACTACTATACAAACTCGGGCAAATCCAACTACCATTCGTTGCAAGTGCAGGGCACATTGCGGCCGACGCAAGGCCTGAGTTTCCAGGGGACGTATGTCTGGTCCAGGTCTTTGGAGACCCCGCTTGTCGGAACAAGTTTACTCGGGTTGCTTACGGCGCCGAGTTTTACGAATCCCACCGACAGGGATAAGGACTATGCACTCAGCCCGAATCACGTCACGCATGACTTCCGCTCCAATGGCGTCTTCGAACTGCCGATTGGCCCAAACAAATTGCTCCTCCGGAACAGTTCGGGTTGGCTGGCACGCCTGGTCGAAGGTTGGCAGACGAGTTTTATTATCAACCTGAGTACAGGGCAACCCCTGAGTATTGGTGCGACCTACATGAATGGCACGACGGTCAGTCCGACAGGTTTGTACGGGATGTCCTCCGTGCCGGATGTCGTCGGACCTCTCTTGTCGAAATCGTTGGGAAAGGTGGAGTGGAACGGCGATTACGGGAACTATTTTGGGAATAAGTTCGCAAAGGCCGCAGATCCTCAGTGTGGGACTGTTGCGGCAGATCTGAAGCCGTTTTGCACGCTGCAGGCTGTTACCGATGCAAGTACAGGTCAGGTCGTTCTCCAGAATCCGAAGCCCGGAACGCGAGGTACTCTTGGCCGCCAAACCCTGGAGCTGCCCGGACAATGGAACTTCGATGCGGCTTTGAGTAAGTCCGTCCGGATAACAGAGACCAAGAGCTTGCAATTCCGTCTCGATGCCAACAATGTCTTTAATCATCCTGTGCCGTATTTGAATGCCTATCCGCTGAATATGGTCAGCCCCGGTCTAAACATCAATAGCACGGTTCCCTTTGGGTTTATCCAGGACAAGGGCAACCAAAGTTTGATGGGATCGGAAAAATACCGTCAATTGAAGGCACAACTCCGGTTCAACTTCTAGTGGCGTGTATCCATCCTCGAGACTTCTCTGCAAGATGCAAACACGGAGGAGAAGCTCAATTGCCGACAATCGACAGGAGAAACCGAAGCTCTTCGTCGATCTCCTCCGGCCCGGACACGCTTTCAGCAATCTCCGCGCGCAGCAAGCGCCTGTACCTTCGGCGAAATCGGTGAACCGACATGCGCAACGCTCCGGCGGAGACACCCATCTCCTCCGCCAGCCTCTCATAACGAGCCGACTCGGAATCCCTGTTCAGAAATATCGACAGCCTGTCGAACTCACTGGCCTTTCCTGCATCTGCAAACTCGGCGCGTAGCTTCGACATCACGTTTTCAAGCAGGGACAACGCCCAGCGGCGTTCGTAAAGACTCTCGGGGGTCGCTTGCTCTACTGCCGCCAACGTGTGCCACCCTTCAGCTTCCACCAGATCGATCGATACAGGAACCTGCCCTCCTCCGCGCTTCAGCGCATTCGCTCGATCCCATTCATTGGCCAGGAAATGTTTCACCGCCGCCAGTAGAAAAGAACGGAACCTACCGCGCTTGCGATCAGCGTCCAGCAAGTAATTCTTTTCTATCAACAGCGCGAAAAACCCTTGCGTCAAATCCTGGGACTGCTCTCGGTCGTACCCATGACTCCGGACAAATGCGTAAACCGGATGCCAGTATTTTTGACAGAGTGTGGCTAACGCCTCCCGTGAATCGGCAGCCGGATCACCGCAGGCAGCCCGGATAAGTGTCCAGGAAGTGGTGTGAAACTCTGACCTTGGCATTGGCTGACATCATTTTGTGGATATTGAGCACAATGCGTCAACCGCAAACGCCACGTCGTCGTCCGGGCGGAATCGCGCGCGATCCGCACTCCATGCTCGATCGCCTTGACAGGCAGTGACAAAACCAACGGATTGCTTCAGTAGATCATGAGGGGGTCCGATTGAGCAGACCACTGGATCGATCCCAGACAGAGGCAAGTACTGCCGTTCCTCATATTGAAAGGGGGCACTTCTTGAAAGAGCGAAGTGTTCTTGCACTGGAGACAGTTTCTCCAACTATGAAAGGAAGGAAGCGCATGTATCCAAACAGACCAGCCATTGAGCGAGTTATCCGATTCTCAGCAGCATTACTCTTCTCAGCAGCATTCGTCGCGGGCGCCGTCCTCTGGAAAGGCGCCGCATCGTCACACGCGGCGCAGGCGGAGCCAGGTCATCTGAAAATCGTTTTTACGAGCACTCAACACGCCTCATGTCCGCCCGACCCGGTATGCGAAGGGGACGGCGAGTTCGGCGAACTCTACGTCATGAATCGGAATGGGAGCGATCAGCGACGTATTACGTTCGACACGGACAATGAGCTTGCCGCCGTGTGGTCGCCCGACGGCACAACGATCGCCTATCACAGCCTGTTTGATGGTCATCCCCAGATCTTCTTGACCAACCCGAACGGCCTCGGAAAATTTCAGGTCACCGACACACCCTTCGGAGCGCAATTCCCTGACTGGTCTCCGGACGGGAAGAGCATCGTATTTCAAACGCCCGCGGTCCGGATCACGAAGGAGGATGGCCACGTCTACACAGTCCGAGATATTTTCGTCATCAACGCGGATGGCACAGGGCTCGTGAACCTCACGAAAAACTTAGACCCGATGTCACCCAACCATAACCAGGACGTCCGGCCCGCCTGGTCACCTGACAGCCAAAAGATCGCCTTTCAAAGCAATCGGGATGGGAATAACGAGATCTACGTGATGGACGCCCAAGGCTCGATCCTAAGGCGATTGACACTCGACTTGAAATCTGATGAGGCGCCCGACTGGTCGCCCGACGGCTCGAAGATCGTATTCCAGAAGAAAGATGACCCTGGCCTTTACAGTCCTTCCCAGATTTGGGTGATGAACGCCGACGGCGCCGATCCGATGGCGCTTACCAACACGGGGTCTCCTTTGAGGAACCTGGACCCGGCATGGTCGCCGGACGGCAAGAAGATCGCGTTCGACAGCGATCGTGATAACACACAGCAAATCCGCCAGGTGTGGGTGATGGACGCGGACGGCATGAATCAGAAATCACTGACGTCGCTTCCAGGCGAGAGCGGCCACGCCGGGTGGGGTTGGGCAGCGGATGCTGACGAAGACGCGTCAATTGCTCAGCCTGGACATCTCATTCTCGGGCGAGATCCCCAAAGTGTGTCTCCCATCGGCGTCATGGGGAACGCTGTCTCTGAGGTCAGTTCCCACATTAGAGATCTGTTCGCGTTGACCGTCGGCGCCAGGCCGATGCACGCGCACCAAAACACCCGACTCTGGAAGTAACGGCAGAACTGCTGGGGTGCTCGGTGTTGCACAGGGCATACACAACACGGACACGCTTGCTTCGCCAACGTCAGTAGGCGCGCAAGGTCTCGGTAGGAAAACGGAAAGCGGTGTGTACGAATGGTAGAGGCTGCGGGTCATATCACATTTTTTATGTTCCGATTTCCCCGGGGTCGGAAAACCCACGCTTGTTTTTACTAGGCGGTTACGGATAGCGCGGGCGTCAATGCCACTCAAAGGCAAGATCTCGTCGTTAATATTCCGCCCACCGCCAGGTTTACGTACGCGTGCAGCGGATGGCGATGCACCTTCGATGGGTCCGGCTCGTCAGATCCCGACGGGCCGATCACCTACTATTTCTGGAACTTCGGCGACGGAGGCGGTGCGGCTGGTTCGACGGTGACTCATATATATAACGCGTATATAACGCGGCCGCTGCGTTCACCGTGACCCTCGCCGTGACAGATAATGGCGGCGCCCAGGGCAGGCAACAGCAAGTCGTCGACCTCTCCAATCTCGTCAATGCGCCGCCAGTTGTGTCGTTCAGGGTAGTAGCGTGCACGGCACTGACAGGCACGTTCGATGGGTCGGGCTCCTCGGACTCCGACGGGATAATCGCGAACTACGCGTGGGCCTTCGGCGACGGCGCGACCCTGTCAGGCTCGTATCCGAAGGCGAGCCATACGTACGCGGCTGGGGGCACTTATGCGGTGAGCCTGACCGTTAGGGACAACATCGGAGCCATCAGTATCCAGGATGGGAGTGTGACGGTCGTTCCGCCGCCGCTGCACATCAGGAACGACAGCCCGGTCGCCAATGCGACCGTGAGCGGCTCCTGGAGCATCGGCGGAACAGGGTCGTGCACCACCGACCCCTGGGGCCAGTGTCCCGTCTCAAGATCCACGATTCCCAGAAAGACCCAAAGCGTTATGTTCACAATCGACAGCGTGACGAATCCTATGTTTCTCTACAAGTCTGTCGACAACCACGATCCTGATGGCGACAGCAACGGGACCAAGATCACGGTGAGCAACCGGTGAAAGGAATGGAACATCAAAAGGTCTGCCGATTTGCCTGTCTCGGACCTCGGGCTCCAGATGGGAATGAAGGGCTTTGTGCAAGCCAGGGTAAGGAGGAATTGTATATGGGACGCCTCACGATTCTTGTAGCAGTTCTGGTACTCACGCCGGCCATCGCGGCGGCACAGGCTTCGGCCAGGATCAACGGCACTGTGGTGGACGCGACGGGGGCGGCGGTTGCGGGAGCGCAGATCGGCATGCGATTGCCGGCCGCGACAAGTTCGGCTTTGGGTTTCAGATCACGGCCTCGAATAAGGAGAATCCGAATCGGCGTGCACCGGGGAGCTACACCTGGGCGGGCATTTACAATACCCATTTTTGGGTCGATCCGAAGCGGCAGATTGCGGCGGTGATCCTGATGCAGGTCTTACCGTTCTACGATGACGGATGCATCAAGCTCTATCAGGGCTTCGAAGAGGCGATCGGCCGCAATTTGCATTAAGAGGCGGAACTAGCGCCGCGTTGCCGCAGGCTGTCGAGGCTCCACGACCCGCCGCCGGCCGCCACAAAATAGAGGAACAAGAAGCAATACGCCAGAGTGATTTCTCCGCCATTGAGAAGCGGCCAGACGTTTTGCGGGAGGTGAGTTCTGAGATAGGCCGCCGCCATCTCACCGCAGAGAAGGAATGCGATTGGACGCGTAAACAGGCCAAGAAGCAGAAACGGCCCGAAAACCATCTCAATGATCCCCGCGATTCCTAACACGGACGATAACGGAAAGCCGGGGAAGGGTGTGACGCTCGGAACACCGAATACCTTCTGCGTACCATGCGTGATGAAATTCACAGCCACAACAATTCTCAAGATGCTTAGCAGCCGCGGCGCCCAGATCGGGAGAAGCGCGTTTGGATTAGGCATAGGGCCTACCATAGCATGATGAGCCGCGAATTACGCCAATGACGCGAATGGCGTGTTCGCGTCATTGGCGTAATTCGCGGCTTGATGTTCTTATTGGTTCCCAAAGACCCTCTCGCGCAGGCGTTCGAAACGCGGGTCTCCCCGGAGAGGATCCATCTTCGGATCGACGTCCAGCAGACAAAATGTTGTGGAATTTTCGTCGCAGGCGCGTTCCAGTTCCTGGAAGGCCAGATTCCGTTCTCCCAGCGCGTCGTATAGCAAGGCTACAAAATAGGCATTCACGTATTCGGTTTCGCGAATCCTTTCTATTTCTCCGAGAATGTCGCCAGCCTCACTTTGCCGCCCGTTTCTGGCGAGGCATCTGGCTTCAAGGGCCCAGAGCCAGTAGAGATCCGGTGACGTTGTGAATGCCAGCCTGTATTCTCGGAGTGCCTCTTGAATCCGGCCCGAGTATTCCAGTGCTTCGGCATCATAGCAGCGGCCGAGTTGGATATATGGATGCAGCTCTACGGCCTTCCGTCCGCAATCTACCGCCGAATCGAAGTCGCGGCCGAAATATCGCACGGAAACCTCTGCCACCGGCAACAACGGCCAGAGAGGATCGATCTTGTCTCCTTGAGCCAGGACTTTGAGGGCGTCAGTGAAGCGTCCGAGGCTGACATACAAGTTTGAGAGACCGACGTAGACAGTGGTTAAGGTCGGTTTCTCTCGGCGGGCTTGAAGGAGCTCCGATTCCGCCTCGGCGGATTTTCGTTCGAAGAAATGTAGTCCATGAGCGCGATACGACCGCAATTCCGGCGTCAAGCCACTCAATGCCACAGCACGGCTGTGGGTATCCCGGAAAAGTTCATACATCTGGCGCGGCGGCCGCATCCCGTAGGATCCGAGCATCAAGTAGGAGACAGCGAGTCCCTCGTACGCCCGAAAATCCGTGGCATCTTCAAAACAGCCTGTCGAAAGCATGCGGCCGCTTTTTCGAAACCTTCGCGGGTGCGACGGTTCCAGAAGTGCCAGCCTTTCCGGACGAGGTCTTCCGATTTCGGCACTTCCAGACGATCCAACGCCCGTCCGGCGAGAAGCTTCCGCGCCGAACCTACGGCTTTCGTCAGGGTGAACAAGATATGTTCACCATCGGGAAGCATCTGCGGCCCATGAGCCACTTCGCCCTTTTCAACTTTGACGATGGTTTCCGGCCTTCCGCCATTCGCAGAAACGCGCACGATTCCCTGGACGCCCTGGCCTATGACGATCCGTTCGTCCCCTCCCAACTTGCTCCGAACGGGTTTGAGGCGTCGGCGACGGTGACAGACGCTCCGCCGGTGACAGCGATCTTCTTCAGCTTGCCTTCGGGCAGGACATAAAAGCCGATCCAACGGCCATCCGGCGAGAAAAAGGGCGTGGTCACGTCCTGGCCTGTCCCCTGGATCGGTTGTGCTTCGACCTCCGCTATTTTCCGGAGATAAAGCTGATTATTCGCCACATACACAATACTTCCGCCGTCGGGTGACAACGCGATATTGTGACGGCCTATACGCGTCAATTGCTGCCCCTCGGGGAGCACAAATGGAGAAGCGCGAGATGGAGGCGGCCGGCGCCGGACGTCGATTCCACGCGATCCCTGCCGTGATCGCGACCGCCAGGATAGCCGTGACCACAAGCGGAATCGCGCGCTGCCACCAGGGCCCGCGCTCGGCCCCAACCCAGCGTACCGTTGCCCCGTGCGGGTCCGGCAGGATCGACTCAATTTCGACCCGCACGTCGGCCACAGCGTGCCAGCGATTCCTGGCTTCC
>WNGK01005233.1_pt1 | contig 14351 bp, 13 predicted proteins | sample 5400601 | NCBI WGS metagenome assembly WNGK01 (sample SAMN13153376, study PRJNA577476) | soil metagenome | isolation source: 60 cm soil or saprolite under Garry oak tree replicate 1 | place: USA:California | collected 2016-06-15 | reverse complement strand
CCCATGCACCGCCTTCTGTCATCCTTCGAGGCTCGCCGAAGAGGCTCGCACCTCAGGATGACGACGAGGGATGTGTGACCTCAAATCGCCAGCACGTGATCGTCGATCTCGGCGATGGTGTTGACGCCGCACAGCCCCATGGTGGTGAGGAGCTCGTTGCGGATGAGGTCGATTGCCTTGGCGACGCCGGCTTCGCCGCCGCCGCCGAGGCCGTGAACATAGGCGCGGCCGATCATGCAGGATTTGGCGCCAAGCGCCAGCGCGCGCATCACGTCCTGGCCCGAGCGTATGCCGCTGTCGAACAAGATTTCCATCCGTGAGCCGACGGCGTCCACGATCTCTGGCAAGGCTTCAATCGACGACGGCGCGCCGTCGAGTTGCCGGCCGCCATGGTTGGACACCACCAATGCCTGCGCGCCGGTCTTCGCCGCTTCCTCGGCGTCCTCGACATCCAGGATGCCCTTGAGGATCAGCTTGCCGGGCCAGATGCTGCGGATCCAGTCGATATCCTTCCAGTTCAGTGTGGTGTCGAACTGCGTCGCGATCCAGGTCCCCAGTGCGGTGATGTCATCGGTGCCTTTGAGATGACCGACCAGATTGCCGAAGGTACGGCGTTTGCCGCGCAGCACGCCGGCTACCCACGCCGGCTTGCTGGCAAAATCGAGGAATTTCGACAGCGTCCATTCCGGCGGCACCGTCATGCCGTTCTTGATGTCGGCATGGCGTTGCCCGATCACCTGCAGGTCGACGGTCAGGACCAGCGCGCTGCATTTCGCGGCGATTGCGCGCTCGATCAGCGCCTTGATGAACCCGCGGTCCTTCATGACGTAAAGCTGAAACCAGAACGGCTTGGCGACGTTGGCGGCGACGTCCTCGATCGAGCAGATCGACATCGTGCTCAGCGTGAACGGAATGCCGGCAGCCTGCGCCGCGCGGCAGGCGATGATTTCGCCGTCGCCATGTTGCAGGCCCAACAATCCGACCGGCGCGAGAATCAGCGGCATCGACGCGGGCTCGCCGAGAATCCTGGTGGAGAGATCGCGTTTGGAGACGTCGACCAGTACGCGCTGGCGAAACTTGATCGCTTCGAGATCGGCGCGGTTGGCGCGCAGCGTGTCCTCGGAATAAGAACCGCGATCGGCGTAGTCGAAGAACGCTTTCGGCACGCGGCGCATGTGCAGCTGGCGCAGATCCTCGATGCAGGTGACATGTTTCATGAACGTTCCCGGCCCTTCTTGTATTTATCGCTTTGAGCGTTCATCTAGCATGGTTGGGCTATCCGCCAAATTGCTCGGCGGAACGGGTATCAACCAGGAGGGCATCCATGACCGGACCACGCTCCGAGCCCAGGGACGTCAAAAGCGCCGAGAAGCGCCGGCTCGATCGGGCGTTGGAGGAGGGGCTGGAAGAGACCTTTCCGGCTTCGGACCCGGTCAATGTCACCCAGCCGCCGCCGTCGAAAGACGATCGTCACATCAAGCGCAAGGATTGACAACGGTGCCCTATGATCGGGTTTCCGACATAATGCGTGCGTTAACAATACCTTAACAGCCAGCCGCCGGATTGACCGCGGTAATGATTCATCATATTTTTTGAAGCCATTTTGGCGTCGAAGGCGTTATAAGCCTACACGCTATGATGGCGGGCGTTCGAGGCTTCTTGCCGGGGTGGCTTGAGAAGTCTTGGGCGATATCGGGGGATTATATGAGCCGCAAATATTTCGGTACGGATGGGATTCGGGGCCGTGCCAACGGTTTGATCACTCCGGAGCTGGCGCTCAAAGTCGGGCAGGCGGCCGGATTGGTGTTTCAGCGCGGCGACCATCGCCATCGCGTGGTTATCGGCAAGGATACGCGTCTTTCCGGCTACATGATCGAATACGCGATGGTGGCCGGTTTTACCTCGGTCGGCATGGATGTGCTGCTGCTCGGCCCGATGCCGACGCCGGCGGTGGCGATGCTGACCAAGTCGATGCGCGCCGATCTCGGCGTGATGATTTCGGCGTCGCATAATTTGTTCGAAGACAACGGCATCAAGCTGTTCGGGCCGCAGGGCTTCAAATTATCCGACGATGTCGAAAAGCAGATCGAGCAGCTCATGGACGAGAGCCTCGACAAGCGCCTGGCGCAGAGCGCCAGTCTCGGGCGCGCCCGCCGCATCGACGGCGTCCATGACCGCTACATTGAATTCGCCAAGCGCACGCTGCCGCGCGATCTCTCCTTCGACGGCTTGCGCGTGGTGGTCGATTGCGCCAACGGCGCGGCCTATCGGGTGGTGCCGGAAGCGCTGTGGGAGCTGGGCGCCGATGTTATTTCGATCGGCGTCGAGCCGGATGGATTCAACATCAACAAGGAATGCGGATCGACCTCGCCGGAAGCCCTGAGCCGCAAGGTGCGCGAAATGCGCGCCGACATCGGCATCGCGCTCGATGGCGACGCCGATCGGGTCATCCTGGCCGATGAACGCGGGCACCTGGTCGATGGCGACCAGCTGCTCGCGGTGATCGCGCAAAGCTGGAAGGAAGACGGCCGGCTCGCCAGGCCGGGCATCGTCGCGACCGTGATGTCGAACCTGGGATTGGAGCGTTTTCTGGAAGGCTTGGGGCTTGAGCTCGTGCGCACGCCGGTCGGCGATCGCTACGTGCTCGAACAGATGCTGAGCGGCGGCTACAACCTCGGCGGCGAGCCCTCCGGTCACATCATTCTGTCGGACTACGCCACCACCGGGGACGGTTTTGTCGCGGCGCTGCAGGTGCTCGCGGTGGTGCAAAAACTTCGCCGCCCGGTGTCGGAGGTCTGTCACCGCTTCGACCCGTTGCCGCAGATCCTGAAGAACGTGCGCTATCGCAGCGGCAAGCCGCTCGACGACGCCGAGGTCAAATCGGCCATCGACGCCGGCGAAAAGCGGCTCAACGGCCATGGCCGGTTGCTGGTCCGCTCATCCGGCACCGAGCCTGTGATCCGCGTGATGGGCGAGGGCGACGACCGCATCCTGGTCGAGGAAGTGGTCGATCACATCGTCTCCGCGCTCGGCCAGGCCGCCGCGTAAACGCGGCCTGATTATTCAGGAACGCTTACGCTTTGGCGGATCATGCGCATCTAATCGCATCGCAGCCATTATCTTATGGTGCTGGTCGGGGCCCCGCGACCATCGTAGGAAACCTGTGTCGCCTGCGAATCTTTTCTCGGGAATCATGCTTTGAACAAGTCTGTGGTCGTCTCCGAAGAAGCGCTGGTCGCGCCGGTGATCGTGCCCGACGTGACCTCGCCTTCCGTCGCCAAGGCCACTGCGGCGGGGCCGGCTTACATCGTGCTCGGCGGCATCAGCCTGTCGCATTTCCTCAACGACACCATGCAGTCGCTGATTCCGTCGGTCTATCCGATCCTGAAAGAGAGCTATGCGCTCGACTTCGCGCAAATCGGGCTGATCACGCTGGCGTTCCAGTTCACCGCGTCGCTGCTGCAGCCGGTAGTTGGACATTTCACCGACCGCAAGGCGCGGCCGTTTTCGCTCGCTATCGGCATGGGATTTACCTTCTTCGGCCTGCTGCTGCTCTCAATCGCGCAGCATTACGCCGTCATCCTGGTCGCGGCGGCATTGGTCGGGTTGGGCTCGGCGGTGTTCCATCCGGAATCGGCGCGGATCGCGCGGCTCGCCTCGGGCGGGCGCTACGGCTTCGCGCAATCGGTATTTCAGGTCGGCGGCAGTTTCGGAACCTCGATGGGTCCTGTGCTCGCGGCCTTGATCGTGGTGCCGTTCGGCCAGACGAGCATCGCGTGGTTTTGCTCGATCGCATTTGTGGCGATCATTATCCTGTGGCGGATCGGGTATTGGTACAAACCGCAGATCACGGCAAAAAAGATGGCGCCGATCGAGGCGCATCCAAACGCGCTGAACTCCCGTCGGGTCATGATCGCGCTTGTAGTGCTGGTCGCGCTGTTGTTCTCCAAGCAGCTCTATGTGTCGAGCCTGTCGAGCTACTACATGTTCTACCTGATCGACAAGTTCGCGGTCTCGACCCAGGCCGCCCAGCTCTATCTCTTCATCTTTCTGGCGTCGAACGCGGCGGGGGCCTTCTTCGGTGGACCGCTGGGCGATCGCTTCGGCCGCAAATACGTGATCTGGTTCTCGATCCTCGGTGCGCTGCCGTTCACGCTGGCGCTGCCCTATGCCGGCTTGTACGCCAGCGCGGTGCTGACCGTGTTCATCGGCTTTATCATCTCGTCGGCGACTTCGTCGATCATCGTGTTCGCGCAGGAATTGATGCCGCACCGCTTCGGGATGATCTCCGGGGTGTTCTTCGGATTTGCGTTCGGCATTGGCGGCCTCGGCGCCGCCGTGCTGGGAAAGATCGCCGACCACACCGGCATTGCGTTCGTCTATCAGGTCTGCGCGTTGCTGCCGGCGATCGGCCTGCTCGCGGTGTTCCTGCCGAAGATGCCGACAGCCGCGCGCTGACGCGGACGAGCCGCGTAAATCGTTCGGGTTTTTTATCAACACATTGTTAGCGATTGTGGTGAGTTCGCCATTTTCGCGCGCTCGATTGCATCGACCAAAAACAATCTTCAGGAATTATCAACCTTAAAAATTAAGGTTAAGCGGCGCTTAAGGATTCGGTGCCATCGTCCGGCGCTGAGGTTTCCAGATGTGAGATCTCCGTTGTCTGCCTCACCGGACAAAAGGACGAAGCCAATGCGTAGCGTTAAGTGTCTGGTTGCCGCCGGAGCGGCATCTTTGTTGTCGTCGATGGCGTTCGCTTCGGACATGACCATCGCGCCGCCGCCAATGTATGTCCCGCCGCCGGTCGAGGATTTCGGCGGGTGGTATTTGCGGGGCGATATCGGATTCAGCAATCAGCGCGTCAAGCGGTTGAATAACGCGCTCGACGCCGCCAATACTTCGTCAAGCCAGCACTTAGGCTTTAACACCGCGGGTGTCTTCGGCCTTGGCGTCGGTTATCGGTTCAACCCCTGGTTCCGCGGGGATGTTACCGGCGAGTATCGCGGCAATTCGAATTTCAACGGTTTTGACCTCATCAGCTTCCAAGGTGGCTTCGGCGCTCACACCTATCACGCCACCAAATCCGAATGGCTGGCTCTCGCCAACGCCTATGTCGACCTCGGCACCTGGTGGGGCGTAACGCCGTTCGTCGGCGCCGGCGCCGGCGGGGCGCGGGTCTCGATTGCGAACTTCACCGATCTCAGCGTCACCAGCGCCGGCGTAGTGCCGGGGCTGGCATTCGGCGACAATTTGTCGAAATGGAATTTCGCCTGGGCGCTTCATGCAGGTCTCGCTTACAGGGTCTCGCCGAATTTCACCGTCGAACTCGCATATCGCTATCTCGATATGGGCGACGGCCTGACCGGCGATCTCAGGGCTTTCGACGGCACCAACAACATCGTCAATCCGACGACGTTCAAGGGCCTTACCTCGCATGATCTAAAAATGGGCGTGCGCTGGCAGCTCGACAGCCCGCCGGCCGAGGTGCCGCCGCTGCGCAGGGGCTGATCGGCGGCGTATTTATCTTAAGACTTGTTAACGGCGCGGGGTCTTCCCACGCCGTTTTGCTTTGCGCGGGAAGCATGATTTTCGAAAGTGGATTTCGGTTTTTTTGGACGCGATCATGCCGATCGTAGAACGGCGACAACGATTGGTTAAGGTTAACAGGCCATGATCAGCGCCGGGTTGAAGTGTCCGATGGAGCATGGCGATGCGTAGGTTTCTGCTGGCGGCGGTGATGCTCGGAGCGGCGGCCGGCGCGCAGGCAGCCGACATGCCCGACCTTCCGATTCTTCGCGGGGCTTTCACCGAACGGCTGACCACGGTCAACTGGCAGGGCTATTACATCGGCGGGCAAGGGGGATATGGCTCATCGGATGAGGATTTTGGACGCTTCCCATCGACGAGGCCGTTGATGGCGGCGCTGTTGGCCGGTACGACGATTGAAGCTCAAATGGGCGTTTCCTCGTGGGCGCCTTCCCCCAATTCCGGCAAGCTGTCCAGCCGCGCGGGGAGCGGGGGCGCTTTCGCCGGATATAATTCGCAATGGGACGATGTCGTCATCGGCGTTGAAGCGAGCTACATGCACGGCGGGTTTGGAGGCTCGATTACCGCGGTTGACACCCGCTCCAGCACGTCACCGCTGACTGATAACTTCTTTCACCAGGTCACGGCAACATCGCAGGCCGCGATCTCCATCAAGGACATGGCGACACTGCGCGTTCGCGCCGGTTACGCCTACGAATGCTTCCTGCCTTATCTGTTCGGCGGGGTTGCGCTCGGCAATGCCGATATCACGCGCACCGTAAGCTTCGTGGACGTCACGACTCCCGCCGCGCCGATCAACCCTCCGGCCCAGCCGCCGGTTACCGGGAGCTTGACGGTAGCTCAGCACAATCATCTGTTATATGGCTATTCGGCGGGCCTGGGTGTCGACGTCAATTTGATCGGCGGCCTGTTCCTGCGTGCCGAGTGGGAATACGTTCGCTTTACCGCTGCCACTGAAGTGACTATCAACACCGTGCGCGGTGGCCTCGGGTACAAATTCTAAATCGAATCGGCCCGCGGAATTCGTGCGGCAGGCGATCCTGTTGACAGAATTGCCTTGGGCTGTTGCAGTGTGGCCGCAACCACGGCGGCGACCATGAAAATCTACGGCGATACCATTTCGGGCAATTGCCTGAAAGTAAAATGGGTCTGCGACAGACTGGCGCTGCCCTACACATGGATCGCCGTCGACACGCTCAAGCGCGAGACCCGCACGACGCAGTTTCTCAAGCTCAACAGCGCGGGCCAGGTGCCGACCGTCGAGTTCGACGATGGCCGCGTGCTGGCCGAATCCAACGCCATCATCCGCTATCTCGCCCGCGGCAGCGATCTGATCCCCGCCGACCCATTTGCCGCGGCGAAAATGGATGAGTGGCTGTTCTGGGAGCAATACAGCCACGAGCCCTATGTTGCGGTATGCCGCTCCCAGATGGTGTATCTCGGTAAAGCCTCATCCGACCTCGATCCCGACAAGGTCAAGCGCGGCTACGCGGCGCTGGCGCGGATGGAACACCAGCTTGCGGCGACCCGGTTTCTGGTCGGCAATGCCTTCTCCCTCGCCGACGTGTCGCTGCTGGCCTATACGAGGCTGGCGCATGAGGGCGGTTTCCACCTCGACGGCTATGCCGCTGTGCGGCGCTGGATCGGCGAGGCCGAACGGTCTCTTGGCCTGCCACCGGCGCGCTGAGGTCTACCGGAATTATCATGGGGGAGAATTCCTCGATTACCATCCGGCGCGCGCGCCGCGACGATGTCGGCGTCATCGTGACGATGCTGGCGGACGATCCGTTCGGCAGCGCGCGCGAACGGCTCGAAGACCCGCTGCCGCCGTCGTATTTCCACGCGTTCGAAGCGCTCGCCAATGATCCGCACATCCAGCTTGTGGTAGCGGAGGATGGCGCAGGCGCCGTCGTCGGCTGCCTGCAGCTCTGCATCCTGCCGGGGCTAAGCTCGCAGGGCGCCTCGCGCGGCCTGATCGAGGATGTTCGCGTCGCCACCCATTGCCGCAGCCGCGGCATCGGAGAGCGCATGGTGCAATGGGCCATCACGGAAGCGCGCGCCAGGGGCTGCAAGCTGGTCGAACTGTTCACGCATAACAGCCGCGTCGACGCGCAGCGATTCTACGCGCGATTGGGATTTCAGCCGAGCCATGTCGGGATGACGCTGCGATTTTGATACAGCCAATCGTGGCCACCGATCCGGGCGGCGTTGCGTCCATTGCGAAACGTGTTTTGCCATTCGATCCGGTTAACGCGCGATAAACTAACTGGCCCTTCGTGATTTTTTTTGCGGAACGATCCATGACAACCTGACGTATCCCGTGGGGCGGCTCGGGCAGCTTGGGGACCCAGATGAAAAATTATTCGATTGTCAGGATCGGCAACGAGTACGTCGTGCGGGCGAACGAAAAGAGCGTCCTGAAAATCTCCAGCAGGAGAAGGGCTGCCAGGCTTGTCACCGACGCGGCCGAACTATTGGATTCGCAGTCGCCCCCGCCGGCGCCGCCGGACGCCGAGCCATCAACCGGCCGTGATCCCGGCGTCATACCTGATCCATCCAAAGTTCCTTGACGATCCAGGGCGTTTCCCTTATGCACCGCGGCGGGAAACCTCTCCCCACCGAGAGGCAGCTATCTGGAAGGATAGATCATGACTGCAGCGAAGCCTGCTTTGCGGCCGAATGCGCCGCATTTTTCGTCCGGCCCCTGTGCCAAGCGCCCCGGCTGGAACGCCCAAAATCTCAAGGATGCCGCCCTCGGCCGTTCGCATCGCGCAAAAATCGGCAAGGCCAAGCTCAAGCTCGCGATCGAGCTGACGCGCGAAGTGCTTGAAGTGCCTGCCGGTTACAGGATCGGCATCGTGCCGGCATCCGACACCGGCGCGGTCGAAATGGCGCTGTGGTCGCTGCTTGGCGCGCGGCCGGTGACCACGATCGCCTGGGAATCCTTCGGCGAAGGCTGGGTCAACGACATCGTCAAGGAGCTGAAGCTCAAGGATCTAACCAAGCTGCATGCCGGCTATGGCGAAATTCCCGATTTGAGCAAGGCCGATCCCGCTTCCGACATCGTCTTCACCTGGAACGGTACCACCTCGGGCGTCCGCGTCCCCAATGCCGACTGGATCAGCGCGAAGCGCGAAGGCCTCACCGTCTGCGACGCGACCTCGGCGGCGTTCGCGCAGGCGCTCGACTGGCCCAAGCTCGATGTGGTGACGTTCTCCTGGCAGAAGGCGCTGGGCGGCGAGGCCGCACATGGCATGCTGGTGCTCTCACCGCGCGCGGTGGAGCGGCTCGAGAGCTACAAGCCGGCATGGCCGCTGCCGAAAATCTTCCGCATGACCAAGGGCGGCAAGCTCAACGAAGGTATCTTCGAGGGCGAAACCATCAACACGCCGTCGATGCTGTGCGTCGAGGATTATCTCGACGCGCTGAACTGGGCGAAATCGATCGGCGGCCTCAAAGCCCTGATCGCGCGCGCCGACGCCAACACCAAGGTGCTCGCCGACTGGAAGGCGAAAACGCCCTGGATCGATTTCCTGGCGAAGGACCCGGCGATCCGTTCCAATACCTCGGTGTGCATGAAGGTGGTCGATCCCGCGATCAGCGCGCTTAACCCGGACGCGCAAGCCGATTTCGCCAAGCGGCTGGTGGCCCTGGTGGAGAAGGAAGGCGCAGGTTACGATTTCGCGCATTATCGCGACGCGCCGGCGGGGTTGCGCATCTGGTGCGGCGCCACGGTGGAGGCAAAGGACGTCGCGCTGCTGACGCAGTGGATCGACTGGGCGTTCGCCGAGACCAAGGCTGCGCTTCCCAAGGCGGCGTAAGTTCGTTCACTCCATCGTCATGGCCGGGCTTGACCCCGGCCATCCATCAAGAATGGACCCGCGGGTCAGGCCCGCGGGTGACGACATCAAATGCATCGTCCATCAACGGATCACACAAATGCCCAAACCCAAAGTTCTCATTTCCGATGCCCTGTCGCCCGCAGCCGTGCAGATCTTCAAGGACCGCGGCATCGAGGTCGATTTCCAGCCCAATCTCGGCAAGGACAAGGAAAAACTCGCCGAGATCATCGGCGATTACGATGGGCTTGCGATCCGCTCCGCCACCAAGGCCACCGCGAAAATCCTGGAGAAGGCAAAGCGGCTGAAGGTGATCGGCCGCGCCGGCATCGGCGTCGATAACGTCGAGATCCCGGCCGCGACCGCCAAGGGCATCATCGTGATGAACACGCCGTTCGGCAACTCGATCACCACAGCCGAGCACGCCATCACCCTGATGCTGGCGCTGGCGCGCGAAATTCCGCAGGCCGATACGTCGACGCAGGCCGGCAAGTGGGAGAAGAACCGCTTCATGGGGGTCGAGATCACCGCGAAGACGCTCGGAGTGATCGGCTGCGGCAATATCGGTTCGATCGTCGCCGACCGCGCGCTCGGTCTGCGCATGAAAGTGGTCGCGTTCGATCCGTTCCTGTCGCCGGAGCGCGCCAAGGACATCGGGGTCGAGAAGGTCGATCTCGACGAGCTGTTCAAGCGCGCCGATTTTATCACGCTGCACACCCCGCTGACCGAGAAGACCCGGAATATTATCGACGCGGCCGCGCTGGCGAAGATGAAAAAGGGCGTGCGCATCATCAACTGCGCGCGCGGCGGCCTGGTCGACGAGCAGGCGCTGGTCGCGGCGCTGAATTCCGGGCACGTCGCCGGCGCGGCGTTCGACGTGTTCGTCGAGGAGCCGGCCACCTCCAACGTGCTGTTTGGCCATCCCAAGGTGATCTGCACGCCGCACCTTGGCGCTGCGACCACCGAGGCGCAGGAGAATGTGGCGCTGCAGGTGGCCGAGCAGATGTCGGACTATCTCCTGACCGGCGCGATCTCCAACGCGGTGAACTTCCCGTCGATCACGGCGGAAGAGGCGCCGAAGCTGAAACCGTTCATCGAGCTTGCCGAAAAACTCGGCTCGTTCGCCGGCCAGCTCACCGAGAGCGGCATCTTGAAGGTGCAGATCACCTATGAGGGCCATGTCGCCGAAATGAAGATCAAAGCGCTGACCTCGGCGGCGCTGTCGGGCCTGCTGCGGCCGATGCTGGGCGACGTCAACGTCGTCTCGGCGCCGGTGGTTGCCAAGGAGCGCGGCATGGTGGTCGACGAGATCGTGCGCGCGGCGCAGAGCGATTACGAAAGCCTGATCACGGTCACCATCACCACCGAGCGGCAGGAGCGCTCGGTGTCGGGCACGGTCTATGCCGATGGCAAGCCGCGGCTGGTGGATATCAAGGGCATTCGGGTCGATGCCGAGTTCGGCAAGTCGATGATCTATGTCACCAACGAGGACAAGCCGGGTTTCATCGGCCACTTCGCGAGCCTGCTCGGCGATGCCAAGATCAATATTGCGACCTTCCATCTCGGCCGCAACAGGCCGGGCGGCGACGCCATCGCATTGGTCGAGGTCGACGGTGCGGTGCCGAGGGACGTGCTCGCCAAGGTGCAGGCGCTGCCGCAGGTCAAGCAGGCCAAGGTCTTGGCATTTTAAGCCGGTGAAATTCTGAGATGCGGAATTTCGAAACTGCTCGCAGCCAGCCGCAATTGCCGTGGCTAACCTCCGCTTCCTCCGCTGACCGAGGCGGGCCGGCCGGACGGTATTTTTGTCGCCTCCGCTGAAAAATGTGTACGATTACTTTTCTATACGCGCCATAATCGGCCACCTCAAAGGGAGAGAAAAAATGCGTGAAGCCGTTGTCGTTTCCTATGCGCGCACGGGGCTGGCGAAATCCGGTCGCGGCGGGTTCAATATCACCCCACCGATGTCGATGGCGGCCCACGCCATCAAGCACGCCGTGGAGCGCGCCGGCGTAGACAAGGAATACGTCGAAGATTGCTATCTTGGGAATTGCGCGCACGGCGCGCCCAACATCGGCCGTCAGGCCGCGCTGCTCGCCGGCATGCCGAAATCGACCGCCGGTGTCTCGGTGAACCGTTTCTGCTCGTCGGGACTGCAGACCATCGCGATGGCGGCAAACAGCATCCGCTCCGACGGCGCCGAATGCATCGTCGCCGGCGGCGTGGAAAGCATCTCGGTCCCCGGCGGCGGCTCGCCGAAGGAATCGATCGATCCGGACCTGCTGAAGGCCGCGCCCGACATCTTCATGGCGATGATCGATACCGCCGACATCGTCGCGGAGCGTTACAAGGTCAGCCGCGAATACCAGGACGAGTACTCGCTGGAGTCGCAGCGCCGCATGGCCGCCGCGCAGCAGGCCAACAAGTTCAAGGACGAAATCGTCCCGATGAAGAGCAAGATGAAGGTGGTCGACAAGGCGACAAAGGCCGAGAGCATCGTCGACTATGTCGTCGATCGCGACGAGTGCAACCGGCCCGACACCACGATGGAGGGCCTTGCCAAGCTCGAGCCGGTGAAGGGGCCCGGCAAGTACATCACCGCCGGCAACGCCAGCCAGCTTTCGGATGGCGCGGCGGCCGTCGTGCTGATGGAAGCCAAGGACGCGGAAAAGCGCGGCCTGGAGCCGATGGGCCGCTTCGTCGCCTGGGCGTCGGCGGGCTGCGAGCCGGACGAGATGGGCGTCGGCCCGATCTACGCCGTGCCGAAGCTGTTGAAGCGCCAGGGCCTGAAAATCGACGATATCGATCTTTGGGAACTCAACGAGGCGTTTGCCAGCCAGTGCCTGTATTCCCGTGACCAGCTCGGCATCGATCCGGAGAAGTACAACGTCAACGGCGGCTCGATCGCGATCGGCCACCCCTTCGGAATGACCGGCGCGCGGCTCACCGGCCACATCCTGCAGGAGGGCCGGCGGCGCAAGGCCAAGTGGGGCGTGGTGACAATGTGCATCGGCGGCGGCCAGGGCGGCGCGGGCCTGTTTGAAATCTATAGCTGAGTTCCGGCTCCTCTTTGCGTGAGCCGGCACAGCAATGTGCCTTCGTCGATCAAGAGATCGGCAGCGCGGGCGGAGCCATCGCCGCGCTGCTTTCTTATTCGGCCGCCCTCGCCGATGACATCCTTTCCGATCTCGGGCATGAAAGATGCCGAGGGCCGTGCAACCGGCCCCGCGCATGATCCGCCAAAGTGTGAGCGATTTGGCGAAAAGATCATGCGCTGATTCAGTAATTTAGCGCGCGATCGGACGCAAAACCGGGCACCACTTTTGCTGATCGCGCGCGTGATCGGGAGGAACCAGCGATGCCGTATCAACACATTCTTGTCGACGACCCGAGGCCGCGGGTCCGGCGCATCACGCTGAATCGGCCGGACAAGCGCAATGCGCTGAACAACCGGCTGCGCGCCGAGGTGTTCGATGTGCTGGAGACGGCCGATCGCGATCCGGAAATCTCGATCACGGTTCTGCGCGGCGCCGGTCCGTGCTTTTCCGCCGGCTATGATCTGTCGTCGGACAATTCGGTCGACCAGCCCTATCATTCCGCGTCAGGCCCTGGCCAATGGTCCCGGCATGTTGTCGAAGGCTGGTTCTCGATCTGGGATCTGGCAAAACCGGTGGTCGCGCAGGTGCACGGCTATTGCCTTGCCGGCGGCACTGAACTCGCAACCGCCTGCGATATCGTCTACGTCGCCGACGATGCCCAGATCGGATATCCGCCGGTGCGGCTGATGAGCCCGCCGGACATGCAATATCATCCGTGGCTTCTCGGCATGCGGCGCGCCATGGAATTGATGTTGACGGGTGACGCGATGTCCGGACGCGAGGCCGCGGATTGGGGTTTTGCCACGCGTTCGTTTCCGCTTGATGAACTCGAGCGACGCACCCTGGATTTCGCAGAGCGCGCCGCCAAGGTTCCGGTCGAATTGCAGCAGCTCAACAAGCGTTCGGTGCACCGCGCGATGGAGATCATGGGCGCTCGCGCGGCGATGCGCGCCGGCACCGAAATCCAGGCGCTGGCGTTCACCACCGAGGCCAGCCGCGCCTACATGTCGACGTTCCGCCGCGACGGCGGAAGCGTCAAGCAGCAGCTCGACCAGCGCGACACCACGTTCGGCGATTATCGCACGCGCAAGACGTGAGGGCGTATTCCGCAAATGCACGTCCTCGCATTTGATGCGGAAATGTGCGCCAGTGAACTGGTGGTTCCTAGACTAGAGCGGGATGCGTTTAGGTTGAGGCGGTATCGATCGATCACCTCTCCCTCTCCCCGCTCTTCGCGGGGAGAGGGTTGGGGTGAGGGGCCTGCCTCTGCAAATTCCGAACATAGATGCGCGCGGGCGCGGCGAGATCGCGAAGCTGTGTTTGTAAATGCGTTGCTGTTTGAAATGTGAATCCGAACTGTCATCGTCCGCGAAAGCGGGCGATCAGTATTCCGAAGCGTTGGCTAGGGCGCGACAACGAGCGTCGCCTTCATGTTGGGATGGAAGCGGCAATAATACTCGACCGTGCCTGCCTTCCTCAAAACCGAGGTGACGGTGCTCTTCGGCGGCATCGTCACGTCCCAGTCGCCGTTTCGCGCCGTCGCGGTATGGGCGAAAATGTCCTTGTTGATCCATTCGATGGTGTCGCCGACCTTTGCCGAGGCTTCGGCCGGCGAGATCACCAGGTTTTCCATCGTGATTTGAACGGTCGCCGCATCTGCCGAAACGGCCATCGCGAGCGTCAGCGCCGCGGCGATCGCAAGAATCCATCTCGGCGCCATGCGAGGCTCCCTATTTCAAGTTGGCCGCGACGTGCTCGGCATGTTGCTCGTGGCCCTGGAAAATCTTCAGGCCGGTCTGCAGCAGGCTCTTCAGCTCCGCGTTGTTCGCGGAGGGAATGAGCTGCGTCTCAAGCGCGCTATCGACCGCCT
>WNGK01027183.1_pt1 | contig 14352 bp, 14 predicted proteins | sample 5400601 | NCBI WGS metagenome assembly WNGK01 (sample SAMN13153376, study PRJNA577476) | soil metagenome | isolation source: 60 cm soil or saprolite under Garry oak tree replicate 1 | place: USA:California | collected 2016-06-15 | reverse complement strand
TTGCAGGTCCTTTTGCGGATTTCTCCGCCTTATTCCAGCTTCTGAATGCTCATTCCCTGGTGCTGTTTGAGGCACTGCAACGAGAGCAAAAGCTCATCAAGGAAGTCGAGCAGCTCAAAGCACAACGTGCTGAAGCAAGGGACATACCCTGACGGCACGGCGGATACGACCTCTGAAGAGCAACACAACAAAAAAACAGGGGAGTGGATAAAGCCTTCCCGTTGGTGAGCGAGCCTGTTTACGGAGAGGTGAACGAGCAGCAAGGGGGGAGATGTCACTCCCCCTTTTTCAACCGGCTCTCAGCACGCTAAGAAAGTCCTTGGCCCAGTGAAAGAGGGTGTAAGCAAGCAGGCACACTTAATTTGGAGGAGAGCCTCTCGGTAGGTCCCATTTCCTCATTGTTGATCATCAAAACGGAACCCAGGGAGATTAGAGGTGAGATTATTTTGATCCCCAGATGGGAACCACTTGTAGGTGAGATTATCCCCACACTGCTTAAGCTTCGCTCTCACTCTTTCGGTGTTTTCAAGAATACCTCCCAGTAAGTAAGGAGGAAAGAATGTGAGATCAGACCCTTCCCAGGAGGAGCAAGAGGGAATATAATTTCTTCAACACAATTGGATGCTCGCAAAGAAGGCAGGAGGACTCCGTATGGCAAATCAAGAACACCTCAAGCTGCTCCAACAAGGGGTAGAGGTGTGGAACCAGTGGAGGCAAGAGCAGCCAGATGTCATCCCCGACCTGAGCGGAGCCAACCCGCGAAGAGTCAGACTGGTAATTGCCGACTTAAGCCATGCTGACCTGAGCGGTATCAAGCTGGGTGGAGTCAATCTGAGCTATGTCAACCTGAGTGGAGCTACCCTGAGCTCTGCCGACCTGAGCCAGGCTACTCTCAGCTATGTCAACCTGAGTGGAGCTACCCTGAGTTCTGCCGACCTCTCTGGAGCCAGCCTGATCCTAGCCCACCTGCACAATGCTGACCTGAGCGAAGCTAATCTCAGTGGTGCCGACCTGAGGGGGGCTGACCTGAGGTTTGCCAAGTTGAACAGAGCAAAGTTGAGATTGGCTGACCTGAAGTTTGCCAAATTATACGGAACTCGCTTGATCAGTGCTGACCTGAGCGAAGCCAAGCTGAATGGAGCCAAGTTGACCGGTGCCGACCTGAGCGGAGCCAGGCTGGATGGAGCCGAGATGGATGGAGCCAAGCTGAACTTTGCCTACCTGAAAGGTGCTCTCGGCATTACTCTTGAAGAACTGGAGAAGAAAGTCAAATCACTCCAAAATGCAACCATGCCCGATGGCTCAAAACATTCCTAGCTTGCTACTTTGCAGTTGATGGCACGTTGGCTACCTTTACCCCAACTCCTCATTTTCTTCAGAATACGAGGATGGTACCCTTTTTCATGATCATCAGTTCCTCTAGCAAATAAAAGTGGCTTGCTTTTGATGATCACAGTGGTGCTCATGATCATGATCATCAACAACCACTCATCATTACACAACTTTCGCGATGGCATCACACATTGTATCTCTCATTGAGATGAGTAAAACGCTAAAAGACCAGAGGAAGTTTCAAGAGGCGCTTGATCTCTATGAAGATGCCATTCAATTCCATCCAGACAATGCTTTTGCTTATGCAGAAAAGGGCCATCTGCTCTATGTACTTCAGAGGTACAGTGACGCGCTGACTGCTTATACAAGAGCTATGGAGCTTGACTCAAAATATACAGGCGCATTTGTTGATAAAGAAACACCCCTTGTTGCTCAAGGCAAAGCATGTTATGAGCAAGGTGACTATCAACAAGCGCTGGCTATATTTGAGCAAGTGATTCAATTTAATCCTGATAATAAAGATGCTCAAAAGGCCAGACTGAAAGTTCTTCGTAAGCTTGAGCAAATCGCTGAGGAAAAAAGAATTGCTGAACATAAGCAGAAACTTCTCTTAAGCGAAGATTCATGGCTATGCGAAGAGCCTTTCCGCTATGATTAAAAGTTCTAGCCTTGCGGCAAATCGTGCAGATCTCACCCAAACTTGCTCAACACCTGGGGTACATTTTGTTGCACTCCCACGTTAAGGGTAAAACCGGAATTTGCCTCTAATAGATGTAGAAAGTTGAGCAGAGATCACCTTGCCGTATGTGGACGGCTGCTCTATTGTGAGTGAGCCTGACCTTGATCCCCTACCGCAACAGGAACAGGCAAACCGACATACACTTTTGCCGCCCTCTCGTTTTTGAGCACAGCAACGTCGAGCGTGCAGGCGTCGAGCAGCACGGGATCCTTGACGCCTGCTTGCGTGCAGATCGTTCGCGCGCTATTGTAGAGGCTCGCCGGGAGGTCTCTCGCGAAGAAAGGCTTCGCCGGAATGCCGCTCTGGACCGCTCCGCAATCTGAAAGCAGAGAACCGGCGGGTGCGACGCGCCAACTCTCACCGTAGCGGCGATAAAGATCGTCAAATGAAACTGGAATGTTGAACACTGTTCCGTCGCTCGCTTCAAGCTGGTTGACGTTGCCGTTGCCGTTGGCCAGTAGACCGCTCACCTGCGTAGGCCACGCGCCGAGGCCCACGGACACATCGATCCAGGTGCCGTTCATGACGGCGCGCATGCTGTTGCCGCTCTGGTCGATGACGAGATAGACGTTGCCTGTCCGGTAGAGGTCGACACCGGAAGGCAACGAGAGCGTTTGGCCGTCGGCAAGAACAGTGGGGTTTCCATCGACCACAAGCCGCTCCGGCGCAGTGCACAGCGCCACCCGGGTATTGCCCATCTTCGTCGCGACCGCCTGGTTAATTGATGCGTTTGGCCAGGTTGGCGCCCCGGACACCTGTCGGGTTTGCACGGCGAAATCCGTGGTTTGCGCGAGCAGGAAATCACCTGAGGCCTGGAAGTCGTAGAACAAGCCGTTGAATGTCTGCAGGTGCGTGTCGCCGACTCCGTCCGCTGCCGCACACGACGCTGCGGTGCCAGGGATGTTGCTCTGCGTGGTCTCGATGGCTGGCGCAGGCTGAGTGGTGAGCGTTGGCGCACCCACCAGGGTCAGATTATTCGTCTCTCCGGTGAAGCCTTGATACACGCAGTTTGGCCTAACCGTTGAGCCGTAGTGAACGGTCGTCTCCACATTGATCGTGGCATTCGCGTTGAAGACCGCCTGTGAAGAACAGCAGTCGCCAACGATAATGAATTCTATGCCCTGCCAGCCCGATGCGAGATTGAGAATGCTGTCCTGGTTCGACGCGGTCACACTGGTCGTCGTCCCCATGATCACCGAGTCCGTACCACCTGCGTTTGCGTTCCCGGTCAGGCTTAAAGAAGCAAGATTCGTGATTGGCTGGGATGCGAACGACACGGCATTAGGCCCGTTTTCCCAGCAATAGATGTCCGTAGATCCAGGAAATGAAAAGCTGTTCCACCCAGTCGGGCACGTGGCGTTATATTTCTCCAGCCAGTACTGAATAAATGCAGAACCTGCGTTTGAGAAGATGAATTGCTGCCAGCCCAGGCACGAGGGGTGGCTGGCACAAACGGTGGTCGTGAAAGGCCTCGTATTGAGCTGGAGGGAGTAGGTGTTAGCGACCGCCGGTGGATTTCCACTGACATTGCCGCTCTCGCTCGTCACGCCGGTAACGCTTGGGAATGAACCTGTCGCCGAGTTTATGAAGCCAGTCACCCCGGCCGAGTAGTCGTTGCTGCCTCCCACAACCCCTGGTCCGGGCCTGCCACGCCCCGGCGGATAGGGTAGGTTCGGCGGCTTGATGCACGGAACCTCCTGCCACTTCAGGCTCGGAAAGGCGGCATTGAAGCAACCCCTCTTCGGAAAGGGAACCTGCGCGATTTGCGTTCTCCAGTCTTTCTCATTCGTCACCGTAGTCGTTGCCGTGGGTGAGACCACATTGCCGGGCGCTCCACAGGCGGCCAACAGGATGGTCATCAGGACCATAACGCTAAGAACTCTGTGCATCTTTTTCTGCACGCGGCTGGATGACTTCATTGCCATTCCCCCCTTTGATTCGGCCCAGGTTCTTCGATACTTAATGAATCGACTCAGCAGTAAGAGACATCTTGATGAAAGTATAACCTGTATTTGCTGTAATTGTAAATATATCAAGCAAGCGGGCGGCGTAAAAATGCATCAAACCATGAAACTGGCGGAATCTTTCTGATTACCGTAGTACATGCCTTGCTCGAGAACCTCCCTCTCATATGACGAAAATTGATCTACATCTCTTCAATTTATCCTGCATATCCAGTTTATTTAGATGTAGATGCCATTATCAAAATTTGGTCATCATACATTATTTTGAGAGGGATGTTATGTCGAAAATGTTGCGTTTTTTGCTACCGGTTCTTCTTCTTGCCACAGTGCTCTTTGCCGCAGTTCTCTCCATGGTAGCTGTCAGGACGAAGGCCGCCTCCGGCGACTACGGACTGATCTATGCGAACGCTGCACAAATAAGCTGCTCTGACCCTCGTTGCGGGATGCTCGCTACGATTCCCGCCAACACCTGGGTGCAGACATCATGCTGGCGCGACGGCGGCTCCTACAATGGCACCCCGCGCTGGTTCCGCGTGAATTTCAACGGGCAGGACGGTTGGGTCAGTGCTTCGCTGATGAACCCGCAGCCAATTGTGCCCTATTGCAGCAATCTGGCATCCGGCGAGTCATTATTTGCGAATGAGTCGGTGTGGTCACAAAACGGCGCTTACCAGTTGATTATGCAAAACGATGGAAACCTTGTGGAGTATGGACCGTCCGGTGCGTTGTGGGCTTCAAATACGGGCACCCCCGGCTCGTGGGCGATTATGCAAGGAGATGGGAATCTTGTCGTCTATACGTCGAGTGGCACTCCGGTGTTCGCTACCGGCACTGCATGGTCCCATTCACAACTGGTTGTCCAGTCAGATTCCAATGTCGTCATGTATAGCGGATCGACACCACTGTGGGCGAGCGGTTGGCACCGCTACGGCGGCCAGGCGACCAGGACATGGAATGCAGGTGATGCCGGTAATTGCACATGGTATGCGATGGACCGTTGGCACTCGTTCTGGCTCAGGCACCTCTACCCGGCGATCAGCGGAAACGCCATAGATTGGGCCAATTCCGCACGAGCGCTTAATTATCAGGTATTCAGCTTCCCCGCCACTCAGGCAGTGGTCATATTACCATCGACTAATCCTGATGGACACGTCGCATGGGTGGAGGCGATGGCACCGCGTAGCGACGGGACGTGGATCTACATTGGGGAGATGAATGTTATCGGCCTGGGGCAGATTGATCATCGCTGGGTCAAGGTCACTTCCAGCATGTCTTTTATCCCGGCACCCGCCATCTAGTATTATGCGGTCATTCTTGTAGGGGATATAGCAACGTAACTTGCAGGTTTCGGGCCATTAGCTCGCCTTTAGTGTGAGTTGATCTTTGCAAAAACTTTGGGGGGGATATCTTCAGGCAAAAAGGCAGTTCGAAGGAACTCCTTTGGATCTAGAGCAGGATGTTCTTAGGCGCCTCTTCTCCCGCTGTTATGCGATTCAGAATTTGTTTGAACAGATCCCAGAACTCATGAAGGTTGCTATTGGATATCGGAACATCCAGCGAGGGCCGATAAATCGGCCCCTACGGCTGCTTTATTTGGTTTGCTTACGTCCATATTTAGGCTAGCCGTAAATGATATCTGTTTTACTACTCTGTGACACAATCAAAGATCCGAGGATGTGTTGTCGATACCTTGATTTATCTACAAGAGGAGGATACATATGAATCGTCGCGCCGAAGATGAAGAACGTGAAGAGCGGATCAACATGGAAATTGTTGTGGATGCCAATGGACCTGAAGAGCAGGCGATGGGTTGGTATTATTATCTCGCCGACACCATGAACTTCCCGTTTTCCGCCCGCTGTGTCGCTCGCCGCACGATTTCGCCTTTCTTTGGAACCGGGAGACGAAGTCGAGGTCGTGGAAATAGCTCCAGCAGAGGAATGCGAGCATGAGATGATTCATCTGCTCGAACGCCATCATAATGAGCGTTTCATAGCTTCTATGAATAGGTTCATGCCGTTGTGGCAATATTATCGTGAGGAACTTAATCGGGCACCGTTGGGGTATGAGTCCTGGGGATATTGAGTAGTGCATCTCTAAAATTCAAATGTTGATTGTGGGAAGAAGCCCCTGAATGATTTGGCCCTGATAAGTGTACTGTTCAAGATAAATCTGCTGAGTATCGAGATAATCTCCAACAGTAATTTCATACAGATGACGTGCGTCCCAGGCAATCAGGCGCGCCGCAAGTGGATTGAACCAGGTACGAATGCGAAAGACAAGACGAGCTAGAGCAACACCGCTTTCAGGAAGTCCATCCTCCGGAATGATAAACAATAGGCGCACGTCAAAAGGTGGCTTCCCAACAATTTTGGCGAGACGCACTTCTTTCACATTATCCAGGGCATCGAGTTCGGGATCATTGTCCTTTTGCATTTGTGATAGATTGTCTAAAATAGGCTTAATGACTGCGCCAACGACATCATCATGAAATGCTGGCCTATCGAAACGATGAGCTATCCAACGCCCGAACCTCTCTTGAGTAGCGCTATCAAAAGCACCAGGTTCAGGCGTAAAGTTCAGAAGCACCGGTTTCTCAATGAGTACCATAACAGAAGACTCGGCAACCAATCCTCGGCGTAAAGTTCAGAAGCACCGGTTTCTCAATGAGTACCATAACAGAAGACTCGGCAACCAATCCTCGCTTGCGATCTAAAAGAAAGTAATGGCTGCTATTACTATCTGCATACTTCAAAATACTGTTATTTTCGGTGATAAAGGCACGCATGGCCACAATGTTTGGCTCTTCACTCAGGCTGCGAACGATGTCACAGTCCTGGCTAGCTATCACCAGGTAATCCTCTCGGCGGGTGATGCCCGAAGCAAGGCCAATGCCGTGTAGCGGCAAATCCGTTGAGGCAGGAATATCCACCTGCTCAGCCTGACGCTTTGCCGTCTTAGCAATTTTACTCAGGGGATCATCACTTCGATAGATCACGCTCCAGGGTAAGGGAGGCATCAAAACTCCCTGACGCCAACCAGAATTATACAGATGCTCTCCCAGCTTATTATCAGCCATTGTTTACTCCCAAACAAAGCCCCACGCCACAAACGCTTCATCATTCTCGTCAGCACCACCAGGTGATTCTTCATGACTCAGTAGAGGTTGCGGGCTAAGCCGATCAAGGGCACGATCAAGCTCGTTAGCTGACAAATGAGGTGCTCCCCAATTAAGCCTTACGGCGGGACGAGCCCAACCAGACAAGCCACTTATATCACGCGCAGCCTTAGATACACTATCCGAAGCTATATGAGCTGGAAGAGGACGCAGTGCAAGGCCAATCACAACATCATGCTTACCTGCAGCAAGCAAATCAATAGGCTTTCCTGCCGGCCCCGGCGCCTCCAGAAATTCTTTGAGAGCGGGACCATGTAAATCATGAATAGTACGAAAAGAGTCGAGCAATTCAGTAAGACGCTTCGCATGCTCATCACTGACTCCTTTACCCCCGAGCCACTTGTAATAGGCATTCCGGCTTACATGGGCTAAAGAAGCCAGCGTCTCAACAGGTAGACCGCTCATCTCTCGTAATAGATGAGGTATCCTATCAAGCTCAATCGTATCGTTTGTTTGCTGTGCAGTCTTCTGAAAAGCAGGAGTTTCAAGACCGGAGGACGTCGCATCAAAAAAAGGGCGAGAGCTGACAAATCCGCCAGTAGAAGTGATTACAAAACCAATCTCACTGTGTATCGGTTGTTGCTCAATCACAAGTACAGGATAGCTTGCAGCAGGTACGAGAAAGAGGGGTGCCACACTTGTTCCAAGAGCAAGAATGCGCAACGGGTCAACCCACACATGTATAGGTAAACTATAGGTACTCATGATTCTCCCCTCAGATAGAGGTAAAGCTCGCCCTCCCCAATAGACCAACGAAAAACGCGATAGAGGATGTCATTGTACCTCTGCATTTGCTCGATGGGGTGCTGCACATCAAATGTAACGGGTGTCTCGTCGAAAAAGTCGAGGTCAAGAAGATAGAACTGGCCAGTTTTCGGGGGATGGTTCTGCGTTGGCATGATCGTAGTACCTTGAAGAAAACCGTGGCGAACAAGCAAAGAACCATCCAAACGTTTGGTACGCACCTCTCCAATAGTCTGTTCGACTCTACCGCCAAGCACTCCTCGTGCGCCTAAACCAAGTAGGTCGGGATTGAGAAGCTGCATCCATGCTTTATAATTGTCGCCTTTGGGATGACGGAACTCGTTAATATAACGTAAGCCGAAGCGTAGTTGATGGCGAGGATTAAAATGAGTATCGATGTGGCCCAGTAAGCTGGCAAAGCGGATTGAAAACTCGGTAACATTGGTATATTCTCGTGTCTCCAGTGAAATAGACTCACTGGAGAGCACAACTGACCAGCGCGAATCAATACTAGTAAAACGTAGCATACTAGCGCCTGGAGTGTGCCCTATTACACCTTGTGGGCTAACGACAATGTTCATGGCTTGCTCAGTAGTTACAAGAGGATATTCAGTTGCAAGCGCTTCCCTGATGCCCAACATATAAGTATCATCCTGGAAACGCTGAACGGGTGGATAGTTCAGCTGTGCAAGGCACGATTCCAGGCAAGAATTATTAAAGATGACTTGATCATACATAGGAAGCAACTCATCAATATTGTCCATTTCATCCTCCTGAAGCGGTTTACATTCCGGTTTACATTCCTTATGACATATTATATTGGTTTACACTGCGGTTGTCAATAAGTAAGAGTAGTAATCGATAAGTAAAAAAGGATCGTGACCTTATCTCCTTCGGCAATCAAATCTTCGGGAGTGACGGGAACAGCCTGACGCTCACAAGAAAAGAGCACCTTGGCCCGATGTTCGGTCGCGCAAGCGATCATTGCCAGGTACTCGCTTCCTTGAAGAGTGCAGAGGCAAGCAGGGCGCTGCGCGTGGCGATCTCTTTGGGCGTGTAGGGTCGCCCATGCCCAAGCCACCAGGTGATAGCTTCCACAAACATCGTGGACACCAGGTCTGGCACGAACTCATCTAAGAAGGTGTGGACGGGGCGAGCGCTCGCATCCGGTCCGTGAGGAAGGCGCCCACGCTCTTTGACTAAGCCAGCCAGAGAGGCACGCATCTTCCTCACAAACCAGGGGCTTCCCTTTCTGCCAAGCAGCGCTCGATAGAGCCGTTCGTAGTGCGCGATATGCTCGAAGAACTTCACCCAGATCTCTGGAGGATGTTCTCGCCCTAGATCTCCAACAGCGTTGAGCAAGGCACTCATGGCTTCCTCAAAGATCTGCTCCACCAGGTCGTATTTGTCCTGATAATTGCGATAGAACGCGGCCCGGCTCACCATCGCGCGCTCGGTCAATTCGCCGATGGTGAGCGCCTCGAAGCCCCGCTCCTCGATCAACTCAATTAATGCCTCCCGCAGCAGTTTCTGTGTGCGTCTGGCGTCTGACGCGTACATTGCCCTCCGGTTGAGTCATTTTGCGCTCCTTGTCTCATCTGAGACAAACTTTCCTGATTGATCCTTGTTTCTCTGCGCTCGTCCGGCTACACTGAGAACCAGATACGAGAGTCTATCTGAGATAGTATGTCTCAACCTGGTCATCCTGTCAACAAACAGATCTGGACCATCCAGGAGGCGTCAAGAGACACCGCATGCGATGAATGGGATGTCGCATTTCATTCACCACGCGCAGCGTGAGTCGACACACCCTCTTACAAAAGAGAGGTTTTCTCTGAAAGGAGCAAGATCTATGCATTCGTTCGCACGTCACCGCCCGAGCCGGGCGTCCAAGGCGTCGACCACAGAGACCAAAGGGCTGGTCCTCAACCAGGGCTGGCGTTACGACCTGATGGGATGGTTCCACGACACCTTTTCGTTCCGTGGCCAGTGGCGGGAGCTCAGGCAGAGAACCGCCAACCTGGCCCGCATTCAACCCGGAGAGCAGGTGCTAGATGTGGGCTGCGGCACGGGAACGCTGGCGATGGAAGTGGCACGCCTCGTGGGCCGTGCGGGCCGCGTCGCAGGTGTTGACCCGGGGACCCAGCAGATCGCCCGTGCCCGCGCGAAAGCGGCTCGCCGCAACTTGCCCATCGAGTTCCAGATCGGGGTGATCGAGCAGCTCCCTTTCCCCGATCAGACGTTCGATGTGGTGTTCTCGACCTTGATGATGCATCATTTGCCTGCGAGCCTCAAGCGTCAGGGACTCGCGGAAATCGCTCGTGTGCTCAAACCAGGAGGGCGCCTGGTTATTGCCGATTTCAAGCGCAAGCAGGAACGCCAGGGCCGGGCTGCGCGCTTTCACGCCGGGGGAAGCAGCATGCAAGATCTGGTGGCCCTCGTCAAGGAGGCAGGTTTCGAACATCTGGAAATAGAGGAGATGCGGCCCCCACGCTTCTCTGCTTTCCCAGGAGCAGGCATAGTCTGTGCGCACAAAAGCTAAGACGGATGGGCGATCAAAGAGAAAACGCTGCTTGAATTTCTTGACCGATGCTCTAGCCGTGCTTGATTTCTGTTATACTACAATCTGACGTGATCAAACATCCGAGAGTATTTCGCCAATAACCAGTTTTTATCCACACCAGGAGAATACATATGACTCAACAGTCAGAAGATGAAGAACGTGAAGAGCGGATCAATATGGAGATCATTGTGGACTCCTATGGTTCTGATGAGCAAGCGATGGGTTGGTATTACTATCTTGATGGGAAGATGCAATTTCCGTTTTCTGCACGATGTATCACTCAGCGAGCAATTTCGCCATTAGAACCAGGGGAGGAAGTTGAAGTCGTGGGAATGGCTCCGGTAGAGGAATGTGACCATGAAATGTTTGTGATGATCAAGTGGAAATCTCGTACGCTCGGTGTTCCCTTGATACAATTGGAGGGTATTGACGTGGATGAGAAGACGCAACAGGCGATTGAGGATTGGCATTATTGGGTGGATCAGGAGTATGAGTTGTAAGAGGAGATCGCGCAATGGCTCAGATTACAAATGAGGTTGTCTATCAACTGGATATTCGTCTTGCTTATATTGAACCACCGATTTGGCGACGCATGGTGGTTCCTGGTCAGGTGACGCTCTTTAGTTTGCACAGGATGCTCCAGGTCGTCATGGGGTGGGAGAACTATCATCTTCATCAGTTCATCGTCGGTAATACGTACTATGGGGAGCCAGATCCAGAGTATGATGACAGAATGAAGGATGATCGACGTGTTCGACTTCACAAGATTGCTCGTGAGAAGGGGGCCAGCTTTATCTATGAATACGATTTTGGGGATAGTTGGCAGCATGTGATTACGGTAGAAGAGATTGAACCGTGGACTCCGAATAGCCTTGCGCCGCGCTGTCTGGATGGAGCACGCGCGTGCCCTCCAGAGGATTGCGGTGGCGTTGGTGGCTATGAACATTTGCTTGAAGTGCTGCGGAATCGACGTCATCCCGAGTACAAGGAGCTGCGCGCATGGGCGGGAACGCATTTTGATCCAGAGCTGTTTTCATTGCAGGCGGTCAACTCAGCCCTGGCTGTCATAAGATGAGTCTTTCTTCTCTCTCCACCTCATCAAGTATGCCCAGCGCACTTATGATAGTGTCATTATAGTGTGCTTCGGGATCAATCGAGGTGTGAGGAAGTTCGCCTTGCTCGCGATGCTTTTGATGCCAGACGCTTCACGTCGTCTCTTCCAAGCAGCGAAGGAGAAAGGCGTCCCCATAATCGATGCTGCCAGATAAGGCGGGATTAGAGAAAAAATATGTCTACGAAAGCGGTGATATAATTTTCGCAGTGGAGCGTTGCGCACGAATATGCTTCTCTGTAGACGTAAGCTTGCAGGCAGCGAGCAATGCAAGAAATGTGGCTGAGGGATCACTAATAGACAATCTGATACCAATGGATCGAGGTGAATCATGGGTACCTCAAGTAGGACTGTCTCAACCTGGGCGCCACTGCGCATTGGGATCTTCCGCGCGCTGTGGCTGGCGGTCCTGGTGAGCAACATCGGCACCTGGATGCAGACAGTGGGAGCCCAGTGGCTGCTGGTCAACCAGCCGCACGCCTCGATCCTGGTCTCGCTGGTCCAAACAGCAGATATGCTGCCGGATGTGTTGTTCGCGTACGTCGGCGGGGTGATCGCTGACACGTTTGATCGGCGCTGGCTCCTCATCATTGTCCAGGGCTGTCTGGTCATAACGGGTCTGGTGCTCACAGTCCTGACGATCGTCGGCCAGATGCCGCCTGCCCTCCTGCTCACGCTCACATTTGTGCTCGGCGCCGGGTCGGCCTTCTCCGTCCCTGCCTATCAGGCGCTGATTCCTGATCTTGTCCCGCGTTCTCAACTGAACTCGGCGTCCGCCCTCGGCTCGATCAATGTTAACCTTGCGCGTGCCATCGGCCCGGCAATTGCCGGGGTGCTGATCACGCGGGCCGGGGTTGGGGCGGTCTTCGCCATCAACACCGCCACGTTTCTTGTCTTTGGGCTCGTTGTCGCTACCTGGCATCCTCCCGAGGGTACGACAGCACCCTTCCCCGAGCGGTTCATCCCGGCGCTGCGTGCTGGGGGGCGTTACGTTCGCTACGCTCCCGTTGTCCGCCGCATCCTGGTGCGTTCAGCGCTGTTCCTCGTGCCGGCCAGCGCACTGTGGGCACTGCTGCCTCTGGTCGCGAATGAGCAACTCGGACTCGGTGCGAACGGCTATGGGTTGCTGCTCGGCGCGCTTGGAGTCGGTGCCGTTGCTGGCGCTTTCGCACTCCCATACATCCGCGCAAGGCTGTCGAGCAACCTCATGCTGCTTGCTGCCAGTATCATCTACGCGGCGGCACTAGTCGTGCTTGTCCTGGTACCGAACGCCATAGTGATCCTGATTGTGCTCATACCAACGGGGATCGCCTGGATCGTCGTTCTCTCGAGCATGAACGCCGCGATGCAACTCTTTCTCCCCGCGTGGGTCCGTGCCCGCGGCCTGTCGGTCTATCAGATGGTCCTCTTTGGCGCCCAGGCAGGTGGTGCCGTGATCTGGGGTGTCATAGCGGGTCCAGCGGGACTCGTGGTGACCTTTCTCATCGCAGCGGCTGTCATGGTCGCAGGGGTAGCGACTATCCGTCTCTGGCCCCTCCTCGATACGAGAGGCATCGACCGCAGTCAGGCAGTGTACTGGCCTGAGCCCCACCTGGTGCTCGATCCCGATCCACAGGACGGACCTGTGCTCGTGACGTCGACCTACACCATCGCCCCAGTGAACGAGCAACGGTTCCTTCAGGCAATGAGCCGTGTGCGAAAGTCGCGGCTGCGGACCGGGGCGGTGGAGTGGGGACTCTATCGGGATGGTGAGGTAGCGAACCAGTTTGTGGAATTCTTCGTCGTCGCCTCTTGGGAAGAGCATTTGAGGCAACACAATGATCGGCTGACCGGCGCAGACCGGCAGTATGAAGAGCAGGCCGATGCCCTGTCCGACCCACCACCACTGACTACGCATCTTCTTGGAGCTGACGTTTCTGACTGATGTCTGCCTGGCACCAGGCTGCTCTAAAATCGGTAGCAAACTGACGGAACTCCGGTAAAAATGATCTGCAAATCGGAGAAGGCAGTGAAGTAAAGGGATCCGAATCGCCGTTAGATATTGGAAAATCCACTGAAGTCGATATATCAGCCCCTACTAGTCCGTCAAGCTTGATGTGGCCGTATGAAATGTAGGGGCATCCCCTTCTCCTTGCGTCTCACCTGACCCGTAGGGTAGCTGCGTAGCAGCGTTGGTGAGACGGATAGGTGCCAGCGGGTGCCCTCGGGGCTGGGTCGGGTGGCCTCGCGCGGGTTTGCTGTATTTCTCGCATTCGTCAGCAGAGTTATTATTGAAACTGGACAAATTAGAACCCTTGTGCTATCCTGACTTCGGATTAACTGTGCTATTGCGCGTATAACCAGCCTACCAGGCATAGAAGGAGGTAATGATGGCAGAAAACAAAACAACTCCCAACAACCAGGATGTTGAACAATTTCTTAACAGAGTCGATGATGAGCGGAAGCGTAAAGATAGCTTTACGATATTGGAACTCATGAAGCAGGTTACTGGAAGAGAACCAGGGATGTGGGGCAGCAGTATCGTTGGGTTCGGCAGCTATCACTACACATATGAAAGTGGACGCGAGGGTGACATGCCACTGGCCGGATTCTCGCCTCGCAAGCAAAATTTGACGCTTTACAATATGGGCGGCTTTGAGCGGTATGACGACCTGCTCAAGAAATTGGGCAAGCACACCACCGGCAAAGGCTGTCTGTACATCAAGCGTCTCGATGATGTTG
>WNGK01005231.1_pt1 | contig 14352 bp, 11 predicted proteins | sample 5400601 | NCBI WGS metagenome assembly WNGK01 (sample SAMN13153376, study PRJNA577476) | soil metagenome | isolation source: 60 cm soil or saprolite under Garry oak tree replicate 1 | place: USA:California | collected 2016-06-15 | reverse complement strand
CTTGCCGGCCAGCCCCAGCTTGCCGGCCAGCCCCAGCTTGCCGGCTAATCGCAGCTTGCCGGCCAGCCGCAGCTTGCGGCCAGCCCAGCCAGGCCGGGGCGGCAGCGTGCCTGATCGCCTCGCGGGGCAGATCTGCCGATGTGATCAGCGAGCCGGGAAGCCAGGGCGGGCAGGCGGGCCAGCGGCTGCCAGCGGCGCCTGAGCCTTCCGTGCCTGTTGACGGCGACAGCCCGGCACGGCGGATCCAGCGGGGATTCGAGCGCATGCTGACGCTGTCGCGGCTGCTGGTCCTCATCCCGGTCGTCTTCCTGCTGCTCGACGCCGCCGGGTCGTTCGTGTACGGCACCGACATCCTGGTCCGGTCGGCCACCGGCCTGATCGGCGAGCCAGCGAAGGTCGGCGGCCGTCTGGGCTTGTTCCTGATCGTCATGGACACATTCCTGGTCGGCGCGACACTCATGATCGCGGCGTTCGGGTTCTACGAACTGTTCATCGTCAAGGGCGACCGGGAGGGCCGCAGGTACTGGCTGCCCGGCTGGCTCCAGATGCGCGACCTGGAGGACCTCAAGGCCCGGGTCGTCTCGATGCTCATCCTGGTGGCCGCGATCACGTTCGTGGACCGGACCGTGGAGGCGCACGACGAACAGGAGGTCCTGTTCCTCGGCCTCGGTATCTCGATCATCATCGCCGCCCTGACCGGGTTCTTGTGGTTCGGCAAGCGCCGGTCCCCGGCGGCCGGGGCGCCGGCGGGGCCGGGAGCGCTGGGGGTTGCAGTCGCAGCCGGGCCTCCGGCTGGCTCTCCCTTTCCTGCGGCTGACACCGGCACACCTCCGGCCGCCCAGGCGGCATTCCCCGCTACCCCGGTCGCACCGACCGCAGTTCCGCCTAGTCCGCCAACTCCAGCGGCTGACCCTGGCGCCCTTTCGTTCGACCCGCCCCTTGCGGCTGACCCCGCCGGGCCTGCCGCTGCCCGACATGCTTCGGGCGCAACTCCTCCGCGCCCAGCCAACCGGGTGAGACGCCGGCGAGGCAGAGTGGTGGCCATGCTGGGCAGTTCCACGCGCGAGGGCGGCTGGAAGGCATCTCCTAGCACCGATGTCATCGCCTTGGCCGGCTGGGCGCGGATCGACCTGACGGGCGCCGACATGCGAGGCGAGCGACTGAAGATCCGGGTGATCTCCCTTCTCGGGCTCGTGTCGATTGCCGTGCCGCCGGATATGACCGTCGTGGACTCGGGCCTGGCGCTGCTCGGCAGCCGATCTGTCCGCGGCGGCACAACTGCGCCCGGAGAGCCGGGCGCGCCGGGGCTCGTTCTGTCCGGCGCGTGCATCGTCGGAGCCCTCCGGGTCCGCCGCAAGCCGTAATCGGGTCGGCGTCAGCCCGGAACGGGCACCCCGGCACGGCGAACTGCGAGTGACCGGAAGCCAAACCGGGCTGATCGGCCAGCAAACCGGGCTAAGGTGGGACAATTTTCGCGTCGCAGTGACCGTCCTCGCAAGGCGAGGACGGCTTATCACGAGTTTGGTGTCCGCGAACGTTGCACCCGCTACTAAATCGGGCGCAAAAACGACGCGAAGTAATGAAGAGTGGTCGGCGGCCGGTGGAGTCGCCCGCTGGAGCGGCCGCAGGTCAAAATCTCGTTGCTGCCGGGACTGATGGGGTTTTCGGTACTTACGGAGTCAGGTGGCCCCCGGGACTGGCTTGATCGATGTGATTATCGGGACTGGTTGGACTGATGTGCTGCCAGTGACTCGCGGACGACTCTCGGGCGGCAGCGGCCCGGCGGCGAACGCGCGTCGGCTGGACCCGGCTAGACCAGGCCGACGATTCCCTGGATCACCAGCAGCACGCCGATCAGGCCGACCGCGGCAACCAGCACGACTTTCCCGTGGCGGCGCAGCCAGGCCTCGCCCGCCTTGAGCTTGCGGACGGTCAGATCGGGCGCGATAAGGTAGGCGACCAGCGGCAGCCAGGCGAAGGCCAGCGTCAGCACGATGATCATCGCCATCGCGCCGAGGGTCGCGGCCAGGCTGGCCTTCGCGGTCGCCACGACCTGGACGGCCGCGAGGAACGTCAGCGACGGCCCGAACATGACGATCCCGGCCAGGAACGCCTTCATCGGTCGCGGCTCGGCGGAGAGCCGGTCGATGAGACTGGGCTTCTTCGCCTTCTTCGCCTTCTTCGCCTTCTTGACCTTCGCGGGACCGGCCGCCGGGGGACCGGCCCTCGCGGAACCACCCCTCGCGGGATCGGCCGCCGCGGAACCGGCCGTCACGGGACCGGCCGCCGCGGAACCGGCCCTCGCGGAACCGGCCGTCACGGGACCGGCCCTCGCGGAACCGGCCGCCGCGGAACCGGCCGTCACGGGATCGCGTTTCTTCGGCTTGCGACGGTAGATCAGCACGGCGGCGGCGATCGCCACGACGCCGAGCGCCAGCCGCAGGCCGTACCTGGTGTGCTGATGGGTGGGCAGGCTGAGCCCGGTGACCCTGATCGCAAGCAGGGCGGCCGTTCCGACGATGGTCACGATGACGAGCCCGCCGATGACGTAGACGACCGTGATCCGGCCCGACCGGGTGGAGGCCAGGTAGAGGCCGGCGATCAGCAACGCTGGCGGGTAGAACGCGCCCACCAGCGCCAGCCCGGCGGCCTGCTCAAACATCGCTCGCGCCGTCCAGGTCCAGGCGGCGAACGATCTCGTCGGCGGTCGCCTGGGGCTGGTTGCGCACCGGCACGACCAGCACAGCGGTCTCGTCGGGCGCAGGCGGCTCCAGGTCGGCGAACTGGCTGTCGAGCAGGTCGGGGTCGAAGAAATGACCGTGCCGCCCGGCCAGCCTCCTGGCCGCGACCTCCCGGTCGAGCTGCAGGAACGCGATCCTGGCCGTCGGCCGGTCAGCCAGCAGCAGGTCACGGTAGCGGCGCTTCAGCGCCGAGCACGCCAGGATGACCGGCCGGTCCGCGGCGATCCGCTCGTCCATGCACTCGCCGATCGCGCGCAGCCACGGCATCCTGTCCTCGTCGGTCAGCGGCTCGCCGCGCGCCATCTTGGCGATGTTCGCCTCCGGGTGCATCAGGTCACCGTCGGTGAACGGCCAGCCCAGCCGTCCGGCCAGCAGCGCGCCCACCGTCGACTTGCCGCTTCCTGACACCCCCGCCACGATCACGATCACCGCGCGGGGACCCGGCTCGGCCGTCTCAAGGCCGCAGCGAGAACGGCGGGTAGCGATCGGTGACCAGGACGACCGCGTACCCCACGACCCGGTTGTGCCAGCGGACCACGCCCTCCACGAAATCGAAGATCGCCCGCGGGTACCGGCCGGTAAACAAGATCGCGAACCAGGCCACGATCACCGCGAAGAACGCGCCGATGTACAGGAAGATCAGCACGATGTAATGCGGGATCGCGAGGAGCCACTTGACCAGCGGCAGGAACCTGTTCAGCTCCTCCGGCACGTGCGGGTACCGATAGTCCAGGTGGACCGACTGGTGCTCGTCGGTCGACGGGTACTGATCATCCATCAGCAGGACGTAGATTCCGACCCGGTTGGTGAACCGCTGGAGCTCGAGGTTCCAGTCGAACCACCACCTGGGGTACTTGTGCCGGAACAGGATCATCAGCAGCGGGCCGAGGACCAGCAGCCCGCCGGCTCCCGCGATCACGGCCCGGCTGTTCGTCGACAACTGCCAGGTCTGCCCGGACACGGCACCGAACACGATGGCGATCGGAATGACCGTGAAGATACGGAAGAATGTCGTCAGCCGGTTCAGCGGCCGGTCCGGATAGTCGACCGCGAACTGCACCGGATACCACTCCTGATCCGTTGCCGTCACCATGGGATCCTCCCTTGAAGGTCTGCTAGCTGACTTCCTGCTAGCTGACTTCCTGCTAGCTGACTTCCTGCTAGCCGTTCTCTTGCTTGCTGCCCCTGATCAGCGCGCTGAAGCAAGGACCTCGACCTGGCCGGCCCCGTGATCGAGCTGGTAGTCGAGGTTGATGGCGGCACCGATCAGCGCCAGGTGGCTGAACGCCTGCGGGAAGTTGCCGAGCTGCTCGCCGGTCTGGCCGATCTCCTCGGAGTACAGGCCGAGGTGATTGGCGTAGGTGCCCATCTTCAGGAACGTCAGCTCCGCGTCCTGCAGGCGGCCCGCCCTGGCCAGCGCGTCGACGTACCAGAACGTGCAGAGCGAGAACGTGCCCTCGGCGCCGCGCAGCCCGTCCGGCGTCATGCTCGGGTTGTACCGGTAGACCAGGCTGTCGGAGACCAGCGTGTCGTCCATGGCCTTGAGCGTGGACAGCCACATCGGGTCACGCGGCGCGATGAACCCCTGCAGCGGCATCATCAGCAGCGACGAGTCGAGCACGTCGCTGTCGTAGTGCTGGGTGAAGGCCTTGAGCCTGGGATTCCAGGCGCGTTCCATGATCTGGTTGTAGATCCGGTCACGCTCCATGGTCCACCGGCTGACCTGCGCGGGCCTGGCATGATGCTCGGCGATCCTGATCGCCCGGTCGAGCGCCACCCAGGCCTGGAACCGCCCGTAGGTGAAGTCCTTGCGGCCGCCCCTGGTCTCCCAGATGCCTTCGTCGGGCTGGTCCCAGTGCTCGGCGAGCCAGTCCATCATGTCGGCGACACACAGCCAGCCCCTGTGGGGGATCGAGAAGCCGCTCTGGTCGGCCAGGTAGACGGCGTCCATTGCCTCGCCGTAGATGTCGAGCTGCAACTGGTCGGCGGCGCCGTTGCCGATCCTGACCGGCTTCGCGCCGCGCCAGCCCTCGAAGTGCTTCAGCTCCTCCTCGATCAGGTCCGACGACCCGTCGACCCGGTACATGATCTTCAGCGGTCCGGATCTGTCGCCCGCCTGCTCGTCCACGCGGTCCCTGAGCCAGACGCCGAACTTCGCCGCCTCCTCGGTATAACCCAGGCCCAGCAACGCGTAGATGGAGAACGACGCGTCCCGCACCCAGGTGAACCGGTAGTCCCAGTTACGCTCGCCGCCCGGGTCCTCCGGTAGCCCGGCCGTCGCCGCGGCCACGGGCGCGCCCGTGGGATTGTAGGTCAGCAGCTTCAGCGTCATCGCCGAGCGGGACACCATCTCCCGCCACCTGCCGGCGTAGGTACCCTGGTGCAGCCAGTCCCGCCAGAACTTGCTCGTGTCGTCGAGCATGCGCTCGAGCTCAGCGGGCTGCATCCGCTTCGGCGGGCCGCTCATCGAATCGATCACCACGCCCGCCGTCTCGCCTTCCCGCAGTGTCCACGATGCTCGCAGACCGCTGCCAGCGCGCTTGAGCGCCGAGCCGTTCTTCTCTGCGCCCCGGCTTCCGACCATGTGTACGGTGAGCCGCATGTCGTCGGAGGTGAGCGTGGCGCCATGGGCAGCGAGTTCGGTCTTGTGCTTGGCACGCCCGTAGTCGAACCTCGGCTGCAGGTCCATCTCGAAACTCATGGTCCCGCGGGGAATCCGGAGCACCCGCACGAGCCGGTGCTTGTCCGTCGCCCGGCCCGTGATCGGCGGCATGAAGTCGATCAGTTCCCCGACGCCGTCCGCCGTCATGAACCGGGTGACGAGCACGGCGGAGTCCGGAAAGTACATCTGCTTGGTGACGTAATCGGTGCATTCCGGCGCGATCTGGAAGTGCCCGCCCTTGTCCGCGTCGAGCAGCGAGGCGAAGATGCTCGGCGAGTCGAACCGAGGGCAGCAGAACCAGTCGATGACGCCCCGGTCAGTGACCAGGGCGGTCGTCTGCAGGTCGCCGATCAGCCCGTGGTCGGCGATGTTCGGGTAGCGCTCCAATGTCGTGTCCCCCCGTGGATATTCGCTGTCACCTGAACCGCTCGGCCAGGTGGTCGCCGACCCGGATCGCGTTAGCCATCACCGTCAGGGCCGGGTTGACCGCCCCGATACTCGGAAAGATGCTCGCGTCGGCGAAGTAGAGGTTGTCGAGCTCATGTGCCTTGCAGTTGACGTCAGCCACTGAAGTCAAAGGATCGGCGCCGAAACGGCACGTGCCCGCCTGATGTGCCACGCCGGCGATCGGGATGCGCATGTCCATATAGAAGTTCTTGGACAGGACATGGTGAGCGGCCAGGCCGGTCTTGTTCAGGATGGTCTTCAGCTCGGAGTACAGGCCGTCGGTCTCGGCCGCGTTGGTGAACTGGTAAGACAGGTGGATGTTCCCGTCCCCGTCGACCGTCACCCGGTTACCGGGCTTCGGCAGGTCCTCCGTGGTCAGCCAGATGTCGACGCTGTGGCGCGCGACCTCTTCCAGGCTCCAGTGCGGGGCCAGCTTGGTGAGCACTGGCTCCTCGCCCTTCATCGCGCCCGGGTTGGACTTGCCGAGCAGCTGGATGTTGCCGAGCGGACCGCGGGAGCCGTCGGGCAGGTAGAAGTCGTTGATACCGAGGGTCTTCTGGTAGACCGTCTCGTTGGGCTCCTTGGCCAGAGCCGCGACCGCCTTGCTGTTGTGGAACATGTAGTTCCGGCCGACCTGGTCGGACCCGTTGGCCAGGCCACGCCGATGGGCGTCGGAAGCGGACCGCAGGCAGATCTTGGCCGTCTTGGCCGCGCCGGCGGCCAGCACGACGATGTCGGCGGCGTAGCTCTCCTGCTGGCCGGCCCGGCTGACCACGACCTCGGTGACGACGCGCCCGGACGGGTCGGTCCGCAGCTGACTGACTTCCGCGCCGACCAGCAGCGTCACGTTCGGCAGCCCGAGCAGCGGCCGGACGGCGATCACCTCGGCGTCGCACTTGGCGTGCACCAGGCACGGGGAGCCGTCCACCCACGCGCACCGGATGCAGTCACTGGCCGCGCGGTGGTCCTCGTTGAGCAGGATCCCGCACGGCGCGTGGAACGGGTGGTATCCGGCCGCGGCGAGGTCGTCCGCCAGCTGCTGGATCCGGGGCTCGTGCGATACGGGCGGCCACGGGTACTGCTTGGAGACCGGCCCTTCGGTCGGGTCCTCGCCGTGATTGCCGTGCACCTGGTACAGCCATTCGGCTCGGGTGTAGTAGGGCTCCAGGTCGCCGTAATCCAACGGCCAGGCCGGCGAGAGCCCGTCGGAGAACGTGATCTCCGCGAAGTCGGCCGGGCGCAGCCGGTAGAGCGCCGCGCCGTACATCTTTGTTGCCCCGCCCACGAAGTAATGCACCTGCGGCTGGAACGGCTTGCCGTCGCTGTCGTACCACCGGTCGGGGGAGATGTACCGGCCGTGGACGAAGACCGCGGTGGAGTCCCAGTTCTGCAGCTCGCGCCGCAGGAAGTCGCCGCGCTCGAGCAGCAGGATCTTCTTGCCCGACGGCGCGAGCGTGTGGGCCAGCGTGCCGCCGCCCGCTCCGCTGCCCACAATGATCACGTCATACCGATCGGTCATGGCCTAAACATGCCCGCCGGCGGGGAATTACACATCACCCAGCGCGGGTGGTGCCAAGCGATCACCAGCAGGAACGGTATTGTCCAGGCGGGGAAGTCGGCGCGTCGCAGTCAGGCGCGGCGAATCACGGTCGGGGGGCCTTGTGACGCTGGATCTAGCGCGCTGGCAGTTCGCGCTGACGTCGATCAACCATTTCTTCTTCGTGCCCGTCACCATCGGCCTCGCCTTCCTGACCGCACTGCTGCAGACCGCCTGGTACCGGACCGGCAAGCAGGAGTACCTGCGGCTGACCAGGTTCTTCGGCACGCTTCTCGTCATCAACGTGGCGGTCGCGGTGGTCACCGGACTGGTGCAGGAATTCGAGTTCGGGATGAACTGGTCCGCCTACTCCCGCCTGGTCGGCGACATCTTCGGCGCGCCGCTCGCGATGGAGGGCCTGATCGCCTTCTTCCTCGAGTCGACCTTCCTTGGCCTGTGGATATTCGGCTGGGACCGGGTGTCCCGCCGGGTCCACCTGCTGGCGATCTGGCTGGTCACGCTCGGCGCGGTGCTGTCCGCCGCGTTCATCATGGCGGCCAACTCGTGGATGCAGCACCCGGTCGGATACCAGATCAGCAAGGCGACGGGACGGCCGCAGCTCAACGACATCTGGGCGGTGCTCACCAACCCGGTCTTCGGGTGGGGTTTCCTGCATGTCATCGTCGCGTCGCTGGTCACCGCGTCCGCGGTGACGCTCGCGGTCTCGGCCTGGCAGCTTCGCAAGACCTCGGCCGATAGCGAGCACCGGGAGATCTTCGGCTCCTCGCTGCGGCTGTCGCTGATCGTGCTGCTCCCGTCGATCATCCTGGCGCTCTTCGTCGGCAGCGAGCTCGGGGTCATCGAGGCCAGGTACCAGCCGATGAAGATCGCGGCCGCCGAGGCGCAGTGGACCACCTGCCAGCCGTGCTCGTTCTCGCTGTTCCAGATCGGCGGCGGCAACAACGATCACACGCCGACGCAGATTATCCAGGTACCGCACCTGCTCTCGCTGCTGGCCACCAACTCGTGGAACGGCAAGGTGATCGGGCTCAGCCCGCTGCAAGACCAGTACGCGAAGAAATACGGGCCAGGAGACTACGTCCCCAACGTCTTCATCCAGTACTGGTCCATGCGGGTGATGGCCTACGCCGCTGGTCTGGTCCTGCTGCTCGGGCTGTGGGGGCTGTGGCTGATGCGGCGCAAGACCTTCGCCACCTCCCGCTGGTTTCTGCTCGCCGCGACCTGGGCGGTGATCCTGCCGTTCGCGATGAACACGGCCGGCTGGCTGCTGACCGAGAGCGGCAGGCAGCCATGGATCGTGCAGGGCATCCAGCTGACCCGCGACGGCGTCTCCCCGTCGGTCAGCTTCACCGACGTCGTGATCAGCCTGGTGGTGTTCGGCCTCCTCTACACCGCGCTCGGAGTGCTCGACGTCGTGCTGATGCTGCGCTACTCGCGGCGGGAGATCGCGCCCGCGCCGAGTCCGGTCGATGGGCAGTCCCGCGTGCCGTCGATGCTGTACTAGGAGGATGGGATGACGCTCGTCTCGTTCTGGTTCCTGCTGATCGCCATCGTCTGGACCGGGTTCTTCATCCTCGAGGGATTCGACTTCGGCGTCGGCATCCTGCACGGCGTGGTCGGCCGGACCGAGCCTGGCCGCCGTGCGGCGATCAACACGATCGGCCCGCTGTGGGACGGCAACGAGGTCTGGCTGATCGTCGCCGGGGCAGCCATGTTCGCCGCCTTCCCCGGCTGGTACGCGACCATGTTCTCCGGCTTTTACCTGGCCCTGGTCCTGCTGCTTGGCGCGCTGATGGGACGCGGCGTCTCGTTCGAGTACCGCGGCAAGCGCGACAGCGCGACCTGGCTGCGCAGCTGGAGCGCGGCGCTGACGATCGGCAGCGTGCTCGTGCCGGTGCTGATCGGGGTGGCGCTTGGCGATCTGCTGCACGGCCTGCCGATCGACGCCGGCCACGAGTACACCGGCTCATTCTGGACCCTGCTCCAGCCGTACGGGATCTTCACCGGCGTCACGCTGCTCGCCATCTGCGTGACGCACGGCGCCACGTTCCTGGCCATGAAGACCACGGGCGACGTCCGCACCAAAGCGGTGGCGATAGCCAGCCGGTCGGCTCCGGTTACGGGCCTGGTCGTCCTGGCGTTCGCGCTGTGGACGCATGCGATCGCGGGCAAGGGGCTGCTGATCAACCCGATCGAGATCATCGCGATCCTCGCCGTGTTCGGTGCCGCCTGGCTGGCCCAGGCGGACCTGGAGGGATGGGCATTCACCGCGACCACGCTGGCGATGGCGACCACCGTGCTGTCGATCTTCAGCGAGCTTTACCCGAGAGTCATGGTGTCGAGCACGAATCCGGCCTACAGCCTGACCATTCACAACAGCGCGTCCGGCTCGTACTCGCTGAAGGTCATGACCGTCGTGGTCGCGATCTTCCTGCCGTTCGTGCTCGCCTACACCGCCTGGACCTACTACGTGTTTAGGCGGCGGCTGAGCGACAAGGATTTCGGCGTGCAGCAGACAGCCCACTGAGAGGGTAGTGATCATGACCGCAGCATCCGGCCAGGCCGACGCGCTTGTCATCTTCGGCGCCACTGGCGACCTCGCCAAACTCGAGACGTTTCCCGCCCTGGTTGGCCTGGTCGATCGCGGGGTGCTCGACATGCCGATCATCGGCATCGGCAAGAGCGGCTGGAGGCTCGACCAGTTCCGCAACTACGCTTCCGATTCGCTGCACCACAATGGCATCGACCCGGCGTCGCCGACCGCGGTCAAGATGCTCGGCATGCTCCAGTACATCGACGGCGATCTGACCGCGAGCTCGACCTATGACCAGATGGCGGCTCAGGTCGGGCCGGACAAGAAGGTGCTCTACTACATGGAGGTGCCGCCCGCCCTGTTCGGCACCATCGCCGACGGCATCGCGGCGGCCGGGCGCGCCGAGGGCTCGCGAGTCATGGTCGAGAAGCCGTTCGGCTACGACCTGGTGAGCGCCCAGGCGCTGAACGCGACCATGCACAAGCACTTCACTGAGGACGACATCTACCGGGTGGACCATTGGCTCGGCCTGGACCCGGTCGAGAACATGCTGTTCGTCCGGTTCGCCAACTCCATCGTCGAGCCCCTGCTGAACCGGACTCATGTTCGGAGCATTCAGATCACCATGGCCGAGGACTTCGACGTTTCCGATCGCGGCGCTTTCTACGACAAGACCGGTGCCATCAGGGACGTGCTCCAGAATCACCTGCTCCAGGTGCTCGCGTCGGTGCTCGCTGAGCCGCCGGACGACCGTGGCGTCGATCCCTGGCGGACCGCGAAGGCAGCGGTCATCTCCGCCCTCTCGCCGCTAACGCCCGAGACGACCGTGCGCGGCCAGTACCAGGGCTACCACGACGTCGAGGGCGTGGATCCGCAATCGACGGTGGAGACCTACGTCGCGGTGCGGCTGGCCCTGAACACGTGGCGCTGGGCCGACGTGCCGATCGTGATCAGGGCGGGCAAATGTCTGCCCGTCACCGCGACCGAGGTCGCCATCAAGTTCCACCATCCCGCCAGCGATGTGTTCGGCCTCCAGCCAGGAACCGAGCCCTTCAACGCACTGAATTTCCGGATCAACCCGTCGGCCAGGGTGAGCGTGACCCTGGCCGGGAAGAAGCCGGGCGCTGGCTGGCAGCCGCAGCTCGAGACGCTCACATTCGCTGAGCAGCCGGCCGCGGACATGCGTCCGTACGACCGCCTGATCGGGGCCGCGCTTTCCGGGAACCGGGGATTCTTCGCCAGGCAGGACACCGTGGAGGCCGCGTGGCGCGTGGTCGACCCGGTGCTCGGTGACGCCGCGCCTGTTCGCCCGTACGCCAAGGGCAGCTGGGGCCCGAAGGAAGCCGACGTGCTGCTGGACGGCGGCGATTCCTGGCACGACCCGCAGGCGTAGGCCAGCGCCGGCGGAGTAACGGGGGCGGTCGGGGCGGTCGGGGCGGTCGGGGCGGCCAGTCAGGGGGTTCTCGGGGATGGACAGCAAGTCGCGGTACCGGGTCGTGATCGTGGGCGGCGGCTTTGGCGGCCTCTTCGCCGTCCGGGCCTTGCGGCACGGTCCGTTCGCGATCACCCTGATCGACCAGAGCGAGCACCATCTCTTCCAGCCGTTGCTGTACCAGTGCGCGACCGGCATCTTGTCCGAGGGCCAGATCACGTCGCCGCTGCGGCGGCTCATGCGCCGCGAGGCGAACGTCGAGTGCGTGATGGCCAGGGCCGTCGACGTGGACGTCGCCGCGCGCAAGGTGATCTGCCACCGGCCGCTCGGTTCCCGCCTGGAGGCGGACTACGACTACCTGGTCGTGGCCGCCGGAGTCGAGCAGTCCTACTTCGGGCACGACGACTTCCGGCCGCTGGCGCCCGGGATGAAGACGGTGGCCGACGCGCTGACGATCAGGCGCCGGGTGTTCGGCGCGTTCGAGATGGCAGAGACGGCGGCCGATGCGCAGGAGCGGACCCGGTGGCTGACCTTCGCCCTCGTCGGCGCGGGACCGACCGGCGTCGAGCTGGCCGGCCAGATCCGGGAACTGGCCACCAAGACGCTCCGCGAGGAATTCAGGCGCGTTCATCCCGAGGATGCCAGGGTTCTGCTGTTCGACGGCGGGACCGAGCCGCTCGCGTCGTTCGGCGCGAAGCTGTCCGCGCGGACCAGCGACGCGCTTCGCGTGCTCGGGGTGGAACTGCACATGGGCTCGACCGTGACCGATATCTTCCCGGGCGGGCTCAAGGTCGCTGACCGGCACGGCAACGAGACGAGCTTCGACGCGGCCACGGTGCTGTGGACGGCCGGCGTGGCCGCGCCGCCGTTCGCGACCGCCCTGGCCAAGGCGACCGGGGCCGAGCAGGACCGGGCCGGGCGGATCAGCGTGCGGGACGACCTCACGATCGCCGGCCACCCGGAGATCTCAGTTGTCGGCGACGTCATGAAACTGCGCAACCTGCCCGGCGTCGCCGAGGTCGCGATGCAGGCGGGCCACTACGCCGGTCGCCGGATCAGGCGGGCGGCGGGCGGCCACGACCAGGGCGGCCACGGCCAGGGCGGCCAGGACCAGGGCGGCCCGTTCAAGTACCGTGACTTCGGCTCGGCCGCCTATATCGCCCGTGGCCGCGCTGTCGTCTCGGCCGGCCCCCTGAACCTGAGCGGCTTCGTCGGCTGGGTGTTCTGGCTATTCATCCACATCGCGTTCCTCACCGGGTTCCGTAACCGGTTCGGCGCGCTGCTGACGTGGTGGGTAGCGTTCACCCGCGACATCAGGCGCGAGCGTGCCTTCACGGCGCGCGAGATCGGCCGGATGCCGACCATCTACTCTGAGCCGGACGACGGCACGAGTCCGGGGAGCGACGACCATTAGCGCGCCGTCGTCGGTGGCGTGGCGACGGCTGATCGCCGTGTCGGGCCGAGCGCGCGGCTACCTGCTCGTCACGGCCCTGCTCGGGCTGGTCGTCAGCGGCCTGATCCTGGCCCAGGCCGGCCTGCTTGCCCATGTCCTGGCCAGTGCGGCAGCCGGGCACGGAGCCGTGGCCCTGCGCGGAAGCCTGCTGGGACTGCTCGCCGTCGTCGTCGGCCGGGCCGTCACGGTCCAGGTCGGGGAGGTCGCCGCGCTGCGCGGAGCCGCCGCGGTCAAGGAACGCTTGCGGTCCAGGCTGGCCCGGCACGCACTGAACCTCGGGCCGGCCTGGCTCGGGCGGCAGCGGCCGGGCGAGATCACCACGCTGGCGGCCGCCGGCCTCGACTCGCTCGATCCGTACCTCGCCAGGTACCTGCCCCAGCTGGTGCTAGCCCTCGCGGTGCCCGCCGCCGTCCTGGTCACGGTCACCTCGGCCGACTGGATCTCAGGCCTGATCATCGTGGTGACGCTGCCGCTGATCCCGCTGTTCGCCGTGCTCGTCGGGCTGCAGACGAAAGCCAGGACCAGCCGGAGCTGGCAGCTGCTCGCCCGACTGAGCGGGCACTTCCTCGACGTCGTCCAGGGCCTGCCGACGCTGAAGGTCTTCGGCCGCGCGGCGGCCCAGGAGCGGCTGATCGCCGACGTGACCGGCGAGTACCGCGCCAGCGTGATGGCCACGCTCCGGATCGCGTTCCTGTCCGCCCTCGTGCTCGAGCTGTCGGCATCGCTGGCGACCGCCCTGGTCGCGGTCGAGGTCGGCCTGCGGCTGCTCTACGCGCACCTGGGCTACTCGACGGCGCTGCTCGTGCTGCTGCTCACGCCCGAGGCTTACCTGCCGCTGCGCAACGCGAGCGCGCAGTTTCACGCCAGCGCCGACGGGATGACCGCCGCTGGTCGGGTGTTCGAGATCCTCGACACGGACCTGCCGCGCGGCCAGGCGATGCCGGCGGGCAGGCCGGCCGTTGGTCCCAGACCATTACTTTCAACGGGGTCAGCGTGGCTTATCCCGGCCGCCCGAGGCCGGTCATCGATCATCTGGACCTGACCATCAGCCCGGGCGAGCGGATCACGCTCACAGGTCCGAACGGCGCCGGAAAGTCAGCCATCCTGGCCGTCCTGCTGCGATTCGTCGCCCCGGCACGCGGATCAGTCACCGTCGGGACCGCCGATCTGGCAGCCATCGCGGCCGACCTGTGGCGCGGTCAGATCGGCTGGCTGCCGCAGCACCCCGCGCTGTTCCCGTGGTCGGTGGCGGAGAATATCGCGCTGGGCGCTCCCGCAGCACCCAGAGCGGCGGTCAGGCGGGCGGCCGAGCTGGCCGGCGCGGCCGAGTTCATCTCTGCGCTCCCCGCCGGATACGACACGGTGCTTGACGAGCGGGCTCTGCGTCTGTCGGCCGGCCAGCGGCAGAAGATCGCGCTGGCCAGGCTGTTCCTGCGCCGGGCACCCCTGCTGCTGCTGGACGAGCCGACCGCGCACCTGGACCCGGCCAGCGCGGCCGAGGTAAACGCCGCGATCGGCGCCCTGAG
>WNGK01005409.1_pt1 | contig 14357 bp, 14 predicted proteins | sample 5400601 | NCBI WGS metagenome assembly WNGK01 (sample SAMN13153376, study PRJNA577476) | soil metagenome | isolation source: 60 cm soil or saprolite under Garry oak tree replicate 1 | place: USA:California | collected 2016-06-15 | reverse complement strand
GGTGCCGGGAGATTCTCGCGCAGCTCGATCGCTACCGGGCGAGCCACCGGGGTTCCGTCGCGCACCTTCGCAGCAAGCTCGATGACGTCAAACGAGAGCTCGACCGGATCCAGTCCATCGACTACCTGGAGGCGCCAACCGGTCGGCGCGCGCGCGCCCTTTGGGAGACGGCGGCGAAGCGCCTGCGCACCGTGGAGGCGCGTCCGCAGGCGCCAGCCGGTCGCCACCGAGCGTCATTGCCCGCGCGCGGCAGCACGTGGGTGACCCGGCCGCGGCCACATATCGATCGGATCGCCTCCGCCTGGCTCATCCGGCGCTTCTACGACGCCGGGGCGAAGTTTGCTTTCGCCGACGCTGCCGACGCGGCGCGCAAGGGCATCCCGTTCGATGTGCTTGGCGCGGAGTTCGGGCATCACGGCGAGGACTGTACGTTCGAGACGCTCATCAAGCGGTTCGGCATCAAGGATCGTCGCGCCAAGGTCATCGCCGAGATCGTGCACGAGGCTGACTTGCACGACGGGAAGTTCACCCGCAACGAGTCGACGGGACTTGACCTCGCCATCAAGGGCCTCGCAGAGGCCACGCAGGACGACCAGGACCTGCTCGAGCGTGGCATGGCAATCTTCGACGGCTTGTACACGGTGTTGAAGCGTAAGACCTAGGGCCGCACCAACGAGAAACAGGGAGAGCGAGCCATGAAAAAGACAGCATTAGGGAATTAGCCGTGCAGGACGCACGCATGTCGCGAAGAGGGCTGTTCAAGATCGCGTGGGCGGCGCTCGGAGCCTACGGGCTCGGCTCATCGCATTCCGCGGAGGAGTTTGCTGGTGCACCGGTCGGCAAGAAAGCTTTGCTGCAGCGCGCGACCAAGAACGAGTTCAATGTGATCGTGGCGCCAGTCGGCCCGTTCACCGACGTGGACGTTTCGGTGAAATTCGACCCGCTATCCGGGAAGGAAGACGCCTCGGGCGGCATCGTGTTCCGGTTCACTGATGGCAAGTACTACGTTGTCCGAGCCAATGCCCTCGAAGGCAATTTCCGGTTGTATTCCTACGACCGTGGCCGCCGTCAACTGGCGAGCGCCGGCGTCAAGCCCCCGGCGCTCGGGCAGTGGCACTTGCTCCGGGTCGTGGCCGTCGGCGACCACATCCAGGGTTGGCTCGACGGCGCCATGCTGCTCGATCACCGAGACTCGCGCTTCAAGTCGGGTCGAGTCGGGCTGTGGACAAAGGCTGATTCGATTACGGCGTTCAACGACTTTACGATCCGCGGCGTGACGGGAGGCGCCTGAGGCCACTGCTCGTCGCTCTGGGGGGTTGGCAAGTATGGACACAGAGGGAGAAAGCACATGACATTTCAGGCACTGAAGCACGCGATCTTCATTCTCGGTCTGATCATGATTGGCGGTACACGGGAACGAGCGCTTGCGGCGGAACCTGACTGGAAGGCGGTCGAGTCGGCGCTAGGCAAGTCGGGACAGACACAGCCTGGCGGTGTCTTCCGTATTGGGATGCCCCGGACCGATCTCAACGTTACTGTGAAGGGGGTGCCGGTCAAGGCCGGATTCGCTCTGGGATCGTACGCCGCATTCAGGCCGGTGGGGGATCACACGATGGTCATGGGCGACCTCGTGCTCCTCGATCAGGAGGTGCCCGCCGTGATGGCCGGCCTGTTCACAGGCGGGCTCGAGGTTACCGCCGTCCACAACCATGTGAACGAGATCTCGCCGCACGTCATGTACATGCACTACGAGGGCCACGGCGAGGCGGTGAAGCTGGCGACGGCGCTCCGCCAGGCACTATCGGCCAGCAGTACGCCGCTCGGTGGTGGGGGCGGGGGGGCTGCCGCGCCGACGGCCGGGCCCGGGCTCGACACCAAGCAGATCGAGCAGGGCCTGGGGAGAACGGGGCGAGCGCGGGACGGAGGTATCTTTCAAGTGACCGTCCCACGCGCGGAAGTGATCACCGAGATGGGGGTGGAGTTGCTGCCTGCCATGGGCGTGACGACCGTGATGAACTTCCAGCCGACCGCGGACGGCAAGGCGGCCATCACCGGCGACTTCGTGTTGATCGACAAGGAAGTGAACGCCGTCGCCCGGACCCTTGTCCAGCACGGCATCGACGTGACGGCCATCCACAACCACGGCCTCATGGACACGCCGCGGCTGTTCTACATGCACTTCTGGGCGAATGACGACCCGGTCAAGCTTGCCCAGGGGCTCAAAGCTGCCCTAAGTCAGACCAACAGCGCGAAGCCCTGAAGGGCTCCGCCACAGAAAGGATCCCGTCCATGAAATGGGTCACCCGAGAGAAGGCCCGTGTTGATCGCATTGCATGCCCCTGGCTCATTACCCGCTTTATCGACAAGGAACCCACGTTCCTCTTCGTGCCGGCGCGCGACGTGCTGGCGGTCGCCAAGAAAGAGGAGGCCATCCCCTACGATGTACCGGATGTGGAGTTGGGCCATCACGGGGACCAGTGTTCGTTTGACGCGTTTGTGGACAAGTACGAGCTGACGGATCCTGCGCTTCGGGAGCTTGCCCTCATCGTGCGCGGCGCCGACACGGAGGCGCGGGGACTCACGCCAGAATCGGCAGGCCTGTATGCGGTGGCCACCGGGTTTCAGGCCATCGCGCGGGACGACTTCGACAACATGAAGAAGCAGTTTCCGGTCTACGACGCGCTCTATGACTACTGCCGTGCTCGGGCGACGACGGCAAAGTAGAGGATCGTCACACGCAGGGCGATGGCCAGTCCATGATTCTCGAACAGATCGGGGAAGTGCCGCTTCCCGCCCACGACAAGCCCGGTGGCTTCGACCACGCGGCGGTGCACGGGCCACGGGGGCGGCTCTATGTCGCCCACACGGCCAACGACGGGCTGGACGTGGTCGATTGCGCGACCAATACGTATCTCGGTTCGATCCCGCGTCTTGGGGGCGTGGCGGGTGCGCTCGTATCCGAGGCGCACGATCTGGTGTTCACGTCGAATCGCGCGGAGAACACTGTTGGAATCTTCGCGCCCGATCGGGAGGAGGCGCTGATCAAGGTGAAGGTGGGCCTGGGACCGAATGGCCTGGCCTACGACGCCGGCCGCCACCTCTTGCTGGCCGCGAACGTCGGGGATCCGGCGCGGCCTGAATCATTCAGTGTCTCGATGGTCGACGCGTCCACTCGAGCGATGATCGCCGATGTCCCAGTCTCCGGCCGAACCCGCTGGACAGTCTTCGACGGGGAGACGGGGTGCTTCTACGTCAACATCGCCGATCCTCCGCAGATTGCCGTGATTGAGGCGGCGAACCCCAGCGTGGTGGCACGTACCTTTGCCGTGCCGGCTGCTGGCCCGCACGGACTGGACCTCGACGGGGCAACTCAACGGCTATTCTGCGCGTGCGACGGCAAGATACTTGTCGTCCTCGATTCAAGGTCGGGTGCGGAACTGGCGCGGGCTGCGCTGGCCGGTGTTCCCGATGTGATCTTCTTCAACCGGGAACGGCGACATCTCTACGTGGCTATCGGCGAGCCCGGGCTGATCGAGGTGTTCGAAACCGACCAGATGCGGCGATTGGAGACGGTCCGAACGGAGGCCGGCGCCCACACTCTCGGGTTCGATCCGAGCCGGCACACTGTTTACGCCTTTCTGCCCGGCACGCATCGGGCCCTGGTTTATATGGACAGAGGCTAGCCGAGAGTCTTACCTTGCAATGTCCGCGGTGTCAGACTGAGAACCGCGAAGGCCGCCGCTTCTGCGGCGAGTGCGGGCTGTCGTTTGCCTCGACGTGCCCGTCGTGCGGTTTCCTGAACGAGGGCAGTGAGAAGTTCTGCGGGGGCTGCGGCAGATCCCTCACTTCGTCCGGAGCTACGGTGGAGCCGCGGTTCCAGGCTCCACATCTCTACACGCCGAAGCACCTGGCGGAGAAGATCCTCACCTCCAGGGCTGCCCTGGAGGGCGAGCGCAAGCAGGTGACCGTCCTCTTCGCCGACCTCAAAGGCTCGATGGAGCTCCTGGCCGACCGCGATCCTGAGGAGGCGCGCAAGCTCCTCGACCCGGTCCTCGAGCGCATGATGGAGGCCGTCCACCGCTACGAAGGCACCGTGAATCAGGTGATGGGCGACGGGATCATGGCCCTGTTCGGGGCGCCCGTCGCCCACGAGGACCACGCCGTGCGCGGCTGCTACGCCGCCCTGCGCATGCAGGAGCTCGTCAAGGGCTACGCCGAGCAGGCCTTTCGCACTCACGGTGTCGCGGTCAGGATACGAGTGGGGCTGAACTCGGGAGAGGTCGTGGTCCGCTCCATCCGCTCGGACCTACGCATGGACTACTCGGCCGTTGGGCAGACCACCCACCTGGCTGCCCGCATGGAGCAGCTCGCCCCCCCGGACGCCATCTGGATCACCGCCGAGACCCTCCGCCTGGCTGAGAACTTCGTGCAGGTCCAGCCCCTTGGCCCCGTGCCGGTGCAGGGTCTCGAGTCCCCCGTCGAGGTTTTCAACGTGGTCGCTTCGGGCCAAGTGAGAACGCGGTTTCAGGCCGCCGCCCTTCGGGGCTTGAGCCGCTTCGTCGGGCGCGATGCCGAGATGGAGGGGCTCCACGCAGCGCTCGACGGGGTGCGGCACGGTCGGGGCGAGGTCGTAGCCGTCGTGGGCGAGCCGGGCGTCGGCAAGTCCCGCTTGTTCCACGAGCTGACCCATTCCCACCGTGTCGCCGGGTGCCGGATCCTCCAGGCGAGCTCCGTGGCCTATGGCCGGGCTACCAGCTGTCTCCCTGTGATCGATCTCCTGAAGGTCTATCTCCGTATCGACGAGCGTGACGACATTCGCTCGATACGTGCCAAGGTCACCGGACATCTGCTCACGCTGGACGAGGCACTCAAGGACGTGGTCCCACCCGTCCTGTGGCTTCTCGACGTCCTGCCCGAGGAGGACAGCCTGTGGGACCTCGAACCGCCCCGGCGCCGCCAGCTCAGTCTCGATGCGGTGAAGCGCCTGCTCCTTCGTGAGAGCCGGGTCCAGCCTCTTATCCTCGTGTTGGAAGACCTCCACTGGATCGATGCGGAAACGCAAGACCTGCTCGACAGCCTCGTGGAGGGCTTGCCCGCGGCGCCAGTGCTGCTTCTCGTCAACTATCGCCCGGAGTACGGCCACGGCTGGAGCGGCAAGAGCTACTACCGCCAGCTCAGGATCGATCCCCTGCGCCCGGAGAGCGCGGACGAACTGCTCCGGACCTTGGTGGGCGACGGCACCGAGCTCGCTCCCCTCAAGCGCCTCCTCATCGAGCGGACCGAAGGCAACCCGTTCTTCCTGGAGGAGAGCGTCCGGACACTGGTGGAGACCGGGGCACTCGCGGGTGAGGGTGGCGCCTACCGTCTGATCGAGGGCGCCCAGGCGATCCACGTCCCGGCGACCGTCCAGGCCCTGCTCGCCGGCCGCATCGACCGGCTCCCGCCGGACGAGAAGCGCCTGCTCCAGGCAGCCTCAGTGATCGGCAAGGACGTGCCGTTCGTTCTCCTCCAGGCAATCGTCGAGGACGCGGAGGGGGACCTCCGCCAGGGTCTCGCGCACCTTCAGACTGCCGAGTTCCTCTACGAAGCGCACCTCTTCCCGGAGCTGGCGTACACGTTCAAGCACGCCCTGACGCACGAAGTGGCCTACGCGAGCCTCTTGCACGAGCGACGGCAGGCGTTGCACCTGAGAATTCTGGAAGCGCTGGAGCGCCGGCAGACCGACCAGCCGAGTGAGGCGATCGAGCGTCTCGCTCGCCACGCGCTCGGGGCCGAGGCGTGGGACAAGGCGGTCAGGTACCTTCGGCAGGCGGCAACGAGGACGATGGCCCGATCTTCGTACGATGCGGCGGCCGGGTTGCTCCGGGAGGCCCTGCGGGCACTCGAGCGGTTGCCCGAGACCCGCGATAGGCTCGCGCAGGCCGTCGACGTACGACTCGAGCTGCGGATTGCCCTCGTACCACTCGGGCGCTACCAGGACGTTCTCGCCGTCATGCGCGAAGCCGAAGGTCTGGCGACCAGGCTCGGCGATCGCGCTCGCCTGGGGCGAGTCTTGGCCGATATCTGCGCGCGACTCAGGAATGTCGCCGGCGAACATCTTCAAGCCATCGAGGTGGGCCAGCGCGCCCTGGCGATCGCGGTCGAGAGCGGCGATCAAGAGCTCGCGCGCGAGGCCCAGTACCGAACCGGCCAGGCCTACTTCGCCATCGGCGACTTCCGTCAGGCCCTTGACCTCCTTTCGCGGTGCGCGGAGGGCGCCCGTGAGGATTCTGACCAGCGGGCCCAACTCTTCGCATCCTGGTCACACAGCTGGCTGGCCCTGACCCTCTCGAATCTGGGCCGATTCGTTGAGGCGAGCTCGCATGCCCAGGAGGCGCTCAGGATCGCGGAAGGCGCTGACCACCCCTACACTCTTGCCGAGGCCCTGACGGGCGTTGGTAGCGTGGCCCTCGCTCTGGGTGATCTCGACCAGGCCATCGATGCTCTGGAGCGCGCGCGCGGCCTCACCCGTCAGTGGAACTTCCAGCCTTGGGCGATTCTCGCCCGTCTCGGATACGCGTGCGCGCTCTCCGGGCGCGCAGACGAGGGGCGGCGCCTTCTCGAAGGCGTGATACAAGACGCGACGACGATGAGTTCGATGGGCGTGGGACGGGCGATGCAGCTCGCGTGGCTCGGCGAGGCATATTTGCTCGAGGGACGCCTCGACGATGCTTTGGAACGCACACAGCAGGCCGTGTCGCTCGCCCAGCGCCACCAGGAGCGTAGTCACGAGGCGTGGGGTCTCCGCCTGATCGGTGAAATCGCCTCCCGGCGCGATCTTCCTGCTCTCGAGAAACCCGAAAGCTACTACCACAAGGCCTTGGCTCTGGCCGGCGAGCTCGACATGCGTCCGCTCGTCGCCCACTGCCATTTCCACGTGGGCAGGCTCTCCCGAAAAACCGACCGGCGGGAGCAGGCCCGAGAGCATCTGATGACAGCCACCGCCATGTATCGTGAGATGGACATGCGCTTCTGGGTGGACCGGGCGGAGGCGACGATGCGGGAGTTGGCGTGAGAGTCGTGGATCTCCGCGGCCGGGACACGGATCATCCGCGTCGATGAGTTCTCCGGTCGGAAGGACTGTGTCGATTGGGGTGCTTTCGTCGGGGGCCGGGCTCGCTCTTCTGTCGGCTCTTCTTTTCGGCGCGAGTACGCCCCTTGCCAAGCTGCTTCTGGGGGGTATCGATCCGTGGATGCTTGCGGGGCTGCTCTACCTCGGCTCAGGCCTCGGTTTGCTCGCGGTCAAAACCCTTGTGCGCGTGCTTGGCTCCGGCACGCGTAGCGAAGCCGCCATCCGAGGCGGGGGGTGGCTATGGTTGGCGCTGGCCACCCTTTCTGGCGGGGTCATCGGCCCGGTTCTGCTCATGGCAGGTCTCGCTCATACCGCCGCCACTACGGCGGCCCTCCTGCTGAACCTGGAGGGCGTACTAACCGCGCTCCTTGCGTGGTTCGCATTCTGGGAGAACTTCGTTCGACGCATCGCACTGGGGATGGCAGCGATCGTCGCCGGGGGCTTCGTGCTGACTTGGGGGGGAAGCTTGACCCTCAGTGCAGTTCTCGGCCCCCTCATGATCGCCGGTGCGTGTCTCGCGTGGGCCGTCGACAACAACCTGACCCGTAAAGTCTCTCAGGCGGACCCAGTCCAGATAGCACTACTGAAGGGCTGTGTGGCCGGGGTGGTGAATGTTGGCATCGCATTCGCTCTTGGTTCGGTCCTTCCGCCCCTCGGCGCGCTGGGCGCCGCCGTGGTAGTAGGATTTGCTGGCTACGGTGTCAGCCTGGTGCTTTTTGTCGTTGCCCTTCGACACATCGGAACGGCACGGACCGGGGCGTATTTCTCACTGGCTCCGTTTTTCGGGGGCTTGGTCGCCGTACTCGTTCTGAGGGAACCGGTGACGATCCAAATCGCTGCCGCCGGGTCCCTCATGGCCCTTGGTGTCTGGCTTCATCTGACGGAGCGCCACGAGCACGAGCATAGCCACGAGGAGATGGCCCACGAGCACCGGCACGTCCATGACCAGCATCACCAGCACAGCCATGATGGCACCGAGTCACCAGGGGAGCCGCACTCGCACTGGCACGTGCACGCGGGATTGAAGCATAGTCACGCGCACTTTCCCGACATCCATCACAGGCATGAGCATTGAAGCCCCAAGAGCTCGCTCGGGCACGGAGTTCTCGTTGGCCTTGCTCGCCCCGATCGGCTCATCCTGCGTGCTTCCGAGATGCGTGCGCGCATTGGTCGCGGGAAGGGTCGACGGGTGTGGCCTCGGCTAGTCCCAGAGTCGGGTCGAGAAGTAACGCTCCCCGAGGTCGTTGAACAGGGTCACGAAGCGTCCCGCTCGCTCGCGGCGGGCGATGCGCTCGACCCCCACCATGTACGCTCCGGAGGACTGGCCAACGAAGAAGCCCGCGCGGGCCAGCCTCACGCACATCTTGTAGGCGTCATCGCTCGTCACGGGCATCCGCTCGTCGATGACCGCCTCGTCCAAGATCGCGGGGACGATATTTTCGGGACTGCCGAGCGGCTTGAGGCCTTCGATCCCTGGAAACACCTCCGGGAGCACGCAGATCACACGGATGCTGGGGTCGTGCTCCTTCAAGCGTCTCCCCAACCCCGTCACCGTCCCCCCGGTCCCCACGCCCGCAATGACGTGCGTGAGCCTGCCTTCGGTCTGGTCCAGGATCTCGACCGCCGTCGTCTCGTAGTGGGCGCGCCAGTTATCCTCGTTGCTGTACTGGTCGCAGAAGAAATAACGTTGGGGATCGGCCTCGTAGCGGCGGTGCACCTCGCGCAATGCTTCGTCGTAGCCCTTCTGCGCGTCCGTGTAGACCAGCTGCGCGCCGTGCGCGAGCATCCGTTTCTTGCGCTCTGCGCTGGCATTGTCCGGAATGACGATGTCAACGGGGTAGCCGATGATCCGCCCCACCATCGCGTAGGCGATGCCGGCATTCCCCGACGAGCTGTCCAGGATGGTCTTGCCGGGCGGGAGCCGCCCATCCGCCAGGGCCGCGAGGAGCATGTGCAGGACGGGGCGGTCCTTGAGCGAGCCGCCCGGGTTGAGGCACTCCATCTTCGCAAAGACCTCGACATCGGGCAGCTCCTCGCCGAAGATGGGCACCGGGACGAGCGGCGTGTTGCCGATGGCGCGGAGCGCCGGGTAGCGGTCCAGGAACGGCTCGATACGTTTGCCCCAGGGCATGACGGTCTTTACGCTCCTGTATAGCGAGCTCACGGTCAGCTTCCATGGATCCGCTCCTCCGGCACCTCCACCCGCTTGATGCCCTTGAAGCTGAACAGGAGCTCGACCTTGTAAACGGACGGATCCGTGGACACCTGCTGCAGGATCGTCCCGACGGCCTTCTGCACGTTCTGGCTGAAGGAGACGCCCTGGATGACGAGGCCGGACAGGTCTACCGTTACACGCTCGTTCGGCTGGAACATGAGCCCTCCAAGGATCGCCCCCCGCAACGTCGCGTGACCCATGGTATACCCGGCCGGACCTTGACGCGTGGGGAGCTCGGAGGTACTTAATGAGTGCCCACGCGGTTGGCGAGGCCGGCAGGAGGTGCTAGCCCCGGTTCTCCCACGAGGATCCCCATGTACGAACTATTCACACGATGCGGAGGTGAGTCATGGCGTTGAGAATCAACAGCGAAGCTCCCAACTTCACCGCGGACAGCACGCAAGGCCCGATCAATTTCCACGAGTGGATCGGCAACGGGTGGGCCATCCTGTTCTCGCATCCGAAGAACTTCACCCCAGTCTGTACGACCGAGCTCGGATACATGGCGGGGCTGAAGCCCGAGTTCGACAAGCGCAACTGCAAGATCGTCGGCCTCAGCGTGGATTCGGTCCCCGACCACCAGAAGTGGTCCAAGGACATCGAGGAGACGCAGGGGCACGCCGTCAACTACCCGTTGATCGGCGACTCCGAGCTGAAGGTGGCAAAGGCCTACGACATGCTGCCGGAGGAGTCGGGCACCACGGCGCAGGGCCGAACCGCGGCCGACAACGCAACCGTGCGCTCGGTATTCGTCATCGGGCCGGACAAGAAGGTCAAGGCGATGCTGACCTATCCGATGAGCACCGGCCGCAACTTCGACGAAGTGCTGCGACTCCTGGATTCCTGCCAGCTGACGGCGAAGCACAAGGTGGCCACGCCCGTGAACTGGAAGCAGGGGGAGGACGTCATCATCGTGCCGGCAGTCTCCGATGCCGACGCCAAGCAGACGTACCCGGGGGGCTGGAAGGCGCCGAAACCGTACATTCGCATCGTCCCCCAGCCGCGATAGGGAAGACGAGCTCACCCGCGGCGGCCGTGGCGCTGCCGCTGGTGAGCCGCTCGCCCGAGAGTCTTCTAGAAAAGCGGTGGGGCGCCAGTGTCCCGCCTCTCTCGAACCGATCCTATGCGACGAAGGGAGGGAGCGGCGGGATATCCACCTGCCGGGTCTTGACGTCGCTCACGCCGACGACCCCGCGCGCTACAGCCACGGCCTCGTCCATGTCCGCCGTACCTTCGAGGGTTACGACCCCGGTCGTGGCTTCCACGGTGATCCGGTGCCTGCGGGTCTCGGGACTACTCTCCAGGGCCACTTGGACGCGCGAGGCGAGCGCCCGATCCGTGACGAGTTGCTGGCTCGCCGGCGTGGTGACCATGTCGGGGCGCTGGAGCACGCCAGCGATGAGCTCCACGGCGGCGTCGATCGAGAGCTTCTCCGTGTTAATCACCAGATCGTAGAGGGCAGGGTCCCGCACGTCCACCTCGTACAGGTAGCGCATACGCCCAGCCTTCTCCGTGTCGTCCCGCCGGGCCATATCGTGCACCATCCGCGGATTCGTATGCTCACCTATCTGGCCCGAGAGCCTCCTGCCGAGGTGCTTGACCCTGAGGTCGAAGGGCGCCATCACCCGCACCCGGAGCACGTGCGGGATACCCCGCAAGAGCCATTGCCCCGACCGCCCCATGAGTACCACGCGATCCTTCTCGGCGAACTCGTAGAGCGCCGTCTGCAGCACGGTGATGTAACGCCGGGTCTCGGTGTCGAAGCGCTCGAACAGGGAGGGCTTGGCCTCGTCCAGACTGGAGAGCTTTTCCTCCTGGAGGCCGTATCGCAGCGCCGCCTCGGAGATGAGCTCCTGGTCGACATAGTGAAGACTCAGGCGCTGGGCCAGCTCCTGGCCGATCTCCGGACCGCCTGCGCCGATTTCGTGGGAGAGGGTCACGATAGGCATAGCCGTCACTCCTTCCTGTACCTGACGCGAAACACCGCAGGCGCAATGGCCATGCGCGTGCTGCTCGCGTCGTCGAGGGCATCGAGCTCGTCGGCCAGGGTGCCGCTGGCGAAGACCTCACGCGCCTCCTCCGCCGGGGACGTCAATCAGGACTTGCGTGACGTCTGCGAGAAAAACGTGCTCACCAATGGGCGAAGGGCCGTGTTGCTGCACTGTGGGCACGCGGCCTTCGCTTTGTCGTGCTCGCTGATCGAGAGGGTGATGCTCACGTCACGTTTACAGTTGTCACAGTAATACTCGTACACAGGCATGGCGGCTCCTCCTTGGGACTCCAAGGCCCGTTGACTGTTCCACCCGAAGGTTCGGGCCCAAAGAGTACTGCGGGCGCCATCCCACGGCTAGACGCGTCGCACCATCGCGAATTCCGGGCAGACGGCCAAGGAGTGGAGGCTGCCCGGCGGCGAGCGCTACGTCACGTGCTCCCGGGCGAAGCCGGCAATGCGCTTGTACTCGTCCGAGAGCCGCTGGAGCTCGGCGTGGGTGATGTAGTTATCGAGATCGTCGAACGGCGCATCGCCCACCAGCTCCTCCACGCGGCGGATGAGGTAGTCCGGCGGATGCTCGCGGTTGGTGCGCACGACCCGGGCCGTCGGCCCCGAGCGCGCGGCCTCGTAGGCGGAGAGCGCGGCCAAGGGATCGCCCCCCGCGGCCAGGCGATCGGCGAGCGTGCGCGCGTCGAGGATGGCCTGGGCCGCGCCGTTGGAACCGCGCGGGTACATCGGGTGCGCGGCGTCGCCCAGCAGGGTGACGCGCCCGAAGGTCCAGCGATCGACCGGTTCCCGGTCCACCATGGGGTACTCGAAGATGACGTCGGAGCGCCGGAGCAGGTCGGGCACGTTGAGCCAGGCGAAGGTCCAGCCCGCGAAGATCGGCAGGAAATCATCGAGCCGGCCCGGCTTGTTCCAGTCGTTCCGTTCGTAGCCGGGCTGGGCGACCTGTGCGGTCCAGTTGATGAGCTGCTGCCCTTGCCCGCCCACATCGTCCACGATCGGATAGATCACGAGATTGCCGGACTGGATCGAGCCGATGCGCACGTAGCTGCGGCCGGTCAGGAAAGGCTTGGCACGCGTGACCCCCCGCCAGGTATTGATGCCACCGAAGCAGAGATCCTCGCCCGGGTAGAATTGGCGGCGCACGGCCGAGTTCACCCCGTCGCACCCAATCACGATGTCGGTGGTGACGGCCGCGCGCACCGCGCCGGTCGTGGTCGATCGGAAGTGCAGCGTCACGTCCCGGGTGCTCTGGTCGAGCCCGACACACTGATGATCGGGGAGGACACCGCCCGCGCCGAGCCGCTCCATCGCGGCGCGCCAGAGAGTCAGATGCACCCGACCGCGGTGGATACCGACCTCGGGGACCGGGTAGCCCGCGGCCCGACCGCGCGGCTCAGCGTAGATGAGCTGGCCGAAGCGGTTGAAGAAGCAGCTCTCGCGGTTCTCGATACCCTGGGCGGTCAGTGCCGTCCCGAGGCCGAGCGCGGTCAGCTCGCGCATGCCGTGGGGGAGCAGGGTGATGCCCACCCCCAGCTCCTTTACCTCCGGCGCGCTCTCGTACACGCGGCAGGGGATGCCGCGCTGGTGCAGGGCGAGCGCGAGCGTGAGCCCGCCGATGCCGCCGCCAATGATCGCGATGTCCATATGCCCGTGTTCGCTCCGTGGTGGCGGAGTGTAGCGTGCGCGGGCGGGCTCGGCAACGGCCGGACGGATCGGCGGCTCGGTGATCCTCAGCGGTAGAGGCGAGGATGGAGCACGCGGCCCTCATAAATCTCCCGCCTCGATACCGCCCCGTGAGTGTGGCTATCCGTGATGGCGCCAACCCTCATGCCAGCGGGCATGCCATCCAAACGAATGGGCAGGGGCGACGACCACCGGGGCTGGAGCGACGAATATCCCGGCGGCAGGCGCACCGCCATAAGGGAAGGGTTCGGCGTAAACGGCGCAACCGCCCACGAGCACCGTGACTAGGAGCAATCCGACTATGCGTCTCATGGTTGCACCTCCTGTGTCAGTCTCTGCACTCTCTACCGATAAGACGCGCAGTGCAGGATCCCATTTACTCTGGCGCATGAGAGGACGATGAGAACTCGGTGAGAACATTGCGCCGGGGCCAGGGCCCACTGTTCTTGACAAGCCTGACGACCAAGTGGAGACTGGCGCGCGCCCATCCGGGCGAGACTTTTCTTCGTCCACTCCAATAGGAGGCGCTCAATGGCACGCACGGCAATCCAACCCGTCGACATGGCTGATCCGCGGCCCCGCTACACGCATGGCTGGCGCGTCGGCAATACGGTCTATGTTGCCGGACAGCTCGCGCTCGACAAGGAGGGCAAGCTCGTCGGGCCGAACGACATCGGCGCCCAAACCCGTCGTGTCCTCGAGAACATGCGCCGCATCCTCGAGACGGGCGGGGCCAGCCTGCGGGACGTCGTGAAGGTCACCGTCTTCGTCACCGACATCCGCTACCGGGAAGGCTACGGTGAGGTGCGCCAGGAGTTTTTCGGCTCCAACCCGCCTGCGAGCACCCTCGTCCAGGTGGCCGGCCTCGCCATTCCGGGCGCCCTGATTGAGATCGAGGCGGTGGCCGTGATGGATTGAGGCGCGAACGGCTCCAGTTCTCGGTGCAGGGGACGGAAGGTCGCGTTCGATTCCCTTACCGCCACCTGGGAACGTCGAGATTCGAGGCGGGTGACAGGAGGGTGTTCTGGGGGGCTCGGGAAGGATTGGGCTAAAGCTCGGCCCTGGATTCTGGCACTTATAGGGTGAGGACAGCCATGGACCTGGAAGCTTTGGTTCGACAGGCAGGGAGCGGCGACCTGGACGCGTTCGCCGAGATCACCCGGCGGTTTCAGCACATGGCCTTTGGCTACGCGCTCTCGTTCGTCCGCGACTTCCAGGAGGCCGAAGACGTCGTTCAAGAAGCCTTCGTCGCCGCCTGGTACGCGCTGCCGACACTTGCCGAACCGGCGGCTTTCCCCGCCTGGCTGCGCTCGATCGTCCGCCATCAAGCGCATCGCGTGCTGCGA
>WNGK01013233.1_pt1 | contig 14359 bp, 11 predicted proteins | sample 5400601 | NCBI WGS metagenome assembly WNGK01 (sample SAMN13153376, study PRJNA577476) | soil metagenome | isolation source: 60 cm soil or saprolite under Garry oak tree replicate 1 | place: USA:California | collected 2016-06-15 | reverse complement strand
TCTGAAAGAGCGCGTCATAACCGATGGCTGTGTTCTGAGTGCCGGTTGTGCTGAGCCAGAGGGAATAACTACCGGTGGCCGTGTTGTAGTTGCCAGTTGTATTACTAAAGAGCGCATGATCACCCGCGGCCGTATTGAAGTTGCCGGTTGCGTTGCTAAAGAGCGCGGTATGGCCAATTGCCGCGTTCGCGCTGCCGGTTGTGTTGAATTGGAGCGCGTCAACGCCGATCGCCGTGTTGAAAACGCCTGTGTTGTTCACGAGCGCATCCTCACCCAGTACCGTGTTGTTGTTGGTTAAGCAGCCTTCCTGGCAAACGGCTCGCGCTTGCGGTGCAAGCGCGAAGGAGGCGAGCACGGACAGAATGAGCAGCAAAGCAACCTGGCAAGACGAGCGGTTTCTCAAATTCTTTAATGGAAGAGTTGTCGTTTTCATATAGGGACCGCACGAAATTACGGCTCCTCCCCTGCGAGACAAAAAACCGCAATTCTCTCAGCGATTTACTGAAAGACGTGCAACGCCATCACCGCATGAATCTTCAAAACAGCATACTGGGCAGCCTCTTTCTGCGGCTTGATTGAATTTTGCTCGCGTGCCCGACATCCCAAAATGCCTTCCCGATCGCTGTGACGTGTCGAGATTCTTTTCTCTTAAGCAGTAACGGAAGAAGCTCTGGGTGCCAGTGCAACAGTGGCTTGCAGCCTGTGTTCCTGGCCAGTCAAAATGCTCGTCGCGGCGAGCAAAATGCGTATGTTCCTGACCTCGCCGGCGTGGCGGAATTGGCAGACGCGCTGGACTCAAAATCCAGTGGCCGCAAGGCCGTGTGGGTTCGAGCCCCTCCGCCGGCAAGTCTATTTGCACATTCAGTGTTGGACGTTGGGCGTTCGATGTTTGCAGCGATGAGCTAATTTCTTCGTCGCTAAGAAAATCGAGAGATGCTTCGACTTCGCTCAGCAGGACAGGCAAGCCCGATTTTCGGTCCTTAAGCCCAATTTCGCATTTTTCGCGCGAACAAACCGCCGCGGCGCACAATCTATCCTGCTGTTTATGCTTGTATGGAAGCGCGAGAACCACAATGTTTACTCGTGAACGGGAAGAACGGCCAGCAGGGTGACAGTAGACCGCGCGAGTTCGTGACCACCCGCTGGAGCGTGATCCTTTCAGCTGCCAACCTGGGGAATGAAGAGCAAAAAACTCGCGATGCGCTGGCAGAGCTTTGCCGGACGTATTGGCGGCCCATTTTCTCGTTTGTCCGCGCCCGCGGCTATTCAACTGAGGACGCGCAGGACCTCACGCAGGATTTTTTTGTGACAATTCTGAGGAGCAATTGGTTGCAACACGCCGATCGTAATCGCGGCCGATTCCGTTCGCTCTTGCTGAGGTCGCTCCAAAATTTTCTCATCAATGCCGCGGAGAAAACAAACGCGCGCAAACGCGGCGGCAGCGTGGAATTTATTTCCTGGGACGACTGGATGGCGGAAGCGCCGTCGCAATTATCCATCCCGGCTCAAGCACTCGAGTCATTGCCGCCGGAGCGCATCTTCGATCTGACTTGGGCGACGACCGTTGTGGACCACGCGTTTCAGCGGCTGCGCGAAGAATGCGAGAGCAAAGGCAAGCTCTGGCTGTTCCAGGCATTAAGCTCTCATCTTACAGACGAACGCGATGAAGTTTCATACCCCAAATTATCCGCGGAACTGGGAATGACAGAAACGGCGGTGAAAAAACAGCTTCACAACATGCGCCAGCGTTATCGCAGCCTGTTGCGCGCGGAAGTCTCGCAAACCGTCGAAGATCCCTCGGACGTAGATGACGAGATCCGTTACCTGTGTGCGTCACTCGCAACAGGAACCGAATAACTGCAATGACACATTACGATCCACGCTCCGATCCCAGCGCCACCAAAGAGCACACAAGATGCCAGAAGTGTGGAGCAACCATGCGAATCGACACCGGAGTTTGCGTGAGTTGCCTCCTGCATGAGGGATTGGAAGGCGGTGACGAGGTAACTCAGGGGTTTTATCAAAGCGTCCTCGACGAAGCGGACGCGCCGCGCAAGTCCTGGTTCCTGGGTAATTACGAAATTCTCGAGCAGATCGGTTGCGGCGGCATGGGTGTAATTTATCGCGCCAGGCAACGACATTCCCGGCGCATCGTCGCGGTAAAGCGCGTCCTTAGCTATCGCGCTGATTCAGAGGGAGCGCTGCAGCGTTTCCGACGAGAAGCACAGGCAGTAGCCAGTCTGGATCACCCGAACATCCTTCCGATTTATGAAGTGAGCGAAAGCGAGGACGGCCTGCCGTTTTTCAGCATGAAGTTCGCGGAGAAGGGAAGTTTGTGCGAGAACGTTGCTTGTCTCCGGGGTCAACCGCGGAAGTGCGTGGAACTCATGGCAAAGGTCGCGCGCGCGGTCGAATACGCTCACAGCCGCGGAGTGCTCCATCGCGATCTTAAACCCGGAAACATTCTGCTCAACGATCGCGGCGAGCCACTTGTTAGCGATTTCGGTTTGGCGAAGCTGCTGGACGGGCACAACGATCTTACAAGGTCGCTGACAACGTTCGGAACGGCAGGTTTTATTGCCCCCGAACAGGCCAACGGCGCAGCCGCCGATCTTACCCCAGCTGCCGATGTTTACAGTCTTGGCGCAGTTCTGTTCAACTTGTTTGCTGGGCGTCCACCATTCCTGGGTTCCAATCCGGTTTCCGTGATTCGTCAAGCGTCTGAAACGCAGGCGCCCAAACTACGCTCGCTGGTACCATCACTCGATCGGGATTTGGAGACGATTTGTGCACGCTGCCTCGAACGTGATCCAAAAGCGCGCTACCGCTCCGCCGGCGATCTCGCAGCCGATCTGGAACGCTGGCTCGGCGGCCGTCCAATCGTAGCCCGCCCGGTTTCACCTCCAGCGCGGATCTGGCGCTGGTCGCAGCGTAACCCGAAACTTGTTGGAGCAGCGACTGCCGGTCTCCTTTTAGGCGCGGCTGCGGTTTGGTTATTTCGCGGCGATCTCTTCCAAGCGTCGCAGTTTAATCCCCCGGACAGGAGTATTGCCGTTCTGCCATTTACCGATTCTAGCGAGACCAACGATCAGGAGTTTTTGTGTGACGGCATAAGCGAGGAAATTCTTCATACGCTCGGCACGGTCGATGAATTACGCGTGGTTGGCCGAACCTCGTCATTTGCCTTCAAGGGGAAGAACACAAACCCAAGCAAGGTTGGACAAAAGCTTAACGTTGGGAATGTACTCGAAGGAAGTCTGCAGCGTGAAGGTAACCGCGTTCGTGTAACGGCAGAGCTGATTGATGCGCGCACCGGTTTCCGTGTTTGGACGGAAATTTATGACCGCGAGTTGGACGGCGCGTTTGCACTCCAAGACGAAATCGCCCGGTCTATCGTTGACGCGCTCAAGATCAAGTTAGCCGTTCGGCTTCCCGCCCATGAAGAACCCAGGAATGGCGTATACGAGCGTTATCAGGGGCTTTTCACGGATGTAACTCATCCGACAGGGATAAGCAGTATCGGCGTTAGCATGCTAGTACACAATCCATTTAATCCGTCCACACTTCCGGATTATGTATCTCCGGGAGGTTTCGAACCGAGCCGCCCTGACACTCAAGTGACCGCTGCGCCTCCAAGGACGGCATTGACTACCAGCGTGCGTTATCGCGCATCAGACGCCGGCCTGCGAACGAACAAAATTACGGCGGACGTGGCCGCTGCGCTTCCAGAGACGGCAGCCGCGACCAGTGTGCATGATCGCGGATCGGAAGTCGCCGTGCGAACGAACAAGACTACAGCGAACGGGCCAGCGTCCATTCAGGGGTTTGTCAAATATGCGGAAGGCGAACCGATTAAAGGCGCAGACATTCGGATCGAATCGCGAGACACCAAACAGGTGTTCAGCACGGTTAAGACCGGTTCAAATGGCCGCTTTGTTTCACAGGGATTGCAACCGGGCGTTTACCGGGTAACATTGCTTGTGAATGGCGAGGTCAAGGCGTCGAGCATGAACACGCAGACCAAGGCGAATCAATCGACTCAGCTGAATTTCGATCTCAAACAAACGTCTCAAGCAGGTAACGGTGCAAAGGGCGGAAAGCACATTGTGTGGGTGCCAGGTCGTACCGGTAGCCATCTCGGCGGTAACTGGGTCGAAGTCGACGACAGGGGAAAGGCGCATTCCGCTTCCAATATTGATAGAGTTACCGTTCATAATTGGTAATTTTCAAGATAGCTACAACGAAGCGACGACCAACTAGGGTCGCACTTGGGACGTCGCTTTGAGAAAACGCTTGTAATCTATAGCACACGCCCTGCGGGCCGTGTGCGCGCGCTTCACAGAGGCACGGCTACAGCAACAGGCCACTCGCGGAAGCTTCGCTTTTTCCCTCATTCAGCAAAATTCTTGGGAACTTCGTCCGCCATTTCCTGTAGTAACCAATGAATCATTATGTTTTATTCATCTATGTTCATTAAATTACTGCGGATAGTGGGTATTGGGCTGATGCTTTGTGCTGCAACCGCCTGGGCGGGACCGGCAAGCATCCAAGGGATCGTGAAGGACGCAAAAGGACAACCGATTAAAGGCGCGAATGTTCAGGTTGCATCGAAAGATGGCAAACAGCTATACAATACGGTGAAAACGGATGCACAGGGTCGCTATATTTCGCAAGGTCTACAACCGGGCGTTTACCGGGTTTCACTGATAGTCAATGGCGCAACAAAAGCGTCGATCAGTAACACGAAAACCAGGTCCGATCAGTCGACGGTGCTCAACTTCGATCTGAAACCGATGCCAACCGGACAAGCAAGCACACAGCAAAAGTCAGGAAAACACATGGTCTGGATCCCGGCGGAAACGGGGAGCCACATGGGTGGTCGTTGGGTGGAAGTTGACGACAACGCCGCTTCAAATGCCGGTGCCTTGAACGTAAAGAGAGCCAATGCTGAGCAATTGCAGCGGCAGATGCAAAGCATGGGCAACCCCAACACTGGAAATTGAGCCTCACGGCCAACGTCTCCGACAGCAGCTGTGCATCGCTAAAGCCCAACGTCCAATTTTAGCTCGGGGGCTGCATCGAAGCCGTGGGGAATAATTCCCTCACCGACTCGCGCGAAAGAGCGACAATCGTAAACGCTCCAAGAATAGTTCCAAACGGAACGAAGAGACATTCGATGCAGGCCATCACCAGCGCGAACGAATAGCCTTTGCGACGCGAGAGGCATCGTCCCGCGATCAGAATGCAGATCGCCATGGCTATCCCGACTAAAAACAAGAACGAACCGATACCGACAAAGATCCAGCCAAGGAATTCCGGCGGCAATTCTTAGCCTGGCTTTGGCGTGCCACGGCGCGCAACCAATACGAAAATCGCGCCGATCGTTGTGTAAATCAGCGGAAACAACGAGAAGAGCACGGCCAGACCGGAAACGACGTAATGAAAAATCGCAAGTAACCGCAGGTGTTCCGTGTCCTGGTTCATTTGCTCTTAGACTCATTGCTCCTGCTCGCGTTCGTGATCGAAAACTGGGAACCAAACGGAAACACGAGCAAAGTCATGACGTGATGTACCCCTCTTCACCGTGTTGATTGATGTCCAGCCCCTGGCGCTCGATCTCCGGCGGAATGCGCAGACCGATTGCTCCCCGTACCAACGCGCCGATCACCGCGCTTCCTACGACTGCCACCACGATCGTGACCACGATTGCTTTTAGTTGCTCGATCCACAGCGTGTGACCAACAATTCGCGCGAGGCCGTTTTGCGTGGCGGGATTCAGCGGTGCGCCAGTGCTTAAAGAAAGGTTGGGATTGACACTCGCCGTGGCGAAGATGCCTGTGAGAAAGGCCCCGAGAGTTCCGCCCACTGCGTGGATCCCAAACGTATCGAGCGCGTCATCGTAGCCAAGCCACGATTTTAGCTTTGTACAGGCGAAGAACGGGAGGATTCCGGCAGCGATCCCGATGATGACTGCGCCGGTAGCAGCAGAACAAAAGCCGAGCACGCTCGGTTTTCCGCGCAGCATGTATTCCAGCATGGCCCATGTGAACGAAGCGACCGCCGTCGCAAGCGTAGTAGTCATAAAGGCGTTCGCGGCGATTCCATCTGGCGCAAGCGCGCTGCCGGCGTTAAAACCATACCACCCGACCCAGAGCAGACCCGTTCCGACCATACAAAGGACCATGCTGTGGGGAGCCATGATTTCTTTCCTGAATCCGAGCCGGTGCCCAAGGAGAATGCACAACACGAGCGCCGACCATCCCGAGCTCATGTGAACAACGGTTCCTCCGGCAAAATCGATTGCTGTGATTCTTGAGTTCGCATTCCAGACGCCGTTCATCCAACCGTCGATTCCCCACACCATATGTGCGATCGGGAAATAGACGGCAAACATCCATACGCCTACGAAAACGAGCACGGCCGCAAATTTCATTCGCTCGGCGACAGCACCAATGATCAACGCCGGTGTGATGATCGCGAACATCAGTTGATACATCGCGAAGACATCCTGCGAAACCCAATAGAAATAGTCCGAGTTCGGCCTCGCATCGACTCCGTGCAGAAACGCGAACTTTAATCCACCGATAAACGGAGAGCCGCGCGAAAATACGAGCGAATATCCTACCACCCACCAGACGATCGTGACCAGCCCGGCGATGCCCAGGCATTGCGCTAGTACGGAAAGGACGTTCTTTGCGCGAACCAGGCCGCCATAGAAAAGCGCCAGGCCGGGCAAAGTCATGAAAAGCACGAGCGCCGCGCATGTCATCATCCATGCGTTGTAGCTGGGGCCTGGCCCTGCAATATTCGAAGCCGTCGCCGATTTCGTATCAGCGCCACGCGGCGAATTGTTTATATATGCTTCAAGGTCAGCCACGCGCTGCTCCAGCGCCGGTGAAGCTGAGAGCGGCGGCGTTTGCGCGTGTGCTGAACAAAGCAACGCAATGGTCCCGACCAGCAACAGGAGCCGCATCCTCACGCGCAGTCTCTTATAGGCACGCGACTTTCTTGCAGCAAGAAAAATGGCGACGGCGATTACACTTAAAAGCAGGCGGCTCAGCCGCATTTTTGCAGACGGCCGGCCTACGAGCCGCGGCGCGAGGGCGCTGCGGCTCCAAGTGTAACTCGGAGATCACAGCTCAATCTCCTCACACAGCAATCCGCAGGAAGAACGCGTTCCACCTTGATGGGTTGGCTTCTCCCTGGCTCGCGTAGCTTCAGCAAAGGCAGCTCAAGATGATGCCCAACGACTCGCCGAAGGTGCAAAATGAAACTCCGCCGAGCGGCTGGCTAGACCAGGTTAAGGTGCTCGGCGGAGTTCCTCCTCTGCCCGTCAAAATGAGATTGAATTTGGAACCATCTCGCGGGGAGATGAGTTGAACGACACGTGCTGCGATGATGGTTCAGGGTTTTCTTCATCATCATCGTCATCCGCGTCCTCGGTATCGGCGTCATTTCCGGTATTATTATCGTGTCGCGGAGCAACCGCTCGCAGGTCGCTTTGCTGTAACTTCTCGTATCGCTCACGCACGTCGCCGGGCACTTTAGCTAGGTCTTCCTCCGTTTCGACTGGACCACTGAAAAGTAGTTTTCCCTGCCGATCCTTCGCGGTAAGGAGTTTTTTTCCATCCACGTTTTCCAACTTCAGCTCGCCCTTATCGTTGGAGAAAACGATCTGCGCCTTGCCAAGATCGATCCTACTGGCGTTCATCGCGCCGTTGTCTTCGAAAAAGATGCGAAGCTCATCCGCAGCGCGCCGGGCATCGTCCTTCGCGCGCCTTGCCGCTTCGTGAGCTTGCATAACCGCTCCACGGATGATGCCGTGTTGCGCATCGCCAAGCTGCTCTTTCAATTGTTCCTTTAGATCCTGCATTTGGTCGCCGAGATCGCCTGTCTCGTCGAAATCCCAATGCCAGTCATGGTTGCCTCCCGGAAAGAGATGATGCCTCTGTGGCACTTCTTTTTTGGCGAGCTTGGCAGTCAGCTTTTGCTCTTGTCCCTTGCGCAGAACAGTGAGCGTAACTTCCGTGCCGTCAGGGAAAGTCTGAAGAAGCTTTCGCAATTGACTCGGCTCAATGAGAATCTGGTCGTTCAACATTTTCAGGATGTCATTCTGCTGAACCCCACCAGCAGCGGCAGGGCTGTTCGGCTCGACGTAATCAACAACCAATCCCAGGCCTTTTCCCAACCCGAGCTGTTCACTCACGACAGGTGGCACCTGTGATGTCTCCACGCCAAGGTATGTCACTGGAACCTTGGGCCCTTTCTCGTGATGACTCGGCATTCCCGGCGGACCCGGTGGCTGTGGTGGAGCAGGCGGTGTTTGCGCAAATCCTGCCAGCGGCAGCAACGCGATGATTGTAATGGTGAATACGGATTTTATTTTCATGGTTTCGTTTTGTTAAATCATTGACCTGAAACTGGGATGAGGACGATTTCCTCGCTGGGATATGACACCCGAAGCGATGCGCCCGTTTCCGGGTTACGCCACCGCCAGCTTTGTTGCATTTGGTACCGCAGTCGCCGCACGGGTCGCTCCGAACCCTCAGCAAATTGTAGGCCCTCGTCGCGCGCGTTGTAAACCACATTGGTCCCACCAGCGGGAACGAATCTGCCGGTCACTCGTGATTGCTCCGTCTCCGATGCCTCCGGCCTCATTTCCGACGCAGGGGAACTTTGCGCGACCCTCGCTGTGTCGAGTTTGTGTTCGCGTTCGAAACTGATTACGGCGAACAAGACTACAATTCCTGCAGCCGCGAGGCCGAAGCCTAACCACCACCAATTGTAGTGCGAGCGAGCCGGCGTCGTGCCCTCCAAAGCGCCTGCTCTACAATCTTCGAGCGCCTGCTCCACTCGCTCAAAAAGAACCGGTGACGGCTGCGCCGGTCGCAGCTTTTTCAATTCGTTCTCAAGCTCGGAAAAATCGTTCATTGCGGTTGCAAACTCTTTTTCAAGTTGCTCAATGCATATCGGTACCGTGACGCGGCCGTGTTCTGAGAAATTCGCAGCGCGCCGGCGATTTCGCTAAAGGTAAGGTCATTCCAAATTTTCAAGACCAGCACCTCCCGCTGATCATGCGGCAATGAATCCACAGCCGCGGCGAGTGCTGATTGGGTATCGTTTTCCAGTTCAAACTGCGGTTCGATGCTCGGCTCGGTTTCGGCAAAAACAGTCGCCTCGCGGCGCGCCCGGCGCTTGTCGCGACGGATGAAATCAAGCGCGATGGAACGAACGGCGGAGTAGAGCAGCGCACGATTGTGAATGTTGTGATTGCGCCGCCAAAATTTAACGAAAGCTTCCTGAACAATGTCTTCCGCGTCGGCCGCTGATTGCACCCATTGACGCGCGAACAGAAGCAACCCGGGCGCAACTTCAGAAAAGCAGTTCCTCCAATTCTCATGGCTGGCGATGAAGTCCATGACCTTTTCACGGTCTTTACTTTCAAGACGCCGCCAAGTAGAGATTTTGTCTAACAGGCGCGAAAAAATGGTAGGGCATGCTCGACCGGCCGCAGTGCGGCTCGAGGGCGGGCCGTCTCCATCACCGTTTTGGAATTGCTCGCAATATTAAATCGCCGAGCCAGTCGGCATGCGCGACCCCCTCGCGGTACGCTTGTAACGATTCTACAGAAGAATTCACACGGAGATTGCTGTACGAGCCATCGGCGTTTTGCCAACGCTCGTGCCAGTAAACCGCTGCTTTGATCCGCGGATACCGCGTGGGAAAAAGCTCAAGACCTTGCCGAATCCAGGCCGGTTTACGAATCGCGCTGGGCTTCGCCGTTGCGAGCGGGAATTCACCCGTCGCCCATTCTGCAATCATAATGGGCTTTTTCGGATCAAGCCGACCAATCTCCTCGTACGGCCAGTCAACCAGCGAGGGAATATCCGGGTTCGGCTCGTCCTTGTATTGCTGCCCGTAAACGCTGAGGCCGAGCCAATCGACGTAATCGGACCCGGGATAATACGCGGGAGCGCAATTCCAGGTTTCGTACGGATACGGATAATTGTTGGTGTGAAACATCCATTTGATGTTTGAGGCGCCGCGCGCGCGGACGCGATCCACAACATAACGATACGCTCGGCGAAATGTATCCGGCCCCTTCCAATTGTTGTGCTCTGGCTCCCATTGAGCGCCGCCGTAGTAAGCGCCCGACCACGGAAACCATGTGCCGTTCATTTCCACGCCGAAAACGACAACCATTGGATGCCCAAAATCCCGAGCCGCGTCAGCCCATTTGTCGATGTATGCATCCCATTTGCCCGCAAGGATCTCGGTCAGACTGAACTTGTCCGGTCCATGATCTTCCGCGTACGGTCTATCCCATGGCGACCAGAAGACAAGCGGCAGCGACCCGTGCCGCCAGATCACGTTGAGATTATCGACGGGGAAATTTTGTTCCCCCCAATAGCTCGACGAAGCGATGATGGCCTGACGTTTTCCCACCATCTCCTCGAAATCCTCGATCGTTTCGAGCGTGACATCATCCTCAGCATCCCCGAAATCCATAAACGCACCCGTATAAGCGCCATGTTCCGGAACCGCCACCTCTACCGGGCCGTTCGGATCCATTTGCGTCTTCGATAACGGCTTGCCACATCCAGCCAGAACAAGCGCAAGACTGAGTGCGACAACGCATTTCATACTTTCACTCCGATCCCGCGGTCGCGGGAGAAGAATTTCTGATCAATCAAACCGCTCCTCTCAGGCGAATTAGACCAGCCATGATTCGCTTTGCTCAATGACAACGTGATTGAGCGAAACACTTCGGCACCCGGGAATTCTCCTTGACCTGACAAGGCCGAAATAGCACAAAAGAAAGGCAACCCCCATGAGCTCAACAATGAGCACAAAAGTGCTCACCTTCTCGATCCTCTCTTTCATATCAGCCGTTTTCGCGGACGACTTCAAAACATTGAACGGCAAAGAATACAAGGACGCAACCGTCAGCCGGGTTGAGCCAGATGGAATCGTGCTGAAAACGAAATCAGGAGTCATAAAAGTTTATTTTACCGAATTGCCAAAGGACGTTCAGGAGCGGTTTCATTACGATTCGGAAAAGGCCGCCTCATATTCCAGCGAGCAGGCTGCGAACTACACAGCGTATCAAAAGCAGCAGGAAGAAACCCGACGCCAACAGGCCAACGCAGACGCAAAGAACAAGGCGATCTTCGCCGAACAACAAGCCGCGACACATCGCACTCAGGCTCTGCAAGCCCGCTATAATGAGCTTCAAAAGCAGGAAGACGATCTGCTTCTCCAGATTGGTCAGGCGCAGCAACCCGGACCCGCGTACTATGGTGGTAAGGACAACAAGACTCTGCTCCACCACCCGAATCCGCAAAAGCCCCAATTACCGTTTCTTCAGAGCCATCTCAGCGATGTTCGTCACGAAAAAAGCGAGGTTCGGAAGCAACTTGAGAAAGCGCAGCGTTAAGCATGAAAGCGGCGCGAGGCAGCGTGCGCACTCCCAAAATTTCGCGAAACTAGATTAGCATCTTGTGCTTTTTGCACGGATTGCTTTTGGAGTGCGATGCATCCTGGCGTCGCTTTGATTGTTCGCTATACGCATTTACATACGACGCTGTGAATCGCGCGTGGTTCGCACGGATGAAGCGAAGGTGGCTCTGCACGGCTGCAGTTGTTTTTGCTCTTCAACTGTCATTAACGACAGAAGCCCTCGGCGGCGAGAGACCGTTCAACGTCTCTGCAATCGTTTCTGCCGATCATCCCGTGAACCGGTGCGTGCCAACGCAAGCGCTGGGCGCAGGCATTGACGGCCACGATAAAGGCGAATGCGCTCGGATGTTCACGGACAGGAACACCGCGGAAATGTTGTCAGCCGGATTGGGGCCGTTGACTTATCGACTGCGGACAGAGCTTGGGTGCGAGGTATGGCATTGGAACCCGCGTGGCACATGGAGCGATCCGGTTCACAAATGCGGATACTGGACCTCGGACGATTCGCTCAGCGAACCGATTAACCTTTCCTATGGCTATCGTTTGCCACGTCGCGGGAACACGATCGATCAGGCTAACGATGACGGTTACTCTCGAATTACGGACGGTGATGAAAAATCGTTTTGGAAAAGCAACCCATATCTGGATTCACATTTCACAGGCGATTCGGAGGACGCCCACCTGCAATGGGTGATCATTGATCTGGGTGGACGCAAACCGGTGAACGCGATTCGCATTCGCTGGGCAGCGCCTTACGCGAAGCAATACAAAGTAGAATCCTGGGAGGGCGAGGACCCAATGCACTTGCATCCCGATGACGACGACGACTGGCAGCCATTCGCACATGGAACATTCCAGAATGCTCGCGGCGACGATGAACTGATCCGCCTCTCCGACCGCCCCCGCTCAACTGAATTCGTGCGCGTCACGATGAGCGTAAGTTCGCATACGGGCGCGCAAAACTCAGGCGACATTCGCGAGTCGTTAGGCTTCGCGATTCGAGAGATCGAGCTAGGCAACCTCGACAAGCACGGTCGTTTCCATGATCACGTCCGCCACGCGCCCGATCGGCATCGGCAGACAATCACTTACGCATCATCAACCGATCCGTGGCATCGCACAGAGGATATCGACTACAGCACAGAGCAGCCCGGATTGGATTTTGTCTTCCACAGCAAGCTGACGAACAACTTGCCAGTGCTGGTGCCGGTGGGCGTGTTGTACGACACGCCAGATAACGCCGCCGCTGAAATCAATTACCTCCTGCGGCGCAATTACCCTCTAGAAGGAATCGAACTCGGCGAAGAGCCCGACGGCCAGTGGGCGTCACCGGAGGATTACGCCGAGCTCTACACTGAAGTCGCGCGTCGGCTCGCGTCGCTGGACCCGCGTCCGAAAATCGGGGGACCAAGCCTGCAAAATTTTGAGGATCAACTGCTCACATGGGCGGATGCGTCGGGGAACCGTTCCTGGATGAATCGGTTCTTGAAATATGTGCGAACCGCAAAAGTCCCCTTCGATTTTTTTTCATTTGAATTTTATCCCTTCGACAACATCTGCGCGAAACCTGTGCCGTATTTGTTGCAAACCCCAAAGCGCCTCGACTCCATGATGGCCAGCTTGCGCGCGGACGGGGTGCCTTCAGACATCCCGTGGCTGATGAGCGAATACGGCTATTCGGTTTTTTCCGGACGCCCGGAAGTGGATATCGAAGGTGCGCTTTTCAATGCGGATGCGATCGGAACATTTCTGTCGTTAGGCGGCGCGAAACCGTATCTATATGGTTATGAGCCGAATTATCTCCAGGACGAGCTGAAATGTTCGTGGGGCAATCTCATGATGCTTCAGTTGAATCCGAAAAATGACCAAGTAAACCGCCTCTCTGCGTTTTACGCCGCGCAACTCATCAACCAGGAATGGATGCAACCAACAAACGAAACCCATGAGATGTTTCCCGTAACTGTTAGCGAAACAAAAGAGGGGGCGCACGGAATGATGCGTCCTGCCAGGGCGGCGTCATCATCCTTCGTCACTGTGTATGCCGTGCGCCGGCCGGACAAACAGTGGGCGCTACTCGCGATCAACAAACATCCTGGCCGCACCGCGCGACTTAACGTGGAGTTTAAGATTGCTGGTGGAAGGCAGCCGATAAGTTTTGTCGGCCAGATTGAAGCAATTCAATTTTCGCGACGAGAATATATCTGGCATGCCGACGGACCAAACGGTCACCCGATCCGCAGTCTCCCACCCGTGCAGTTCACGCTCCAAGCATCATCAACCTACGAATTGCCGCCGTACTCCCTCACCGTTTTGCGCGGAGAACTTCCAGATCAAGACTAACGAGCAGCCAACGCTGGCAATGCCCAGCGTTGATCGGAATAAATATGTTTCTATTACTCGAGCGATGGAGAATTGATCGCCTGAGAGGCTTCCGGATTGGATTAACTCAATCGTGGCCAGACGCTTCATTTGCGGAACATTCCCGCAAACCACCCTTTTCTCTGGGTCTTCAAAGCTTGCTGGAACTGGTCCTTCACAAAATTGGGGTCCCTCGCGTGAGCCATCGCGTCCATGAGACTAATGCGGTGAGCCAGAAGCAACTCGATAAGGCTATCGTCCACCGTATGCATGCCGTCCGCGCCGCCAATTTGCATTAATCCTGGTATCTGAGAGAACCGCCGGTCCCGGATACACGCCTCGATTCCCGAGTTCACGGTCATCAATTCTGTGGCCAGAACCAGCCCTGGCTGATCGCTTCGGGGGAGGAGAAACTGGCACACCACTCCCAGAAGCGACCACGCAAGTTGGGACGCGACAAACTGCTGGCCGTCTTTTGGAAAGGCATCAATAATCCGACCAATGGCTGTCGGCGCATCGTTCGTGTGCATGGTCCCAATCA
>WNGK01007384.1_pt1 | contig 14359 bp, 13 predicted proteins | sample 5400601 | NCBI WGS metagenome assembly WNGK01 (sample SAMN13153376, study PRJNA577476) | soil metagenome | isolation source: 60 cm soil or saprolite under Garry oak tree replicate 1 | place: USA:California | collected 2016-06-15 | reverse complement strand
CCAACGACTTCATCATTGACCGCGCCCGGCCCCGCACGCATCTGTCGTTCGGCTTCGGCATTCATCGCTGCGTCGGCATGCGGCTCGCCGAACTGCAACTGAAGATCGTATGGCAGGAGATGCTGAAGCGTTTCGACAAGATCGAGGTGGTGGGCGAGCCGAAGCGGGTGTATTCCAGTTTCGTGCGGGGCATCGAATCCTTGCCGGTGCGCATTCCAGCGTGATGGTGGGCACGCTTGCGCTTTGCCCACCCTACATGCCGAGATCGTAGGGTGGGCAAAGGCGCTCTCCGCGCCGTGCCCACCATCCGCCGGATCAGGACATACCGACATGGATAGACCACCATCTTGAGCGCCACCCTGAACTCGCCGAGCCTCGCCGAGACCGTCAACGCGAAGGGTTTTAGCCACGCCGCCGGTTTCCGCATCGTCGCCGTTGAGCCGGGCCGCGCTGAAGTCGCCCTGGCGCGCCGGGACGATCTGCTGCAGTTCTTCGGTCATTTTCATGGTGGGGTCATTACCGCACTGGCCGACCAGGCGGCCGGGATCGCCGTCACCTCAGGCTTGCCCTTGGGGCGGATCGGAGTCACCGTCGAGATCAAGGTCAATTTCCTCTCGCCAGCCGACGGCAGCGAACTCATCGCCCGTGCCAAAACCCTGAAAATGTCGGGGTCGATCGGGGTTGCCTCCGTCGAAGTCTTCAGCAAAGACGGTGCTTTCGAAACCCTCTGCGCATTCTGCACCGCCACCATGCGCGCCCTCGATCTGCCAGCCGAGTTCCGATGACCGCAACAGAACCTGATGAGTTTACCGACATTCGCGACGCCGTCGCCAAACTGTGCGCCCAATTCCCCGGCGAATACTGGCGCCAGCTCGATCGCGAGATGGCCTACCCCAGCGCGTTCGTCGATGCACTGACGCAGGCCGGATATCTCTCGGTGTTGATCCCCGAAGAATATGGCGGCGCCGGGCTGAAACTGTCCGCCGCGGCGGCGATCCTCGAGGAGATCCAGCGCGCCGGCTGCAATGGCGGCGGCTGTCATGCGCAGATGTATACGATGGGCACGCTGCTTCGCCACGGCAGCGACGAGCAAAAGGCAAAATGGCTGCCGAAGATCGCCAGCGGCGAATTGCGGCTGCAGGCGTTCGGCGTGACCGAACCGACCAGCGGCACCGACACCTCCTCGCTGAAGACCTTTGCCAGGCGCGACGGCAATGACGGCTACATCGTCAACGGCCAGAAAATCTGGACCAGTCGCGCCGAATATTCCGATCTGATGATCCTGCTCGCGCGCACGACGCCAAAGGAGCAAGCGGCCAAGCGCACCGACGGATTGTCGGTCTTCATCGTCGATATGAAGGCGGCGAAGGGCAACGGGCTTTCGATCAGCCCGATCCGCACCATGATGAATCACTCCACCACGGAAGTGTTCTTCACCGATATGAAGGTGCCCGCCGAAAACCTGATCGGCGAGGAAGGCAAGGGCTTTCGCTACATCCTGTCCGGCATGAATGCCGAACGCATCCTGATCGCGTCGGAATGCGTCGGCGACGCCAAATGGTTCATCGCCAAAGCCTCAAGCTACGCCAAGGAGCGCGTGGTATTCGGCCGTCCGATTGGCCAAAACCAAGGCATCCAGTTTCCGATCGCCAAGGCCTATGCGTCGATGCGCGCCGCCGAGCTGATGGTCAAGGAAGCAACACGCAAATATGAAGCTGGCCTCGATTGCGGCGCGGAAGCCAACATGGCCAAGATGCTGGCGGCGGACGCCTCCTGGGAAGCTGCCAACGCCTGCGTGCAGACATATGGCGGCTTCGGCTTCGCCGAGGAATACGACATCGAACGCAAATTCCGCGAGACGCGGCTCTATCAGGTCGCGCCGATCTCGACCAATCTGATCTTGTCGCATCTTGCCGAGCACGTGCTGGGCCTGCCCCGCTCCTACTGAGAAATAATGATGCTGCCGCTTGAGGGACTGATTGTCATTGCCGTCGAACAGGCGGTCGCCGCACCATTCTGCAGTTCGCGGCTGGCCGATGCCGGCGCGCAGGTGATCAAGGTGGAGCGGCCCGAGGGCGACTTTGCACGCGGCTACGATGCCGCGGCGAAAGGACAAAGCAGCTATTTCGTCTGGCTCAACCGCGGCAAGGATTCGGTGGTCATCGACCTCGCGACTGGGGAAGGACGCGCGAGCCTCGAACAGCTGATCGCCGGCGCGGACGTGCTGATCCAGAATCTCAAGCCGGGCTCGATGGACAAGCTCGGCTTCACGCTGGATCGCCTGAAGAAAGATTATCCGGCGCTGATCTGCTGCACCATATCCGGCTATGGCGATGACGGTCCCTACGCGCACCGCAAGGCCTATGATCTGTTGATCCAGGCCGAGAGCGGACTGGCATCGATCACCGGCGGTCCGGACGGCCCGTCGCGCGTCGGTCTTTCCATCGTCGATATCGCCACCGGCGCCACCGCGCATGCCGCCATCCTCGAAGCGTTGATCGCGCGCTCGCGCAACGGCAACGGCGCGGATATCCGGATTTCGATGTTCGACGTGATGGCCGACTGGCTGTCGGTGCCGCTGCTCAATGCCGAGGCCGGCAACCCGCCGCAACGGATGGGGCTCGCGCATCCGTCGATCGCACCCTACGGCGTGTTCCGCTCGAAGGACGGCAAGGACATCCTGATTTCGATCCAGAGCGAACGCGAATGGAAGAAGTTGTGCGCTGACGTTCTGGGCCAGCCGGCGCTGCCGGAGGATGCCAGGTTTTCCAACATGGTCGAGCGCGTTCGCAACCGCAAGCTCACCGACAAGGCCGTCGGCGACATCTTCGCGACGATGACGCGTGACGAGCTGCTGAAGCGCCTGTCCGACGCCGATATTGCCTTTGCCGAGGTCAACTCCATGGCTGACCTCGCGGTGCACCCCCATCTGCGCCGCATCGAGGTGGACACGCCGGCGGGGCCGGTGACCTATCCGGCGCCGGCTGCCATTGTCGTCGATCAACCGCGTCATTATGGCGCCGTGCCCGGCATCGGCGATCACAGTGACATCGCGATGGCTCCTCGTGCCCGGACCACAACGTCATGACCGACAAACCCGATCTCGATCATTTGCGCCAATGGATCGGCCGCACCGAAGCAGCCTCCGACATCGTGACCGCGCAACTGGTCAAGAGCCTGCGCGCGACCCTGTTCATGGAAATTGGCAGGCCGAAGCCGGGTGACGCGGCGCCGTTCACGGCGCATTGGTGCCTGGCGCAACCGGTTTACCCGATGTCGGAATTGGGCGCGGACGGCCACCCCACGCGTGGCGGCTTTCTGCCGCCGGTGCCGCTGCCGCGGCGGATGTGGGCCGGCGGTGAGCTCGAATTTTTCGATGCCTTGCGTGTCGGCGACGAGGCGACGCGAACGTCACGCATTGTCGACGTGACGATGAAGACCGGCAGCACCGGCGTGCTGTGTTTCGTGTCCGTCGAACATCTGATCACGACGCCGCGCGGCACCGCGATCCGCGAGCGGCAGGATATCGTCTATCGGGATATGTCGGCCGCGCAGCCGTCCGCGCCAGCCAAACCAGCGGCGGCGTCCCGATTAGCGCAGCACAGCGAAAGCCATATGGCCGATCCCGTGCTGCTGTTTCGCTATTCGGCGCTGACATTCAACGGCCATCGCATCCATTACGACCGCGACTACGTCACCAGGGTCGAGGGCTATCCCGGGCTGATCTTCCACGGCCCGATGCAGGCGGCGTTTCTGGTGGAATTCGCGGCGAAGCTCCATGGCGGCGCGGCGCCGAGGAAATTCAGCTATCGCGGCGTGCAGCCGCTGTTCGAAGGCAGCGAGTTCAGCGTCAATGCCAACGACACCAGCGCCGGCATGGACCTGTGGACCGCGAATTCGGCCGGTCAGCCGACCATGAAAGGCACCGCCACGTGGTGAGGGCCTGCGGTGAAATTTAAGTTCGTCATTGCGAGCCAACGGGTCGGCGCAAAGCGCCGCCCGATGACAAGCTCCGCGAAGCAATCCATAGCCACGGATAACGCAGCTGAAGATGGATTGCTTCGTCGCGAAGCCTGTCATCGGGCGCGCATTTCGCGCGACCCGTTGGCTCCTCGCAATGACGGTTGAGACATTTCGAGTAACCCCAAGGACACGACATTGTCCAGCAAGTCCGCACAAAGTACGACTTCATCGCTCACCGTCAAGCACGCCACGCTTAACCTGTTGCGGGCGTTTGGAATCCGAAAGGTGTTCGGCAATCCCGGCTCGACGGAATTGCCGTTCCTAAGCGATTGGCCCGACGATATCGACTATGTGCTGGGACTGCAGGAAGCCTCCGTGATCGGCATGGCCGACGGTTATGCCCAGGCCACCCGCAACGCCGGTTTTGTCAATTTGCATTCGGCCGCCGGCGTCGGGAACGCGCTCGGCAATATCTACACCGCCCACCGCAACCAGACGCCGCTGGTGATCACCGCAGGCCAGCAGGCGCGCAGCATCCTGCCGCTGCAGGCATTTCTGTATGCCGAGCGCGCTGCGGAATTTCCGCATCCTTACGTCAAGTTCAGCGTCGAGCCTGCGCGCGCCGAAGACGTTCCGGCCGCGATCGCGCGCGCTTACTACGTGGCGATGCAGCCGCCCTGCGGACCGACCTTCGTCTCGGTGCCGATCGACGACTGGACCCATCAGACCCAGCCGGTGGAAGCCCGCAACATCAGCAGGGAGCTTGGCCCGGAGCCCGAGGCGATGAAGGCTCTCGCCACGGCCCTTGCGCTAAGCAAACGCCCTGCCCTTGTCGTCGGCCCCGGCGTCGATCGCGCGCAGGCTGTCGATCTGATGGTGCGGGTCGCGGAGAAGACAAGAGCAGCGGTCTGGGTCAGCCCGTTTTCGGCGCGCTGCAGTTTCCCGGAACGGCATCCGCAGTTCGCGGGGTTCCTGCATGCCTCGCCGGCTCAACTCTCGGACGCCTTGCGTGAGCACGATCTGGTGGTCGTGATCGGCGCGCCTGTGTTTACCTTCCACGTCGAAGGCCATGCCTCGATCTTCGATGGCGCGACCACGCTGTTCCAGATCACCGACGATCCCACCGCCGCCGCGGTATCGCCGCTCGGCACCAGCATCATCGCAACCATGAAGCCCGCGCTGACGATGCTGATTGATCTGCTGCCGGAAAGCAAACGCGCGATGCCGGCGCGCCGCGTCTTGCCACCGGCACCGGTCGCGGCCGATCCGATACCGGTTGATTTCCTGTTGCACGCGCTTTCGGCCGCGATGCCAGCCGATGCCGCGCTGGTGGAGGAAGCCCCGTCGCATCGTCCGGCAATGCAAAAATTCATGCCGATGCGTGGCCAGGACAGTTTTTACACGATGGCAAGCGGTGGCCTTGGATACAGCCTCCCGGCCTCGGTCGGCATCGCGCTTGCCCGTCCCGACACCAGGACCGTTTGTCTGATCGGCGACGGCTCCGCGATGTATTCGATCCAGGCGCTGTGGACGGCGGCGCAACGCAAGCTGCCGCTGACCGTGGTGGTGATCAACAATGCCGGCTACGGCGCGATGCGCTCGTTCAGCCAGGTGATGCAGGTACGCAACGTGCCCGGCCTCGATCTGCCCGGCATCGATTTTGTAAAGCTCGCGCAAGGATTGGGTTGCGATGCGGTGCGCGTCAGCAAGGCTTCCGAACTGGCGCCCGCACTGGCGCGCGGTTTAACGCATGATGGCGTCAGCCTGATCGAAGTGACGGTGGACTCGGCGGTGCCTCTGCTCTATGCGCAGAAGAGCTAGCGGGAAACGCATAAACGTCATTGCGAGGAGCGTTAGCGACGAAGCAATCCATTCTTTGCGTGGTCAGATGGATTGCTTCGCGGAGCCTGTCATCGGGCGCGCGTTCGCGCGACCCGTTGGCTCGCAATGACGGGTGAGCGCTCCTCACCACGAGAGCGTTTTTATTTCCCGTAAGCGTCGCGCATCCTGGCCTGGATCTTCGCCATGCCTGATATCCAGCGATCGTAATTTTCGGTCTTCTTGCGCATGTAGCCCAGGACTTGCGGATGCGGCAAAATGACGAATGTTTCCTGCTCGATCCCGGCCAACGCATCGTTCGCGACTTGCTCAGGCGTCAGATCGCCGTCGCCGGACTGCGGACCTTTAGGGATCGACCGCAGCATGTTGGTATCGACGCCCTGCGGACACAGGATCGAAACCTTGATGCCATCGGCCTTGTGCGAGATCGCAAGGTTCTCCGCAAATCCGACCGCCGCATGCTTGGTCGTCGAATACGCCGGACTTCCCACCTGTGACAGCAAGCCGGCGGCGGAAATCGTGTTGAGGAAATACCCCTCCCCGCGCGCCTTCATGCGTGGGATCAAATGCCGCGCGGCATAGACATGCGCCATGACGTGGATCGCCCAGCTTCGCGCCCACGGCTCGTCGGAAGTGCCGCCGGCGTTTTCCGACTTGGGATCGAAACCGCCGCCGATGCCGGCATTGGAGCAGAACAGCGCGATCGGGCCGAACTGCCGCTCGGTTTCCTCGATGACGTGGCGGATGTCTTTCTCCTGGCCGACATCGCACTTGAATGCGGCGCCATCGATCGAGGCCGCGACGGCTTCGGCGCCCGCCAAATCCAGATCGGCGACGACCACCTTGGCCGCACCGGCGCGATGAAAGGCTTCGCAGAGCGCCCGGCCGATGCCGTTGGCGCCGCCGGTGACAACCACGACCTTGCCTGTCACCTGCATCGTTCAAGTCCGCTTCTTGAAAAGGCTCAGGTCAGAACGACCATATCGAGCACGGCGGTGTAATGGCAGGCCGCGCCCAGCAATACGAAGGAATGCCAGATCGCATTTTGAAAACGGAGCCGCTGCCATGCATGAAAGACGATGCCGAAACTGTAGAGCACGCCACCGGCGGTGATGAACCACAGTGTCAGGGGCGGCAGCGACGCCACCACGGTGTCGTAGACCATGCAGCCGCTCCAGCCCATTGCCAGATAAATACCGACCGCCAGCCGGTCGAAACGGCCCGGCAGCAAGAGCTTGATCACGATCCCGACAATCGCCGCGCACCACACGCCGGTCAACAGCGCGATGGCAAAAACGCTGTCCTTCATCTGCGTGATGAACGGCGTGTAGGTCGCCGCGATCAGCACATAGATCGCCGAGTGATCAAAGCGGCGCAGCACCCACTTGGCCCGCGAGATCGGCCACAGATTATAGGTCGCCGACAACACCAGCATCGCCAGCAATCCCGCGACGTAGACCGACACGACAGCGACTTCAAACCCGGTGGCATAAACAGCGGTGAGCACGACCAGCACGGTCGCCGCGATCACTCCGCCGAACACGCCGATCCCATGCACGACGCCGTCCGCGATTAATTCGGCCCGATCGTAATTCCAGCGAACAGCGCCAGCCACCGCATGGGCGGAGCTCGAGGCGAGTTGCTTCAGTCTGAAAACGGTCATGGCGGTTCCGGCGAATTCGTAGCGAAGCGATAAAACATAGGTCTCGCGAGGTCAACGAACGTTCAAATCCCTCGCCTGCAATCGCGTCGGAAGTGTGAAACTTGATTTTGGCGTGCTAATCGCCACTTTATGGATGGTTCTTTACCGTTTTCCCCCCATCGCAACAAGTTCTCCACGCCGCATGGCCCTCAGTTTTTCCGAAATGATCGAGGAAGCGCGGCTGTCGGCGCGGGCCTTGCTGGATTATGGCGATCACTTTTTCAATCCGACGGTACGGCTTGGCGTCACCGGGTTGTCACGCGCCGGCAAGACCGTCTTCATCACGGCGCTGATTCATGGTCTCACCCGGGGCGGCCGTTTCCCGATTTTCGAGCCTTTCGCCACAGGACGGATCGCCAAGGCGCGGCTCGCGCCGCAACCCGACGATGCCGTGCCGCGCTTCGACTATGAAAATCATGTCCGCACGTTGATGGAGCAGCGACGCTGGCCGAATTCGACGGTCGACATCAGCGAACTACGGCTCGTCATCGACTACCAGCGAAAAAATGGCGCGGACCGCACGCTGACGCTCGACATCGTCGACTATCCCGGCGAATGGCTGCTCGACCTGCCGCTGCTCAACAAGAGTTACGAGCAATGGTCCGCTGAAAGCCTTGGTCTTTCGCGGGAACGCCCGCGCGCGCGACTCGCGGCGCAATGGCACACCCACCTTGCGACGCTGAACCCCTTGGAGGCCGAAGACGAGCAGGCCGCGCTGACCGCGGCGCGGCTGTTCACCGAATATTTGCGCACCTGCCGCGACGAGCGCTTTGCCATGAGCCTGCTACCGCCGGGCCGCTTCCTGATGCCGGGCAACCTCGCAGGCTCGCCGGCGCTGACGTTTGCGCCGCTCGATCTGCCTGACAACGGCGCGGCGCCGGAGGGATCGCTGTGGGCGATGATGCGTCGGCGTTACGAGGCCTACAAGGATGTGGTGGTTCGTCCGTTTTTTCGCGATCATTTCTCGCGGCTCGATCGTCAGGTGGTTCTGGTCGATGCCCTCTCGGCCTTTAACTCAGGACCGGAAGCGCTTGTCGACCTCGAGGCGGCGCTGGCGGGAATTCTGGATTGTTTCAGGATCGGCCGCAGCACGCTGCTCAGCAGTTTGTTCCGGCCGCGGATCGACCGGATATTGTTCGCCGCCACCAAGGCCGATCACCTGCATCATTCGAGCCACGATCGTCTCGAGGCGGTGTTGCGGCGAACCGTCAACAGGGCTGTCGCTAGAGCCGAGGACACTGGAGCCGATATCGACGTCGTCGCACTCGCCGCGGTGCGCGCCACCCGCGAGGCGCAGGTGCAGCGCGGCCGCGAAAAGCTGCCCTCGATCCTGGGCACCCCTGCCCCCGGTGAGACGACGGGCGGCGAGGCGTTTGACGGGGAGACCGAAGTCGCGACCTTTCCGGGCGATCTGCCGGCCGATCCGGAAGAGCTTTTCAAGGGCGAAGCCGCGTTTCGCGGCCTCTCCAGCGCACCTGCGGAAAAAAGCGATTTTCGCTTTCTGCGTTTCCGCCCGCCGCAGCTTGAGCGCGAGGGCATCGACGAGCCCGCTTTGCCTCACATCCGCCTCGACCGCGCCCTCCAGTTCCTGATCGGAGACAGACTGCAATGAGCGAGCGACCGCATCATCGCAAGCCGGCGACCTTCAAGCTCGACGACCCCGGCGTGGTCGTGATCGACGCGGACGACAAAAGCCGTCCAGCCCGCGGCACGGTGCACGTCACGCCGGAGTTTGATCCTGCCTTGCTGCCGGTCCCGGTGGAGGCGCCGCTCGTCCCTCCGCGACGCGGATTCCGTTGGGGCGCGGTGTTCTGGAGCGCGGTCGGCGGATTGATCCTGCTCGGTCTCGGGCTTGGCGTGACCCGCCTGATCGAGGACCTGTTCACGCGCAGCGAGGGCCTCGGCTTTCTCGGGCTGGCGTTTGCATTGGCCGCCGCGCTCGCCCTTGTCGTCGTGGTCGCGCGGGAGGCGCTGGGCCTGGCGCGTCTTGCTGCAATCGAAAAAATGCACCTGCGCGCGGCCGCAGCACTGCTCAGCGATGATCGCGCGGAAGGCCGGACCATCGTGCAGGATCTCGTCAAGCTGGCGCACCAGAATCCGCAACTGGCGCGGGCCCGCGCCACGCTGCAGAGCCATGCCGACGACATCATCGACGGCGCCGATCTGATCAGGCTCGCCGAACGCGAATTGATGACGCCGCTCGATCAGGAAGCGCGCCGTCTGGTCTCGTCGGCCGCGCAACGCGTCTCGATCGTCACCGCTGTCAGTCCGCGCGCCTTGATCGACGTGCTGTTCGTATTCGCAGCATCCCTGCGTCTGATCCGGCAGCTGGCGCGCCTCTACGGCGGACGGCCGGGAGCGCTCGGCATGATCCGGCTGATGCGTCACGTCATCGCGCACCTCGCCATCACAGGCGGAATGGCGGCGAGCGACAGTCTGGTCCAGCAGGTGCTCGGCCATGGCATCGCGGCGAAACTGTCGCAGCGTCTTGGCGAAGGCGTCCTCAACGGACTGCTCACCGCGCGGCTTGGCCTCGCGGCAATCGACGTCACGCGTCCGTTGCCGTTCACCGCACTGCCGCGGCCCGCGCTTGGGGATCTGGCAAAGGACCTGCTGCGCAAGCGCGAGGCCGAGGAGTGAGTTCTAGCAAGCCGCGACCGCGGAGGCGTGCGCGGTCAATTGCAAACCTGCACCCGGCGAAATCGCCAGTCATATCCATCCCAGTAGCGCTCGCGAACCAGACGGCAAACCGGTTCATCGGCGTAGACCGGCTCCGGTGCGTAATAAACCGGCGGCGGAGGAGCAGGACGTGCAGCCAGGGCGCCGCCGAGCAGCGCGCCGCCGATAAGTCCACCCACCACGCCAGCGGCGATTTGACCATTCTCCGCTGTGGCAGGCGCCGGCAACACAAGCGAACCCGCGGCCAATGTAGCGGCCACGATAGCCGAAGCGATTTTGTTCATAACGTTTCTCCAATCGCAGCCGCAAGATCGTTCGCGAACCGCCGCGCCCGACCATCATACATCTCGCGATTAACGCTTTCTTAAGTCTGCGCGCAGGCGGGCAAATTATTTTTTGGAAACGCCGTTCGGCGCGACGATCCTGGTTCGCAGCGACATCAGTCCTTCGAATGAAATGACCATGTCGTCACCGGGCTGCAGATAAAGCTCGGCCGCGTTCGGCTGTCCGACCGCGACGCCGCTCGGCGCCCCCATGGCGATCAGGTCGCCCGGCTCGAACACGACATAACGCGAAAAGTGCTCCAGCACGTCGGCGATCTTGTAGAGATAATCGCCGGTATTGGCGCGCAGCCGCCGCTTGCCGTTGACGTCGCAGGTGACCCACAGATTGTCGGTATCGGCGACTTCGTCCATCGTTAAAATAAAGGGACCAACCGGCGCAAAGCCCGGCATGTTCTTGGCGGTCCAGAACCGGCTGCCGGAGGCGACCTCGCGTTGCTGGATTTCGCGCGCGCTGACATCATTGGTGAGCGTGAAGCCGGAGATGTACTCCATCGCGTCGGCCTTCTTGACGCCATGGGCACGCTTGCCGACCACGTAGCAAAGCTCCGGCTCGTAATCGAGCGTGGTAATGTCATCCGGTTTGACCACCTCGTCGCCATCGCCTGACATCGTCGAGACCAGCTTGATGAAGCCGGTCGGCTCGTTCGGAACTTCGGTCAGCATCTTGTTGGCGGCGAGTTCCTCGCGATGCTTCCTGTTGTTCTTGCCGACGCAGAAGAATTTTGAAGGGTCCGGGATCGGCGGCAGGAATTTCAATCCGGCAACAGGCCGAAGCAGGCCTGCACGTTCAGCCAAACCCGCGAGTTCTTCCAACGCGGTGGTCGCCGGGATTGCCCGATGCAGCGCATTGGCCGACGCGACGACGTCGACGATGCTCTCGCCACGCACAATGCCGAAGCGCGGCTTCGAGGACTCGTCGGTAAAAGTCGCAAGACGCATATTCACTTTCCTCCCGGCAATTGCACGTCGTTGTCTTTCACGAGCTTGCTCCATTTGGCAACGTCGGCGTTGATGTAGCGGCCGAACTCTTCCGGTGTCTGCGGTTTGGGTTCGGCGCCCAGCGTCGCCAGATGGTCGCGAAATTCCTGCGTTCCCATCGCTGCGACAATGACCTCGTTGATCGCTTTGACGATCTCAGGCGGGGTATTTGGCGGCGCCAGCAGCCCGAACCAGCCGACCGATTCGTAACCGGGCACGCTGTCGGAAACGGTCGGTACGTCAGGATAGAACCGCGATCGTTGAGTGTCGGTCACGCCCAGCGCCTTGAGCTGGCCCGACTGCACGAATTGCTGCACCACCGGTCCCGGCGCAAACATCATGTCGATGCGGCCGCCGAGCAAATCGGTCACGGCGGGGCCGGTTCCCTTGTAGGGAATGTGCAGCAGTTTGATCCCGGTAGCGCTCGCAAACAGCAGGCCGGACAGATGCGACGCCGCACCGACGCCTGACGAGCCGAATGTCAGTCCTTCCGGTTTTTCTTTCGCATAGCGGATCAAATCCGCTGTCGAGGTAACCGGCAAGGTCGGGCTGGCGACCAGCAGATAGGGCGGCGCCGCGGCGACCGCGATCGGAGAAAGCAGCTTGTTGACGTCAAACGGGCCGTCTCCACCGGCGCCGCTCGATACCGCCATCAGCGCGCCGGTCGACGCCATCAGCAAGGTGTAGCCATCGGGCGGAGCTTTCATGACAGCCCTTGTGCCGATCCCGCCTGATGCGCCCGGCTGATTTTCCACCACGACCGGCTGGCCCCATCTGCTGTTGAGATTCTGCGCGATGATGCGCGCCAGCACGTCGGTGCCGCCACCGGCGGCAAACGGCACGATCATCTTGATCGCGTGATCGGGGTAGTCAGCAGCGGCAGCCGGCAGCGCAAACGCGCCAACCGAAAGTACCAATGAGGCGATCCGAACAAACATGTCTATGATCCCACCCCTATTACTCGCTGCTTCGCGCCGCCCGCGAATGACATCTTTCTGGCTGCAACGCGCGATAGCATCTGAAGATCACCGGCCAGTACGCGCCAGCGAAACAGCGGTGAATCCGGCGGTGGCGACAGCTCCGGTGTCCAGTTGGTGAGTTTCTCCAGGGCATAGGTATCCATCACGATTCCGCGCCAGCTTCGCTCCACCCGTTCGAGCGGCTCTCTGATCGCTGTCGTGGCCGCCCACAGTGAATTGGTATTGTCAGGCTCGCGCGCGACGTAAAGACCTGTATGACCTCTGATCGAATTCATGCCGGGATCGCGAAAGTCCAAAAACCGGCCGCGCTCGTTGATCTGGATGACCGGAACGCGGTCTTTGAAATACCAGCGCAGCATGGCGTAGGTCCGGTAGTCCGTGGTTGCGATCCAGGTCGCACCAGTCTTTTGCAATTCGGCCTGCGCCCGGTCCACGACCTGCTCATAACCCGCCTCGCCGCCGATCGGATCGGCCTTGCCGATCAAGTTCCAGGGGCTGACGACATAATAAAGAAACACCAGAACGACGAAGACGATACCGGAAACAATCGCCGCGTTGGCCCATGCGATGGTCGATTTGATCATCCATGCGGGAAAACCTTCGCGCGGCAGCATCGCGATGTTGATCGCGGCGGCGGCAAACCCAACCGGCCACATGAACATCGGCCAGGTATCGCCGACCCGCAGGGTCAGCGATTTCCAGAAGAAATATCCGAACGGCACGATCACGCAGGTCGAGAGCAGTATGGCCACCGCGTTACCTCGGCGATATCCCCGCCACGCCGTCAACGCCGCGCCCGACAAGACCACCGGCAGCAGGATAAACCCGACCAGCCCGAACTGCAGGCCGACAAAATCCCCGACGGTGCGAAGCGACAATTCGTGGGTCGCGGTTGCCCGCACAAACTGGAATCGGAACGATGCCCAATCGTGCTGAGCGTTCCAGACCAGGACCGGCAGGAACACCACCACCGCGATCAGGGCCGCCGCCCACGGATAAGGGCTGAGCAGCCAGCGCCGGCGCCAGTCCGGCACCAGCATGAATGCCGCCACCGCTGGCAGCATCATGACCACAGTGAGTTTCGAGAGCAGCGCCAGCCCCGCGAACAGCCCGGCTGCCAGCCACCAGCGCCCATCGCCGCTCTCGTTGAGCCGGACCAGCGCCCACACCATCGCGACGGCAAACGGGATCAGCGCGACGTCCGGCGCCACCTTGGCCATCAGCAACCCGTAATAAAGCGCGGCCTCCGGCATCAGCACCGCAATCACGACCGCGCGAACGTCATGCGTCACCCGCCGGACCATATCGGCGAGCAGCAATTGGGTGACCAGCATGGCCAGCACGCCGGCAAACCTGACGCCGAAATTGGTGTCGCCGAAGATCGCGGTGCCGAACCGGATGAACCACGCAATCATCGGCGGATGATCGAGGAACGAAAGCACGTTCTCCTTCGACCAGGTCCAGTAATAGGCTTCGTCGGTGCGCAGATCCATCACGCTTGCGTAAATCACCCGCAATGTCGTCATCGCGACGATCAGCATCGCAACGGCAAGCAATTGCCGAAGGACGTAAGTTTCCGGTTTCGCGCTGTTACTGTCGGTCGGGGCAATCGTCACGCCGCTTTCTCCCCGACTCCGGATAGGGTGTCAACGTCTTGGGCAGAGAGATCGTGCAGGCACCAAGGCTGCCAATGTTGCTCACGCGAGATTGACATATTCTCGGCGTCGTCGTCCCGGCGAACGCCAAGCGTTCGCCGGGACGACAGGGAAAGGTGGTCGCTGGCGGAATAAAACTCTACTATCGCTGTTATTGTCGATGACTCTCCGATTGGACCGCATGACCATATTTTCTCGCGAACAGCTCAAGAAATTCAT
>WNGK01015444.1_pt1 | contig 14364 bp, 13 predicted proteins | sample 5400601 | NCBI WGS metagenome assembly WNGK01 (sample SAMN13153376, study PRJNA577476) | soil metagenome | isolation source: 60 cm soil or saprolite under Garry oak tree replicate 1 | place: USA:California | collected 2016-06-15 | reverse complement strand
CACCACGCAAACGGTCAGGCGGGTCTACCGTGAAGCGATCGCCGGCTGACCTGGCGTACCGGACTCTCATGGTGACGGGCGTCGCCGCTTTCGTGCTGCTCCCGATGACGATTCTGGCGCTCTATTCCGTAAGCGCGCAGTGGAACTATCCGGATCTCGCACCCACACGCTACTAAATGGAATGGTACGAGTATTTCTTTCACTACGAGGGCGGTTTGGCAGCCCTGATTCTGAGCGTTGAGATTGCGTGCGCCTCCACCGCACTTGCCTTGCTGCTCGGCGTGCCCGCCGGCTATGTGCTTGCCCGTCACCGCTTCAAAGGTCAGACGGTTCTGGAGATGCTGTTCCTGGCCAAAAACGCCGTGCCGGTTATCGTGCTCGGCGTCGGCACGGCGTCGTTGTTCATAGCCCTGGGCCTCTACGACACGTTTGTGGGCATTTTGCTGGCCCATACCGTCGGCGGGTTGCCTTTGATGATTTGGACCTGCACGGCTGCGTTTCAGGGCATTGGCAACGAGTACGAGGAAGCTGCCCGCGACGTCGGCGCCGGATTCACTCGCGTAGGATATATCGAGCCCGCCTCTGCCTCCGCGGTCGTGTTGCTCATGCCATCGCTCATCTTCCTGGTGCTCGTCGGTCGCTTTCTTCGCTTGAGCGAACTTGGTCCTAGCGTTCATCCGGCCGGCTAAATTCAACCATCGTTACAGTCTAATGACCGAAGTCGTACTCCACGCTGTCTCGAAGACATTTGCTGGCAGCCCTTCGCCCGCTGTCAGCGACGTCTCCTTACGGATTGAAGAGGGAACGCTGATGACTCTCCTCGGTCCGTCAGGGTGCGGCAAAAGCACCCTGCTTCGGATGATCGCGGGGTTCGAATCGCCCGATGCAGGCAACATCTTGTTTGATGGGAGATCCGCCTTACGCGATCTACCGGAACGCCGGCCGACCGCAATGGTGTTTCAGGGTTACGCGCTGTGGCCGCACAAAACGGTAGCGGCCAATGTTGCGTTCGGCTTGCGAGTGCGCAAGTGGTCCAAGCCCAACATTGAGAAGCGAGTGCGCGCCGTACTGACGCAGGTTGGGCTGGATGGAATGGCTGATCGTTACCCTCGCCAGCTTAGTGGCGGCCAACGGCAACGAGTCGCGTTGGCTCGGGCGCTCGCCGTCGAGCCAAAGGTCTTTCTTCTCGATGAACCCCTGTCCAACCTTGACGCTGGCCTGCGCATCCGAATGCGGACGGAAATCCGCGATCTGCAACGCGAGCTCGGATTGACCGTGGTATTTGTGACCCACGATCAGGAAGAGGCGCTCTCGATCTCGGACACCGTCGCTGTGATGAACCAGGGCCGAATCGAACAGGTGGGCACGCCGCTCGACGTCTATCGCGCGCCGGCAACCACGTTTACCGCGAGCTTTATCGGACGCATGAATTTCCTACCGGCGACGGTTGCCCGCGTCGATGGCGATCGAATCCTTGCCAAATTCGGCGCAACGGAATGCTGGGCGGTGCCACGCGCCCCATTAAAGGTCGGTGACAGCGCGCGCCTCGCAATACGCGCCGAGCACGTTGTAGTCACCGACGCGCCTGAGGCCAACACGATCGGCGCCAGTTTCCATTCGTTGAGCTTCATGGGCCCGATGACGCGCTGGCTGTTCCGCGTTAACGAGACCGAGTTTGCCGTCGACGTTGCAGGATACCGGACGCCCGAAATCAGTGAGGGCCGCTGCTATTTGCACTTGCCGGAAAAGTATCTTGCTGCGTTTCCTAGTTGAATGGCAACCGTGCGCAACCAATTTTCAAGAACGGCGGACGAGACGGAAGCTGGAACGCATCGAGGGTTGGTTAAGCTAGACGTTCGCAGTCACGGAAGTCCGCGATCTGCGAGAGTGCCTTCCCGTTCTCTTTCCAGATCTCAATCATTGTTAACGCGCTCCAAGCTTTTTCGCTCGGCGGGTCTCGTTTCGGGTACGCCAGACGTGTTGTACCTTCTCTGTTCGGCGATTGATCAGGAACCGTGACGTGACAATGCTCCGCGTAGATCCTCGGCGGCTGGAGCGAAAGCGGGCCTTGGTTACCGGCGCGGCCTCGGGTATCGGCCGTGCCATTGCGTGCCGATTTGCCCAAGAAGGTGCCCAAGTGGCAATTAACCATTGTGGTACCGAGGCCGCGGCGGTAAAAACTAGGGAGCTGCTTGAAGCGAACTCGTCGGTGGCTGGCACACATCACATCTGCATCGAAGCCGACGTGTCAAAGTCTGTCGACGTCGATCGCATGGTGGACAAAGTCGTGGCTGAGTTTGGCGGCTTAGATATCCTCGTCAACAATGCCGGCATTCAGGTCCAGTGCCCGAGCGATCAAATGAGTGAGGCGGATTACGACCACGTTATGAGTGTTAATCTAAAAGGCGCCTGGCTGTGCGCGCGCGCGGCGCTACGACATTTCCTAAGCCGAAACCTGGGCGGAATCATTCTGAACACGTCGAGCGTACATCAGCTCATCCCAAAGCCCAGCTACTTGTCCTACTCGCTCAGCAAAGGCGCCATGCAGAACCTGACGCGAACGTTGGCTCTCGAGTACGCCGAGCGTGGTGTTCGGGTAAATGCGGTCGCGCCTGGCGCAATCCTGACCCCAATGAACGAAAGCTGGGCGAACGATCCTCGTTCTCGCGCGGCTGTCGAAAGTCACATTCCGATACGGCGCGCCGGCCACCCCGACGAAATCGCCTCAGTCTTTGCTTTCTTGGCGTCAGATGAGGCCTCGTACATCACCGGCCAAACGATCTTCGCGTGTGGCGGTCTCAGCTTGTTCGCCGAATTTCGGACGAACTGGGCCTCTGGGCTAGCAAGTCCATAGGCAACCGTGACGCCTACCAGCCGCGCTAGATACGCACCTCACCAGACGGACCTCTGAGGACTCCATGACTCATGAACTCGTCGCGTGAGAAACGCGTAAATCAGTCCGGCTTCGTGGCGCTCAGTGCGGAACATGTGCGAGGGCCGCTATGACGCAAGTGGCGCTTTCGACCCGAACAAAAAGCTACGAACTAGGGATTCGCACGTTCGCGAATGGAGTCTGTTTCGGCGCGACGAACCGGTTATATTGCGACGCCGAATTAATCCTTCAGAGGGGAAAACAGGCGAAACTTGCCGAAAATATTACCGGCCGTTTTAGCCAAGATCGTTATCTGGCGCGGCTTTCCGAGCAACGACCGGACGGACTGTTAATCCGCAGGTCCCAGGTTCGAGCCCTGGTCGGGGAGCCACAGAATCAATGAGTTAACTGCGCAGAGAGCGCCGGACTCCGGGTAATATTTTATTACCGTCGTCCGCGCGATTTGCCGCAGCGGAGCGATCCATCAAGCACATAGCACGCGGAGAGCGGCGGACAAGTGATCCGCTGCTGGCGCGCACGTTGCAGAGGCGAAACGTCGCGCAGATCCTGAGAACAACAGAAGCGCGATCGAAATTCTGACGTCGCTGCTGGACGGCGACTAGTGAATAGCGATCGCGAGGTCGTCATCTCGCGCGCAGCAACCCGATATCTAGTCAGGAAGGTCGGTATGGTCGGCTGCCTCGATGTCGCAGTTCGGCCAGAAGCAGTGTTCTGTGAGGACTTAGCGGCTTAGCACGTTCGCTTTTGTCTCTATCGCCCTACAGGCACTGTCAAGTGCGTTCTTGGTGCGGAGCAGCGACTCGTCTGGCAAGCGAACTTAGAATTTTCTCTGCTCGCGCTAAATGGGGCTTATCGACCATTTGGCCATCAACAACAGCGACGCCTGTCTTACTGTTGGTCAAGAGACGACGAACCTCTTCCGCCCACGCAACTTCCTCCGGTGTGGGAAGAAAGGACTCGTTAATTACTGGGCACTGCGATGGATGAATTGCCACCTTTCCAGAGAAGCCATCAATTCGCGCCTCGGCACTTTCGTGCTGGAGTCCGGTTACGTCTTTGATGTCGATGTATACCGCGTCAATCGCAGCAACCCCAGCTGCGTGACAAGCGAATAGAAATGCCTCTCGCGTCCAAGCAAACGGCCCGCGATACGCTCCGGCATTCTTCGTCCTGCACGCTCCGATTTGGCCGCTCAGGTCTTCTGCGCCCCACATGAAGCCAAAGACGCGAGGCGGGTGGTGTCCGTAAGAACCAAGAGCCATGACGGACTTTGCAGTCTCAGTAACGATCGGGATCATGGACGTCGAGCTGACTGCAAGTCCGTGCTGCGCCTCGAGCGCCTGCAAGTAGTAGTCCAAACGTAGGACATCATCGAGGCCGCTGCACTTTGGTAAAACGATTCCGTCAGGGCGAGCGGGAAGGACGCAACACAGATCCTTCAACGCGAGTCCCGTGTCGTACCCATTCATTCGAATGAAGCAAGGCCGCTCGCGCCCCGCCGACCGCAAGAACTCGGCGACCATAGAGCGCGCTGCCGCCTTCCGTTCCAGCGCGACGGAGTCCTCCAAGTCCAGGATCAGTGCGTCAGCCTGACTTGCTTCGGCGGCCGCTAACTTCCGCTCACTGTCCCCAGGGACGAACAGGTAAGAACGTAACCATTGGTCAGATTTAATCATTAGTTCCCGATGAAATTCGGCTCTCGCTTTTCCAAGAACGCTTGCGTACCCTCTTGGGCATCTCTCGTTTCCATCAAGAACCGATTAAACATCTGCTCCATTCGGAGGCCCGTTGAAAGGTCCACGTCCCGACTGCGGATCGCCAGTTCTTTTGACGCCTGAACTGCCAAAGGGGCATTCTTCGCAATCCGACCGGCGAGGTCCAGGGCCCGCGGCATCAGGTTTTCGCGGGTGACGATGTGGTTTATCAGGCCCCACCGGGTTGCTGTTTCGGCATCAAAGTCATCGCCTGTTAATAACAGCTCCATAGCGATCGGGTACGGCAAATTCATCAGTGCACGTTGAGTGCCGCCGTTGCCAGCTAGTATTCCACGCTTGATTTCTGGGAGGCCGAAACGCGCGTGGGAGACAGCCAGTCGGATGTCTGTAGCCAGTAGAAGTGTCATACCGCCGCCGAGGCACCATCCATTTACCGCGCAGATGACGGGTTTCCAAACCTCCAAGCCTCGGTTGAGCAATTGAACATTCTGTGTCAACCACATTTCTCTTGGCTCGGGTGGCTGCGGAATGAAGTTTTTTAAGTCCGCTCCGGCGCAGAACGCCTTGTCGCCGGCTCCGGTCACAATCGCAACCCTGATTTTGGGATTGTCGCGAACGTCGATCCAGGCCTCCGAGAGCTGGTGATAGTGTTCGTGGTCCAGGGCGTTCATTAGCTCTGGTCGATTTATCGTCAAGATAGCCACGCCACCGTCGGTGACTTCGACGTCGATACTCATAACTTGGCTCCGATTGCGATTTGTGCGGGCGCCAGCGGCGTGACTTTTTCGGAGTAGGCAATTACGTGCCGCTCCATCCGACGCCTTGCTGCATCGCCATCGCCAGATCGGATAGCGTCCGTGACGCGGCGATGGGCCCGAGCTACAGCCGTCCGGTTCTCTGGCTTGGCTAATTCGTCGATCTTCGTCGCCTCGTGAATCACGTCGACCAGCGCCGTCATAAAGCCGATCAGTAGATCGTTTTGACTCGCTTCAACGACCGACATATGCCATCTCATGTTAGCTTTGAGATAGGCATCAACATCCGACAAGTTCGCCTCGAGTTCGTCGCAGGCTGTTTCAATCGCGCGCAACTGTTCTTCAGTTCGGTGGAGAGCGGCAAGCCTTGCCGCACTTGGCTCAAGGGCCTCCCTTATTTCCACCACGGCGCTGAATGGAAGCTGCCGCCCACGAATCAACATCTGGATAGGACGCGTCATGATCGCGGGCACGGGTCGACGAACCGTTGCGCCTCCGTTTCGGCCTTGGCGCGTGCTTATCAGCTTCTCCGCTTCGAGAAGGCTCAGCGCCTCCCGGACGGATGCTCGGCTAATTCCGGAACGTTCAACCAACTCTCGCTCGGACGGGAGCTGGTCGCCTTCCCGCAATTTATTGCTGAGAATCTTCTCTCGCAGCATGTCCGCCAAGACGTTGCCCTTTCGGGGCGTCTGGATCGGCGCGATATCGAGTACGTGCGATTCCTGGTCCATGTTTCTTTGCCTTCCCGGCTAGGAGTTGCCTGCAGTTGCCTGCTAGTATACCGAAATGGTCTAACAATTAGATTGACGAACCATTCGAAACAGGTGAATATTACCTCAAACGAGCCTCCGGGGGTTGTGTGCAGGAAGAGAAGGAAGCAAGCGGGTTGCGGGTACACGAGGTCTCAAAAACCTTTGGGAGGAACACTGTCCTTCAACCCACAACGCTCGAGGTCCAACCGGGGACCTTCTGCACGCTATTGGGTCCGAGCGGCTCCGGAAAGACGACTCTGCTTCGTCTCATTGCGGGCTTCGAGACGCCGACGACCGGTCGCGTCATCCTCGGCGGACGCGATGTCACGGATGTGCCGCCGCAAAAGCGAAACGTCGGGATCGTGTTTCAAAACTATGCCCTCTTTCCGCACCTGACGGTCGCGCAAAACGTCTCCTATCCGCTTGAGATGCGGCGAGTACCTCGTCGTGAAGCCGAGCGAGCGGTCAAGAAGGCCCTCGAACTTGTGCGACTCTCGAGCTTCGCCGACCGAAAGCCGGGTCAATTGTCGGGCGGCCAGCAGCAGCGAGTGGCTCTTGCGCGAGCGATTGTGTTCCGCCCTCCGGTGCTGCTGTTGGACGAGCCAATGGCAGCGTTGGATAAGCGCCTCCGCGAGGAAATGCAGTTTGAAATTCGAGCGCTGCAGCGTCAGTTGGGTATCACGACAGTCGCCGTGACGCACGATCAGACAGAGGCGCTTGTAATGTCGGACGTGGTCCTCGTGATCAATGATGGAGTCGTACAGCAGCGAGGCGCTCCTGACGAGTTGTACCGCCATCCTAAGAACAAGTTCGTCGCGGGGTTTGTGGGGGAGTCAAACCTATTGGCCGGGGAACTGTTGCGAGAGGTCGACGCAAACTACCTTCGCCTGGAATCCGGCTTGCGGATTCCTCTTTCAAAGGAAACCCTGACGGCGAACGGCCGCGTCGTCGCTCTTCTCCGACCAGAAGCGATAGAGCTCAACCGAGCAGAGCACGATGGTTTCTCGCTCGCAGCGCGAGTGACGGAAAAGATCTTCTGCGGTGAGACGTATAGGCTAACACTGCGGCTTGAAGATGGGACGACGGTGCTCGCCCGGCCCAACGGCATGTTGAACCAAGGCTTGCCGGAGGCAGGCGATACGACTCGAGTCTCCTGGCAGTTAACCCAGCTCACATTGATTCCCCAATAGAGGAGTTCCAATGATAGACCGAAGCCGCCGCCGCTTTACCTCCAGTGTCGCAGTCACAACCGCAGCCTTGGCCTTCCCGATGGTGAGCGTCCGCGCCCAGAAGACGCGTGAGTTGGTGTTTGTCGGTTTCGGCGGCGCATACCAAGAGGGTCAGACCAAGGCACTCTTCGACCCCTTCGAAAAAGAGACAGGCATCAAGATCGTCGCTACGACAGGGGTCGAACTCGCTCGTCTGAAAGCTCAGGTCGACTCGAAGAACGTCGAGTGGGATCTTATTTCGCTCCCGGATCGACTGCGCGCAACAGCAGTAACGGACGGCTTGTTGGAGAAACTGGACTACTCGCGGTTCTCAACCGCCGATCTACTTCCGCAGTTTGTCACCCCGGAATGTTGCGGAGGAGTGACCTTCGCTGCCCAGCTCACATACTCGACCGAAGCCTTCCAAGGGCAACAGGCGCCCCAGACCTGGCAGGACGTGTGGAATACAGAGAAGTTCAAAGGTCGGCGCGGGATGATGAGCCAAGTCACATACATGCTCGAGTTCGCTTTGCTTGCTGACGGGGTTCCGAAGGACAAGCTCTACCCGCTTGACGTTGAGCGTGCGCTACGGAGCCTTGAGCGCTTTAAAAAGACGGCGATCTGGTGGACGCAGTTCCCGCAGGTCGAACAGATGCTGCTGAACAAGGAAATCGTGATGACGCCATGGACACGCGGCGTCTCTGTCGAACTCGCAGGACGCCCCATCAAGGTTTCTTATAACGGTGCCGCGATTTCGTACGAGGGATGGGTCGTCCCGAAGGGATCTAAAAACTTTGACGCGGCAATGCGATTCATCGAGTTTGCAATAACGCCCGAACGGCAAGCCGAACTGACGAAGTACATTGCCTACGGTCCGACAAATCGCAAAGCGATGCCTCTTATCGAGCCTCGCGCCGCCGGGTTCATGTTTGACGGAAATTGGTGGGGTCCAAACCTCAGCAAAGTTACGGAGCGCTTTAGCGAGTGGCGTATATCCTGATATGGCAAAGCTTATTTTCGAGCGCAGGGGGCCGGTCGCCATCTTGACTTTGAACCGGCCGGAAGCGATGAACGCGTACGACGCAGAACTCGTTCAAGCGATGGGCACTCACTTCAAAGCGTTCGATGAGGACGACGAATTGAAGGTGGCAGTTCTAACAGGCTCTGGTGGCAAGTCGTTTTGCGCTGGCGCAGATCTAAAGCTGCTTCACGGTGAGAAATTTGGTGGTGGTGCAGCTGAGGTGTGGGATGACGACAGAACGTTCCGGCTCGGGCAGGGCATTCAAGTTCGAAAGCCGGTCATCGCCGCGATCAACGGCTACTGCTTGGCCGGAGGTCTTGAACTCGCGCTCGCATGCGACCTCCGAATTGCGGCGGAAGGCGCCACGTTCGGCTGCCCCGAAGTCAAGCGCGCCGTCCTGCATGGATATGGAGCGATGCGCCTCGTGCAGACGATCCCATTCGCTGTTGCAACCGAGATGCTGTTAACAGGAGAGAGGATTACGGCGCAGCGAGCGTACGAAGTGGGCCTGATAAGCCATGTGGTCCCCCTTGAGGATCTCGTCTCGACAGCAATACGTCTCGCTCAACAGATCGCCTCGAACGCGCCACTTGCAGTCAAGATTACGAAGGAGCTCGCCTGGCGAGGCTTGCATGAGGAGCCTTCCGGTTATCTACGGTTCGTGGCGGCAGCGCTTGCCTTAATGCATTCCAGCGAAGACGCGAAAGAGGGACCACTCGCTTTCGCCGAGAAGCGCCCTCCCGTTTGGAAGGGACGGTGATGGGGGCGGAGATCGGCAAAGCGTTCCTGCGGCCTCGCACTATCGCCATCGTCGGAGCCACCGCGGCCGCTCATAAGGCTGGTGGCCGGAGGTGGCTCTCAGCGCTGCGCGCCAATACTGCCGGTGCTCGGTTGTTCCCAGTCAATCCTACTGCGGCTGAACTCGGCGGACACAAGGTCTATCCGTCACTCGCCAGCATCCGAGAGCCAGTGGATCTCGCCGTCGTGATGGTTCCCTCGGAACATGTCCGCGGAGTTATCGATGAGTGCGCCCGGCTTGATGTTGGAGGGGTCGTCGTCGTATCAGCTGGCTTCGCTGAAACGGGCGCCGAGGGCGCCGAAGCCGAGCGCACCATGGTCAGGCACCTGCGAGAGCGGGGCATCCGAATGCTCGGCCCGAACAGCGCCGGTGTTTACTCCGCGCAAGGGGGCCTGAACACAATTGGGTGGGATATTCCGAGCGGCCGAATCGGATTGATCACGCAAAGCGGAAATATTGCCCTCACTTTCACGCGCCAGGCGCGCCTTAAGGGCGTTGGTTTCTCTGCTCTGCTAGCGATCGGCAATAGCGCGGACCTCAAGTTGTCTGAACTCGTGCGCGTGCTCTTGGAGGACGAGGAAACGCGTGTGATCCTAGTCTACTGTGAAGGGTTCGCGGCCGGCGACGGCAGAGCGCTATTGGATGCGATCAAGTCGGTACCGGTGAAGAAGCCCATTGTCATACTGAAGCCCGGTTCCACGGCAGCGGGACGACGTGCCGTGCAATCGCATACCGGCTCCCTTGCTGGGGACGACCGGGTGGCACAAGCTGCTTTCGCTAGCGCTGGTATCTACCGGGCTGTTCAGGTTGAAGAAGCCTTCGATGTGGCAATCGCGCTTTCCACTGGAAAGGGAGGCTTGGGGAACCGCATCGCAGTGCTCTCGGACGGCGGTGGTCATGCGACCGTGGTTGCCGATGCCGCAGGTCGGCTTGGGCTACAACTGGCCTCCTTCAAGGACGCCACGCGGAGCATTCTCGTAAATCTACTTCCCGTAAGGAGCGGCATTTCAAATCCCGTGGACTTTGCTGGACTAGCGGAGTCATCGCCCGATTGTGTTCCCGCCGTTGTCCAGGCATGCCTTGACGACAGTAACGTCGACGCCATTGTGCTTGCAGGACACTTCGGCGGTTACCACTTGATGACAGATGATCCGACCGCGCAGGCAGCAACCAAGGCGGCAGAGATTGAGGCCTCGCGAACACTGGGCAGACTAGTTCAACTTGCGACAAAGCCCCTCATCGTCCATACCGAGCACGCTGACTCCAAATTGGAGACGCTTGCTCCATTGCGCGAGGTCGGCGTACCGATCTTAAGCAAGCTCGAGAACACCGCGTTCGCAGCTGCAGCGTTGTGTCCTATAACGGAAGCTGCACTCGACGTAGGCGAGAACAACGCCGCGGAGTCAGGTGCTTTAGACGAAGCGGAAGGGCGAACTCTCTTAGCGCAGTGGGGAATGTCCTTGCCGCCACATAGGGTCGCCCAGTCTCCCGATGAGGCCGGATCAGCCCTGGCGACGTTGGGTGGAAAGATAGCGATGAAGTTGCTTTCCGAACGTGCGATTCATAGGACAGAGGTCGGAGGGGTGGTCCTAGACATTGAAGGGGTTGATGAGGCGAAGGCTGCATTCGCGGAGTTGATGCAGAAGGGTCGAACACTAGGCGATGCTGTACCCCGTGCGCTTGCAGTACCGATGGCAGCCAAAGGGATCGAGTGCATAGTCGGGATTGTCTGCGATAAGCAATTTGGGCCGGCGGTTATCTTCGGAGCTGGAGGCGTCCTCGTGGAACTAATAGACGACATCGCTCTTGCTCTCGCACCGATCTCCGAGCAAGCTGCCGAAGCGCTCGTGCATCGAACAAAGGTAGGGAAACTTCTTCAGGGGTATCGGGTTTCAAGTAGAAACGATGTCAAGGCGCTGTATAAGATGTTGGCGCAAGTGTCCGAAGTTGCCTGGACCCATCGTTCCCAACTCTCCGCTATCGACCTGAACCCTGTAATCGTCAATGAACTGGGGGCGACTGCCGTGGATGTCCGAGTTGTTCTTGCGCGATGAAGAGCGGCTCCAATCACCTTACCGCGTTAGCACTGCTCTTGTTGCCGGCCGCCTTTGTCGCGGCGTTCTTCCTCGCCCCTCTTGCCATAAGCGCTGGACAAAGCGTTGGCATGAGCCTGGACTTCAGTGGTTACAAGAGATTGGTCGATGCGCCCGTGTACCTGGCCGTATTTCGGAGAACCGTGCGGGTTGCGACCCTTGTTTCACTCCTGTGCACGGTGTTTGGTTTCATTTGCGCTTACTACATTGCAACTCTCGGCTCGCGTGGGCGAGCAATTGCGATCGCGCTCATCTCGCTGCCATTCATGCTTTCGGTGCTCGTGCGGAATTACGTTTGGATGCTTCTGCTCCAAGACACGGGGTTGGTCAATCGCGTTTTGCTTAGACTCGGCATTGTCGACGAGCCAGTGGGGCTCATGTACAACCAGTTTGCGGTTCAAGTCGCGATGGTAAACATGTTGCTGCCGTACACCATCCTGCCAATTCTGGCTGCACTGCTAGCCATACCAAAGGAAGTCTTCGCTGCTTCGGAAAGTCTTGGCGCAAGCCCGGTTCGGACGTTCTATCGAATTACAGTTCCACTTGCTCTTCCAGGCATCGCAGTCGGTGCACTGCTTACGTTCATTATTGGCCTTGGCTTTTACATCACGCCGGCCATGCTCGGTGGCCCACGAGAAGTGATGGTCTCGAACCTGATCGCGTTCAACGTGCGAGAGTCTTTGAATTGGACTTTGGCGTTCTCGATGTCAACGAGTCTTCTCGGAATAACGATCTTTCTTTACGTCATGTACCGACTGCTGTTACCACAAGCCCCAAAACTGAGGGTAGCGTGAGCGCAGAACGCTCCTCGCTTGTTCCTAGGAGTTCAGCGAGCCGTGCCGTCTTGGGGCTGCTGGGCGCTTTGGTGATTATTTTCCTACTGCTACCTGTGCTGGCGGTTATTCCGATGTCGTTCAACGATGCGTCGCGCTTCGAAATTATCCCGTCAGCCCCCTGCTTGGCTCAATACAGGGCTTTCTTCGCTGATGACCGTTGGACCGACGCGCTGCGTCTGTCGCTCCTTGTCGCGCTCGGAGTTACTACTCTCGCGCTCGTCCTTGGGACGCTTGGAGCTCTCGGGTTGGCGCGACTTGGCGCCAAAGTGAGAAGCTTCCTGGAGGCTTTGTTCGTATCCCCTCAAATCGTTCCTTCGATTGTCATCGCAGCCGCGTCTTATTTTGTGTTCGTGCAATTAGGGCTAATAGGCACGGCAATTGGCATCGGCCTCGTGCACACGTTGGTCGCAATGCCGTTCGTGATTCTTATCGTGGGAAGTCGTCTGCAGTCCATGAGCGGTGAGCTCGCGGAGGCGTCGTCAAGTCTCGGCGCAGGCCCGATAACAACCTTCCGGAGGGTTACTCTCCCGCACATATCGATTGCGCTAATTGGAAGCGCTCTTCTTGCCTTTCATGCTTCTTTCGACGAAGTCGTCCTTGCCCTATTCTTGAGTGGCGCGCGTAGTAAGACGTTGCCCGTGAGACTGTGGGACAGCATCTTGTTCGAAGTCACACCTTCCTTGCCCGCGATTTCGACGATCGTCCTTATCATTCCGCTATGCATTGCTGCGCTCGTCTGGCTTGCCAATGTCGCCATGAAGAGAAGAACGTCTTTGTGACTGGGTAATGTGCACCGTCCTGTTGGCTCTGCCTTTCGTCTGGTAAGACCGCTTTGGGTTGATCTCGGCCGATCGGAAAAGGCCACTAGCCATCGCCCTTTGACGTTGAGCGCGAGGATTACAGGTGCGCCCCGGATCCCTCGACCGGCAGGACAAGCGCCTTTTCTAGGCACGTGAAGCTTGTGATTCGTGCGCCGCGGGGCTCGGTAACTCGGTAATATCGCGAGACCAAATTAAACGTTCCCAGGCGAAAAAACCGGAAATCTGACGAAAATATTACCGGCCGTTTTGGGCAAGATCGTTGACTGGCGCGGCTTTCCAGGCAATGACCGGGCGGACTGTTAATCCGCAGGTCCCAGGTTCGAGCCCTGGTCGGGGAGCCAAATCAATCAAGATGTTGTGCGTGCTTCCGCGTTCTCCGCGGACCCAGGTGTGCCCAAAAATGTGCCCAGCCTGGTCGCAGCGCTTCGCAGTTGCTCGGGCGCGAAGTGCGCGTAGCGCTTCACCATCAGCTCCGACTTCCACGCGCCTAGCTCCTGCAACTCCGCAATCGTGGTGCCGGCCATGACGTGCCACGTGGCCCAGACGTGCCGCAGGTCGTGCCAGCGGAAGTTCTTGATGCCAGCGCGTTGCAACGCGTTGCGCCACGATCTCGTGTTCACCTGACCGAGCGGCCGGCCCTTGAAGGTGAACACGCGCTCCCGATGCTTGCCCTTTTCTTCCTGCAGCACCGCCATCGCTTCGTCGTTCAACGGCACACCGATCGCCTCGCCACCCTTGGCTTCGTCGCCATGAACCCATGCCGCGCGGCGTGCAAGATCGATCTCCGACCACTGTAGCCGAAGCACGTTGGCTTGCCTCAAGCCTGTCGCGAGCGCAAAGCGCGCGAGCTGTCTCTGGTGCGGTGGCAACGCGTTCAAGAGCCTCGAAACCTCCTCTTTGTTGAGCCAGCGCACGCGCCGTTTCGCTTCGGGATAAAGCGTCACGGCCGGCGCCTTGTCGATCCATTGCCAGGGTCCGGCTGCTTGCCTCAACACGGCTCTCACGAGCGCGAGATAGCGATTGGCGGTCGGGCGAGAAGCTTCCTTCGCCTTCGCCTTGCCAATCGCCTGAATCTCGTCCCGCGTGATCGTGTGCAGCAGTCGGCCACGGAGGCGCGCATCGAGCCAGCGGAACTTCACTCGATCCTCGCGCGCGGTGGCCTTGTCGGCCTTCTCCTCGCACCACCGGACTACGGCGTCCTGCCACGTGTGCTTGGGACGTTCGCCGAGTCGATGGACGCGCCAGAGTTCGGCGCGCGTGCGGTCGAGCCATTCCTGCGCTTCCTTGCGATTCGCGGTGCCACTAGATCGGCGTACGCGGCCCCCCGTCTGGTAGGTGGATCTTGGCCCACCAGTAGCGGCTATTTGGACGTTTGTAGAGCGACATGTACTCTCCTTGTCGCCTACGGCGTCCGCGCGTCCATAGTGTGCGCGGGCCCAGGCGAGCAAGTCAATTTCGACGAAACGCCACG